>ERZ1664515.1-NODE-1-length-197155-cov-8.921801_pt1 | contig 197155 bp, 171 predicted proteins | sample MGYA00575335_ERZ1664515 | MGnify/ENA primary metagenome ERZ1664515 (study PRJEB40874, sample SAMEA4040737) | Gallus gallus | biome: gut; material: content | place: India | collected 2016-01-01 | study: EMG produced TPA metagenomics assembly of PRJEB14491 data set...
GTCCGGCAGGCAGTCCGCTCCACTGTCCCCGGCCCGCTCCCCGGCCGTTGCCGCCGCATGAAAAAACGGCCATCATGTAGGATTATTGGCGCAAAATGGCTATATTTATAGCCGCTTTGCCTGCCTTACCCTGCCTTATGGAGAAAAAGAGAGTAACCATCCGTGATATCGCCGCCCGGGCCGGCGTGTCCATATCACTCGTGTCGTTCGTCATGAACAACTGTGTCAGTGCGGACGGCAAACGCAAATACCGCGTCAGCGAGGAGAAGCGCCGGCAGATCCTCCAGGCGGCCCGCGAGCTGGACTACCGTCCCGATGCGGCGGCCCGGATGCTGCGCGGCGGCCGTTCGCTGGTCATCGGCGTGGTGCTTTCGGACATTTCGAACATCTTCTACGGCGAGATCGCCCGCCGGCTCGAGGATATCGCCTACCAGCGGGGCTATACCGTGCTGATCGGCAGCACGGACGAGAATCCCTCGAAACTCGACCGCATCGTCCGCGCCTTCATCGACAAGCGGGTGGACGGCTTCATCATCGTGCCGTGCGAAGGCTCCGAGGAGAGCATCGCCGGGATCCTCCGGGCGCGGATCCCCGTCGTTGTGCTCGACCGCCGGGATTTTGCCGTCGAGGCCCCCACGGTGGTGCTTGACAACGTCGGTGCGATGTGCAAGGCGGTCAACCTGCTCTTCGGACAGGGGGTGCGGCACATCGACATGTTCTCCTACACGCTGCGCGTTTCGAGTATCGTGGAGCGCGAACAGGGGTACATCCGCTGCATGCACGACGCGGGTCTCGACTCGCGGATCCGCATCCACCGCGTCCCCTTCGAGCGGATCGACGAATCCGTCCGGGAGCTCATGCCCGGGGTGCTCGACGGGGCCCCCGAAGGGCTGGTCTTTGCGACCAACTCGCTCACCCTCGCGGCGATCCGCGACCTTACGCGGCGCGGGTGGCGCCTGCAGGAGCAGATCCGCATCGTGGGATTCGACGATTCGGAGGTCTATTCGCTCTTCTCGCCGCCCATTTCACACATCCGGCAGCCCGTCGAGGAGATCTGCCGCGTCGCGAGCGACGAGTTGTTCGATCTGATCGACGGCCGCACCGAACAGCAGCGCCGCGAACTGGTGCTCGAAAGCCATATCGTGGAGCTCTGAACCCTCCGTGCGGAGCCAAAAAAAGGGCCGACGCTTCACAATGCGTCGGCCCTTTGTGCAGGGTGCCGGCAGCGGCCGCTACCGCTTTTCGCGCAGGTGCTGCTCCCACTTCCAGGCCGCGGCGAGCGTCTCGTCGAGCGTCCGCTCGGCCTTCCAGCCCAGCTCGTTGTTGGCCAGCGTCGGGTCGGCCCAGATGGCGACGATGTCGCCCTCGCGGCGCGGTGCGATGCGGTAGTTGAGTTTCAGGTGGTTCACCTCCTCGAATTTGCGGACCAGCTCGAGCACCGAGACGCCGCGTCCCGTGCCGACGTTGAAGACCTCGTAGGCGGCCTTGTTGCGCTCCTCGATCATGCGGCCGATGGCGGCGACATGCGCCCGGGCGAGGTCCACGACGTCGATGTAGTCGCGAATGCACGATCCGTCGGGCGTCGGGTAGTCGTCGCCGAAGACCGAGAGGCACTCGCGGATCCCCGCGGCCGTCTGCGTGATGTAGGGCACGAGGTTCTGCGGCACGCCGCGCGGCAGTTCGCCGATCAGGGCCGAGGGGTGTGCGCCGATGGGGTTGAAGTAGCGCAGGGCGATGCCCTTCATTCCCTCGTAGGCGCCGACCGAGTCGCGGAGGATATCCTCGCACATCTGCTTCGTGTTGCCGTAGGGCGAGGTGGCCGGCTTGCGCGGCGTCTGCTCCGTAACGGGCTGCTTGTCGGGTTCGCCGTAGACGGTGCACGACGAGGAGAAGACGATGTTGTGGCGTCCGTATTCGCGCATGAGCGCGATGACGTTCATAAACGAGGTGAGGTTGTTGCGGTAATACTCCAGGGGCTTGTGCACCGATTCGTTCACGGCCTTCGAGGCCGCGAAGTGGATGACCGAGTCGAACGGGTACTGCTCGAAGACCTTGCGGAAGGCCTCCGCATCGCAGCAGTCGGCCTCGATGAAGGGGACCTCGACGCCCGTGATCCTGCGGACGCCCTCGACGGCGCCGATTTCGCTGTTGGAGAGGTTATCGACGATGACCACGTCGTATCCGGCGCGGATCAGTTCCACGGCGGTATGCGAACCGATGTAACCGGCTCCGCCGCTGACCAAAACAGAGGGTTTGCTCATTTTGATGCGATTTTTGATATTCGATTCCCAAAGATAGGGATTTTTTCGCGGGCGGGCAACTTCCGGACGGAAAAACGCCGTCGGGTTTTTCCGTCCGGCGGACCGCGATCCGCCGCGGGGCAAAAATGCCCTTCAGCACTCTTCCGGAGGCGGTTTGCCGTGCAAACCCTGCGGCAGAGGGGCCTTCGGGCTGACAGATTGTAACCCAAAATGTGAAAAAAACGGAGGGAATGTGGCGGTTTCTCCGAAAATAGTTGTACATTTGTAACAGACTGATAGTTTACCTGCGATCTTTCATCAAAAAATTAAGAGAATATGTACGGTAAAATCAAAGAACACCTGCAGCAGGAACTCGCCGAAATCGAGGCTGCGGGACTCTACAAGAAGGAGCGCATCATCACCTCGCCCCAGCGGGCCGAGATCGAGGTGGCCGGGCGTTCGGTGCTCAATTTCTGCGCCAACAACTACCTGGGCCTCTCCGACAACAAGCGCCTGATCGAGGCTGCCAAGCGGGCGATGGACGCCCGGGGCTTCGGCATGTCGTCCGTGCGCTTCATCTGCGGCTGCCAGGACATCCACAAGGAGCTCGAGCGGGCTATCGCCGACTACTTCGGCACGGAGGACACGATCCTCTACGCCGCCTGCTTCGACGCCAACGGCGGTGTCTTCGAACCGCTCTTCACGCAGGAGGACGCCATCATCTCCGATGCGCTCAACCACGCCTCGATCATCGACGGCGTGCGTCTGTGCAAGGCCGTGCGCTACCGCTACGCCAATGCCGACATGGCCGAGCTGGAGGAGTGCCTCAAGAAGGCGCAGGCCCAGCGCTTCCGCATCATCTGTACCGACGGCGTCTTCTCGATGGACGGCAACGCCGCCCCGCTGGACCGCATCTGCGAGCTGGCCGAGAAGTACGACGCGCTGGTGATGGTCGATGAGTGCCACTCGGCCGGCGTGCTCGGCAAGACGGGCCGCGGCATCACCGAACTCTACGACCTGCGCGGCAAGGTCGATATCCTCACCGGTACGCTGGGCAAGGCCTTCGGCGGCGCCGTGGGCGGCTTCACGACGGGCCGCAAGGAGATCATCGACATGCTGCGCCAGCGTTCGCGCCCCTACCTGTTCTCCAACTCGCTGCCCCCCGCCGTGGTGGGTGCCGGCATCGAGATGTTCAGGATGCTGGCCGAGAGCAACGAACTGCACGACCGTCTGGTTGCCAACGTCGAGCACTTCCGCAAGGGCATGATGGCCGCCGGTTTCGACATCAAGCCCACGCAGTCGGCCATCTGCGCCGTGATGCTCTACGACGCGAAGCTCTCGCAGGACTTCGCCGCACGGCTGCAGGAGGAGGGTGTCTTCGTTACGGGCTTCTACTATCCGGTGGTTCCGAAGGGACAGGCGCGTATCCGCGTGCAGGTGTCGGCCGGACATACGACCGAGCAGCTCGACCGCTGCATCGCGGCCTTCACGAAGGTAGGCAAGGAGTTGAACGTTCTCAAATGATAACATGCACCCAGCCATGACGAAAGTAGCCTTGGATGCGATCGATCGCAAGATCCTCAAGTTCCTGATCAAGAACGCCCGCATGCCGTTCCTGGAGATCGCCCGCGAATGCGGCATCTCGGGAGCTGCCATCCACCAGCGTATCCGCAAGCTCGACGAGGCCGGGGTGATCCTCGGCAGCCGCCTTGTGGTGAACCCCAAGATGATGGGCTTCGACGTTTGCGCCCACGTCAGCATCACGCTGCGCGACCCGAAGCTCCTGTCGGAGGCCATCGAGGAGCTGAAGAAGGTCCCGGAGATCGTGGAGTGCCACTTCATCACCGGTGCCGGCAACATCCTCGTCAAGCTCTACTGCGTGGACAACGAGCACCTCATGCGCACGATCTTCGACGGGATCCTGCACATCCAGGGCCTCGCCTCCACCGAGACCTTCATCTCGCTGCAGGAGGTCTTCCAGCGCGAGATCAACATCGACTTCATCGAGGACCGGATCCAGTAGGGTGCCGTTCTTACAGCATTGCAACGCCGGATTCCCGCAAGGGAGCCCGGCGTTTTTTCCGATTTTTACCTTGCCGGTCTGCAGTGTGAGTCCGTCATGACCTGTCTTTCAGCTGGTCAATGATCTCATCGCAGGCCATAAGTACTTTCCGGTCCATAAAATACTGGATACAGATTCCCGCAAGGACGGCAACGCACATGAAGGCTATGGCGGCGATGCCTCGCTCCGGAATGCGGAATGTGTTGTGGATTTCGGGAAACAGGAAGCACATGAGAACAATCACCAGGACCCATAAGACCGTATTGGCGATCATGTAGTTCCGCTTGAATCTCCTCAATCGGGTTACGGTCGAGAGGACATTGTCCGTGCCGTATTCCACTTTCCCGAGTTTGCGGTATATGAGCGCATAGCCGATCAGCATAAGCACATAGAACGCCGCAATCATACCGGCGAGGCGCATGTCAAGTCCCCTGATACGGGAGGCAACCAGTGTGATCAGTATCGCTGCTCCTGCGCTGGTCATGGCGGTTTTCCTGTTTGAATCCAGCACACGGACCTTGTTTCGGAAGACCCGTTCCATAAGTTGCCGGTTGATGATCGTCTGCTCGTCCATTCCTGCCTTGAGATACGCATAATCCGACTTCATCTGCCGGAGTTCATCCTGCAGGGATAAATTGTCATTCTGCATAGCCATTGTTTTAGATGTTCATTTTCTTGAGTTCCTCTTTGATCCTGTAGAGCTGGAAGGAGACATTCTTTACGGAAATGCCTATGACAGCCCCGATCTCTTCGTAAGACAACCCCTCGAGCCATAGGAGAATCAGGGCCCGGTCAATGAGTCCGAGTCGGTTTATCCTGTCGTACAGACGTCTTACCTGCAGTGTCCTGTCGCTTATTTCTCCGAAGAAATCAACATCGACGCTTAACGGGACATGTGTGGATTCCTTTCTCTTTTTCTTTCTCTTCTGCCCGTTGAGGCAGGTGTTGAGGCTTACGCGGTAGATCCAGGTTCTGACATCGGACTCTCCGCGGAATGAGTCATATCCTTTCCAGAGCCTGACCAGCACATCCTGAAAAAGGTCTTCCGCCTCCTCCCTGCTTCCGGAAAACATATAGCAGATGGTATAGACAACGCTCCTGTGCTTTTCTACCAATCGGGTGAATTCCTGTTCCTTCTGTTCCATCATGATTTCAGATTTCTACCATATTAGACAACAAAGCTGCTGAAAAACTATAATTATCGCTCAAGTCCGTTTGTGCCGGGTCGGTCGGACACCGTAGCCCGAACAAATGGAATCCCCGCCAATCCGGCTGATTGGCAGGGATTCAATAAAGTGGCTTCCGTGCTTGAAACACTCTAATACTCCTCCTCGTCGTAGAAGACCTCCTCCATGAGCGAGTCGAGCTCGCGGCGCTCCTTCTTGGTCGGGCGCCCCGTGCCGCGGTCGCGGAAGACGAAGATCGTCTCGCGCGGAATGTGGAGCTTGTCGAGCTCCTCCTGCGGCGTGGTGTCGAGGCAGTAGGCCGCGACGTTCTTCGCCGGCTGGCGGCTCGACACCAGGTCGAGGACCTTGTAGGTATAGGTTACCTGCTGCTTGCGCACGGCGATGCGGTCGCCGATCTTCACCTCGCGCGACGGCTTGGCGTAGGCGTCGTTCACCGTAACCTTGTTCGTGCGGATGGCGTCGGCCGCGTCGCTGCGCGTCTTGAAGATGCGCACGGCCCAGAGGTATTTGTCCAGTCGGATATCGTCCATGATCGTTTGCGGTGTTTCGGGGTATGGTTCGGGGGCGGCGGGGCGGCCGTTTCCGGCCGTCGTCTCCGCCGCGGGGTTGTCAGCGTTCGTAGAGCGTCTCGGCGCGGGGTGTGTCGTGCGACTTTTCGTCGTTCTGGCGGCTGACGCTCAGGATCATGCCCAGGGCGATGGTCGTGAAGAGCGTCGAGGAGCCGCGGCGCGAGATGAGCGGCAGCGTTTGTCCCGTCTCGGGGATGAGGTTCACCGTAACCATGATGTGCAGCAGCGCCTGGCAGGTGATCAGCAGCGCGAGGCCCAGCACGAGCAGCCCCGGGAAGGCGGTTCCGCAGCGGCGGAAGATCTCGATGGCCCGGAAGAAGATCCACAGGTAGAGCATCAGCAGCACCAGAGCCAGCAGCAGTCCGTACTCCTCGACGAAGAAGGCATAGGCGTAGTCGCTTTCGGGGTGGATCATCTCCACGCGCATGGCGCTCTGCCCGGCGCCCTCGCCGAGGATGCCGCCGTTGTGGATGGCGATCATCGAGCGTTCGGTGTCGGTGAGGTGTTCGATGGGTTTGTCCACCTGGGTCTCGGTCCAGAGGTGGATCCAGGTCGAGACGCGGCCTTCGGCCGTCTCGCTGCGTCCGAGGTTGAGGGTCATGATCAGGACGATGCTCGCGATGCCCCAGCCCACGAGTTTCATCAGTTCGCCGAAGCGCACGCGGCCGATGAGCATCATCACCCACGAGGCCATGGCCACCAGCACGGCCGAGGAGGTGTGCGCCGGGAAGATCACCGCGCACGACACCGCGACGGGCAGGAGGATCGGAAACGTGCCTTCACGCCAGATGCGGCGCTGTACGGGCGAGGAGTGCCAGGTCCAGAAGCGCCACGAGGGGACGATGCGGACCTTGTCGATCTTCGACTGCCGGGAGGCGAGCTGCTGGGCGAGGAAGAGCACCGTGGCGACCTTCAGCGCCTCGGAGGGCTGGAACTGGAAGGGTCCGATGGGGATCCAGCGGGCGGCGCCGTTGGTCGTCGCGCCGATGAAGTAAACGGCCAGGGTGAGCAGCACCGAGAGGAAGTAGAACGGACGGGCGAAGTAGTTGTATATGCGGCAGTTGATCTTCTGCACGGCGATCAGCACCACGAGGCTCGCCGCGAGGATCATCAGCTGCTGCCGGAGGAAGTGCGACGTCGTGCGGGCCGCACTGGCGTCGTAGGCCATCTTGGCCGTCGAGGAGTAGACCACCAGGATGGAGATCACGGCCAGCGCGGCGATGATGATCCACAGCACGCGGTCGCCCGTGAAGAGGCGGACCTGCTGCCGTTCGGGAGCCTCTTCGGCCTCCTCCGGCGCTGCATTCCGCCCCCCGGCATTCCGTTCTTCGGTACTCCGGGAGGTGCGGCCGTTGCGCGGCGCGGCGTCGCGGGCCGCGGCGCCGGTCTGCCGTTCGTCGTATCCGTACTCCTCGTTGCGTTTCATTCCTCGGGAGGCGTTATACGTTCTCCACGACCCACTGCTTGAACAGTTCGCCGCGGTTTTCATAATTTTTGAACAGGTCGAAGCTGGCGCAGGCCGGCGACAGCAGCACGGCGTCGCCCTCGCGGGCGGCGGCACGGGCCGTACGCATCGCCTCGTCGAGCGACGAGGTGGAGATCACCTCGGGCACCACGCCCGTAAATTCGCGCACGAGCTTCGCGTTGTTCACGCCCATGCAGACGAGCGTGTGGACCTTGCGGCGGGCGAACTCCTTGAGAGGAGTGTAGTCGTTGCCCTTGTCCGTGCCGCCGGCGATCCATACCACCGGGCGCGTCATGCTCTCCAGCGCGTAGTAGACCGAATCGACGTTCGTGGCCTTCGAGTCGTTGATCCAGAGCACGCCCCCGCGTTCGGCCACGGGCTCCAGCCGGTGCTCGACCGGCGCGAAGTCGTAGAGCGACGTGCGGATCTGCTCCTCGCCGACGCCGGCGGCGAGGGCCGCCAGCGCGGCCGCCATGGCGTTGTAGGCGTTGTGCAACCCCTTGATCCGAAGCTTCGCGGTGTCGATCTCCACCGAGCGCCGCCCGACCGTCGCGGTGAAAACTCCGTCGCAAAGGAAGGCGTCGCCCGCGCCGCTCGCCACGGCATTCTTCGCCGCGAAGGGGAGCTGCTTCATGCGCAGGTCATATTTCGGCAACTGCTGCCAGATCACCTCGTCGTCGCCCGAGTAGATGAACCAGTCGCGCGAGTTCATGTTCTGCGTGATGCGCATCTTCGCGTCCGCATAGTTCTGGAAACAGTGGTCGTAGCGGTCCAGATGGTCGGGCGTGATGTTCATCAGCACGCCGATGTGGGCGCGGAAACGGTACATGCCGTCGAGCTGGAAGGAACTCAACTCCAGGACGTACCAGTCGTACGACCCGGTGGCCACGGAGTAGGCGAAGCTTTCGCCGATGTTGCCGCCGAGGGCGACGTTCATGCCGGCGTCGCGCAGGATCTTGTAGATGAGCGACGTCGTGGTGGTCTTGCCGTTCGATCCGGTGATGCAGATGCAGCGCGCGCGGCCCATGTAGCGTCCGGCGAACTCCATTTCGGAGATCACCGGAATGCCCGCCTCGCGGATCTGCCGCACGACGGGTGCCGTCTCGGGGATTCCGGGCGACTTGATGACCTCCGAGGCCGCGAGGATCCGCTCCAGGGTGTGGCCGCCCTCTTCGTAGGGCACCTGCCAGGCGTCGAGCCGCTCGCGGAAACGCGGGGCGATCGTTCCCGAATCCGAAAGGAAGACCTCGAAGCCCTCCTTTTTGGCGAGGATCGCGGAACCGTAACCGCTGATGCCTCCGCCGAGTACGACGATGTTCTTGTGTCGCATAGGGGTTGTTCTGTATGGGTTCTGTCCGATGCCGGGGCGGCGCGGAGTCCGTCGCGGCGTCGTTTTATCGTATCTTGAGCGTTACGAGCGTGATGGCCGCCAGCAGCAGCGAGATGATCCAGAAGCGCGTTACGATCTTCGTCTCGAAGATGCCCTTCTTCTGGTAGTGGTGGTGTACGGGCGACATGAGCAGGATGCGCCGGCCCTCGCCGTACTTGCGCTTGGTGTACTTGAACCAGCTGACCTGGAGCATCACCGAGAAGCTCTCGACGAGGAAGACGCCGCAGAGCAGCGGCAGCAGCAGCTCCTTGCGGATGCAGAGGGCGAAGACGGCGATCACGCCGCCGATCGAGAGCGACCCCGTGTCGCCCATGAAGATCTGTGCCGGGAAGGAGTTGTACCAGAGGAATCCCACGAGGGCGCCGGCCAGCGCCGCGGCGAAGACCACCAGCTCGCCGCTCTGGGGGATGTACATGATGTTGAGGTAGTCGGCGTAGACGATGTGTCCCGAGAGGTAGGCCAGCACGCCCAGCACGGCGACGATCGGCACCGAAACGCCCGTAACGAGTCCGTCGAGCCCGTCCGTGAGGTTGGCGCCGTTCGAGACGGCCGTGACGACGAAGATCGCCACCAGGACGTAGAGCAGCCACGTCGCCGTTTCGTTGCCGCCGGTGAGCCAGCCATAGTCGAACTCGTTGTCTTTGATGAAGGGGATGGTCGTCTGCGTGGTCTTGACCGACTCGGAGTTGAGCAGCACGGTCTGCTGGATGCTCTGGACCGTTTCGCCGCGTTCGTCGAGGTAGATCGTCTCGACGGGCTGCGTGGTCTTCTCGCGGACGACGATCTGGGGCGAGAGCCACATGGTCGTGCCGACGATGATACCCAGGCCGACCTGTCCGACGATTTTGAAACGGCCCTTGAGCCCCTCCTTGCGGTGGCGGAAGACCTTGATGTAGTCGTCCAGGCCGCCGATCAGGCCGAGCCAGACGGTCGAGACGAGCAGCAGCTGCACATAGACGTTGTCGAGCTTCCCGAACAGCAGCGTCGGGACGAGGATCGCCAGGAGGATGATCACGCCGCCCATGGTCGGCGTGCCCCGCTTCTGGAGCTGGCCTTCGAGGCCGAGGTCGCGGATCTCCTCGCCGATCTGCTTGCGGCGCAGGAAGTCGATGATCCGCCGGCCGAAGATGATGACGATGAGCAGCGAGAGGATCACCACCGCCGAAGCCCGGAACGATATGTATTGGAACATGCCCGATCCGGGCAGGTCGTACGCCTCGTCGAGGTATTTGAAAAGATGGTACAGCATGGTTGTGTTTTTTCAATCCGCGTTGCGCGGGGCAAATTTAACGCTTTCGTCCGACAGTCGGAAATTTCCGCCCCGCTTAATGTGCGGTCAGCGCCGCGAAGGCCTTGCGGACCTCCTCGCGGTCGTCGAAGTGGTGTTTCACGTCGCCGATGATCTGGTAGGTTTCGTGTCCCTTGCCGGCGACGAGGATCACGTCGCCCGGGCGGGCGAGCATCACGGCCGTGCGGATCGCCTCGGCGCGGTCGGCGATGCGCAGGTAGCGTGCCGAGGGGTCGAGGCCCGCGATCATCTCGTCGAGGATCGCCTCGGGCGACTCGTGGCGCGGGTTGTCGGAGGTGAAGATCGCCGTCGTGGCGTACCGTACGGCGATTTGCGCCATCTCGGGACGCTTCGTGCGGTCGCGGTCGCCGCCGCAGCCGCAGACGACGATCAGCTGCTGTGCGGGGGTGCGGATCTCCTCGATCGTGCGCAGCACGTTCTCCAGGGCGTCGGGCGTGTGGGCGTAGTCCACGACGGCCGAGGTGCCGTTTGCCGCGCGGAGGATCTCGAAGCGTCCGCTCACGGGGTGCAGCGTCGAGAGCACGCGTAACACCTCCTCGCGGTCGAGGCCCAGCAGGCAGGCCGTGGCGTAGACCGCCAGCAGGTTGTAGGCGTTGAAGCGTCCGAGCAGCCCGACCCAGAGCTCGCGGCCGTCGAGGCGCAGCAGCATGCCGTCGAGGTGCATCTCGACGATCTTGCAGCGGAAGTCGGCCATCGCGCGCAGCGAGTAGGTGTGCACCCGGGCCGCGGTGTTCTGGACCATGACGCTTCCGTTGCGGTCGTCGGCGTTGGTCAGGGCGAAGGCCCCGGCGGGCAGCGCGTCGAAGAAGCGCTTCTTGGCGCGGATGTACTCGGCGAAGGTCTTGTGGTAGTCGAGGTGGTCGTGCGTGATGTTCGAGAAGATGCCTCCGGCGAAGTCCAAACCGCGTGTGCGCTCCTGGACGATGGCGTGCGACGAGCACTCCATGAAGCAGTAGTCGCAGCCTGCATCGACCATCCCGCGCATCAGGGCGTTCAGGCGGATGGCGTCGGGCGTCGTGTGCGTCGCCTCGACTTCGCGGCCGTCGATGCGGTAGACGACCGTCGAGATCAGCCCCGCGCGGTAGCCCAGCGCGCGCACCAGGTCGTAGAGCAGCGTCGCGGTGGTCGTCTTGCCGTTGGTGCCGGTGATGCCCACGAGCCGCAGCTCGCGGCTCGGGTAGTCGTAGAAGGCCGCGGCCATGTCGGCCATGGCCCCCGCGGCATCCGGCACGCGGACGTAGGCGACCCCCGGGGCGGGCATTTCGGGGATCCGTTCGCAGACGATGGCCGCGGCCCCTGCCCCGACGGCCGCCGGGATGAAGTCATGGCCGTCGCGCAGCGTGCCCGGCACGGCGAAGAAACAGTCGCCCGCGCCGACGGCCCGCGAGTCGTAGGTGAGGCCGTGGATGGCGGTTTCAGAATCGCCGAGAAGCTCCCCGACGGTGGTTGCGGAGAGCAGTTCCGAGAGTTTTTTCATGGTTATGCGTGTTTTTTCGTATTCGCTATTTCAGGGTCAGGGCGACGGAGGCACCCGGGGAGATCCGGCTTCCCGGGGCGATGCTCTGCTGCGCGACGGCGCCCTGTCCCGAGAAGCGGACCCGCAGGTTGCGGCTTTCGAGCAGGAAGAGGGCATCCTTGAGCCCCATGCCCCGCACGTCGGGCATCACGTCGCGGTCCTCCGCAATCGAGGTGATCCGTACGCGGGAGAGGCTGTCCACCGCGGTGCGTCCCCACCCCTTGCGCCGGTCGAACTCCACGCGGGGCGAGAGCTGCCCGGCGACGCGGCGGATCTGCGCGATGTCGCCGCCCTTCATCCGTTCGGGATAGCGCCGCGGGCCGTCATCGGCCACGCGGCCGTACCAGTCGTGCTCGCGGTTGTAGATGTAATCGACCATGCGCTTGACGACGGGGCCCGCCAGCGGACCGCCGTAGTAGGCCTTGCCGGCCTGTGCGCGGGTCTCGATCGTCGTGAGCACCGTATAGCGGGGCGCCTCGGCCGGGAAGAAGGCGATCATCGAGCCCAGGTAGTAGCGCCCTTCGCGGCTGCGGGCGTCGGTGATCTGCGCCGTGCCGGTCTTCGCGGCAACCCGCACGCGCGTCGTGTCGCGGAAGAAGTTGCTCGCCGTACCCTCGGTGCAGACCGCCTGAAGACACTCCCGGACGGTGTGCAGCGTCGTGCGCGAGCAGATCGACGAGGCGATCGTGCGGCTTTCGAACCGCTCCTTGACGCGTTCGCCGCGGCGGAGTTCACGCACCAGCACGGGAGAGATCATCCGCCCCTCGTTGGCAATGGCGTTGTAGAAGGTGATCATCTGGATCGGCGCCAGCCGCACGCGGTATCCGTAGGCCATCTTCACGAGCATGACCCCCGGGTCGGGCACCTTCCAGTCGGTGGTGATCGAGGGCTTCCGCTCGCCGAAGCGCTCGAGACCTACGGTTTCGCCCAGATGGAGCTCGTTGTGGAGGAAGTCGCTGTACTGCTGTTTTTTGCCCGTGATGCCGTAGCGGTCCCACATCGCCTCGGCGAAGTAGACGTTCGACGAGGAGGCCACCGCCCGGCGGAAGTCGATCACATGGTCGCCGCGGTGCGAGTCGCGGATGTTCTTCGCGGGACCCACCTGCACCGGGTCGCCGTTGTGGGTGTCGTAGGTCGTCTCGACGGGCATGTGCGCGTCGTCGAGCAGCGTGAGCATCGTCGCCAGCTTGAAGGTCGAGCCGGGCTCCATGCTGCGGCTCAGGGCGTAGTTCTCGCGTTCGGAGAAGCTGCCGTCGGCATTGCGCCCGAGGTTGGCCAGGGCGAGGATCTCGCCCGTGCGGGTCTCCATGACGATCGTCGTGCCCCAGAGGGCGTTCTGCTGCTCGAGCTGCCGCCGCAGCGCCTTGTCGGCGACATCCTGCAGGTCCAGATCGAGCGTCGTAACCACGTCGTAGCCATCCACCGGGTCCTCATGCCCGGCTCCCGCCACGCGGCCGTAGAAGCCGCGGGCGATGCGCTGCTGCACGGCCTTGCCGTTGCGGCCCGCCAGCTCGCTGCGGTAGGCCTCCTCGATGCCGTAGTTGCCCCGGTCGCCGATCAGGCCGATCGTACGGCGCGCCAGTTCGCCCTGGGGGTAGATGCGCTCGTCGCGCTCGATGAGCCGGTAGACCATGCCCATGTTCCAGTTCAGCAGCGGATAGCGGCGCAGCACCTCCCACTCGGCGTAGTCCACCTCGCGGGGGAAGATGTTCACGGGCGTATGGTCGCGGATCGTGTCGTAGATGCGCCGGCGGATGTACTCTTCGCCCTTCAGCCGGTCGATCATGCGCGCGAGCCACCCTTCGGAACGCAGGTACTGCGTGTCGCGGGGATTGACCAGCCGGTAGCGGCGGGCATGCTCCTCGCGGAACATCCGGGCGTATTCGGCGGCGGAGCGGTCCTTGAAGAAGGCCGCAAGGAGCTTCGAGAGCGAGTCGGCCTGCTCGCGGAAGGTCTTGAGCGAGTCGAGGCCCGGGGAGGCGAAGTCGAAGGCCGCCTGATAGCGGAAGATCGACGTGGCGAGCGGCTCGCCGTCGCGCGAGAGGATGCTGCCCCGCTGGGCGGGGATCTCCTTCTCGGTGAAGATGCGGCTCGCGAGGCGGTCGGCGTTGTAGGCCACCTCCGCACTGAAGAGCTGCACCCACACCAGGCGGGCGAGCACCACGGCCCCGGCAAGGATGAAGAGCACATAGAGCAGCCGCACCCGCAGCAGGATGTCGCTTTTGATTTTCGAACGTTCCTCTCCCATCTGCGGCGTCAGTTTTCGATGATTTCACCCGGTGCGAGCGGGTCGTAGAGTTCGATGCCCCGGCGGTGGAGCTCCTCGATGATCGCCGAGTGGGTCGTGCGGCGGTAGCGCTGCTCCTGCAGGCGGATCGAGCGTTCGCGCAGCACCTGCACCTCGCGCGAGAGCTGCGAGTAGCGCATGTCGAGGTGCAGCGACCAGAACATCACCATGATGCTCAGGAGGAACATCCCGGCGATGGTCAGCAGGTAGGGGTAGTATTTCGAAACCCCCTCGCGCACGAGGATCGTGCCCGAGAAGAGCTGCCAGAAGGTGCTCGACCGGCGGCGGTGTTCGCGGCGCTCGCGCTCCTCCTGCTCGGCCCGCTCCGCGGCCTCGCGCTCCTCGTCGGCGCGCAGGTCTTCGTCGGCCTCGCCGCGCTCCATGCGGCGCACCTCGCGCCGCACGCGGCGGGCGAACTCCGCCTCCTCGGCGCGCCGCGCCTCCTCCTCGGGGGTTACGGGATCGAATTCGTGGTCTCGGTACATGGGTTTCCGTTGCGTTTCAAAGTTTCACGGCCGCGCGGAGTTTCGCCGAACGCGACCGGGGGTTGCGCTCCAGCTCCTCGGCCGAAGGGGTCAGGGCCTTGCGCGTCAGCACCTCGAAGGGGGCGTGCACCTGCCCGTAGAAGTCCTTCTCGATGCGGCCCGCGAGGTTGCCGCTGCGCAGGAAGTTCTTGACCATGCGGTCCTCGAGCGAGTGGTAGGAGATGACCACCAGACGTCCTCCCGGGCGCAGCACCTTGAGGCTCTGCTCGAGGGCCATGCCGAGGGCCTCCATCTCGCCGTTCACCTCGATGCGCAGCGCCTGGAAGAGCCTGGTCAGGAATTTCGCCTCGTCCCTGCGGGGGGTGCAGGGGGCCACGGCGGCCACGAGCTGCGCGGTCGTGCGGATCGGCTCCGCCTCGCGCGCACGGATGATGCAGGCGGCGATCTTCCACGGCGTCTCCAGCTCGCCCCAGTCGCCCAGGATGCGCGTGAGTTGTGCGGCGTCGTAGCGGTTTACGATGTCGGCGGCCGTGAGGCTTCCCCGCTGGTTCATGCGCATGTCGAGGGGCGCCTCCCCGCGGAACGAGAAGCCGCGCCCGCGTTCGTCGAAGTGGTGCGACGAGACGCCCAGGTCGGCCAGAATGCCGTCCACGGCCGTTACCCCGCGGTAGCGCAGCGCTCCGCGCAGAAAGCGGAAGTTGCTCTCGACGTAGTGGAACCGCGGGTCGTCGGGGCAGTTCGCGCGCGTATCGCGGTCCTGGTCGAAGGCGTAGAGCCTTCCAGCGGGGCCCAGCGCCTGGAGGATGCGCCGCGAATGGCCTCCGCCGCCGAACGTCAGGTCGGCGTAGGTGCCTCCGGGCTGCAGGTCCAGCAGACCCACGGACTCCTCCAGCAGGACGGGTGTGTGGTATTGCGACATGATCTTCGTTCTCGAATGGCTGTTTGGGATGTAAAGTTAGCCATTTTTCGAGAAAGAGCGCGCCTTTTGCGGGGAGATTCGGCGGATATTTTCCGCACCGCGGCCGCAGCCCCTTCCGGGGCCGCTTCGGGGCCGGGGTCGCCGTTACCGGGCCCGCTCGACCTGCATCGGGGTAATCGGTCCGGCAGGGGCGAGCAGGTCGCGGACGCGCCAGCTGCGCGACGACCCGCTGCGGAAGGGCACCGTGAGGATCGTCTCCTCGGCCGAGCGGCCCAGGCGGGCGACGTAGCTTCCGCGGTCGGTGCGCCACTGCGAGCGGGCTTCGTCGAACGACGCCAGGTCGTGGTCCGTGAAGCGGAGCGTTACGCGCTCCTCCCCGCCGGGCTGCAGCAGCCCCGTCTTGGCGAAGGCCCGCAACTCGGACTCCGGCTTGGCGTATTCGGCTTCGGGCGCCTCGACGTAGAGCTGCACCACCTCGCGCCCGGCCCGTCGGCCCGTGTTGCGGACCGTAACGGAGAGTTCCCAGCCCTGTCCGCGGCGTCGGATCTCGGGGTCGTCGTATTCGAACGACGTATAGCTCAAGCCGTAGCCGAAGGGATAGGACACCTCGCGGCGGGCGGTGGTGAAGTAGCGGTATCCCACCCAGATATCCTCCTCGTAGAGCGTGTAGTCGAAGTTCCGCCCCTCGGTCTGCCCGACGTAAGGGTAGTTCTTCGACGCGGGGAGATCCTCGTAGCGCAGCGGGAAGGTCATCGGCAGGCGCCCCGAGGGCGAGACCCTGCCGGTGAGCAGGTCGGCGACCGCATCGCCGCACTCCTGCCCGGGGAACCAGGCCATGAGGATGGCGTCGGGAAGCTCCCGCCACGAGGCGGTCTCCACCACGCCGCAGACGTTCATCACCACGACCATCCGCTTGCCCGTGCGGCGGCACGCCGCGGCGACGCGCTCCAGCAGGAAGCGTTCGGCGGCCGTGAGGTTGAAATCCCCCTCGACGACGCGGTCCGACGTCTCTCCCGAACCGCGCCCGAGCACCACGACGGCCGCGTCGCAGGCTCCGACCTGCCGGTCGATGAGCTCCGGGTTGCCCGAGAGATCCATCTCCGGAAGCACCGTGCGGTGGTAGGAGACCTTCTGCCAGGCCGGGCAGTCGGGGTATCGGTCGAGGGCCTCGTTCTGGTAGGCCACATATTTCTCATAGAGGCTCCGGAGGCGTTCGTCGAGCGTGAAGCCCGCGTCGCGCAGTCCGTCGCAGATGTCGCGGACGTAGGCCTTGTTCACGTTCGAGGAGCCCGTGCCGCCGGCGATCGACTTGTAGGCCGTGGCGCCGAAGAGCGCGATGCGCTGCGGCGTCTTCAGCGGCAGGGTTGCGTTTTTGTTCTTGAGCAGCACCATGCTCTCGCCGGCAATTTCGCGCGAGAGGGCGGCATGCGCCCCGAGGTCGGGTGTGGAGGGGCTCCAGCCCTGCGCCGTGAGCGAGCGGAAGACGACGCGCAGCACGTCGCGCACGCAGGCGTCGAGCACCGATTCCTTCACCGCGCCGCTCCGGACGGCCTCGACGACCTCGCGGACGATCTCCTCCTCGCCGGGCATGATCAGCGCGCTGCGGGCCTCGAGCAGCCCCGCCGTGGGACGCCGCACGGTCCAGTCGGTAAGCACCAGCCCATCGTAGTCCCATTCGTCGCGCAGCAGGTCGATCATCAGCTCGCGGTTGGTCTGCGTGTATTCGCCCGCGATGCGGTTGTAGGAGCCCATGACGCTCCACGGCTTCGCCTCGCGCACGCAGTATTCGAAGGCCCGAAGGTAGATTTCGCGCAGGGCCCGCTGTGTCATGCGGGCGTCGTTTACCTTCTTGCCCGTCTGCTGGTTGTTGGCCACGAAGTGCTTGAGGCTCGTGCCGACGCCCTGCGACTGGATCCCTTCGATCACCGCCGCGGCCAGGCGCCCCGTGAGCAGCGGGTCTTCGGAGTAGTATTCGAAGTTGCGGCCGCAGAGCGGGTTGCGCATGATGTTGATGCCGGGGGTGAGGATCACGTCGATGCCGTAGGCGCGGGCTTCGCGGCCCATCGCCTCACCCTGCAGGCGTGCCGCGCCGCGGTCCCAGGTGGCGGCCAGCGCCGTGGTCGAGGGGAAGCAGGTGCAGTAGCGGGTCGGAGCCCCCTCGGCGGTATCTCCGGCGAGGGTCGCCACGGGAACGCCCGCCTCGTCGTAGACCACTTGCGCCGTGGTCGAGGATACGGGGTCGATGCGCACGCCGACGGGCCCGTCGGCCAGGTTGATCGAGGGAATGCCCAGCCCGGGCAGGGCGCAGGTCCATCCCGCAGCCCCTTCGGTGCGGTGGCTCAACGAATCCCGGCAGCCCGGGGCGCCGACCACGAGGCGGGCCTTCTCTTCGAGGGTCATGCGGCCGATCAGCCGGTCGATCTCCTTGTCGGTGAGAGGTTCGGCGGCCGTCAGTGCGGAGGTTGCGGCGAGACAGCTCGCCAGCAAAAGCAGCATTCTGGTTTTCATATCGTCGTGTCGTTCGTGTTTGCGGATTTTCCCTTGCCGGGCCTTCGTCCGGCAGCGGCACCTCTCTCCGGTGCGGAATCCGTGGCGGAAGAGGTCCGCAGGGCGGATTCCGGCGGCGCTTCTGCGCCTTCCGAAAGGCTCCGCAAGTTAGGGAAAAAATCGAAGATCCGCAATACGGCATCCCCAAACGGCGGGATTGAAGAAAAAAACCGTTATCTTTGTTTTGAGAAACAACCGAACGACCCATGCCCCAGATAGACATCGGAGCCGTCCTTCGCGAGAAGGCCCCGCGGCTGGCCCGCTGGACACCCCGCTTTGCGGTGAACTGGCTGCGCCGCACGATCCACGAGAAGGAGATCAACCACATTCTCGAACACTACTGGACACTCCCGCCCCAGGAGTTTATCCGCGCCTGCTTCCGCGAGTGGGGCGTCAGCTACTCGATCGAGGGACTCGAACGGCTCGATCCCGCGGGCCGCTACCTCTTCGTTTCGAACCATCCGTTCGGCGGCATGGACGGCATGATGCTGGCCGACAAGCTCATCGACCGCTTCGGCGACGTGCGCGTCGTGGTGAACGACCTGCTGATGCATGTCGAGCCGTTGCGGCCGCTGTGGATTCCCGTAAACAAGCACGGCGCGCAGAATGCGGCCAGCGTGCGGCTCTTCGACGAAGCCTTTTTCGGCGAGGTGCCGATCCTTACCTTCCCCGCGGGCCTCTGCTCGCGCCGCATCGACGGCCGCATCACCGATACGGAGTGGAAGACGAGCTTCCTGAAGAAGGCCTACGCCTCACAGCGGCCCATCGTCCCGGTCTTTGTCGAAGGGCGGTTGTCGGACTTCTTCTACCGCCTCGACCGGACCCGCAAGGCGCTGGGCATCAAGTTCAACATCGAGATGCTGTGGCTTCCCGACGAGATGTTCTCCCAGAAGGGCAAGCACTTCCGCATCTTCGTGGGCGATCCGGTCCGCGTGGCGGACCTCCAGCATTGCGGATCGTTGCGCGAGCAGGCCGAAGAGGTCCGCAGGATGGTCTATTCCCTGGAAAATAAATGCTCCGCAGAGGCGGAAACCCGGTAAAAACCGGTATCTTTGCAGTAGTTATGCAATCGAACAACCCCGAACCGATCCTGCCGCCCGTTGCCCGGGAGTTGCTGCGCGCTGAACTGACCCCGGAGCGCAAGGTCCGCGACACGCACCGTGCCGGCAATGAAATCTACGTCTTCGCCGCTGCGGAGTGCCCGGCGCTGATGCGCGAGGTGGGCCGCCTGCGCGAGGTGGCCTTCCGCGGGGCCGGCGGCGGCACGGGCCGTGAGGTGGATATCGACGAGGAGGACCTGGCTGCGGACGGCTACTATCAGCTGATCGTCTGGGACCCCGCGGCCGAGGAGATCGTCGGCGGATACCGTTTCATCGTCTGCACCTCGGATCACCCGCGCCACCTCTCAACGGAGCACTACTTCCGCTTCAGCGAGCGCTTCCGCCGCAAATACCTTCCGCGGACCATCGAGCTGGGCCGCTCGTTCGTGCAGCCCGCCTACCAGGCCCGGGGCAACGCGAAGAGCATCTACGCCCTGGACAACCTCTGGGACGGCATCGGCGCCCTGATCGTGCTCAACCCCCGTGCGAAGTACCTCTTCGGCAAGGTTACGATGTACACCACCTACAAGGCCGTGGCGCGCAACGCCCTGATCTGGTTCCTGCGCCGCTACTTCCCCGACCGGGAAGGGCTCGTCGAAGGGATTCATCCGATCCGTCTCGACCTGGACGACCCCTACTACGAGGAACTCTTTTCGGGGGAGACCTACATGGAAAACTACCGCATCCTCCTGCAGAAGATCCGCGAATTCAACGAGAACATTCCGCCGCTGATCAACGCCTACATGAATCTCTCGCCCACGATGCGCGTGTTCGACACGGTGAGCAACCCCGATTTCGGCGGGGTCGAGGAGACGGGCATCCTCGTAACGATCCGCGACATCTACCCCGAGAAACGCATGCGCTACATGCGCTGGGCCGGCTGGCGGGCCAACCTCAAGCACCGCCGCGAGGAGTTCAGCGAGCGGCTGCGCGAGCATCTCGGGCGCATCACCGGCAAGAGGAACGGCTGACCGGGCGGACGGCGTGCCGGGGTTCGGCTGCCGCTTTCGCCGACGCAAGAAAATCCCCGCGGAACTTCGGTTCCGCGGGGATTTTACGGTTGCCGGTATCCGGACGGTCAGAGCGCCTCGCCCACGACGTAGGTGCTGCCGCCGATGAAGATCATGTCCTCGGGCGCGGCGAGTTCGCGGGCCCGGGCCACGGCGGCCTGGACGTCGGCCACGGCTTCGCCCTGCAGCCCGTAGATCGCGGCCTTCGCGGTCAGCTCCTCGGCCGTCAGCGCCCGCTCGGTATGGGCCTGCGTGAAGAGGTAGTGCGCCTCGCGGGGCAGCAGGGGCAGGATGTGCGCCAGGTCCTTGTCGCGCACGAAGCCCATGACGCAGTAGAGCTTGCGGTGGGGAGTCTGCCGGAGCTGCTCGGCGACATAGGCGATGCCGTGGGCGTTGTGTCCCGTGTCGCAGACCGTCAGCGGCGCCTCGCCGAGCTTCTGCCAGCGGCCGCGCAGCGCCGTGTTGGCCGCCGTACAGCGCAGGCCCTCGATGAAGGCGCGGCGGGAGATCGTCAGCGGCGTCTCCTCATGCAGGAAATCGACCGCTGCCGAGGCGGTGATTATATTGTGGCACTGGTAGTTGCCCTCAAGGTCAAGCTCCACGTCGAAGGGACGGTCGTCGCGCATGCGGCGCAGTGTGAAGAGCTGCCGGTCGCCGCTTGCGGCCTGCTTCTCGCAGCGGAATATCTGTTCGGCATAGAGGACCTTCGACTTGTTTGCGGCGGCTGCCTGCTCGATGACTCCGTTGTAGCGGGGATCGGCCTCGCCGATGAGCACCGGGATGCTCTTCTTGATGATGCCGGCCTTCTCGGCGGCGATCTTCTGGAGCGTGTCGCCCAGCAGCGCCGTGTGCTCGAGGCCGATATTGGTGATGATGCTCAGGATCGGCACGATGAGGTTCGTGGCGTCGAGGCGCCCGCCGAGCCCCGTCTCGATCACGGCCACCTCGACGTCGCTCTGCGCGAAGTAGTCGAAGGCCATCGCCGCGGTCATCTCGAAGAACGAGAGCTGCAGCTCGACCATCTTGTCGTGGTGCTTGTCCACGAAATTCACGACCTTCTGTTTGGGGATCATCTCGCCGTCCACGCGGATGCGTTCGCGGAAATCCTGCAGGTGGGGTGAGGTGAAGAGCCCCGTGCGGTATCCGGCCTGCTGGAGCACGGAGGCGATAATGTGCGCCACGGATCCCTTGCCGTTGGTTCCGGCGATGTGGATCGTAAAGAAGTTGCGCTGGGGGTTGCCCAGGTGGCGGCAGAAGGCCGTGATGCGCTCCAGTCCCGGCTTGTAGGCCGTGGCACCCTGGCTTTCGAAGGCCGGGAGCGACGAGAAGAGAAACTCGAGGGTCTGGGTATAATTCATAAGCGGTGTGTGTTATGGGACGAGGTAATTCCTGCGTTTGACGCGGTAGGCGATGTAGTAAAGCACGCAGAGCAGCAAAATGTATTCCGCAATGCGGGCGATGTAGTCGCCGTAGCGGGTGTAGAAGGTCATGCGGGTGTTCAGCGGCACGTCGGCCGTCAGGATGCCGCGCTCCTCCCAGCCGAGGGTCTCGCCGACGCTTCCGTCGGCGGCGATGAATCCCGACATGCCGGTGTTGGCCGAGCGGGCGATGGCCCGGCGGTGTTCGATGGCCCGCAGGCGCGAGATCGTGAACAGGTGGCGGTAGCCGGGCGTGTCGCCCCACCAGCCGTCGTTGGAGATGATGGCCATGAAGGCGGCGCCGCGGCGTATGAAGTCGCCGTAGAAGTCGCCGTAGAGCCCTTCGTAGCAGATGGCCGGGCCGACCTGCGTCGCGGCATGGCCGAAGGCCGTGCCGTGCGTGCCCTTGCCGATCTGTCCGAGCGTGCCCCCGAGGTCGATGACCAGGAAGCGCAGGATGTCGAAGATCCACGTCGGGGTGTTCTCCACGCCGATGACCAGCCGCCCCTTGTGGTGGAGCTGCACGCGGCCCGCGGAGTCGAGGCCCACGGCCGTGTTGAAGATGTCGTAGTAACTTCCGTCGAGGCGGTTTCTCCGGGCCGTCGGGCTCTGCGTGCCCGGCTCGTAACGTACCAGGGTGTTGGCGCCCGTCAGCAGCAGCGCTTCGGGGCAGCGGCTGCGGAGCGTGTCGGCAAGCTCCTGCCAGAAGTCGCCGGGAAGCTCCTCGCCCGGCAGTTCCGCAAGGGTGGGTTCCCAATAGTAGCCGGGGACGGCCGTCTCGGGCAGCAGGATGAACTGCGCGTCGCGGGGCGTGGCCTCCAGCAGGTCGATGATGTTGCGCTGCTGGCGCTCCTCGTCGCCGTGGAACTTGTCGTAGCAATCGACGTTGGGCTGGAGGATGGCCACGCGCACCGTGCCTTCATCGGGCTGCCGCCAGCTGCAGCGGATGGCCGCGGAGAGCATGAGAGGCAGGAGGATGACGGCCGCGAGGGCGGTGATGCGTTGCCGGGTCGGGCGGCGGAGCGTCTCGAAGAGGAGGATGTTGCTGAGCAGCACCCAGAGCGAGCCGCCGAAGACGCCCGTATATTCGTACCACTGTACGGCCCGGACGTCGTGCGAGAATCCGTTTCCGAGGATGAGCCACGGCCAGGAGAATTCCCCCGTGGTGTACCAGTATTCGGTGGTGATCCACGCGGCGACGAGCGTGGTGTAGGCCAGGGCCTTCGGCGCCTTCTTCGAGACGGTGTGGAAGAGCATGAAGGCCAGCATGTTGAGCGTCGTCGAGGCGAGTGTCGCCGCAACGGGACCCACGGGCGTGGCGTTCCAGATCCACCAGATGGTCATCGCATTCCACAGCACGAAGGTGAGCGCGGCCCATCCGAAGGTGGCCCACCAGCCGCGGCGCGAGGCCTCGGCCCGGTCGCTGATCCACAGCAGGGGCACGAATGCGGCGAGCAGCGGCAGTCCCGACAGACCGAGCCACCCCGCCGAGAGCAGGATGGCCGAGAGGATGGCTGCCGCGAGTTTTCGAGACATGGAGATCGGAATGGGGATTCTTACGAACGCAAAAGTAGTCAAACCCCGTCAGAAAACAAAAATATTTCACTACTTTTGTGTCGAACCAAAACATTGCGAATAATGAAGAAATTAGCCATTTTGCTGGGCGCCGCCGGCGCGTTGCTTTTCGGCTCCTGTACGGCTCCCGCCGAGCAGGGCGAGGGGTGGAAACGCGTGGACGGCGTGATCGTCTTCGACACGCCGGCCCGTGAAGCGGGGCAGCAGTCGGTACTCGGCCTGCGGACCGCCCCGATGGATACCGTGCGTGTGGGCTTCATCGGCCTGGGCATGCGCGGCCCGGGCGCCGTGGAGCGTTTCACCTATCTGGACGGCGTTGCGATCAAGGCGCTGTGCGACCTCTATCCCGACCGGGTGGAGAAGGCGCAGCAGATTCTCGAGAAACACGGGTTGCCGGCCGCCGCGTCGTACAGCGGCGAGGAGGGCTGGAAGGAGCTCTGCGAACGCGACGACATCGACCTGGTCTACATTGCCACGCCGTGGCTCAAGCACGTCCCGATGGCTGTCTACGCCATGGAGCACGGCAAGCATGTCGCCGTGGAGGTACCTGCGGCCCAGTCGCTCGACGAGTGCTGGCAGCTGGTGAACACCGCCGAGAAGTACCAGCGCCACTGCATGATGCTCGAGAACTGCGTCTATGACTTCTTCGAGCTCACGACGCTCAACATGGCCCAGCACGGGCTCTTCGGCGAGATCCTCCATGTCGAGGGCTCCTACATTCACAACCTGGACGAGTTCTGGGACTACTACCAGGGCAACTGGCGCCTGGATTTCGACCAGAAGCACCGCGGCGACGTCTATGCCACGCACGGCCTGGGCCCCGCCTGCCAGCTGCTCAACATCCACCGCGGCGACCGCATGACCTACCTCGTGTCGATGGACACCAAGTCGGTGAACGGCCTGAAGACCGCCCGGGAGCGCATGGGCGTCGATACCTTCGCCAACGGCGACCACACGCTGACGCTCATCAAGACCGAGCAGGGACGTACGATCCACCTGCAGCACAACGTCTACACGCCGCGTCCCTACAGCCGCATGTACCAGCTGACGGGTACCGAGGGCTTTGCCAACAAGTATCCCGTCGAGGGGTATGCCTTCCGTCCCGAGCAGCTGGCCGGGAGCGGGGTCCCCGACCATGAGAACCTGAGCGAGCACTCGTTCATCCCCGAGGAGACGAAGGCGGCGCTCATGGAGCGTTACAAGGACCCCATCGTGCGCGACATCGAGCAGAAGGCCCGCGAGGTGGGCGGCCACGGCGGCATGGACTTCATCATGGACTACCGCCTGATCTACTGCCTGCGTAACGGACTGCCGCTCGACCAGGACGTTTATGACGCGGCCGAGTGGTCGTGCATCGGGTCGCTCACGGCCATGTCGCTCGAGCACAACAGCTCGCCGGTGGCCGTTCCCGACTTCACGCGCGGCGACTGGAACAAGATCGACGGCTACGAGCACGCCCTCCTGGAAGAGGAGTAGGTAGCCGGAACACCCCTTTGCGGGAATGAAAAAGCGGGACGCATCCTTGTGATGCGTCCCGCTTTCGTTTGCGTCCGGAAGACCGTTACCGACCGCTGTCCGCCGGGGCTTCGGATTCCGGAGCGTCGGTGCCGGCCTTCGCTGCGGCGGCCGCTTCGGCCTCCGCGGCGGCGATGGCGCGTCCGAGAGGTCCCCACCAGTCGCGCTGGATGATGTGCACGATGTCGAAGACCATCAGGCCGTCCGACTCGCGGAGGTTCATCTCCACGGCACGCTTGAACTGCGTGGTGTCGCGCTTGTAGTCCTCGACGTACATGCCCCCGTAGAAGGGGTGTCCGCCCAGCAGGCGGCGCGAGTAGCGGCAGCCGCCCTCGACGCAGAGGTGCTCGCCTGTCGAGACCTCGCTGTCGGTCTCGTTGCGGTGCAGGCCGTTGCTGCGGCGGTATTCGTCGAGCGTAACGTTCCAGTAGTAGTTGCCGTTGGTGTAGAGGTCCAGCAGCTCGGCGTAGCCGTAGTTCCGGTACTCGGGCGTCGCCCAGTCGAAATCCTGCGAGGGGTCGTACGTCTGGCTGGCCCAGTTCACGCCCACCTCGTAGTAGGAGGGGTACCAGGCTCCGGTGTAGGCGCCGAACTTCAGTTCGGGATCGACCTTGCGCAGCTCCTCGCGCGTGCGGCGGAAGAAGTCGTAGATCACCGAGGCGCGCCACTCGATCCACTTCTTGAAATAGGGGCCGTCGGTGCGTTTCCAGCCGCCGTTGCCGTCCTCCTCCCAGGCGTAGATATCCTCGGGGAAGCGTTCGAGCTCCTCTCCGATGTAGGCCTCGAAGGCTTTGCGCGAAAAGTCCGAGAAGTCGGACATGATGTTGTCGTAGCGCGCGCGGTCGAGGATGATGCCGTCAAGATCGTATTTGGAGGCCACTTCCCGGAAGAGGGCGATCTCGTGCTCCTGTACCTCGGGGAGTGCCGGGTTGGTGAAGAGCACCGTCTTGCCGGGAATCTCCAGCTGCGGGGTGAGGCCTTTGCCCGGCAGATAGTTGATGGCCTGCCATTCGGGATGTCCGTCGTAGATCAGACCGCGGCGGAAGATGCCGTGTCCCTCGGCGAAGGTGTTGAACGATCCGTAGATCTCCATGCCGGCCCGGTGGGCCGCTTCGGTGAAGGTGCCGATGAAGTCGAAGTCGGGGCGTACGGTGCCCTTCCACTCCTTGAGCTGCGGGGCGTACTCGCTCGGGTAGACCACCTCGCTCGAGGTGCCCTTGATGTCGAGCACGAGGGCTGTCATGCCCGCCTCGCGGCACTTGTCCACATAGTAGCGGATCGAATCGGGGTAGCTGAAGCGCTCCCAGTTGGCCGAGCAGTCGAGCCACATGAGCTTGGGCTTCACGGGGGCGGATGTCTCGCGGCATCCGGAGCCTGCGGCCGCGGCAAGCAGCAAAAGGGTTGCAAACAGTTCTTTTTTCATGCGTTTTTTGATGTGTTCGTGGGTTTTCGGTGGAATGTCCTATTCGGCGTCGATCGCCGCACGGCTCGTCTGCCCGAAGCGGTCGGTGGCCACCACTTCGATGCGGCGGGCGCCGTCGGGCAGCGGCACGCGGTAGAAATGGTCCGCGGGGGTCGGCTCGATCCAGCTGTGCTCGAGCGCCTCCTTGTTGCCGTAGAGCCGTTGGGCGTCGGGATCGAGGGCCTCGAAACGCTCCGCTTCGCCGCACTTCACGCCGTCGATGAAGAACTCGACGCGCCACGACGGATCGCTGGCCCAGATGTTGGCCACGGCGTAGCCGGCGAACTGCGGCGTCTGCCGCCCGTCGTAGAGGCGGATCTGGTAGTCGGCCGGACGTCCCGTCGAGCGGTAGTGCCAGCGGATGCTGTCTCCCTCGATTTCGAAAAGGGCGTAGCCGGCCGGTGTGCCGTCGGTGCAGAGTTCGCCCTGCCACCAGGCGCCGCTCAACGCCGGAATGACGTGTTCGTAGAGGCGCGGGGCGATCTGCTGGTTGTAGGTCGTATGGGTGTGGCCCGAGAGGATGTGGGCGTTGTAGGGTTCGAGCAGGCGGTAGAGCCCCGGATGGTTGGTCATCGTGGTCGAGATGCCCGCATAGGTGAACTGCTCGCGGTCGCGCTTCTCGCACGAGGTGGGGATGTGCAGGCAGACGACGACCGTGCGTCCCGCTTCGACATGCGCCAGGTCGCGTTCGAGCCAGCGCAGCTGCCGTTCGTCGAGGTAGCCGATGTAGAAGTAGTCGCGGCCGATGTAGAAGTTGTCGTTGAGCATCACATAGTGGATGCGGCCGATGTCGAAGGAGTAGTAGCAGGGGCCGTAGGTGGCCTCGAACTTCGTGAAGGAGCACTCGTGCGAACGCCCGTAGAGGGTCATGTCGTGGTTGCCCATGACATAGCGGAAGGGGATGCCGGTGCGGGCGACGATCTCGTTGTAGGGGCCGTAGAAGTCGTGGTCCACGGCCGTGATGTCGCCGCAGCAAAGTCCCTGGACGGGGATGCCGAGGCTGCGGACCGTCCGGGCGAGGTCCTCCATCGAGGCCTCGAACTGCGGGAACTCCTTGCGGAACCAGATCTGCGGGTCGGCGATGACCGCGAGGTTGTAGCGCCGGTCGTCGCCCGTGCGGCGGAGCAGCGTGAAGTCGCACGCGGCATCGCCGGCCGGCAGCGGGTGGTGGAAGCGCACGACGCCCCCTTCGACGGGCGCGTCGTAGCCTGCGGGGACGCAGACGAAGACGAAACGGCTGTCGGCATCGGTCGGGAGCGTGTAGGCGCCCTTCTTGTCGGTCCGGGCGAATCCGACACCGTCGGAGACCCAGACCCCTTCGACGCCGCGGCCGTCGCAGAGCACGCGGCCGCGGACGGTTTCGCCCTCCGAGGCCCGTGCGCCGAGCCAGCCGAGCGTAAGCAGCAGAACAAGCAGCAGTTTTTTCATATCGGTTTCTGTTTTTTGGGTGTCAGCTTCTCCAGAAGATGCGGCGGCGGGTGAAAAGCGCCGTAACGAGCGCCACGGCCGTCGTCATGATCGCCCCGCGCAGGACGCCCATCCAGGGCGAGACCGCGCCGAGGCGGTTCAGCAGCGGCGTGAGGTGCAGCAGCGTCAGCACGGGGGTGATCAGAAAGCCTGCGGCCGTGTAGGCGATCATCGGGTTCTGACCGCAGCGGACGAGCACGCCGCAGCGCAGGCGGAAGCGGCGCAGGGCGATCTCCGCGGCGACGAGAAACATCGAGGCGAGCCCCGAGGTCGTGAAGAAGTAGCTGTAGGTGGCCGGGTCCTTCTTGATACCGCCCTCGAAGGCTTCGAGGGCAAGGCCCATCAGGAGCCAGAGGCATCCCCAGTCGAAGAGCGTACGGTGCAGGGGCTCCTTGAGGCCGCCCCTGCGGCTATGGAGCAGCCATCCGCCCGCGGCGCAGAGCGCGAGATTCGCCAGCAGGTTGGCTGTCAGGTGGCGCGAGAACAATCCCCAGAGATTGAGGGGAATCAGCGCCGCGGCAAGCAGCATCAGCGCCGTTTCGCGCTCCGCAGCGGCGGGGGCCGTCGGTGTCTCCCGGCGCGACATCCAGGCGTGGATGGCGTCGCCGGCAATCGTGCCGGGGATGATGATGCAGAGGTACTTCAGGAAGTCGATCTGGAAGAGCCACGGCAGCGGCGAGGCGTTCCACAGCGCCTCGTTCCACGACCCTTCGACGCTGCTTCCGAGGCGCAGGGCCACGAAAAGCGCGAGGATGGCCAGACGCAGCGGCAGGCGGTCGCGCGTGAAGAGCCAGACGAGGCTGCCGAAGAGGGCCATGTTGGCCAGCACGAGGATGATGATGTTGCTCCGCTCGACCGTGACGGGGGCGCCCCAGACGCAGCGGCAGGCGGCCAGCAGCGCCGTGAGCAGCACGACGCCCGCGAGGCAGACCCAGCGGTTCTGCCCTTTCGAGAGGCGTTCGAAGCGCATGAACAGCAGGCAGAAGCAGCCCCATCCCGCGAGGCGTACCAGCGCGGCGCCCCACATCGGGATGCCGGTTCCCTCGACAGCGAGGTTGGCCAGGGCGATGGCGAAGACGACGAGCAGTGCCCAGCGGCGGAGGATCGTCCCTACGAGGCTTCCCGTCGATTCATGGCGTGCGTCGAGGCGTTTGCGCAGGGCGAGCGGGAAGGCCGCGCCCATCGAGAAGAGGAAGAAGGGGAAGACCAGATCGACCCAGGTGATTCCCGGCACCGTGGGGTCGAAGCGGAATTCCGGGGGCGGCACCTGGGCGTGGAACATCCATGCGGGGAGCTCCGCATTCCAGAGAATCTGCCCCGAGAGGACCATCCCGATGATGGCCACGCCGCGCAGCAGGTCGATCGTAAGGGCCCGTTTTTCCATGTCAGTCGTCTTTTTCAGGGTTTCGTATCTTCAGGCACGCTCCCGGGGCGGCTCCGAACGTGCCGCTCCGGGAGTGTGCCCGTTTGTTTTCGGATGGGAGGGATTATTTCTCCTGACTGATCGCCGCGTCGATGCCGGCCTTGGCATAGGACCACTGGTCGGCCTTCTTCAGGTGGATCATGTCGAAGAGGAAGTAGCCGTCGCAGGCGTTGATGCAGGCCGCAACGGAGTTCTTGACGGCCTGGTTCTCCTCCTCCTGCGTGAACTTGTCCTCATAGTCCCAGTTGCCGACGTCGGGGCCTCCGGCCACCATCGGGCAGTCGCCCATCGTGCGCTCCATGGCCAGGCTGCAGAAGCCCTCCATCGTCCAGTCGGTCGAGCCGTAGATCCGGTTCGGGGCCGCATAGGCGCCGATGAGCATCTGGTCCATCAGGTCGGCGTAGCCGTAGTTCTTGTACTCGGCCGTTGCCCAGGCGTATTTGGCCCCGGTATCGTATCGCGGGCTGGCCCAGTTCACGCCGACGTCGTAATAGTCGGCATACCATCCGCCGACGTAGACGCCGAACTTGAGGTCGGGATTGACCTTCTTGACCGCCTCGCGCGCCTTGGCCATGAAGTCGTGGATGACCTTCACGCGGAACTCCATCCATTTTTTCATGTAGGTGGGCTGCGTCGAGGGAAGTCCCGACTTGTGGCCGGCCGGAAGGATGTCGGCGGGGAAGTTCACGACCGTGGCGCCGATGTACTTCTCGAACTCCTTGCGGGTGTAGTCCGAGAAGTCGCTCGTGAAGCCGTCGAAACGGCCGCGGTCGAGGAAGATACCCTCCAGCCCGTCATAGGCCGCGAGCTCCTCGAGCATCGAGCAGAGGTACTCCTGTACCTCGGGAAGTACCGGGTTGAAGAACTTGGCGCTGTAGTCCGGGGCGTCGAGGATGCTCGTGATGCCGCCTTCGAGGTTGAGCTGCGTGGCCCACTTGGCCTTCTCCGCGTCGCGGAAGACCACGCCCTCGTCGCCGATCGAGGTGGCGTTGCCGCCCGGGAAGGTGTTGAAGGCCGCGTGGATGCGGAGGTCGAGCTTGCGGCCCTCGTCGATGAAGGCCTGCAGGTAGTCCCACGTTGCCGTGCGCTCTACCTTCGAGTAGCCCTGCGGCAGCCAGGCGCCCAGCCACTGCACCGGGTCGCCGACCTTCGAGCGGAAGAGCACGTCGCCCGTCGTGGGGCGCACATCGACGACGATGTCCGTAAATCCGGCCTCCTTGGCCTTGGCCAGGTCGCGCGCGATGTTTTCCTTGCTGTTGGCGAAGTCGGGGAAGTTCGCGGCGGCATCGACCCAGATGAAGCGGGGCTTTTCGCTTGCCGGGACGGGTTCCGGTTCGGGTTCCGGGTCGTCCCACTCCCACTCGGGGGTCTTGGATTCCGAGCTGCAGGAGGCAGCTCCCAGATTGAGTGTCAGCGCTGCTGCGGCCAGCGCCAGCCATTTGATGTTTGTTTTCATGTTGCGGTTTTCGGAATTGATTTAGGACCGGTATCCCCGGTCAGGGGGATACCGGCAAAGGGGGAGTCTACTTGTCGATGCAGTCGAACTCCCAGGCAACCAGTGCATTGGTATTGCCGTCCGTGTAGTACAGGTTCATCTTGTACCCGTCGGACGAAGCGACCATCAGCACGTCGCTGGCGGCATTCACCACGCCGGCCGTCGGGGCGTACTGCTCCGAGACGAAGACCTGCGAAGGCGAGTTGTCGCACTGTCCCGACATCTGGTCGGGCGTCGTCAGATCGAACATGTAGGCCTTGAACTCACCGTAGGTGAAGTGGGCGCCCGTATAGATCGCTACATAGGTGGCGTTGTTGAAGTTGCATACGTCCACGCAGTTGTAGTTCGAGTTGGCACCCCACGTCGAGGTTGCGATCGTGTGGGTTACGGCGCCCGAGGTTCCGTCGATGCGGTAGAGCGAGTTGGACGAGTAGTAGGTCATGAAGTATGCGCCTGCGGGATCGGTCGAGGCGGCCTCGACATCGGCATGTCCGTTGCCGTTCCAGCCGGCCGTGGCACCCGTTACGCTGACCATCGCGGGCGTCGAGGGAACGCCTCCGGTTACGGTCCAGCGCAGGAACTTGCAGACGACGCCGTTCCAGGTGTAGATCACCGCCGTGATGACGGCATCGCCCTTCACATCGCCCTGTACGGAGATGTGCTTGCCCATCGAGGCGCCCGTGGCGTTCGTGTAGGAGAGCAGCTCCGTCGGCGTGGCATCCGTCGATGCGGCCGTGTAGATCTTGAACTCGGCACCCGGATCGGCCGTCGTGGCGTAGAGGATGTTGCCGGCGTCGTCCGACGTCATGCCGCCGTTGGCCGTAACGCCCTTCATGTCATGCTTGCCGATGTAGTCGCCCGTCGCGCGGTTGAAGAGGTACTTGTCGGCACCTGTCGAGAGGATCAGGCGGTTGCCCGAAGCAGCCAGCGAGTAGTTCAGACCGGCGCCATTGACGATGCCCGTCTTGTCGAGCGAGACGTTCTTCCAGATCTCCTTCTGGCTGCCGGCGCGCCAGCCGTACTTGATTTTCGGCGGAATCTGCTTGCTGACCGTGTAGACGCGCTTGGTCTGGCCGTCGTGGGCCGTTACGGTGAACTTCACACCCTCTCCCTCGTAGTTGTGCACCTGCGCGGGGTCGGGCGAGATCGTGGCGTGCGGCGAGAGGCTCACCTGGGCCGTTACCGACGAGAGTTCGTCGGCCGAGATCAGCGCGATGGTGTTGTTGTCGTTGTCCACGACGCCCTGGATCGCAGGCTCGTCGGTGGCGAAGGAGATGATCTCGCACTTGTCCGACTTCTTGATGCGGCCCGTGATGCAGAATTTCGACTTCGTACCGTCGGCGCGCGTGAGGGTGAACCAGTGCTCCTGCGTCAGGTCGAGCGTTCCGAGCATCGGCGTGATGAAGCAGTTGTCGTCCAGGTTGGCCGTAACGCGCATCTCGGTGATCGAGGTGGTGTTCGTGGAGTTCTCGGGATAGTAGTAGGGAATGTCGATGACGATGCGCTCCTGACCTTCGGTGGGCGTCGCCGTGAACTTCGCCATCGGGTCGTTCTTGTACTCCCCGGTAGCGAACTGTGCCGAGACGCTGTTCAGCCCCTGGCCTACGCCCGAGGGTGTCAGCTCATCCGGCTCATGGCAGCCGCCCAGGCCGAGCAGCGCCGCCATTGCGAACAATTTGATGCTATTTTTCATGATGTCGGTTTCTTTTAACGGTTATAACCATTCGGGGAACTGTTTGACAGCACTGTTGTTGCTCAGCTCGGTCTCGGGGAGCGGAATGCAGTAGAGCTTCTTCTCGAAGAGGCGGTCCTGGCGGTCGCAGTCCACATAGGTGTAGATGAACGTCGCGCCCTGCTTCTCGATCTTCAGACCGTGTACGCGCAGGCCGGTGTAGGCTGTGTGGGCAAGCTGCCAGCGGCGCATGTCCCAATAGAGGTGTCCCTCGCAGTAGAGCTCGATCTTGCGCTCCTGACGGATGGCGGCCATGAGCTCCTCGCCCGACTTGTTCGTGTAGGGAAGGCCCACGCGGCTGCGGATCCGGCGTACGTCGTTGTTTGCCGAACCGTTGTCGTTGAGGCGGTAGCAGGCCTCGGCGTGGTTGAGGATCACCTCGGCCAGGCGGATGGCGATCCAGGGCTGCGTGCAGGCCTTCGAGTAGTCGGTGTAGTTCTCGTCGAGCATCTTGCGCAGGTAGTAGCCCGTCGTCGAGCGTCCGTTGAGGGCCGAACCGTCGTCATAGACCGCATAGCCGTCCTTGCCGTTTACATAGGGCTCGAGCGTGCGTCCCTTCCATGCGCAGCCGTTGTAGAGCACCGAAGCGTGGAAACGGGGCTCGAGCTGCTCGTAGGGAGGCGTATCGGTGGTTCCGGTCGTCGTGTTGTGCCACGGCGTCCAGTCGGGGGATCCGCCCGTTGCCAGTTCGTACGACTCAACCATCTCCTGTGTCGGGGTGGCGCGTCCGCCCATCGTCGTGTTGTCGCCGCCGGGCATGAAGAGCTGGTCCCAGCTGTGGTTCGGGCCGCCCACGAGGTAGTTGTATTCGAGGATCGACTCGGTGTTGCCGTCGGTCATCGAGGTGAAGGCCTTGGCGTAGTCCTCGGCCGTCGTGCCGGGCATGAGTTCGTAGTCGAGGTTGAAGACCGCCTCGGCGGCAGCCTTGGCCGACTCCCAGCGCTCGGCGTAGAGCATCGCGCGCGAGAGCATGGCGTAGGCGGCACCCGAAGTTACGCGTCCGGGTTCGTTGTCCCATTTCGGCGGGAGGTTCGTGGCGGCGAACGAGAGGTCCTTCTCGACCATGTCCCAGCCCTCCTCTTCGGTCGAGAGGGCCTTGTTCTCGGTGATCTTGAGCAGGTCCTCGTCGTAGAGGATCACCTCGGGCGTGCGCTTGATGAGCTGGAAGTAGAGGTAGCCGCGGAAGAAGCGGGCCTCGGCCTCGAAGCGCAGGCGCGTGGCCTCGTCGAAGTTGCTGCCGTATTTCTTGAGTCCGTAGAGGAACTCATTGACACGGCGGATGCGCGTGTAGGTCTCGTCCCAGGCGCCGAAGTGGAAGGCGGCCGTGGGGGCTGCCAGACCGCCCTCGGCGAAGGCGATGATGTTGGCGAAGCCGACATTCGTGCCGGGCGTCGGCGAACCGAACTTGAGCGTCTCGGTCAGACCCTCGGTCAGGCCCACCTGGCTGTCTCCCGTCTCGAAGCTGCCGTAGCGGGAGATGTAGGGATAGAATCCGTTGATGTACTGGGTAACGTAGGTCGGATCGCTCCAGACGATCTTCTCCGACACCTTGTCCGTCGGGCTCATGTCGAGCCAGTCGTTACAGCCCGCCATGGCGACCGTCGCAGCCAGTAGTGCGATATGTATGATGTTCTTTTTCATTGGACTTGATTTTTCCGGTTAGAACGAAATTTCGAGACCGCCGACTACCGTGCGCTGCTGCGGGTAGTAACCGTTCGTTACGGCGGGCCACTCGGGGTCGATGCCTTCGGGAAGTCCCGACCAGGTGAGCAGGTTGTTACCCTCGACATAGACCTTGACGCGCTGGATGCGCAGCTTGTCGGTCCACGACTTGGGCAGCGTGTAGCCCAGGTGTACGGACTTCAGACGCAGGTACTTGCCGTCGCGGTACCAGAACGACGAGGCGTAGGCGTTGTTCGTGTTGGGCGGGTTGAGCGACAGACGCGGGTATTCGGCGTCGGGATTGTCGTACGTCCAGGCCTTCTCCACGAGGTAGCGGGGCGAGTTGGCGCCGGCCTTGAACGGACGCGTGAAGATCGTGTTGTCCTCGTTCCAGTTGTAGTAGGTTCCCGTCAGCGAGACGTCGCAGATGGCCGCTCCGACGAAGAGCACGTCGAACTCGAGGCCTTTCCACGAGGCGTTGAGGTTGATACTTCCGTTGAGCTGCGGGCGCTGTCCGCGGCCGATGTAGGCGCGGTCCTGGTCATAGGTGATGGCGCCGTCGCCGTTGAGGTCCTTGTACTTGATGTCGCCCACGCGCGGACGCGATCCGGAGATCCACGGCGAGTTGTCGATCTCCTCCTCGCTCTGGAAGAGCCCGTCGGCGATGAAGCCCATCGTCATGTAGCGGCTCTTGCCCGTCTGTTTGGCGTAGTCCGGGGTGTTGGGGCTGTCCTGATAGCGGAGCCAGCGGTCCTTGGCCCAGGTCAGATTGACCGTAACGCCGTACTGGAAGTCCTTGCCGATGCGGTTGCGGTGCGTGAGCTTCACGTCGATACCGCGGACGTCCTGTGCGTTGTTGTTCACATAGGTCGGGTAGTATCCGCCCATCGAGGCGGGTTTGCCGGAGTTGGCGCCCAGGATGTCGAAGATGTAGTTGTAGAAGGCGTCGAACTCGATGCCGAGCTTGCCGTTCCACATGGCCAGGTCGAAGCCGACGTTGTAGGAGTAGTTGCGCTCCCAGGTGAGCAGCTCGTTGGCCACGAGCGAGGTCATGATGCCGTTCTGTCCGACACCGCCGAAGACGACGCTCGGTGCGCTGCTGACGTTGGTGAAGGTGCTCAGGAAGGCATAGGCGGCCGATCCGGTGTCATCGCCGAGCGAACCGAACGAGGCGCGTACCTTGAAGTTGTCCACGGCCTTGCGCAGGGGTTCGAAGAAGCTCTCCTCGGACATGCGCCAGCCGAGCGATACGGAGGGGAAGAAGCCCCAGCGGCGGCCCGAGACGTTGCCGATGAACTTGTACGAACCGTCGTAACGGCCCGAGAACTCGGCCAGGTACTTGTCCGCATAGTTGTACTGGGCGCGGAATACGAAGCCGACCTTGCGCGAGGCGTTGCTCGAACCGCTGATCGGATCGTCGGCCGGGGTCGTGGCGAAGCCCAGTTCGGGCAGCTGTGCGAAGGGGATGTCCTTACCCGAGGCGGAGAAGGAGTTGGTCTTGTAGTCGCGCGTTTCGAGCAGGGCGAGCAGGTCCACCTTGTGCTTCTCGGCGAAGGTGTTGCTGTAGTTGATGCTGGCCTGCGAGGTGATGCGGCGCCACTGCGTATAGCCCTCGGTGAGGTTGTTGGTCTTCTTTCCGGTGGAGACGTTGGCGTTGTTGCGCGGGTCCGAGGCCTTGGAGTAGGTGATCTCCGAGGTGGTCGAGTTGGGCAGGCTGGCGAGCATCACGAAGTAGGGCGTGCTCAGGATCTTGGAGGTCGTGGCGCTGCGGTCGTAGGCTCCCATGACCTTCAGCGAGAGGCCCTCCACCCACGGGAGGTCCCACTGCAGGGCGGCGTTGGTCTGCACGGCGATGGTCTGCGACTTGGAGTATCCCGACAGCTCGGTGGCTGCGATCGGGTTGATCGTGTTGCCGTAGTTGTTCTGGCTGGCCGTGGGCATGCCTTCGTAGGTCTTCGGCAGGTAGGGGTGCGCGTAGGCGGCCTGCTCGGCGACCGAAAGCCACGGGGCGCTCGACACGCTCGTACCCGAAGTACCGCCGGCGGCGAAGCCCGGCGACTGCTGGTCGCCGACATGTCCTGCGACGCCGAGCGTGAAGGTCAGGCTCTTGGCGATCTTGGCCTCGATGTTCGTACGCAGGTTGTAACGGTCGTAGTTGAAGTTCTTGATGTTACCCGTCTGGTCCATGTAGCCGAGCGAGGCGAAGTAGTTGATGCGCTCGCTGCCGCCCGTCGAGGTAACGCTGTGCTGCTGGGTGGTACCCGTTCCGAAGATCTCGTCGATCCAGTTGGTGTTGCCCCAGCCGTTTTTCCCTTCGCGCATCATCTGTACATGCTGCGAGGTGAAGATCGGCTCCTGGCCGTCCAGTTCGAGGGCCTTGTTGTACCAGTAGGCGTAGCTTGGACCGTCGAGGAACTCGGGATAGGAGGTGTTGAACGAGGCGCCGTACGATCCCTTGTAGGTAAGGTTCATCGTACCCTCCTTGCCCTTCTTGGTCGTAACGATCATCACACCGCCGGCGGCCTCCAGACCGTAGACGGCCACGGCGGCACCGTCCTTAAGCAGCGAGACGGACTCCACGTCGTTGGGGTCGATGTCGTTGATCGAACGCTGCACGCCATCGACGATGTAGAGGATGCCCGACTTGGCGCCGCGGATGGTCATGCTGGCCTGGTCCTGTCCGGGCTGTCCGGAGTTCTGTACGGAGATCAGACCCGGGAGACGTCCCGTAAGACCCTGCGAGAGGTTCGTCATGGGCATCTTCTGGAGCTCCTTGCCGTCGATCTGCGACACGGCGGCCGTAACGTCTGCACGGCGCTGCGAGCCGTAACCGATGACCACGACCTCGTCCAGACGCGCCGAATCCTCCTTCAGCGTGATGTCGAGCGTCGTCTGTCCGCCGGCGACGGTGATGCGCTGCGTTACCATTCCGATGTAGGAGAAGTCGAGCGACGCGCCCTTCGGTACGGCGATCTCGTACGCTCCCTTGGAATCGGTCGTGGTTCCCGTAGTCGTGTTCACGACCACGACGGTTACGCCGACGAGCGGGTTGCCCTGTTCATCGGTAACCGTACCTTTGACGGTGGACTGGGCGAATGCCGTGCCACCCCCCCCCAGCAGCAGGATCAGTGTCCATAGACACATCTTCGCTGCCAGAGAATCTCTGAGTTTGGAGAAAAACTCTTTCATAGATCTGCTTTTAAGGTTAGGTTTTCGAATATGTTATATATGTTGTGTGGGTTCTGCCTGTTTGCTGCCCTCGGCGATGCCTTCGGCGAGTACCGACCACCAGTCGCGGTCGATGATGTGTACGATGTCGAAGATCATCAGTCCGTCGGTGCCCCGCAGTGCCTCGGCCACGGCGCGCGTGAAGCGTTCGGCGTCGTCGCCGTACTGATCGACATAGAGCGACCCGGTTACGGGCACCACACCGGCGGTGATCCGGCGGGCCCATTCGGCACCGCCCTCGATGCAGTACCAGTAGCTCTGGTCGTCGGTCATGCCCGCCTCGGTGCGCTGTCCGACCACGCCGTTTGCGGCATCGACCTCGGCCTTCGTAACGAGCGTGTAGTAGAGGCCGGTCATGTAGATGTCGAGCAGGTCGGCATAGCCCGTCTTGTAGTATTCGGGCGTCGCCCAGTCGAAATACTGCGCCGGGTCGAACTGTTCGCTCGCCCAGTTCACGCCCACATAATAATAGGTGGGATACCAGGCGCCGGTGTAGTCGCCGACAAGCAGGTCGGGATTGATCGCCTTGAGTTGTTTGTGGGCTTCGGCGACGAATCCCTTGATGACCGAGGCGCGCCACTCGATCCAGCGGCGGAAGAGCGGGCCCTCGGACCAGCTCCACTTCCCTTCGGCATCCTGCTCCCAGCGGAGGATGTCTTCGGGGAAGGCAGCCACCTTCTCGCCCGCGTAGGCCTCGAAGAGCTCCTTCGAGAGGGGGCTGAAGTCGGAGGTGATGTCGTCGAAGCGTACGCGGTCGAAGATGATGCCGTCCACGTCGGGGTACTTTTCGGCAAATTCGCGCAGGATGGCCAGCTCGTACTCCTGTACCTCGGGGTTTGCGGGGTTGAGCATGCCGTTGTAGTTGCTCTTGATCGAGCTGATGGGGACGATCCGCCCCTCGGTGTAGACCTGCGACTGCCAGTCGGCGTGTTCGCCGTAGATGATGCCGCGGTCGAAGAAGTTGTGGCCTCCGGCGAAGACGTTGAGCGATCCGTGCACGCGCAGGCCCAGTTCGTGTCCGATGCGGATGAAGTGGGCGAGCATGTCGTACTCTTCGGGACGGGTCGTGCCGTTCCATTCACCCATGTAGGGGGCGATGTCGCTCTTGTAGAGCGTTTCGCCCATGATCGACTTCACATCGACGACCATGTCGGTGAAGCCCAGGTCGCGGAGCTTCTCCGCATAGTAGCGGATCGAGTCGGGGTTGCTCATCCGGGCGTAGTTGGCTTCGCAGTCGAACCACATGTAGAGCGGTTTGGCCGGTTGTGCCGTCTCCTTGTGCGAGCAGGCCGTAGCCGCCAGAGCGGCGAGACATAAGAGCAGAAATTTCTTCATAGGAATGGGGTTGATTGTTGCATGGGGGGGGCTGCGCGCCTCATCATCCGGTATGCGTACGTTCGCCTCCGGATGGTGCCATACGGCCCGTGCATGCCGATGCTGCACTGGCCGCCGGGGTTTCCGGAGGTTGTCGTCGGTTCGGAATTACCGTATGTACGGTACCGGTTCGGATGTTTTTCGGAAGAGGAGAGTGTGCGTGCAGTTCAGGTTCATGGTTGAAGGGTTAAGTGGGTTAGGTGTTTTAATACAATCGGTATTTTTTTGTGTAAAAATATTCTCTCTTCGCGGCAAAGATAGAAAATAATATTTTTATGACAAGCGCAAAATGCGATAAATTTTTATTTTGCCAAGCGTTTGTAAGTCAAAATAAACGGCTGCCGGAGGGGACTTGTTTCGAAAAAGAAAAACATTTATTTCGATTCCGAACCCTTGATGTTTCAAAAACGGGGATTCGGAGTGTTCTGTTTTCGGAAGGAGGCTACGATCCGTAACTTTTATTCTGATGATAAATTTACCGATTTTTTTCGGACGGAAAAGAATTTTTTCCGAATTTCACGCGGTGAGGGCCGTTTCGGGTCGATTTTCGTGTGGTTTGAGCGGGAGTCGGGGTTTCGTAGAAGCCTTCCCGAAGCCTTGGAGGAGGCCGCCGTTGCCGCCGTTGCGGCTGTGTTGCGTCCGGAGCTGGCGGCGGCGGAATTGCGGGCCGCGGACACGCAAAAAGCAAAACCGCGTCAAACTTTCGTCTGACGCGGTTCCGGGTGCCCAGGACAAGACTCGAACTTGCACGAACGCAATTGTTCACTACCCCCTCAAAGTAGCGTGTCTACCAATTTCACCACCTGGGCTCGGTATCCCGTTTCCGGGATTCGGTGTGCAAATATAGGGCATAAATTTTTATTCACCAAATTTTTGGTGCCCTAAAGTTTTCCGGGGTCCGTAAAAAAACGGATCCGGCAACCGGATCCGTTTGATAAAGAGAGCGATTCGTGCTCTCCCGTTCAGGATGTTACTCTTCCGATACGGGTTCCGTGCAGAGCATGCCCTGGGGGTGCGCCACGGCCTGCTGTACGCTGCCCTTGAGCTGCATGCCGGCGCATTGCGTGCCGCGGGTCGTCCTTGAGGCATCCACCACGCCGATCAGTTCGAGTGCCTTGTGTACCAGCGGCTCCTCGGGACCATAGTCCGCATACCAGCCTGTGGCCGTGGCCCGCTCATCGACCGCATGATCGGGGTCGATGCCCTTCGGGTTCACCGTCTCCCGCTTGGCGTTGTAGCCCTGGAAGGAGATCGGGGCGAACTCGTAGTCGAAACCGTCGATGTTGCTCCACGAAAAGACGTTCATGCCGACGTTCTTGCCGTTGGTCTTCGAGCCGATGAGCGTAACGGGAACGTCGATGCCCCGCAGACTGTTGATGACCGCCTCGCTCGCCGAGGCCGTATTGCCGCTGACCAGAACAAAGAGCCTGTTGAGATTCAGGTCGTAGTCCGAGAGCCGGGCGCCGTAGTATCCCGAATAATAGAAGCGCTCGTAGAAGAGCTGTGCCTCCTGGTCGTAGGAGGTTCCCAGCTCCTGGGAGGTCTGCTTCCAGTCGGCCATGCGGTCGTCGTTGTAGCGGTAGTACTGGTAGACCCGGTTCTGGCAGCGGGAGCCGCCGATGCAGGTCGAGAGCATGTTCGAGGTCATGACGTGTCCGCCGCCGTTGTTGCGCAGGTCGAGGATCAGGTCGGTGATACCGGCCTCCTTGAGCCGCTTGATGGCATCGAGCAGGTCGTTGTCATAGGCCGCGTCGAAGCTTTCGTAAATGATGTATCCGACCTGCGTGCCCTCGAGCACCTCGGCGCGGATGAGGGGCGTGGGGTCGAGGCTGACGGCCGTAACGCTCACGGACTCCGTCTCCTGATGTTTGGTCAGCGTGAATTTAGCGCCTTCGGAGGGATAGATCAGTTTCGAGAATACCGAAATGTAGTTGCTTTCGGTAGGCACCTTGCCATTGACCTTGTAGATGATGTCGCCGCGGCGGAATCCTGCCTGGTCAAGCGGTGAATCTGGAAAGACGCTCAGGGGGCAGAGGCCGATCTCTCCGTTCCCGAACGATACATAGGCGAACTGGGCGATACCGATACTCGGTATGGGGCTCCCCTTCCGGATACCGTGGCTCACCTCGCCGCGCATAGCCGGGGCACGGCTCGTCGTCGGCGTCTGCACGAGGTAGGAGTAGAGGGTGTAGCCTCCGTAGCTTTCGCGGTATTTCTTGTCGAGCGTATTGGTCGTCATCTTCATCAGCGTATGGTAGACGAAGTTGTCGCTTATGCTGACATAGGGCAGCGAGAGGTCGCGGTCCAGCTCCTGGTAATCCTTGTTCCAGAGGTAGTAGTAGGCGAGTACCTCATCGACGTTGCGGTTGATCTCCAGAACTTCGCCTCCGGTCCCGGTTCCGTCATCGGCATTCTGGCGGATTTTGAAACTTACCGAGGGGAAGCCCTCGGCCGTGATCCGGACGAGGGTCGTACGGATGGCGGTCGTCGTGTTGGGGGCGACTTCGACCCGGAGCGTGGCCTTGCCTTTCTGGCCCGTTCCGGTCAGGATCTCGCACCACTCGGGGTTGTTGCTCGTGGCGCTCCACGCCGTGCGGGAGGTAAAGGTAAACTCCCGCTCTCCTCCCGATGCGGAGATCTCTTCGGTCTGCTCCCAGGATGCATCGACAATCCCGGTACCTCCCGATGTGGTCGTCGTCTTGTCTTCTCCGCAGGCGACGGACAGCAGCAGCATCAGGGTTGTCATCACGCTCACTTTCACTCTCACAAATACATCAAGGTGTCCCATAAAAAAGATGTTTTAAACGGTTTAGCGGACCAATATAGTGAAATTTCGCCAAATCCGATCTTCCCGAAGGGATATTTTTGGTATAAATCACCTTTTTCGGCCGAACTTCATCTCGTCGAGCAGGTATCCGGCCTCCCCGACGCGGTCGATGACGAAGAGGACGTAGCGGATATCGACGGCGATGTTGCGGCAGATCGCGGGGTCGAAGGCGATGTCGCTCATCGTCGAACGCCAGGTGCGGTCGAAGTTGATGCCCACAAGCTCTCCGTCGGCATTCAGCACGGGCGATCCGGAGTTGCCGCCTGTCGTGTGGTTCGAGGCGAGGAAGCAGACCGGCACGGTCCTGCGGCCGTCGATCACCGTGCCCCAGCGTCCGTACTCCTTCGAGGCGTAGAGGTCGCGCAGCCGCTGCGGGATGTCGTAGTCGTAGATCTCGGGGTCGTCCTTGGCGATGATGCCGTCGAGCGTCGTCTGCGGCTTGTGGTATTCGCCGTCGGCATACTCGTATCCGGCGATCGTGCCGTAGGCCACGCGCAGCGTGAGGTTCGCGTCGGGGTAGAAGGCCCGCTCGCGGTCCCATTCGCGCAGTCCCTTTATATAAGTGGTATAAAGTTCGTTGAGGCGGCTGCTCGTGAGGTTGCGCAGCGACTTGGTGCCCAGCAGCCAGGTAACGTGCGAGAGCATCCGCTTGGCATCGCCGCGCAGCGAGGCCATGGAGGTGGTGTCGGCGCCGCTCCAGACCCCTTCGAAGAGCTCCGCGGCGTAGGCTTCGGGCGATCCGCAGCGGGCGACGCCCCGCAGGAACTCCGGCACCTGGTACTGCTCGGGGCAGTAGCGGGCGTAGGCGCCGAGGAGATACTCCCACTGGGCGCGTTCGGCGGCTTCGCTGCGTGCGAAGGCCTCCTCGGCGCGCTCCTTGTCCGTATAGCGGGCCGGCAGGGCGTAGAGGGTCTCGGCGGTGATCTCGCGGGCGAAGTAGGGATCCATGATGCGGGCGTATTCGGCCTTGAGCGCACTGACGACACCGGCGTATTCGGGTTTGTCCTGCGCCCAGGCGTCGAAGGCCTCCTCATAGGCCTGCTTCGAGGCTACGGTGCCGCGGCGCGTGATGCCCAGCACCTCGCCCTGCCACTTCTTCCAGGCGTTGGCGATCGATGCCTGCTTCGAGGCGTAGTGGATGCGCAGCGCGGGGTCCGACTGCTGCGCGCGGCGGATGATCTCGAGGCGCCCGTCGCGGATGGCGATCTTCGCCGGGTCGGAGCGCTCGGCGATGTAGCGCACGGCGTCCGAGAGGATGTACTCCTGCGTGTTGCCCGGGAATCCGTAGATCATCGTGAAGTCGCCCTCCTTCACGCCCCGTGTCGAGATCGTGAAGAACTTTTCGGGACGAAAGGGAACATTTTCGGGCGAGTAGGCCGCCGGCTCGTTCTCCTTCGAGGCGTAGATGCGGAAGACGGAGAAGTCGCCCGTATGGCGGGGCCACATCCAGTTGTCCGTGTCGCCGCCGAACTTGCCGATCGACGAGGGCGGCGCGGCGACCAGCCGCACGTCGTCGAACTGCCGGTAGACGAACAGGAACTGCTGGTTGCCGTAGTACATCTGCTCGACGGAGGCATGGTATCCCTTGCCCTCGGCCTCGGCCGCACGGATCAGCTCCTCGGCCGTCTCGCCGGCGGCCAGGCGGTCGGTAACCTCCTCCATGCGCACCAGGAAGCGGACGTTGAGCCCCTCGTTGGGAAGCTCCTCCTCGCGCGAGCGGGCCCAGAAACCGTGGGTGAGGTAGTCGTGTTCGACGGTCGAGTGGCGCTGGATGGCGTCGTAGCCGCAGTGGTGGTTCGTCAGCAGCAGCCCTTCGGCGGAGACGAGCTCCCCGGTGCAGCCGCCGTCGAAGAGCACGACGGCATCCTTCATCGAGGCCCGGTTGATCGAGTAGATGTCTTCGGCCGTGAGGCGGAATCCTTTTGCGCGCATCTCGTCGATGCGTTCGGAGATGAGGCTCGGGAGCCACATGCCCTCGTCGGCTGCTGCGGGCAGCAGGCAGAGGAGGGCGGCGAGGGTCAGCAGGGTGTGTTTCATGTGTTCAGGAATTGGTCCAGTTCGACATAGAGTTTCTGTATGGGGAGTCCCATGACGTTGTAGAAGGATCCTTCGATGCGTTCGATGGCGGCGTATCCGATCCACTCCTGGATGCCGTACGACCCGGCCTTGTCGAAGGGGCGGAACGTATCGACGTAGTAGTCGATCTCCTCCTGCTCGAGGCGGCGGAACCAGACGGAGGTGCGGGCCGTGAAGGAGTGCATCCGCTCATGTGTGCGGAACGTTACGCCCGAGACGACCGTATGGCGTCGTGCGGAGAGGCGGCCGAGCATCTTCACGGCGTCGTCGCGTCCGTGCGGCTTGCCGAGGACCTCGCCGTCGAGCACCACGACCGTGTCGGCCGTCAGCAGGATCTCCCGCTCGGCGAGCGGTGAGGGATAGGCCTCGCTCTTCAGACGCGAGAGGTAGCGCGGCACCTCCTCGGCGGCCAGCTCCGCGGGGTAGCGCTCTTCGCAGTCGAATTTCGGCGCGAGCTCGTAGGGAAGCCCGCAGCCGCTCATCAGTTCCCGGCGGCGCGGCGACTGCGAGGCCAGCAGCAGGCGGTACGGGGCGAGTTTTTCGTGCAGCAGCATGGTATGACGTTTTTTAACGGATATCGAAATGGAGCATCTCCACGCCTTCGAGCGTCGCCCGCAGCGTGTCGCCCGGGTGGACGGGGCCCACGCCGGCGGGAGTTCCCGTGAAGAGCAGGTCGCCCGTGCGCAGGGTCATGTACTGCGAGACGGTGGCGATGAGCCGGTCCACCGTGAAGAGCATCTCGGAGGTGTCGCCCCGCTGGCGGCACTCGCCGTTCACCTCGAGCGTGAAGTGCAGCTTCTGCACGTCGCCGCCCAGCTCCGCAAGGGGCAGGTAGCGCGGCGGAAGGGCCGCCGAGTAGTCGAAGGCCTTGGCGCGCTCCCACGGCAGCCCTTCGGCGATGGCCTGCCGCTGCAGGTCGCGGGCCGTGAAGTCGATGCCGAGCCCCACCTCGTCGTAGTAGCGGTGGGCGAAGCGCTCGGCAATGGCCCTCCCCACGCGGTTGATCCTTACGATGAGCTCGCACTCGTAGTGCACCTCCTGCGTAAAGTGCGGGATGTAGAAGGGGTCGTTGTTGCGCAGCATCGCCGTGTCGGGCTTCAGAAACCAGACCGGCTCGGCCCCCTCGACGGCAAGGCCCGTCGCGTGGTGCAGCTCCTCGGCGTGCGCGCGGTAGTTGCGTCCTATGCAGATGATCTTCATGATGCGTGTGTTTTCAGCTCCTCGACCATGCGGCGGGCGATGCGCTCGCTGGCGCCCGGGCCGCCGATCACGGTGCGCAGCTCCCGGAAGTCGGCCTCCATGCGTGCGCGTTTCGCGCCGCCCGGGAGGATGGCGCGCAGCTCGCGCTCGGCGCGCGTGATGTCGAGGTCCGACTGCAGGATCTCGGCAACCGCCTCGCGCTGCAGGTTGAGGTTCACGAGCGAGATCCAGCGGCAGCGCACGAAGAGCGGCATGCAGCGGTATTCGATCGCGGCCAGACGGTAGACCACCACCTCGGGCGTGCCGAGCAGGGCGGTTTCGAGCGTTGCCGTGCCCGAGGCGACGACGGCGGCCTCGGCCGCGGCGATCGTGGCGTAGGTCTCGTCGAAGACGCAGCGCAGCGGGCTTTGGCCGATGGCCTGCACATAGAGCGCGGGGTCGATCCACGGAACTCCGGTTACGACGAACTGCTTCTCGGGGAAGCGCTCCGCGAGGCGCGCCATGAGCGGGAGGTTCTTGCGGATCTCCGTGGGGCGGCTGCCGGCCACCAGGGCGATGATCGGCCGCTCGTCGAGCGCATGGCGGCGGCGGAACTCCTCCGGCGAGGGGAGCGACGCCCGCTGCGCCTCGAGGGCATCGACCAGCGGGTTGCCCTCGAAGATCGGGCGGATGCCGTGCTGCGGGAAGTAGTCGCATTCGAAGGGGAAGATGACGAAAAGCCGGTCCACGTCGCGGCGGATGGCGCGCAGGCGCCCTTCGCGCGAGGCCCAGACCTTCGGGGCGATGTAGTAGAAGGTGCGGATGCCCTGCCGGCGGGCCCAGCGGGCCATCTTCAGGTTGAAGCCCGGGTAGTCGATCAGAATCAGCACGTCGGGACACCATGCGGCGACATCTTCGCGGCATTCGCGCATCTGGCGGCGGATGGTCCCCAGGTTGCGGAGCACCTGCACCACGCCGAAGAACGACGTCTCGCGGTAGTGTTTGCGCAGGTTGTCCCGGCCGCCCGCCGCGGCCATGCGGTCGCCGCCCCAGAAGCGGAACTCCGCCCCGGGATCGGCCTTCTTGAGCCCTTCGATCAGGTTGGCGCCGTGCAGGTCGCCCGAAGGCTCCCCGGCGATAAGGTAGTATTTCATGTGCGGAACGTTTTTCGCAGGTTTCGGCAGCCTCGGATCACTCCCCGAGCAGGTCGGGGCGCAGGCGCCGGGTGCGTTCGAGGGACTGTTCGTCCTGCCACTTCTCGATCTGGGCGAAGTTGCCCGAGAGCAGCACGTCCGGGACCCGCCAGCCGCGGAACTCCGCGGGCCGCGTGTAGACGGGCGGCGCCAGCAGGTTGTCCTGGAACGAGTCCGTCAGGGCCGAAGCCTCGTCGCCGATCGCTCCCGGAATGAGCCGCACGACCGAGTCGGCGATGATGCAGGCCGCCAGCTCGCCTCCGGTGAGCACATAGTCGCCGATCGAGATCTCGCGCGTGATGAGGTGCTCGCGGATGCGGTGGTCGATCCCCTTGTAGTGGCCGCAGAGGATGATCAGATTTTCGAGCGTCGAGAGGCGGTTGGCCTCGTGCTGGTCGTAGCGGATGCCGTCGGGCGAGGTGTAGATGATCTCGTCGTACGGGCGCTCGCTCTGGAGCTTCTCGACGAGTTCGAAGACCGGCTCGCACTTCATGACCATGCCCGCCTCGCCCCCGAACGGATAGTCGTCCGTGGTCTTGCGGCGGTCGTGTGCGTAGTCGTGGAGGTTGTGGACGACAATCTCCACAAAACCCTTCTCCTGCGCCCGCTTGAGGATCGACTCGTTGAGCGGCGAGGTCAGCAGGTCCGGAACCGAGGATATGATGTCAATGCGCATGTCTGAAGATGATGTCTTTGGTCGTGTCGGGCGTAAGCGGCACTTCGCGCCCCTTGTCGAGCGTGTAGCCCGCATAGCCCATTGCGGTGAAGAGGCCGATGATCTGGGGGCGGTTCGCGCCGCCCGTCTCGATGAGCACCGTCGGGTGGAAGCGTTCGAGGAGCGGCTGCATCTCGCGCATGACCACCACTTCGTAACCCTCGATGTCGCACTTGATGAAGTCGAGCCGTCCGAGCGCGGCGAAGAGCTCGCTGCCGCGGCGCATCTCGGCCGTGAAGACCGCCTCGGTCCGGCGGCCGCTGTCGTTTACGAAGTTCTGCCCCGTGCCGAAGTAGCCCGTCTCGCGTGCCGAGTCGTTGCCCATGACCACGGGACGCGACTCGGTGCCGAGGGCGTAGGGGAGGATCTCGGTGTTGATGCAGCGGCGCAGATTGTGGCTTAATACCTTGCGGATCGGGGCCACGGGCTCCACGGCATAGACCCGCCCCTCGGGACCCGCCAGGCGGGAGATCGTCCGGGCGTAGTAGCCGAGGTTGGCGCCGATGTCGATGCAGACGTCGCCCGGGCGGACGAGCTGCGGCAGGTGGTAGACATACTCCGTGGCCGGGTCGCGGCGTCCGATGCCGAGCCGCTGCCAGAGGAAGAACATCCGGCTCACGGCGCGCAGGTAGCCCTCGAGCGGGAGCGTGCGGTAGAGGATGCGGTGGACGAGTGCTTTCATCGTTCGCGGTAGTTCACCTCCCCGTTGAGCACCTCGACGATGAAGGGGTTGTAGAGCGTTTCATGGCCGAGGGTCGTCTCGGGGCCGTGGCCCGGGTAGACGTGTACCTCGTCGCCCAGCGGGAGGATCACGTCGAGGATCGAGCGCATGATCCACGAATAGTCGCCGCCCGGGAGGTCCGTGCGGCCGATCGACTCGCGGAAGAGCGTGTCGCCCGTGAAGAGCGCCTTCGACTGCGGCTCGTAGAGGGCCACATGGCCCGGCGTGTGGCCCGGCGTGCGGAGGATGCGCAGTGCGGTCTCTCCGAAGCGGATCTCCTCTTCGGCATCCAGGTCGCGGTCGATGGGGGGCATCGTGCCGATCTTCACGCCGAAGACCGCGCCGCTCGTCGCGGCGTTCTCCAGCAGGAAGCGGTCCTTGCCCGAGAGGGCGAAGGGGATGCCGTAACGCTGCCGCAGGTGCTCGACGCCCAGCGTGTGGTCGAAATGCCCGTGGGTGTTGGCCGCCAAGACGGGTTTCAGCCCCTGCTGGGCGATGAAGTTGTCCAGTGCGGCGTCCTCGCGCGGCGTGGAGTTCCCGGCGTCGATGATGACGCACTCCCGCGTGTCGTCCCAGACGACATAGGTGTTCTCCTGGATCGGATTGAAGGGCAGACAGGCTATTTTCATGGTGTCGCTTGCATGGTAATTTTTACAAAGGTAGTGTTTTTTGCGGGATTTTGCCCGAACGCCGCGTTTTTTGCCCTCCCGGCATGACGGAAGCCCGCACCGCATCGTTGCGGTACGGGCTTCCGAAACTCCGGGTGCGCCTCTCCCGGAGCCGTGGCGTGCGGGGCTATTCGGCCGACTGCCCGACGAAGAACTCCTTGCCGCCGTTCTCGTCGTCCCTGACGACGATGCTGCCGTCGGCGTTGATGAAGTAGAAGGAGAGCTCCTCGATCACGGCGTCGGACGGAAGGCCGAAGAAATCCTTCGGGTAGATGTACTTCTCGAAACGCGATCCGCTGACCGACATGCGGTTCTTGTCGCCGGCCGTGGTAACCTCGGTGCGCTGGCCTCCGTCGTGGACGGCCGTGCCGCAGAGGTAGACCTCCGAGGCGCCCTTCAGGTCGGTGCTGCCGGGCGAGAAGGTGATTGCGAAGATGTCGCCGTAGCGGAATACCGAGGGCGAGGTGGTGAATACCTGTTCGTAGGTCTCGAAGGGCTTGAAGGCCTCGGCGAAACGCTGGTCGTCGCGCTGCAGTCCGTAGGTGTCGTAGCAGTAGGAGTATCCCAGCTCGCACTTGACGGGCGTGGCGCCGGTCGTGAAGCGGATCTTCACGTTGGCATGGACGTTGGGAAGGGCGGTTTCGACGCCGTCCACGGTCTTCTTGTCCCAGATGTCGAAGGTGGTCGAGGAGCGCCATACGATCCACTCCATCTCGACGCTTCCGTCGTTGCCGCCCATGCCGATGACGCTGGCGAAGGAGGCGCTCCACGCCATGCCGTTCTTGGGGTCGGTCTCCGTGTCGGGCATCGGCGTGAGGCTCTCGTTCACGATCTCCGAATAGCCCTGGTTGGCGTAGTCGGTGGTCGTGAGCAGCAGCGTGGCATTTTCCTTGAGGTTCCAGGCCTTCGGGGCGAGCATGGCGAAGACGAGGCGTCCGTTTCCGTTCGTCTCGGGGGCGACGCGCAGCTGTGCCGTGATCTCGATCTCCGATTCGACGAGGGCCGATTCGGGCTGGATGATGTTGTCGAAGAAGAGGCACGATACGACGAGCAGCGGCAGCGGGGTGCCGAGCAGACAGAAGAGAATTCTATTTTTAAGCGATGATTTCATGGTCGGCGGGGATTAGAGTTTCGTGTATTTGTACTTGTAGCTCAACAGCTTGCTGTCGAGCTTGAATTCGGTGGTGAAGCCGTCCTTCTCGAAGGTGGCGATGACCGTGTCGGTGCCGTGGATGCGGAGTTCGTTGGGAACGACGCTGTGGTCCAGGTCGCATTCGATCTTACCCTCGGGCAGCGCCTCGGTGAAGGGCAGGAAGGGAATGTCGCCGTTGTCGAACTCGACGACGGCACCCGTCGCCGAAACGCTCACCGTCATGCGGAGCGTGGCGAAAAAGTCCAGTTTGCCGAAGATATCCACGCCGCTCGGGTTCTCGGGCGAGCACTGCAGCACCTGATTCAGACGGTAGGTGTTGGTGATGATGTCGGGGTCTTCGCCCTCCGTGGGCGTTTCGGTTTTATCCTCTTCATAGGGGATGTAGGGCAGCGTCGTCTCGTCGTCGCATGCGGAGAATGCCGAGACGAAGAGCGCGGCGGCCAGCAGCAAGGCGTATTTTTTCATATTCATAACAGTTTGTTTTTTGTTTGTTTCGGGTTGGTGTGCGGCATCCGGGCAGGCCGGATCGCGGTGTTTGCTTCGGGCGTAAAGTCTCAACGCGTCATAGGCAGGGTCGGTTTTTTAGGGTCGTGGGTTGGTTTTATCGGTTGTTTGGTCGTTTTCTGTTTCGGGGCTGCAGGTGAAGCGGATCCGGTGCCGGCCGCTCTGCAGTTCGAGCGGCCCCTTCTCCGGGTTGCCCAGCGGAGGCGGATCCCGCCGTAGGGGGTCTCTTTGGTGATCTCGCACCAGCTGACTCCAGCGGGAATCTGCGGGTCGATCACCACATGCCGGTATCCCGGCTGCCGAGGGTCGGTGCGCAGGCCGCCGAGGGCCTGGTAGAACCAGGTGCCGATGCCGTTGTAGCAGTTGTGCACGCGGCTGCGCTCGCCGCTCCAGTACTCCCACGTCGTGGTGGCGCCGTGGTCGATCATATGGAGGTATCCGGGGTAGTCGCGCTGCTTGAGCATGCGGTAGATGAACTCCGGACGGCGTGCCTCGACGGCCCAGCGGGTGATGACCGGCACGCCGACCAGTCCGCCGCCGATGCGGTCGTGCAGCACCTCGTGCGAGTATTCCATCAGGCGTTCGCTCACCGCCCCGCGCAGCGAGTCGGGCGTCGCGCCCACGAGCATCGGGTAGATCCGGTCGAGCTGCGACCCGGTGGCGTAGCTCTGCGTCTGCGGGTCGTAGAAGCGTTCGTGGATCCGCCGGTTGAGCGCCCCGCGCGCCGCCTCGAAACGTGCGGCATCCGCGTCGTGTCCCGTCAGGCGGGCCATCTGTGCCATCTTCGCGTAGCAGTCGCTGACGAAGCAGTTGTTCACCAGCGCCACGGAGGCCTCGTTGCCCGTATCGACCCCGTGGGGAGCGAGCCAGTCGCCCAGGTACCAGTCGCGGTAGGGGGTGTCGGGCCAGCGGGTGAGCAGCCCCTTGCGCATGTAGCTCTCGACGTATCCCATCCACCGGCACATGGCGTCGTAGTGGCGGTCGATGAGCGTGCGGTCGGCGTAGTTGAGCCACGTCTGCCAGGGGGCCATGACGATGAATCCGCACCAGTAGGGGCCTCCGCCGCCGGCTCCGGCGTTGGGGGCCACATGGGGCAGGCTGCCCCCGGGACGCATGGCGTCCTCCCAGGCCTGCACCCAGTTGCGGTAGAGCGGGGCCACGCCGCAGAGCGTCTGCAGCGTCTCGGTCGAGGAGTTGCCGTCGCCGCCGTATCCGGCGCGTTCGAGGTGCGGGCAATCGACCATGTAGCCGTTGAAGGCCAGGCAGCGCAGCGTGCGGGCGATCATGTCGTGGATGGCGTTCAGGTCGTCGTCCGACGAGCGGAAGGTCGCCTCCGTGCGGTAGTCGGTATGGAGGGCCAGCGCCGTGAACTCCCCGCTGCGCGGGGCGTGCGGCAGACCGCTCACCTCGACGTAGCGGAAGGCGTGGTGGTTGAACTTGTTGCGGAAGCTCTCCCGCGCGTCGCCGCGGGCGATGTAGCTGTCGCGCTGCCGCTGGTCGGCCAGCCGTCCGTCGGCCTCCAGCGCGTCGCTGTATGCGAACTCGATGCGGGTTCCCGGCTCCAATCCTTCAAAACGGGCCTCGAGCCATCCGGTGATGACCCGCCCGAAGTCGAGCCGCCAGCGACCCGGCGTGCGCTCCTCGATCGTGCGGGGCGTCAGCCGCTCCTGAATCCGGTCCGGCTCGACCGTCTGGGGCGTGGCCCGGTGGCCGGGTTTCTCACGGGTGATGACGTCGCACCAGTCGAGGCGGTCCAGGTCGGAGGCGAACATCGAGCGCGGATTCCGGCGTGCATCGACCTCCTCGCCGCCGAAGTCGAGGGCGTTCCACGATCCCGTGTCGCGGTAGCCGCTGCGTGCGGCGCGCCACGACGAGTCGGTGCGGCAGAGGGTCTCCCAGCCGTCGGCGCCGAGGCGGTCCACCTGGGCGCGCACGAGCGGCTCGGTGTAGGACTCTTCGGGCTGCCAGCGTCCGAAGGTGCCGCGCTTGTACCACCCCTGCCCGAGCCAGATCACCAGCTCGTTCGAACCCTGCCGCAGGTAGGGGCGCAGGTCGTAGGTTACCCACAGCGAGCGTTTGTCGAGCTGCGAGAGGGCCGGGGCGAGCACGGCGTCGCCGACCTTGCGGCCGTTGAGCCAGATCTCGTGGTAGCCCAGCGAATTGACATGCAGCAGCGTGGTCCGTCCCGCGCCGTCGTCGTCGAAGCTGCGGCGCAGCAGCACGGCCGTGGAGCCCGATCCGGCAAGGCCGATGAAGCGTCCGGCAACGGCCGTCGTGTCGGTCAGACCGATGCCGAAGCGGGCGATCGGCGAGGTCGCTTTCCGGCCGCCCCGCGCGGTGCGCACGGTAACGCGCCACCAGGCGAGCTGCCGCGCTCCGAGCGGCGCCCCCTCGTAGGCGATGCCCACGGAGCGGTCCGAACGCACAGTGCCCGAATCCCACAGGTCGGCCTCGCCGCGGCTCAACAGGAGACTGTCCGAAGCCACCTCGATGCGGTAGCTGCGCTGCGCGTCGCCCTGCCGCGTCGAACGCAGTTGCCAGGCGAAGTGCGGCACCGTCGTGTCGATGGCCCACGGGTCGGTAAGCCCTTCCGTGGTCAGCCGCACCGGTTGCGGCGCCGCGGCGGCGTGCTCCCGCTGTGTCTTCATACCGGCCGCGTCGGAGACGGGCGCCGCCGGCGCGGCGTGTCCCGCACCGGTTCCCGTGAAGAGTCCCGTCAGCAGCAACAGGTATGTGGCGATTCGGTTCATGCTGTTCGGTTTAGCGGTTGTAGGCTTCGGCACGCACCTCGTAGCGGTCGTCCGGAAGCAGGCTGCCGTCGAAGCGGAAGGTGATTTCGCGGCTCTCGCCGGGCAGCAGCGTGAAGTAGTTGTCGTCGGCCTCGTAGGGGAGGATGCGCTCGCCGTCCGAGAGACGGTAGGGCTGCAGATGGATGGCGAAGGCCACCGAGCGGCCGGTGTTGCGGACCGTCGTGCGGATGAGCTTGCAATCCCCGTCGGCCGCGAGCTTCGAGCGTACCTGAAGCCGGGCCGGGGCGAGCGTGTTGAGCGCCGTGTAGTCGCCGCGGCGCGTTGCCCGCCAGTAGAAGTTTTCCGAGAGCGGCCGGCCGTCGCGGTCCGTGAGCTCGAGGCGGATGAAGTGCACGGGCGAGAGGCGCGGCGCTGTCGCGTCATGCCGATAGACCTCCATCTCGTAGAGTGAGTAGCCCCACTGCGTGGCGCGGCGGATGCCCTGCATGCGGATGTAGCGCGCCTGCTGCGTGCCGAGCGAGAGGGTCTCCTCGCCGCCCGGGCACTGCTGCGTCTCGTAGACGTTGCGCCAGGCGGTGCCGTCGTCCGAGAGCTGCAGCCTGTAGGCTGCCGCGTGGGCCTCCTCCCAGCGGAGTACGACCTCCGAAAATTCGCGCACGGCGCCCAGATCGACCTCGATCCACGCGTCGTCGCGGTATTCGCTCGACCAGCGGCTTGCCTCGTTGCCGTCGGTGAGGGCCTGCGGACCGGCGCCGTCGCGCGACGACGAGGAGGCCCGCACCGGCCGGTTGCGGGCCAGGTTGCCCTGCGCGAAGTTCAGCTCGAAGAGGTAGCGGGCCGTGTTGGGCTCGAGCGAGACGTGTATCTGCTGCGTGAACTGCGGCAGCAGGCGTCCGTCGAGGTCGTAGACCCGCGCCGTGGCCACGGCATCGACCGCCTCGCGCGTCGTGTTGATCGCCTTGACCGTATTGTCGGCATGGCTCCACTGGATGTGTACCGGCTCGCACGCCTTGCGCACGCCCCAGTAGGCGCCCGTCGGATCGAAGTAGTAGTCGTAGGTCTGCCAGACGAGCGACGGATAGGCCGACTGGCTCATCCAGGTCATGATGCCCGTGGCGTCGTCCCACAGGTGGTGCTGCCACCCCTCGTACATCGCCTTGTTCGACTCGAGGTTGAGCAGCTGCGCCTTGCGGCAGAAGTCCTCGATGCCCGTCGGCTCGCCGTAGTTCCCGGCGACGGTCTCGAAGTATTTGTCCGGCGCGGCGTTGGCAGCCGACTTGCCGAAGAAGCGCTTGTCCCACATGTCGTTGCGGGGCCACCAGGCCTCCTCGGGCATGAAGCGGCGGAAGCTCTCGAAGGTGGTGAAGACCGCCGTGCCGATCTCGGTGCGGAAGCCCCATGCCGGGCGTCCCTTGTAGCCGTAGGGCATCGGGCAGGGCGTGAAGTACCACGAGGGGTGCATGTTGGCCCACGGGCCGCTGCCCGAGAGCCCCTGCGCGTTGGAGATCGACTGGTAGTGGCGGTCGCCGCCGTCGTAGTAGGCCACGTCGCCGCGCAGCCAGTCGTCGAGCGGCGCCAGGGGCACCCCTTCGTTGTCGCCGCACCAGACGGCGATCGAGGCGTGGTTGCGCAGCCGCTTGATCTTCTCCACGGCGTTGCGCTGGAACGCTTCGAGGTCCTGCGGCAGGTTGGGGTGCGAGTTGAGCCAGAAGTCGTCCCACACCATGATGCCGTAGCGGTCGCAGGCGTCGTAGAACTCCTCGTCGGTCGTCGAGCCGATCCAGTTGCGGATCATGTTGAAGTGCATGTGGCGGTGCAGCGCCACGCGCGTGTCGTACTCCTCGCCGCGGCAGCGCAGGAGCCATTCGCTCATGCCCCAGTTGCCGCCCTTGACGAAGACCTTCTCGCCGTTGATCTTCAGGCGGAAGATGCCGTCGGCGTCGTATTCGTAGCCGTATTCGCGGATGCCGAAGGTGATCTCACGGCTGTCCGAGACGCCCTTCTCCGTGTTGAAGTTCAGGCGGCAGGTGTACAGGTCGGGATAGCCCATGCCGTTGGGCCACCACAGGCGCGGATGCTCCACGGCAAAGTCCGCCACCTCGCGCTCGGAGAGGCGCACGGTGCGCTGCTCGCCGGCCTTGAGGCGCACGGGATACGAGAAGCGGATGCCGCCCGGTGCGATCTCACCCTCGAGGGTTCCCTCGAGAGGCTCCGACGAGCGGTTCTCGACCTCCGCAAGGATCTCGATGCGGGCATGCTCCCGGTCGGGCACCTTCGTGCGGATCCAGGGGTCGATCAGCCGCACGTCGCCCGTCGTCGTGAGGTAGACGTCGTCGGTGATGCCGCTCAACAGGCCCGGGACGTAGGGCATCCAGTCCCATCCGGCGCTCGAAATATAGGTCGGACTGCGGAGGTTCGGCACGGGAAGGCCCACCCATTCGACCTCGACCTCGAGGCGGTTTTCGCCGCCGGGCTGCACGAGGTCGGTGATGTCGTAGTCGCCCCGCTGCATGAAGCCGTCGAGGTGGCCGAGCGTATGGCCGTTCAGCCGGACGGTACCCTTGCGGTTCACCCCTTCGAAATGGAGCCAGAGCGTGCGCCCGGGTTCAATCGCCGGGGTCCTGAACGTTCCCGTATAGAGGAAGTCGCGGTCGTAGCGGCTCTTCTCCACGCGGTAGGCGTTGTCCCCGAAGTTAGGGTCCTCCTCCACGCCGGCAGCGACGTACGAGACGAAGACGCAGCCCGGGACGATGGCCTCGACCGCGGGCAGGCCGGTCGTGTCCGCCACGGGGCGGACCTCCCAGCGGATATGTCCGCTGCGGCTGTCGAGCGCGATGCGCGGCTGTGCGCAGAGGGCCCCCGTTGCGAAGATCGCGAGGGCGAGAAGCAGATGGAGTCGTTTCATCCTGTCGTTCGGTTGGTTTTCGGTATGCCGGCCGGCCCGCCCCGCAGGCGGCGGAGCGGACCTACGGTGTTATTCGGCGGCGTCGGGCGTCGTCTCTGCGGGCGTCTCCTCCTCGTCCGTGTCGATGTCGAAGACATGCTCCCAGTTGTAGACGCGGAAGAAGTAGGGACGGTAGAAGTCGGCGCTGCCCACGCGGTTGAAGTTGTCCCAGAAGTTGTTCGGGTCGCTGTTCGTCGAGAAGACCAGCTCGCCCTGGCGCGAGAGGGCCGGGTGCAGGTTGATCATGTACCAGCGCTGCGGATAGGGGTTGCCCAGCTTGTCGAGCGTTGCCGGCAGCGTGAAGAGCAGCGTGCGGTCGGTGAAGGGCCCGTAGGGGGTCTCGCTGCGGTAGATGTAGATGTCGCGGCCGAAGGGGAAGGCCTCCATGCACATGTAGTAGACACCGTCCTTCTCGAAGACCCAGGGCATCGAGCCCGAATCGGTGGTGATGTACGAACGCTCCATCTCGTCGTCGGTCGGCACGGAGCTCTGCCACTGGTAGTTGCCGCTCACGTCGCGGATGTAGTAGCTCCACGGGCTGCCCAGGTCGAGCGTCTCGGTGCGGGCCACGAGCACGCGCGAGCTGAGGTTCACCTGCTTGGTCGTGTAGAGGTAGATATGGCCCTCCTTCTCGTCCTCGAACATCGTCGAGCCGTAGCCCAGGCCGTCGGACTTGAAGTTGTAGTCGGTCGAGAGCACCGACATGTACTGTCCGTCGCCCGGCTCGCCCTTGAGGCTGTATTCGCGCAGGCAGCCGTCGATGTTCTTCAGCGATCCCGGCTCGACGCCCGTCCAGAGCACCTGGAGGATCTCGCCGTGTGCGGGGTCGTCGTAGACTACGGCGTCGCCGGCCCAGTAGCAGAAGTCCTGGTCGATCTCGCCGATGGCGATCTGCTCGTCCGAGAGCGAAGCCTTCGGATGGCGGATGTGCGTGCGCGCCTGGTAGTAGCGCTCGGCGTTGGGGTCGCTCGTCTGGACGTAGTCCGCGAGCCATACCAGGTCGTCGTCGGTCTCCCGGCCGGCGGCGATCGTCGCACCCTTCTGGACCATGATGCTGTTGCGGGGGAAGCTGCAGGCTCCGCGGGCGCGGGTCTCGCCGTCCACGACGCCGTAGAAGCTGTCGTTGAACGACCAGAAGACGTTGCCGTCGGGCAGGGCTGTCGTCAGCACGCCGTCGCCGCCGTTCCAGCCCAGCGTGCGGGTGAAGAGCGCGTCGTATTTCTTGTCCTTGTAGACGAAGACGCAGGAGGCCTGGCCGCCCTCGTCGGGCATCATCACCAGATCCCACGAGGGATCGATCGAGGGAGGCGTCAGCGTCTCGGGCGCCTCGGGGGCCTCGTCATAGGGGATCGCCGGATTTTCGAAATCGTTGCATGCGATCAGCGATCCGGCGCACAGGCCGATCATGCAGCATGCTATGAGGTGTTTTTTCATGGTTCTTGCGGTAAGGGTTGGTTAGTATTGCGTACGGACCATCGTCTCGCGGATCTCATGCCAGGTGTTGCTGTCCTCGGTGGCGAGCTGATAGCGGTAGTAGAGATAGAAGGTCTCCGTTTCGGGGTCGTAGGCCGAGACGTCCTGCGGCGAGAGCGAGACGTGGATGGCGTCCTGGCTGTCGAGGTAGGGTTCGACGATAACCTTCTGCATGGGCACGCTCTCGCCGGTGAGTTCGCCCTCGACATAGACGGGGACATTCACCCACGTTTCGGGATCCACCGTAACGCGGAGGCTGTTGTTGCGGATCGTCAGCTTGTCGCTGGCGGCCGTGGCGCCCGGGAGAATCCGGATGGCGTGTTCCCCGACGGGGATCACGAGCTTCGAGGAGTTGATCGACTGGCGCCGCGTGTCCGAACCGAAGAGGCCGTCGATGACCCAACCCGTCTGGGTCGTACCCGTCATCGTGTAGTAGGTGTCGCTCTTGGTGGTGGCGTATTCGTTCTTGCGCAGGATCTCGAAGAGCACATAGTTCTTCGACGTCGAGGCCATGTATCCCGAGACGGATTCGATGCGCAGCGGGATGAAGTAGGTCTCGTCGGGCAGCAGGTTGTCGATGCGGACGTTGATCGGCAGCAGTGTCGAGTAGCTGCCGGCCTTCATATCGACGCTCATCGGGTCGATCGTATAGTACTCCGGGTCGAGCTCGATGGCGTAATCGTCGAAGCTCGTGTCGAAGTTGCGCTTGTTGTATTCGCCGATGGCCTCGTCGTCGAGGCAGAACTTCACGGTAACGTCCTCGTCGAGGCCCGTCGAGCCGCTGGCGTAGATGGGCAGGTTGCCCGTAAAGCCGTTTTCACCGTATTCGAACTCCTCGCCGAGGATGTTGTTCTCGCCGCTGACGATGAAGATCTCCTTGCGGTAGAGCTCCTCCTTGTAATACTCCATTTCGCAGGAGGTGAGGAGTCCCGAGGCGGCGGCCGCAACCGAGAGGATCGTTATTTTGCTGAATGCTTTCATGATCTGGATTTTTGGAGGTATTGACTATTTCTCCCAGCCCGGATTCTGGTCCAGACTCGGAACCTTGCGCAGCTCGTCGCGGTGCAGCGGCATGAGCATGTATTTGGATTTGAACGTCCGCTCGCGGATGGTGCGGTAGGAGATGATCGTCGGGGCGTAGAATCCCTCCCACTCGGAGGCTTCGACGTTCAGACCCGTCAGCGGCTCGCGCTCCAGCTCCTCGAAGATGCCCCAGCGGCAGATGTCGTAGTAGCGGCGGTTCTCGTGGAGGAACTCGACCATGCGCTCGCGCTGGATCAGCTCGTTGAAGGTGTCGGCGTCGGCCAGTTCGTCCTGCGAGGCTCCGGGAAGTCCGGCGCGGTAGCGCACCTGGTTGAAGGCCTCGGCCATGGCGGCCTGGTCGCGCGAGAAGCTCTCGCCGTTTACCTCGTGGGTCGTCGTCAGGTTGTTCAGCGCCTCGGCATAGGAGAGCAGGATCTCGGCGTAGCGGATGATCGGGAAGGTCTTCTCCACGGTGCGGGCGTTGCTGCCCGTGCGGGCGTCGCGCGGATGCACATACTTGCGGCAGGTATAGCCCGTCAGGTTGTAGACGTTCGTTACGCCCGCCTGGTTCTTGCCGGCGTTGGCGCCGTTGTAGTACTCGACGATCTGGTTGCGCATGTCCTCCGAAGTGGTCGATTCCATCTGCCAGAGGGCTCCCGAGAATCCGATGCTGGCGTAGAAACGCGGCTCGCGGTTGGCGTAGGCCTTGTAGGTGCCGCCCGGAAGGGTGTAGTTCTTCGAGAGCTGCTGGTCGGCCGTCGTAACGCACGTCTGGTCGTAGGGACGGTCCTCATAGGGATACTCGGCGCTCGCCTCGTGGATGTCGCGGCCGTCGGCCATGCGGTAGGCGTCGATGATGCGCTGCGGGATGCTGATCGAACCGTTGCCGCCCAGCTTGAGCGGGAAGATGACATCCTGCTGGTCGTTGAGGTTGTCGGTCGTGCCCCAGATGAGCTCGGGGTTGGTTACGTTGGTCGTCTCGCCGGTGAACATCTCCGAATAGGAGCGGAAGGGGTCGATGCCGCCCGCGCCGTTGGGGAACTCCCCTGCGGGAACGTGGGCCGGCAGCGGCAGCGTGTATTCGTCGGCGGGAACCGTGTGGAGACGGTAGAGGTTGAGATCCATGACGCGCTTGGCGGCAGCGGCGGCCACGGCCCACTTGCGCTCGTCGTAGGTCTGCGAGATGTAGTGCACGCCGTCCGACTTGCGTGTGAAGTCGCCGAAGTAGCGGCGTGCGACGCTTCCGCCGTTGTAGAGCGGGCTGGCGGCCTGCAGGCGCAGACGGGCCACAAGGGCCAGGGCGGCACCTTTCGTCGGGCTGCCGAAGAGGTCGATGGGCTGTTCGGTCTCGAGGTTTTCGGCAGCGGCCTCGAACTCCGAGCAGATGTAATCGACGCACTCGTCGTAGGTGTTGCGCTCACGCTGGTAGTATTCGGGCGTGGCGTTGGTGTCGAAGACCTGGTCGCCGACCAGGATCATCGGGCCCTGGTTCTGGAGAATCCAGTAGTAGGCGTAGGCGCGCAGGAAGCGGCAGCGGGCGCGGAACTCCATCTTGTCGAAGGCGTTCATGTCGGGCACCTCGTCGATATGGGGCAGAATGGTGTTGATCTTGCGGATGATCTTGTAGCATTTGGGCCATACATTGAAGTCCCAGTCCCAGCCGCCCATTGCGGTGTAGGAGATCTTGTCGGTCGTAAGCTCCGTTCCGGGGAACGACACGTCGAGGATGCCGTTGTTGAAGGTGCCGCAGCTGACGGCCTCGTCCGACCCGGTGGCTCCCGGGACGTTGCACCAGTAGTAGATGCGGCCGTCCTTGGGCAGCTCGTTCACCGCGCCGTTGAAATAACGCTCGATATTGTATTGGCTGTCGAAGATCTTGTCCTCGGAGAAGGTATCCTCGAAGTAGTCGTCCACGTTCAGGAAGTCGCACGAGGCAGTGAGAAGTCCGGCGAGGGCGAGGGTTATGATGCGTATTTTTTTCATGATCTTAGGTATTCTTGAGAGACTCGGATTAGAAGTTCAGGTAGATTTGCAGCGAGAAGCGGCGCGGGATCGGGTAGGCGTGTCCGGTCGAACTTGCCTGCTCGGGGTCGAAGATCTTCACGCTGTCCCAGACGGCGAGGTTCTCGCACATGATCTGGAAGTCGATGGACTGCAGTCCGAGAGCCTTGCGCAGCCCCGGGGTGCGGAGGTTGTAGTTGAGGCTCAGCTCCTGCAGACGCAGGTAGCGGGCGTTGCCCTTCCAGAAGGTCGAGGGCTTCGTGTTGTTGGTGTTGTTGCCGTAGGAGAGGCGCGGGAAGCGGGCGTCGGGGTTCTCCGTGGCCAGGTTGCCCGAGTACTCGGCGGCCGTCCAGCGGTTGGCCTGGTCGTAGGCCAGCGCCAGTACGTTGCCCTTGTAACCCTGGTTGAAGGGGATGTATCCGTCGAATTTCGAACCGTCCCAGTCTCCGTAGAGGAAGTAGTTGTTGCCCGTACCCTTGAACAGCACGTTGAGCGTCCAGTTCTTGTAGCGCACCTCGGCGCCGAAGCCGTACATGAACTGTGGGATGCCCGAGTAGGCGAACAGGGGCACCTGGTCGTCGTCGGTAATGACGCCGTCGCCGTTCACGTCCTTGTACTTGATGTCTCCCGGGCGGACCGTGCCGAACTGCTCGGGCGACATGTCCACATCCTGCTGGTCCTTGAACAGTCCCAGCGAGATGAAGCCGCGCTGCACGTTGTTCGAGAAGCCCGTCTTGCTCAGGTAGGGATAGGGCTGTGTGGCCTCCTCCCAGTTGTTGATCTTGTTTTTCGAGAGGGTGAAGTTGCCTCGCAGGGTGAGGTGAGCGTTCTTGCCCAGGGGCTGGAAGTACTCGAAGTTACCGTCGCCGCCCCAGCTGGTCATGCTGCCGACGTTACCGTAGGGCATGGTGATGACGCCCACATAGTCGGGAATCTGGGCGCGCTGCTGGAAGATGCCCTCACGACGGTCGCGGAAGTAGTCGATCGTCATGGTGAACTGTCCGCCGAAGAGGTGGAGGTCCATGCCGACGTCGAACTTCTTGGCCTTCTCCCACATGAGGTTGTCGGCACCCACGCGGTTTTCGGTCAGGACACCCGAGCCGCCCCAGGGGGTTCCGTCGGGCTTCTCCTCGATGATTGTCAGGTAGGGGAAGCGCAGGTCGGAGATGCGGTCGTTTCCGACCAGACCGTACGAGGCGCGGATCTTCATGAAGTCGAGCCACTTGATGCGCTTGAGGAATTCGTACTGCGTGGGAACCCATCCGATGGCCACGGCGGGGAAGAATCCGTACTGCTCGCCGCTGCGGAAGTTTTCCGAACCGTTCAGACCGAAGTTCAGGTCGACGAAGTAGGTGTCGCGGAATCCGTAGGTGAAGCGTCCCGAGAGGCTCTGGTAACGCTTGGCGATGGCATTCATCGAGCTGTCGGCACCCGACTCGACGGTGCTTTCGAGGTAATAGAAGAGCAGTCCGCCGACGCGGTGGTCGCCGAAGGCGCGGTCGTAATTGAGCTTGGCGTCGAAGTAGAGCTTGCGCCAGTTCCATGCCTCGGAGTTGTACTGTACGGAGGATTCGGTAACCTGCTGCGAGAGCATCAGCTCACCGTTCTGGTTGCGTTCGCGGGCCAGGTAGAGGGCCGGCATGCAGTAGCGGCTTTCGCCGAAGAGGTTCTGCGAATCCCACGATCCGGTAGCCTGGACGCTCAATCCTTCGGTAATCATGTCGAGCGACTGTTTGACGCCGATATTGAAGAGCGTGCGGCTCTGGTTCTCCACGGTGTTTCCCGTATAGTTGAGCAGCACATGGGGCGGGATGTCGCTGTCGGTGCCCGAGGCGGGCAGTTCGCCGCTCGAATAGCGCAGCGGGTACATCAGCGGCGTGGTCTTGGCCTGCGAGTCCCAGAGCCAGTCCGTCAGCGAGGTGTTCAGCCGGCTGTAGGGCTGGCCCATGCTCGGGCGCTTGTTCACCGACATGTAGGCTGTGGCGCCGAGGTAGATCTGCGTCGTCTTCGTCAGGTTGATGTCGATGTTCGAGCGGAAGTTGTAGGTGTCGTAGCCGACGCCCTTGTTGTACTTGCTGTCATTCAGACTCTTGTAGGCCGAACTCTCCTGCGATATGCCCAGACTGGTGAAGTAGCGGGCGATACTTCCTCCTCCCTGCATGCTGAGGTACTGCGTATGCTGGAACGAGGTGGGGTTGAGGATCACGTCCTGCCAGTCGATGTTGGGATAGAGGTCGGGGTCGAGTCCGTAGCGGATGATCTCGAGCTGCGTGGCATCGTAGATGGGGCTCATGCCCGAAGCGGCGGCGGCTTCGTTGGCCATTTCGGCATACTCCAGGGCGCCGACGTATTCGGGCAGGCGGCGCAGTTCGGAGATGGTGTAGTTCGAACGGAAGGTGATCTTGAGCTGCTCCTCCTTGCCGCGCTTGGTTGTTACGAGCACCACGCCGTTGGCGCCACGGCTGCCGTATACGGCCGTTGCGGCGGCATCCTTGAGGACCGAGAAACTCTCGACGTCGGCGGGGTCGATCTGGCTCAGGTCGCCCTCCAGGCCGTCGATGAGCACCAGGGCGCCGCTGTTGGCGCCGAACGTGCCGATACCGCGGACCCAGAATTCCGAAATGTTGCGTCCCGGCTCGCCGCTCGACTGGATGGAGATGACGCCCGGGACACGTCCGCCGAGCGTATTGACTATGTTCGTGGCGGGCATTTCGAGCTCCGCGGCATCGACGACGGCCACGGCGCCCGTAACGCTGACCTTGCGCTGCGTGCCCATACCTACGACGACGACCTCCTCGAGTTCGTTGCCCTCCTTGAGGGTGATCTTCATTTCGGCGTCGGAGGTTACGAGCTGCTCGACGCTTTCGTATCCCACGAACGAGATGACCAGCGTGTTGTAGAGTTTGGCCGTGAGGTCGAACCGGCCTTCGGAGTTGGTGATGGCGCCTACGCCCGGCTCATCCTTGACGTAGACCGTAGCACCGATGATGGGGACGTCGTTCGAATCGACGACCAGACCTTTCGCATGGACCGTCGGTTGCTGTTGGTTGTTCTGGGCGCCTGCCTGCACGGCGAATGCGAACAGGAAAGCGCATATCAGTAGAAATCGCTTCATGTCAATTTGGGTTTTTGGGTGGATGGGGCTGCTTATTCGATGGCGATGCGGCGGACGGCATAGTTGTCGCTGTCGCCGACATAGAGATCACCCTCGGAATTGACGGTCAGGCCGATCGGCTTGTTGAACAGAGCCGTGCCGGCGGGGCCGTTCTGGTATCCCGAGGTGCGCGGAGTTCCGGCGAAGGTGGAGACATAGCCGTTCGAGAGGGTGATCTTGCGGATGCAGTGGTTCTCGCGGTCGGCCACATAGATGGCCTCGCCTTCGGGATCGACGCACATCTGGCACGGGTTGTTGAACTGTGCTTCGGTGAGCGGTCCGTCCAGGTAGCCCGGCATGTTCTGGCGCCCGGCCCATACCTCGACCGTCCCGGCGGAGATGTCGTGCTTGTAGATGCAGTGCTGTCCCTGTACGGCGAAGTAGGCGATGTTCGTGTCCTCGGGATCGAAGACGATACCCATGATGTCGCCCTGCGAGGTCTTGAATACCTCGGAGGAGAGGTTTTCGCCGGCGCCGGTCTGGGGATCGAAGCGGCCGCAGGCGCCCTCGTTCGAATAGAAGTAGAACTTGCCGTCGCCGGGGTTCATCGCAAAGCCCGAGCGGCCGCCCCAGCAGGGCATTCCGTCGGTATAGGGGAGCGGCGAGTCCCATTTGACCTGGCCGCTGGTAACGCCCGCATAGTCGGCCGAGGGGGCGAAGTAGCCGTAGTCGTTGTTTCCCATGTTGCTCTGCCAGAAATACACTTCGCCGGTCTGGCAGTTCTGGGCAAGGATAATGCTCGAAAGGAAGATGCCGAAGTCATAGGCCAGCTTGATGCTGCCGGCCTCCTCGTTCATCATGTAGACGCGGTGGACGTTCTCCTCCGAAGAGAGGCTGAAGCGCACATAGATGTTGTTGTCCTTGTCGATGGCGATCGGCGAGTCAGGTTTGTCCATGAAGCTGGCCACGGAGGAGAGCGACGTGGTTCCCGTGGGCATGCTGGAGCCCTGGGTGCCTCCGGCGACGGTCGAGACGTTCGTCTGGATGATGTAGTTGAAGATCTCGTCGAACTGGGTCTTGTTCTCCTCGTTCTCGCCCATCGAGACCGAGATGACGCACTCTTCGCCCGGGAGCTTGGGTGCCAGGACGAGCATGCGGTCGCCCGTCGCGGAGATGACGGCGGCGCGTTTTTCGTTGAAATAGACGTTCAGCGCCTTGGGGTCGGTTCCGAAGTTCTTGCCCTTGATGATGACCTGAGTGGCTATCGAACCCGTCGTCGGGGTAAACGATTCGAGGACGATGGGCTGGTCGGGCCGGTAGCCCGGATTACCCCCCCCCTCGCTTTCGGAGCACGACAGCAGCCCGCAGGCCAGCAGGCTGGCAAGCCACAAGTGCAACCGGCTTCTACGGTAGAAGTTTTTCATAGGTGTTGGTTTATTAGGTTAATATTATATGTCGTTTCAGGTCGGTCCCGACTGTTTTCCCGGGTCTTCGGATGGCACTTTTCGGCCGGGACTTTTGGTTATACAAAGTAACCCATATTGCAAGAGTATTTCAAGCCCGCAAAGGCCAAAGTAGGGGAAATATTAACTGCTGTAAATTCGTAATCTATTTTCTTACAGCGGATTGTATTCCGGCGTGCAGCCGATTTTGGTAAATGCAAATTAGCCTGCGGGGAGGTCTCCGGACGGTGTTTCCGTTCCGGACACGGGGTTCGGGGCTTCCGTTTCGGTTCTCCGGGAGAGATCCCGTTCGGGGAGAGGCGTGCCGATAACGCTCTCCTGGCGGGATACTCCGCCGGCCGCTCTTTTTCCGGCGCAGCCGATTCCGTGATGCATGAAAAAGCGCGCTTCCGGCGGTCGGAATCCGAATTGTTGCTAACTTTGTACCGCAAAGAGGAAACACATGGCAAGAAAGAAAGCGAACTATCCCCTCCTCGAGGGGCTTGAGATCACGACCCTCGCCGCCGAAGGCAAGGCGATGGGGCGTTGGCAGGATGTAGTGGTCTTCGTACCGATGACCGTACCGGGCGACGTGGTGGACGTGCAGATCCGCACCAAGCGGCGCCGCTATATGGAGGGCTATGTGGTGCGTTACGTCCGGCGCTCGCCGCTGCGCGTCGAGCCCTTCTGCGAGCACTTCGGGGTTTGCGGCGGCTGCAAGTGGCAGAACCTCCCCTACGAAGAGCAGCTGCGCCAGAAGCAGGCGCAGGTCCGCGACCAGCTGGTGCGCATCGGGAAGATCGAACTGCCCGAAATCGCCCCCTGCCTGGGCTCCGCGCGGACGCAGTTCTACCGCAACAAGCTCGAATTCACCTTTGCCGACCGCCGCTGGCTCATGCGCGAGGAGGTGGCTGCGGGCGGGGACATTACGGCCGGGCCGGCCGTGGGTTTCCACATCCCCAACATGTTCGACAAGGTGCTCGACATCCGCAAGTGCTGGCTGCAGGCCGATCCGTCGAATGCGATCCGCCTGGAGGCCAAGCGCTTCTGCCTCGAGCACGGCTATACGTTCCACAATGCCCGCACGCATACGGGGCTCATGCGCAACCTGATCGTCCGCACGGCCTCGACGGGCGAGGTGATGGTGATCGTGGTCTTCGGGGCCGACGACCGTGCGCGCATCGACGCGCTGCTGGAGCACCTCTCGGCCTCCTTCCCGCAGATCACCTCGCTCTTCTACGTCATCAACGAAAAGCTCAACGACTCGGTCGGCGACCTCGATCCGGTCTGCTGGCGGGGCAAGGACCACATCGTCGAGCAGATGGAGGGGCTGCGTTTCAAGGTGGGCCCCAAGTCGTTCTACCAGACCAATTCCGCGCAGGCCTACGAGCTCTACAAGGTGGCGCGCGACTTTGCGGCGCTCGGCCCCGACGACGTGCTCTACGACCTCTATACGGGTACGGGCACGATCGCCAACTTCTGCGCCTCGCGCTGCCGCCGGGTCGTGGGCGTGGAGTATGTTCCCGAGGCGATCGCCGACGCGCGGGTCAATTCCGAGCTGAACGGCATCCGCAACACGGTTTTCTATGCCGGCGACATGAAGCGCGTGCTCGACGATGCGTTCGTCGCCGCGAACGGCCGCCCGGGCGTCATCATCCTCGATCCGCCGCGTGCGGGGGTCGATGAGGAGGTGATCCGCGTCATCCTGCGCGCCGCGCCCGCGCGGATCGTCTATGTGAGCTGCAATCCGGCCACGCAGGCCCGCGACCTGGCGCTGATGAACGAGGCCTACCGCGTCGAGGCGGTGCAGCCGGTCGATATGTTCCCCCATACGCACCACGTCGAGAATGTCGTGAAACTCGTGCGGCGCTGACCGGCAGGGGAGTTGCGGTGAGAGGCAGCTGCCGTGCTGCCGGCGGTGGCGGAGCGGGTCCGTGCGGCGCCGACCGCCGGCATACCTGCGTGTGCAGCCCGTTTTCCGGTGAAACGCCTCCGATGGCGGGTGAAACGCCCCGCGCGGGGTGCAGTATCCGCCGCCGCAGGCCGTTTTATCGGCAAAGGAATATTCCTTGAAACCCCTTAAAACCGAAAAACCATGAAAAAGAGCATGAAACGATGGATTGCCGCGGCGGCGGCCCTGTTTGTCCTGTTGCCCGCAGCCGCCCAGATGCAGGAGGCCTATCCCAGCTATATCCAGGTCTACGGACGCGCCGAGAAGGAGATCACGCCCGACGAATTTTACCTGCAGATCGTCATCAACGAACGCGACTCGAAGGGCAAGATCTCGGTCGAAAGCCAGCAGCGCGAGATGATCGCCGCGTTGAAGCGCGCCGGCGTCGATGTCGAGAAGCAGCTCAAGGTGGCCAACCTCTCGAGCGAGTTTTTCAAGAAGAACACCTCGGTGGCGTCGGCCAAATACCAGCTGCAGCTGGGTTCCGCGGCCGAAGTCTCGAAGGTCTGGCAGGCGCTGGGCGACCTGGGGATCTCGGATGTCTCGATTCTGAAGGTCTCGCATTCGCGCATCGGGGAGTACAAGCGCGAGGTGCGTCTCGAGGCGATGCGCAACGCGCAGCAGAGTGCCCGGGAGATGGCCGAAGCCGTCGGGCAGACGATCGGCAGGTGCTTCTACATTTACGATGCGAACAACGACGTGATGCCGCTCTATTACGACAATGCGGTGGTCATGCGCAGTGCCAAGCTGGCCGTGGCCGAAGGGGCCGTCGAGGAGGAGCCGCTCGACTTCAAGACCATCCGGCTGGAGTACTCCGTGCAGGCGAAGTTCGTCCTCGAATAGGAGCGCCGGCCGGCGCCGCAACCGGAAAGGGCGCCCTGTGCGGGGCGCCCTCTTTCGTCTGTCCGGAGCGGTCGCTGCGGGTGCGATCATACGAAAAATGGTCTGAAATTCGGAAATCCCGGATTTTTGGGTTATCTTTGCTTACTTTACCCCTAAAAAGCCTTTTATGGAAAAGCGTTTCAGTTTCGACTACGAGCACTATGCGGCCCTTTCGGAGCTTCCGGAAGCGGACCGCCGGCTGGTCGCCGAGGCGGAGCAGGCCACCTCTTCGGCGCACGCCTTCTATTCGAAATTCCGCGTGGGGGCCGCCGCGCGGCTGCGCAGCGGGCGCATCCTCCGGGGCAGCAACTTCGAGAGCGAGGTCTATCCCGCCGGACTGTGCGCCGAGCGGTCGCTGCTCTTCTACGCCCAGGCCAACTATGCCGACGATCCGATCGAGGCGCTGGCCATCGCTTCGGACCCCTCCGAGCGGGAGTGCTACCCCTGCGGGCAGTGCCGCCAGGTGCTCGTCGATGTCGAGCGGCGGCAGGGCGCACCCATCCGCATCATCATGAGCGGCGGCGGCACGGCCTCGGTGGTCGATTCGGCCGAGAAGCTGCTGCCCTTCACCTTCATTCTTTAATTATGGACGTCGGGCCGCCGCACGGCGGCCCGGAAGCGTTACAGACCATGTTCCAACCCGAAGATATCCTCTACGAAGACAACCACCTGCTGGTGGTGAACAAGCACGCCGGCGACCTGGTGCAGCCCGACCCCTCGGGCGAGAGCGCCCTCGAGGACCAGATCAAGGCTTACATCAAGCAGCGCGACGCCAAGCCCGGCGCGGTTTTTCTGGGCGTCGTGCACCGCATCGACCGCCCGGTGAGCGGTGCGGTGCTCTTCGCCAAGACCTCGAAGGCCCTCGTGCGGCTCAACGAGATGATCCGCGAGGGGCAGATCCGCAAGACCTACTGGGCGCTGACCGAGCAGACCCCCGATCCCGAGGCGGGGGAGCTGTGTCACTACATCCTGCGCGACGGACGGACGAACCGCTCGCGGGCCTACGACGCGCCGAAGGGCGACGCCAAGCTCGCACGGCTGCGCTACGCGACGCTGGGCGTCGGCACGCACTACACGCTCGTGGAGGTCGAGCTGCTCACGGGCCGCCACCACCAGATCCGGGCGCAGCTGGCGAAGATCGGCTGCCCGATCCGCGGCGACCTGAAATACGGCGCCCGGCGCTCGCTGCCCGGCGGCGGCATCTCACTCCACTCGCGCCGCGTGGAGTTCGAGCATCCGGTGCGCCGCGAGCCCGTCTCGGTTACGGCACCCGTCCCCGCGGGCGACAATCTGTGGGCCTGGTTCGAAAACCGCTGACGCCATGCGACTGCTTGTTCAACGTGTTGCCGGGGCCTCCGTGGCAATCGGGGGTGAGACGGTCGCCCGCATCGGAGGCGGCCTGCTGGTCTTTGTCGGCGTGGGTCTCGACGACGGCGAGGAGGATCTGGAGTACCTGGCCGGGAAGCTCGTGCGCCTGCGAATCTTCGACGATGCGCAGGGGGTCATGAACCTCGACGTGCTCCAGACGGGCGGCGAACTGCTCGTCGTCAGCCAGTTCACGCTGCAGGCCTCCACGCGCAAGGGCAACCGCCCGAGCTATGTGAAGGCGGCGCCCGAGCCGGTGTCGCGCCCCCTCTACGAGCGCTTCGTGGCGCGCGTCGCGGAGCTTGCCGGACGTGAGGTGGCTACGGGCCGCTTCGGCGCCGACATGCAGGTGTCGCTGGTGAACGACGGCCCCGTGACGATCTGGATGGATTCGAAAAACCGCGAATAGCGATGGCCTATCCCTGGGGCGATACGCGGCGCTTCAACTCCTATGCGGGGTATTTCCGGCGGCTGTTCGGCGGCCGGGTGCAGAAGCTCTCGGTCGATGCGGGCTTCACCTGCCCCAACCGCGACGGGACTCTCTCGCGGGGCGGCTGCACCTTCTGCGACAACGGCGCCTTCACCCCTTCCTACTGCGCGGCGTCGAAGAGCATCACGCGGCAGATCGACGAGGGGATCGAGTTCCACCGCAACCGCTACCGCTCGGCGCAGCGCTACCTGGTTTATTTCCAGTCCTTCTCGAATACCTATGCCCCCGTCGAACGGCTCCGCGCGCTTTACGGCGAGGCCCTTGCGCATCCCGACGTCGCGGGGCTGGTCATCGGCACGCGCCCCGACTGTGTGGATGACGAGCGGCTGGACCTGCTGTGCGAGCTGGCGCGCGACCGCTACATCGCCGTCGAGTACGGCATCGAATCGACCTCGGATGCCACGCTGCTCTCCGTGAATCGCGGCCACGACTTCGCCTGCGCCCGGCAGGCCGTCGAGCGGACCGCCGCACGGGGCCTTCCCGTCGGCGCGCACTTCATCCTCGGGCTTCCGGGCGAGAGCGACGCGATGCTCCTCGCGCAGACGGCTGCGATCAACGCCCTGCCGCTCACGAGCGTGAAGTTCCACCAGCTGCAGCTTTTCCGCTCGACGCCGATGGCCGCCGAGTACGATGCCGACCCCGCGCGTTTCCGCTTCTGGACGATCGACGAGTACCTCGACCTCTTCGTCGAGATTCTCCGCCGCCTGCGTCCCGACCTGGTTGTCGAACGCTTCGCCTCGGAGGCGCCGCCGCGCTACCATTACGGCCGCAACTGGGGCCTGGTGCGCAACGAGCAGCTGTGGGCGCTGCTCGAAAAAAGATTGGAGGAGCGGAATGCCTACCAAGGCGAAATTTTACTATCTTTGACGCATGAATGCTAAACCCCCGCAGATCATGAAACCCCTAACCTTCGAAACCGTCCTGAGAACTGTCAAGGAGTACTTCCTGATGACCCTCGGAATGATGCTCTATTCGTTCGGCTGGATCGGCTGCATCATGCCCGTGAAAGGTACGGGCGGCGGTGCCGCAGGTCTTTCGCTGGTGCTGTGCCACGCCCTTTCGCAGGTGGGCATCGACCTGCAGATCGGTACGATGGTCTTCTTCCTCAATGCCGTGCTGCTGCTCGTCGCCGGATTCATCATCGGCTGGAACTTCGGCGTGAAGACGATCTTCTGCGTCGTGGTCATCTCGCTGGGCATGAATTTCTGGCAGTCCGTGCTTCCCGAAGGGGACTTTCTCCATCTGGAGCGGATCCTCGCGGTGATTCTGGGCGGTATTCTGGCCGGTATCGGCATTGCGATGTGCTTTGCGCAGGGAGGTTCCACGGGCGGTACGGACATCGTGGCGATGATTATCAACAAGTACCGCACGATCAGCTACGGCAAGATCCTCATCTTCTCCGACTTCATCATCATCGGATCGTCGCTGCTCGTGGGATTCCATATCGATACGGTCATCTACGGATACGTCATGACGGCCGTCGTGGGCTATACGGTCGATATGATCATGGCCGGCAACCAGCAGTCGAGCCAGGTGTTCATCGTAACGCACGACTACGAGAAGATGGCCGACGCCATCGTGCAGAACATCCACCGCGGCGTTACGCTGCTCGACTCCCAGGGGTGGTACTCCAAGGAGCGTTCGAAGATCGTGATGGTCGTCTGCCGCAAGCGTGAGACGGCGATGATCCTCAAGTTCGTCAAGACGATCGATCCCAACGCCTTCATGACCGTGGGTTCGGTCATGGGCGTCTACGGCAAGGGATTCCAGGCCATCAGCCAGCCCTGATGCCGCGCTATGCCGATATCGTGCTGCCGCTGGCGCAGCCGGCCTATACGTTCGCGCTCCCCGAGGGGATGACGGTCGTGGCGGGGCAGGCGGTGGTCGTCCAGTTCGGTGCGCGCAAATTCTATACGGGAATCGTTTTCGGGGTGCATGACCGGCAGCCCGCCTCTCCGAGAATCAAATCGGTCGTACGGGTCCTGTACGACGGCACGGTGCTGCTCCCGGCGGCGCAACGGACGCTCTGGGAGTGGATCGCCTCCTACTACATGTGCACCGTGGGCGAGGTGATGCGCGCGGCGCTTCCGGCGCTGATGAAACCCTCGGCCGACAGCGAGCAGGCCCTCTCCGAGGAGGAGTTCCGCCCCCGCACGGAGGTCTACCTGCGGCTGGCTCCCGAGTTGCGCGACGAAGCGCATTTCCATGAGGCGTGCGAGCAGCTTGAACGCCGTGCGCCGAAACAGTATGCCGCGCTGCTTGAAATCGCCACGGCCGAAGGCGACGCGCACCTTTCGACAGGCGAGATCGCCCGCCGCCTGCTCGGCGCCGACTACGGCGTGCTCCACGCCCTCGAGCGCAAGGGGCTGATCCGCTCGGCGGAGCATCCCCGCACGCAGGAGCGCGCCGACACCCTCTTCCGCCTTCCCTGCCTCTCCGAAGCCCAGCAGCGGGCTCTTGCGACGCTTCGCGACGCTTTCGCCGCAGGACGCACTGCCGCGCTGCTGCACGGCATCACGGGTTCGGGGAAGACCGAAATCTACATCCATCTGATTGCCGGGGCGCTCGCCCGCGGGGAGGACGTGTTGCTGCTCGTCCCCGAAATCGCCCTCACGGCGCAGCTCATCGAGCGCCTGGAGCGCATCTTCGGCAGCCGCGTTACCGCCTACCACTCGAAACTCACGCCCCGCCGCCGCACGGAGGTCTGCCTGCGGCTGGCCCGTTCGTCGGGCGGCGAGCTGGTCGTCGGGGCCCGCTCGGCGCTCTTCCTGCCGCTCGGCCGTCTCGGGCTGATCGTCGTGGACGAGGAGCACGACGCGAGCTACAAGCAGAGCGATCCGGCGCCGCGCTACAACGCCCGCGACTGCGCCGTGGTGCTGGCCCACCGCCTCGGATGCCGCACGTTGCTCGGCAGCGCCACGCCCTCGCTCGAGTCGTGGCTCAACGCCCGGAGCGGGAAGTATGCTTACGCCTTTCTGGGCGAACGCTACGGCGAGGCGCGTCCTCCCGAGATCCTGCTCTCCGACACGCTGCGCGCCGCGCGCCGCGGAGAGCGGCACACCCACTTCAACCAGCTGCTGCTCGACCGCATCGGCGCGACGCTCGCCCGCGGCGGTCAGGCGATGCTTTTCCAGAACCGCCGGGGCTTCGCGCCCTACGTCGCCTGCGCGGCGTGCGGCTGGACGCCCCGTTGTCCGGAGTGCAACGTTACGCTCACCTACCACAAGGCGGGCGGGCGCCTCGTCTGCCACTACTGCGGCCATACGGAGACGCTTCCGTCGGAGTGCCCCGTGTGCCATGCCGCGGCGCCCGCGCCGATGGGCTTCGGCACGGAGAAGATCGAGGAGCAGATCGCCGAGCTGTTCCCCGCGGCGCGCGTCGCCCGCCTGGACCGCGACAGCGTAACGTCGGAGCGGGCCTTCCGGGAGATTGTCGCCGACTTTGCGGAGCACCGCACCGACATCCTGGTCGGCACGCAGATGATTGCCAAGGGATTCGATTTCGAAGGCGTGGAGCTCGTCGGGGTGCTCAATGCCGACAACCTGCTCCACAATCCCGATTTCCGGGCCTCCGAGCGGGCCTTCCAGCTGCTGGTGCAGGTCGCCGGGCGCGCCGGGCGCCGTGCCGAACCCGGCACGGTGGTGATCCAGACCGCCGAGCCGGGCCATCCCCTGCTGCAGCAGGTCGTGGCCGGAGACTACGGGGCCATGGCCCTCGGGCAGCTTGCCGAGCGCGAAGCCTTCTTCTATCCGCCCTATGCCCGGCTGATCGCCCTCACGCTGCGCCACCGCGATGCGGCGCTGCTGCGCGACGGGGCCCTGCGGCTTGCCGCGCGCCTGCGCGCCCGCTTCGGCCGCCGCCTGCTGGGGCCCATGGCCCCGCCCGTGGACCGCATCCGCGGCGAATACCTTGTCGGCCTGCTGCTCAAGATCGAGAGCGGCGCCTCCACGGCCCGCGCCCGGGAGCTGCTGCGCGGGGAACTCGCGGCCTTTGCCGCCGATCCGGCCACCAAATCCATCACCGTCGTTATCAATGTCGATCCTCAGTGAACTTTTCGACGACCTGACGGCCCTGCTCTTCCCGCGGCGCTGCGCCGTCTGCGGCACGCCCCTCGTGCGGGGCGAGCGGACGGTCTGTACGCTCTGCCGCACGACGGCCCCGATGACGGGCTACTGGCGCGAGGCGGACAATCCGGTTTTCCGCCGCTGCTGGGGACTTGTCCCCGTGGAGCGCGCCTCGGGATTCCTCTTCTTCGTCCAGGGCAGCGGCTGGCGGGAGCTGATCCACGCCTTCAAATACCGCGGAGCGTGGCGCACGGCCCGCGAGATGGGCGCCTGGTACGGGCACTTTCTGGCCGAAAGCGGCCTCTACGGGGATGTGGATCTCGTCGTGCCGCTGCCCCTGCACCCCTTCAAGCGGTGCCGCAGGGGCTACAACCAGGCGGAGTATCTGGCCGAGGGCATTGCGCGGCAGCTGGGCGTTCCGGTCGAGCGGCATGCCGTCTGCAGGCGGCGCAATACGGCCAGCCAGGCCCGCAAGGCGCTGCGCGAGCGGGCCGCAAACGTCGAGGGGGCCTTTGCGGTGCGTCGTCCCGAACGGCTTGCCGGTCGCCATGTGCTGTTGGTCGATGATGTGATGACCACGGGCTCGACACTCCTCGCCTGCGCCGCGGAGATCCTGCGGGCCGCGCCCGACTGCCGCGTAAGCCTGGCGGCCTTCGCCGTTTCGCGCCGCGAACTGGGCGTGAAGGAGTAGCCGGACCCCGCTGGAAAAGTCTCCGGAGCGGGCTTCCCGATTTTGTCGAAAAACTCCGGGTGCAGCGTTTTGATATGTCGGTCCGAATCGCTACTTTTGACCTTCGAAAGATTCCGATTATCCCATGGCGAAAGATTTTACCCCCTCCTCCCGCAACCGGGAGGCGTATGCCGCGCTGACCGATACCTCCGCCAACGTGCCGCCCCAGGCTGTCGAGCTGGAGGAGGCCGTGCTGGGCGCCCTGATGCTCGAAAAGGACAGCATCATCGCCGTCCAGGAGTTCATCACGCCCGAGGCCTTCTATACCGAGGAACACCGCCTGATCTACAAGGCGATCGAGGAGCTCTCGATGGAGCTCAAGCCGATCGACCTCTACACGGTTACCGAGCGGCTGAAGGTCAAGAAGGAACTCAAGAAGGTGGGCGGCGCCGCCTATCTGGCGCAGCTCACGCAGAAGGTCGGCTCGGCGGCCAACGTGGAGTTCCACGCCAAGATCATCGCCCAGAAATATGTGCAGCGCGAGCTGATCCGCTCGGCGACGGAGATCCAGCGTCGCTCGTACGACGAATCGACCGACGTTACGGAGCTCATCGGCTTTGCCGAGGGGGAGATCTTCAAGGTCGCCGAGGGGCATGTCAAGCGTTCGGTGCAGTCGTCGAAGGAGCTGCTGGCCCGGGCGCTTCAGCAGATCGAGGAGGCCTCGAAGAACTCGAGCTCGCTCAACGGCGTGCCCTCGGGTTTCGTGGCGCTGGACCGCGTAACGCTCGGCTGGCAGCTTTCGGACCTGATTATCGTCGCGGCGCGCCCTTCGATGGGCAAGACGGCCTTCGTGCTCTCGATGGCCCGCAACATGGCCGTGAACTACGAGCAGGGCGTGGCCTTCTTCTCGCTCGAGATGTCGGCCGTGCAGCTGATGATGCGACTCATCATCGCCGAGACGGGCCTCGCGGGCAACGACGTCAAGTCGGGCCGCCTGACGCCCGAGCAATGGCGCCACCTCGAGTCGGCGACCAAGCCGCTGGCCGCGGCGCCGCTCTATATCGACGACACGCCGGCGCTGTCGGTCTTCGAGTTCCGCTCGAAGGCCCGTCGTCTGAAGATCCACAACGACATCAAGATCATCATCATCGACTACCTGCAGCTGATGACCGGCAACCAGGATACGAAGGGCAACCGCGAGCAGGAGGTGGCCTTCATCTCGCGGACGCTCAAGGCCATCGCCAAGGAGCTGAACGTCCCGGTGATCGCCCTTTCGCAGTTGAGCCGTGCCACGGAGATGCGCGGCGGCTCGAAGCGGCCCCAGCTCTCGGACCTCCGCGAGTCGGGCGCCATCGAGCAGGATGCCGACATCGTCGCCTTCATCCACCGTCCGGAGTACTACGGCATCAACCAGGACGAGAACGGCATGCCCACGGCCGGCGTGGCGGAGATCATCATCGCCAAGCACCGCAACGGCGCCGTCTGCGACGTGCCGCTGCGCTTCATCAAGGAGCAGGCGCGTTTCGCCGACCTCGACGATACGATGATGCCCCCGGCGCAGGCCTACGAGGCGCAGCAGGCCTACGACGACTACGCCAGCGGCTCGAACAATATGGCTCCGGCCTCGTTCGGCGGGGCGCTGGGCGGGGCCTCCGGGAGCACGGAGTTCGACCTGAAACCCCGCGCACTGGACGAGGAGGCGCCCTTCTGATACTCTGCTAATTAAGATTTTGCGGCCATGTTCATCCGTACCCATGCAGGCGCCATCTGCGGCATCGACGCCGTGGCGGTAACCGTCGAGGTCAATATCGCCGGGGGCGGTCTGGGCCTCTATCTGGTGGGGCTCCCGGACAACGCTGTCAAGGAGAGCGAACAGCGCATCCGCTCGGCGTTCGAGAATTCGGGCGAGCGGATGTCGGGCCGCAAGGTGGTCGTGAGCCTCGCGCCGGCCGACCTGCGCAAGGAGGGCTCGGGCTTCGACCTGCCGATCGCCGTGGGGATTCTCGCGGCGATGGGCCGCATCGGGGCCGCGGCAGTCGAAGATACGATGTTCGTCGGGGAACTTTCGCTCGACGGACGGCTCAATGCCGTGCGGGGTGTGCTGCCGCTGGCAATCTGTGCCCGCGAGGCGGGATTGCGGCGGCTCGTGCTGCCGCAGGCCAATGCCGCAGAGGCGGCTGTCGTCGAGGGCCTCGAAGTCTACGGCGTCGGGACACTGGCCGAGACCGTGGCCTTTCTCAACGGCGAGAAAACGCTCGCGCCGCAGCCCGTTACGGCGTATGATGCCGCTGCGGAGGGGGAGGAACTCTTTGCCGAGGACTTTGCCGACGTGCGGGGGCAGAGCGTGGCCAAGCGGGCGCTGGAGATCGCCGCGGCCGGAGGCCACAACGTGCTGATGGTCGGCTCGCCCGGCTCGGGCAAGACGATGCTCGCGCGGCGCCTGCCGACGATCCTCCCGCCGCTGACGCCCGAGGAGGCCCTCGAGACGACGAAGATCCACTCCGTGGCTGGGAAGATCGGCCGGGCATGCGGGCTGATGACCCGGCGGCCGTTCCGCGCGCCGCACCACCTCACGTCGCAGGTCGCGCTCATCGGCGGCGGGCAGTCGCCCAATCCGGGCGAGGTGTCGCTGGCCCACAACGGCGTGCTCTTCCTCGACGAGCTGCCCGAATTCGGCCGCAGCACGCTCGAGGTGCTGCGCCAGCCCCTGGAGGAGAAGCGTGTCGTCGTTGCGCGGGCCCGTTACAGTGTGGAGTATCCCGCGAACTTCATCCTCGTGGCGGCGATGAACCCCTGCCCGTGCGGTTACTACAACCATCCGGACCGCGAGTGCATCTGCTCCCCGGGGAGCGTGCAGCGTTATATGGGGCGGATCTCGGGGCCTCTGATGGACCGCATCGACCTGCACATCGAGGTAACACCCGTGGCACCGGGAGAGCTTTCGGCGGCGGCTTCGGGAGAACCGAGCGCCGCGATCCGCGAGCGGGTCGTCCGGGCCCGGGAGGTGCAGGCGGAGCGTTTCCGCAACATCCCCGGCGTGCATACGAATGCGATGATGAACAGCGCCATGCTGGCCGAGTACGGCCGCCTCGACGCGGCGTCTGCAGCTCTTCTGGAGCGGGCGATGGAGCGGCTGTCGCTCTCGGCCCGGGCCTACGACCGCATCCGGCGGGTGGCGCGTACGATCGCCGACCTGGCCGGGCGGGAGGCAATCTCGGCGGCGGACGTTGCCGAGGCGATCAACTACCGTTCGCTCGACCGCGGCACTTGGGGGCGTTGAACGGAAGGCGAAACCGGGGCGTGCAACAAGCCCGGAAACGTCGGGTTGGAAAAGGAAGGGAACTCGCAGGGCGGAAAAAACGGGAAATGAGTGTTTATTATAAAAAGTTAATCTTTATGAAAAAGTTAATCTTTGCATTTGCCCTGCTGTGTTGCATACAGGGTAATGCTCAAACCAGCCAATCCACGGTTGCAGATCGTAAGGTTGGCCGTATCGAGGGGGAAATCGGCGGAGGCTTTTCTTTCGGAGCCGACAAGCTGAATTTCGACAAGAACAAACTCGGAGCAACTTTTTATGCTGAAGCACGATATAATATGCAGCGCGTTCCGTTGGATATCGGCGTGCAGGCAGGTGGAACGATTTTCCACCGAGAGTCCGTCAATGCCGGACAGTTGAAATTCAGGACCTGGAACGTAATGGCCGTGTCGGATTACAATTTTCGGCGTTGTAAGAAAATTTCACTCTTCGCGGGCATCGGCCTGGGTTATGCCTCTTTGGATAATTCGGCTCCGATTACCTTCGATGACTCGCAGTCCAACTGGGGCGGATTCTCGACGGGAACCAGGACGGGATCTCTCTGTTTCATGCCGCGTATTGGCGTAGAGTTGTTTCACCACCTTCGTGTTACCCTCGATTACAAGCTGCAGGAAAAGGCAAATCGTCATTTCGGACTTTCGCTCGGTGTAGTTTTCGGTGGGGGCTGTAGATAATCACAGAAATAAATGAAAAAGATCATCCTTTCGGGCGGCGGCACGGGCGGCCATATCTACCCGGCCGTTGCGGTGGCCGAGGCGCTCAAGCGGCGTTTCGGCGATGACGCGGAGCTGCTCTTCGTGGGCGCCGAGGGCAAGATGGAGATGGAGAAGGTTCCGGCGCTGGGTTACCGGATCGTCGGGCTGCCCATCGCCGGGCTGCAGCGCCGGCTGGACTGGCACAACCTGCTGGTTCCGTTCAAGGTGCTCAGGAGCCTGCGGCTGGCGCGCCGCACGATCCGCGACTTCAGGGCCGACGTGGTTGTGGGCTTCGGCGGCTATGCGAGCGCTCCGGTGCTGTGGGCCGCCCAGCGCATGGGGGTCCCCACGGTCATCCAGGAGCAGAACTCCTATGCCGGGGTTACGAATAAGATCCTCGCCCGCGGGGCGCGCTGCATCTGCACGGCCTACGAGGGCATGGAGCGCTTCTTCCCGGCCGACCGGATCGTCCTGACGGGAAATCCCCTGCGGGGACGTTTCTCGAAGGAGGGCGCCGACCGTACGGAAGCGCTGAAATACTACGGACTGCGCGATGACCTTCCGGTGGTGCTGGTCGTCGGCGGGTCGCTCGGCACGCGTTCGCTGAACGAGATGATGAAGCACTGGATCCTCGAAACGGGCGGCACGGCCCCCGTGCAGGTGATCTGGCAGACGGGCAAATACTACGAGCGGGAGATGCAGGCCTTTCTGGCGGCGCATCCCGCCGGGCATGTCTGGCAGGGGGCCTTCATCGAGCGCATGGACTACGCCTATGCCGCGGCCGACGTGGTTGTCTCGCGCAGCGGCGCGGGAACGGTCTCGGAGCTCTGCCTGGTGGGCAAGCCGGTGATCTTCGTCCCCTCGCCCAATGTGGCGGAGGACCATCAGACGAAGAATGCCCGGGCCCTCGAATCGAAGGGCGCCGCGCTGCTCGTGCCCGATGCCGTGTGCCGCGAGGAGGGGATGCGGCGGGCCGTGGAGCTGCTCGGCGACCCCGCGCGGCGTGCGGAGATGAGCCGCCGCATCGAGGCGCTGGCGCGTCCCGACGCCGCGGAGCGCATCGTGGAGCGGATTGCCGCGCTGCTGCCCGCAGAAGCAAGGTAACGTTGAAAAAAAGGTTTGCAAACAGGATATGAAATTCGAAAACGTCTATTTTCTCGGAATCGGCGGCATCGGCATGAGTGCCCTGGCGCGCTACTTCCTCCACGAAGGCCGCCGGGTCGCCGGCTATGACCGGACCCCCTCGTCGCTCACGGAGGCCCTCGAGGCCGAAGGGGCCTCGGTCCATTACGAGGACGACGTGCGGCGGATTCCCGCCCCGTTCCTCGATCCGGCCACGACGATCGTGGTCTACACGCCGGCCGTGCCGCACGATCTGGGTGAATTCGTCTACTTCCGCGAGCAGGGCTTCACGATCGAGAAGCGCTCGCAGATGCTTGGCCACCTGGCCGAGGGTAAATACGTCATGGCCGTGGCCGGCACGCACGGCAAGACGACCACCACGACGCTCGTGGCATGGCTCAACCGTGCGCTGACGGGCGGCGGCTCGGCCTTCCTGGGCGGTCTGTCGAAGAATTTCGGCGGCAACCTCGTGCTGGGCGACGGACCGCGTCTGGCCGTTGAGGCCGACGAGTTCGACCGTTCGTTCCTGCGCCTCTATCCCGACGTGGCGGTCGTAACCTCCGCGGATGCCGACCATCTGGATATCTACGGCACGCACGAGGCGGTCAAGGAGGCCTTCTCGCAGTTCGTGCGGCAGATCCGCCCGGGCGGCAGCCTTGTCATCAAGCAGGGCGTGGAGATCACGCTCGACAATCCGCGCGTTACGATCTACCGCTACGCCTACGATACGCCGTGCGACTTCTACGCCCGCAACATCCGTCTTGCGGAGGGAGGCCACTACCGCTTCGAGCTGGTAACCCCCTCGGGCGTGATCGGCGATCTTACGCTGGGCATTCCCGGCTGGGTCAATATCGAAAATGCCGTGGCGGCCGTCGCCTCGGTGTGGTGCGCCGCGCGGGCCGAAGGGTCGGAACTTGCCGAAGAGCCGCTCCGCGAGGCGCTGGCCTCCTTTACGGGGGTGAAGCGCCGCTTCGACTTCTACCTCAATACGCCCGGGCAGGTCTACATGGACGACTATGCGCACCATCCGCGCGAGCTGGCCGCGACGCTCACCTCCGTGCGGCGGATGTTCCCCGGACGGCGCATCACGGCGCTCTTCCAGCCGCACCTTTATACCCGTACGCGCGACCTCTACCGCGAGTTTGCCGAGGCGCTGTCGTTGGCCGACGAGGTGGTGCTGCTGCCGATCTACCCGGCGCGCGAGGAGCCGATCGAAGGGGTGGGCTCGGAGATGATCGCCGGCCTGGTGCGCGTCCCCTGCCGCATCGTGCCGCGCGAGCAGCTGGCCGACACGGTGGCCGTGATGCCTACCGATGTGGTGATCTCGTTCGGCGCGGGCAACATCGACGCCTGCTGCGCGGCGATCGCCGAACGGCTGCGCGCCAAATGCCGGTCGTAAAATCCTGAAACAATGCAAAAACCCGCTCTCGCTTGAATCGAACGCTCAAATACGCACTGCTCACGCTGCTGTGGCTCTCCGTTGCCGGCTATGTGGTCTGGGCCTCCGCCGCGGCACGCCGCAACCGCAAGGCACGCAAGGTCGCCCGCCTGCAGATCGAGGTGGTGGACAGCACCTCGCAGGGACATCTCGTCTCCGCGGAGATGGTGCGCCGCTGGATCTCCTCGAGCCGCATCCCGACCGTCGGGACGGCCGTCGGGGAGGTGGATCTGACGGCCATCGAGCGGCTGATCGCCCGCAACGGCTTCGTCGATGAGGCCGTGGCCTACATCGACTACGATGCGGTGCTGCATATCGAGATCAGCCAGCGCAAGCCGTTGCTGCGCCTGCTCACCGACGGCCTGAACCTCTACGCCACGGCCGACGGGCATGTCTTCGGGGCGCCGCGCGCCTCGTCGCTCTACGTCCCGGTCGTTACGGGCAGCTACCGCCCGCCCTTCCCGGGTGATTATTCGGGGGAGGTACGGGCTCATATCGACAGCCGTCTTGCAGAGATCGACCGCCGCATCGAGGAGCTCGAGCACGAGAAGTATCCCTACTACCGCCGGGAAATCGAGAACGACCGCGACCTGGCGGCGGTGCGGCGCATGCGGATCAAGCGGCAGTGGTGGCGCGGCGAGAGCTCCGAGGCCTTCGACAAACGGGTGGAGGAGCTGCGTGAAAAAAAGGCGGAGCTGCGGCGTCTGTACCGCTACCGCAGCCGGGTCTATCGCGAGCGCGTCGAGCAGATTGCGGCGCGCCAGCAGTCCGAGCGTGCGGCACAAAAAAAATTGGAAAAAAGCTACGAAGATTTCGTGAAACTCCTTACCTTTGTAAAGATTGTCGAGGAGGATGATTTCTGGAGGTCGGAAGTGGTGCAGATAGTGGCTCGGACGACCTCCAGCGGCGCATTGGAGGTGGAACTCACACCCCGCAGCGGCCGTTTTACGATTCTCTTCGGCCGTCTGGACGATGTGGAGGCCAAGTTCGACAAGCTCCTGCGGTTTTATCGGAGCGGCCTTTCGGTGATCGGGTGGGATGCCTACCGCACGATCGACGTCCGGTACAGGAATCAGGTGGTTTGCAAGAAATAGAAATTATACCGTGGAAAGAAAGAATTATATCGTAGCCGTCGATCTGGGTTCGTCGTCGGTCCGCGTGGCTGTCGGCGAGAAGACGGACGGCGGGCTGATGGAGATCGCCTGCGTGGTGTCGAAACCCGTCGAAGGGGTCCGTGCCGGCAAGATCGAGAATATCGAACTGGTGAGCCAGGCCGTGTGCGAAGCCTTCGGGGAGGTCGAGGAACAGCTCGGCATCCCCATCACGGAGGCCTATGCGGGCATTTCGGGCGATTTCGTGCGCTGTGCCCGCCATACGGACCATGTCTTCGTCTACGACCCGCAGAACGGGGTCAATCAGAAGGATGTCGATGCGCTGTTCGACCGCATGCGCAACGTTCAGGCTCCCGACGACGAGACGATCATGGAGCGCGTGCCCCAGAACTATGCGGTCGATGACGACCGGGAGGTGCGCAATCCCGTCGGGTCGTTCGGCAAGAAGCTCTCCTCGACGTTCAACTTCATCCTCTGCCAGCGGACCCCCATGCAGCGCCTCGAAATGGCGCTCAAACGCCTCGGTATCCGGACGCTCGGCATCATTCCCGATGCGCTGGCCACCCCTGAGTCGGTACTGTTGCCCGACGAAAAGGAGGAGGGTATCGCCGTAGTGGACGTGGGCGCCGGCGTAACCGACGTTACGGTCTACTACCGCAATGTCGTGCGCTATGTGGTGTCGATCCCGATGGGCGCTTCGGCCATCAACCGCGACATCCGGACGTTGAGCGTTCCCGAGAAGCATGTCGAGAGCCTCAAGCGGAAATACGGTTCGGCCGTTGCCGAGCTTGCCTCGGACGAGAAACTCATCCGCGTCAATGGCCGCACGGCCCGCGAGGCGAAGGATATCCTGCTGCGCAACCTGGCCACGGTCATCGAGGCCCGTGCCACGGATATCGCCGAGTTCGTGCTTCAGGAGATCCGCGACTCGGGTTATGCCGACAAGCTGGCGTACGGCATTGTGCTTACGGGCGGCTCGGCCGCGCTGAAGGATCTCGACGAACTGTTCCGCCGCGTAACGAAGATGGAGGTCCGCGTGGCGCTTCCCGAAACGGGCATTACCGAGGAGTCGAAGGCCAAGGTTGCCGATCCGGGTTGTGCGACCGTCGTGGGCCTGCTTATCCGCGGCGCCGCCCAGGGCGGCTGCACCGTGGTCGAGCGACCGGCACCCGCTCCGGCACCCGCTCCGGCACCTGCGCCGGGCCCGCACACGCCGGCAACTCCCGGCACGCAGCTCCGGCAGCCCGTGCAGCCCGTAACGCCGCCCGTGCAGCCCGTAACGCCGCCGGTGGAGCCCGACGAGCCGGCGGATCACGAGGTCGAGCCGGCGGAGCATCCGGCACCCCGCCGCAAGCGCGACTGGGGATCGATTCTCCAGAAGACCTTCGATAAGATCAACAAGAGTTTCTCGGCGGCCGAGGACGAGGAGATTTAGTTCGGCACCGTCCTGCGGGCCATCATTTTTAATCGGAAAAACAACGTTATGACAGACGAATTGATATCGGAAATCAAAGCTCCGCGTACGGAGGGATCGATCATCACGGTGGTAGGCGTCGGCGGCGCCGGCGGCAATGCCGTGAACCACATGTGGAACCTCGGTATTCGGGGCGTAACATTCATGGTGTGCAACACGGACCAGCAGGCGCTGGACAAGAGTCCCGTGGAGCGCAAGATCCGCCTCGGTTCCGAGGGCCTCGGCGCGGGCAACGACCCTGCGAACGGCTGCAAGGCCGCCAAGGAGACGCTGCCCGAGATCCGGCAGCAACTCGAGGAGGCCGGCACGCGGATGATCTTCATCACGGCCGGCATGGGCGGCGGTACGGGCACGGGCGCCTCGCCCGTCATTGCCCAGCTGGCCCGCGAAATGGGCCTGCTGACCGTGGCCATCGTAACCTCGCCGCTGGCCGTCGAGGGCAAGATCCGCTACGAACAGGCCCTGCAGGGTATCGAGGAGCTGCGCAAGAGCGTCGATTCGCTGCTGATCATCAACAACGAGAACATCCTGGAGATCTACGGGCGCCTTTCGCTCAAGCAGGCCTTCGGCAAGGCCGACGATATCCTGGCCTCGGCGGCCAAGGGCATCGCGGAGATCATCACCGTCGAGAGCGATCTGGTGAACGTCGATTTCGCCGACGTTTCGAAGGTCATGCGCGACAGCGGCCGGGCCCACATGGCCGTGGCTACGGCCGAGGGCGACAACCGCGCCGAGGCGGTTGCCGAAGCGTCGCTGCATTCGCCGCTGCTGGACCACAACCTCATTTCGGGGGCGAAGAACATCCTGCTCAACATCTCGGTGGCCAACGCCGACGCCCTGATGTACGAGGAGGTCGTGCGAATCCTCGAGTATATCCAGGCCCATGCCAGCGTGCAGGACGAGCGCGGCGTGATCCATAATGCCAACATTATTTGGGGAACGAGTGAGAAACCCCAGCTGGGCAATGCCATCGAGCTGGTTGTTGTGGCCACGGGCTTCGACGAGGAGCTGCAGGGCATGTCGCCCGTCTCGGATGCCGGGGGGAAGGCCGAAAAGGAACCCGATCCGGATCTGGAACCGATCAAGCCGACAAACGTACGTCCCGCGCAGCAGCCCGAGCAGGTGGTTCTCGGGACCAAATCGACCCGCTACAACAATATCGACGCCCTGCTTGCCAAACCGGCCTATCAGACGCGTAACTCGGCCTTCGTCGTGCAGACCTCCGGAGGCCGCAAGGAGGTTCTCCGCGAGGAGGGTTCCGCGACGCACAAGGAGGAGATGAAGGGCGGCTCGCTGTTCGACTAACTAATCGCTTGTCAGTTTGGAAGAGACCGGTTCCTGGATCGTTTACAACGGGTTCGAGCCCCGCATGATCGTATTTTGTGCGGTAACGTTCCTGCTGTTGTGTATCTCGGCCCTCGTATCGGGTGCCGAGACCTCCTTTTTTTCGTTGTCGCACAATGACATCAACCGGCTGAAAAGCCGCCGCAGCGCCTCGGCCGAAGCCATGCTGCGCCTGCTTACGGACGTGGATCTGCTGCTGGCGACAATCCTTGTGGTAAACAACCTGGTGAACGTCTGCATCGTCATCCTCACCTCGGCGATCATCGATTCGGTCTTCACCTTCCTGCGCTTCGAGTTCCTGTTCAAGACGGTTCTCGTAACCTTCCTCTTGCTGCTCTTCGGAGAGATTCTCCCCAAGGTGCTGGCTCAGACGATCCCCATGCGCTTCGCCTCGGCCGTGGCACGGCCCCTGCTGGCCCTGCGGTGGATCTTCTATCCGCTCTCGTATGTGCTGGTCCATGCCAGCAGCCGCATCAGCGAGAAGGCCGCCCACCGCAGCGAGATCTCGCTCGACGAACTGGCCGACGCCGTGGACATGACGCAAAGCACCTGCCACGAGGAACATGTGATGCTCTCGGGTATCGTGAACTTCGTCAATACGGAGGTCCAGGAGATCATGAAACCGCGCGTCGATATGACGGCCCTCGACATCACGGACGACTACGATACGGTCAAGCGGACGATCATCGAGTCGGGCTTCTCGCGAATCCCGGTCTACGAGGAGGACATGGACAATATCCGGGGCACGCTCTACGTCAAGGACCTGCTTCCCTACATCAACAACGGGCGGGACTTCGCCTGGCAGCAGCTTGTCCGCAAACCCTATTTCGTCCCCGAGCACAAGAAAATCAACGACCTGCTGGCCGACTTCCAGACGAACAAGGTCCACATGGCTGTCGTGGTCGATGAGTACGGATCGACGCTGGGGCTCGTTTCGCTCGAGGATATCATCGAGGAGATCGTCGGCGAGATTTCGGACGAGAGCGACAACGACGAGGTCTTCTACACGAAGATCGATGCCCGGAGCTACCTGTTCGAGGGCAAGACCCATCTGGGCGATTTCGAACGGATCCTCGAACTCGGCGAAGATACCTTCTCCGACGTGCGGGGCGAAGCCGAGACCCTCGCCGGCCTGATGCTCGAACTCAAGCGCGACTTTCCCCGCAAGGGCGATGTCTTCACGACGCACAACATCCGTTTCACGGTGCAGGAGATGGAGGGGCACCGCATCGACAAGATCCGTGTCGATCTGCTCCCATGAACCGGCTTTTGACAGCGTTCCCCGCAGCGGCCGATGCCCTTGACGGCTGGATTGCCGCCGACGAGCGGGCGGCGGCCGACGCCTTCGGTTCGGAACGCCGCCGGAGGGAGTACCTCACCTGGCGGGCCGTGGTGCGCCGGGCATTGGGGCCCGACGTACGGATCGGCTACGACGCAAACGGCGCCCCGCAGCTTTTGGACCTTTCGTTGCACCTCTCCGTCTCGCATTGCGCGGGTCTTGTGGCCGTGGCGCTCTCCGACGCCCCGTGCGCCGTCGATGCCGAATCGGCCGGCCGCGACTTTTCGCGCGCGTGCTCCCGTTATCTGACCCCTTCCGAAGCGTCGCTTTCCTCCGATCCCCTGTGGCCGGCCGTGGCGTGGTGCGCCAAGGAGACCCTCTACAAGTATGCCCGGCGCCGCGAGCTGGATCTCTGCCGCGACCTCCGGCTGCTGGAGACCGATCTTGCCGGAGGCCGCATTGTCGGGCGTATCGGCGACGGGGCGCCGCTGCCGATGCGGATCGACCGCATGGAGGAGGTGCTGGTCGTCTCGCTTTTCGGCAACCCGGCGGCTCCGCTCTCCGTGGAACGGCACCTTTTCTGAAAAACGCATGAAAAAAGAGATTCCGGTCCCGAGAAGGGACCGGAATCTCTTTTGTGCTCTCTTGCGGAGTGTGCCGCCGCGGACTATTTCAGACCGAGCTTCTTGGCGATCTCCTTCGGAACGGCCTGCTTGTTCACCATGATCGAGGTGGTTTTGTAGGCCACGAAGGGCTTCGAGAAGTACCAGAAGCCGTCATAGGGCTCGACGGTGTTCCACGAGTTCTGCACCTTGTAGTAGGGCGTGCCGTTCTGGTCGGTGGCCGTACCCATGATGAGCATGCCGTGGTCGTCGGTCGTTTCGAAGTTGTCGAAGGCCTCCTGGCGCAGCTGCTGGGTGATCAGGCGCTCCTTGCCCGGCTTGTCGAACTTGTAGAGGGCGGCCTCCTTCTCCTTGTCGGTGAGCTTGCCCCAGCGCTCGGCCTCCGTGCCGCTCATGCCCTCGAGGTCGGCCTCCGGAACGACGCCGATGCCCTTCGTGCGGCTGAAGCCCTTCTCGCTGACGTCCGTGCCCCACGATACGGTATATCCGTTGGCGAGGGCGTTGTCGATGATGGCCATCATCTCGTCGAGAGGCACGTTGTAGACCTCACCCCACATCCAGTTGTCGGGTACCTCGATGATGAAGCGCGTGTAGAAGGGGTGGTGCGTGAAGGAGCTAATGTCCACATAGTCGTCCATACGGATCGGCAGCGAGGCGGTAAAGCTCTCGGGCGTGTACTCCTTGCCTTCATAGGTGAACGTCTCGGGCAGTTCGCCGAAGTAGGCGTCCAGAATGGCATTGAAGCCGCGTTTCCAGGCCGTCGAGAGGGGCTTGTTGCTTTCAGCAGCCTTCAGTACGGCGTCGAGGTAGTTCTTCAGCACGACCGACAGCTCGTGGAAGTCGGGTTTCTCGGTGCCGTAGTTCAGACCCGGGTAGACCTCGAAGGGGACGATGCCGTGGGTCTTGATGCCCTCCGTTACGTCATGCGAGGCGCCTCCTTCGGCGAAGTTCAGGCTGCCGTGCAGGCGGATGTATTTCTCGGCCTTGTCCATGAACGAGTGGCGGACGATCCACATCTCCGAGAGGTGCATCGGCTCGCCGCCGGCTTTGATGATCTCGCTCTCGAGGAACGAGAGGGTCGAGAAGCACCAGCAGGTGCCGCTGCGGCTCTGGTCCTTGACGGGCGTCGTCGGCAGGATCTTCACGTCGGTAAAGGCATATCCCGAAGCGTTGTTGTCGGGCGTCTGTGCCGCTGCCGTCAGTGCGAGGCAGAGCGCAAGGGCGGAAAAGAGGAAATTTTTCATGATGCGTTATGGGTTTGGTTTATGGATTTGCAAGCTATTTCTTCGAACCGGCGACGATCTTTCGGCACTCCTCGAGAGTCAGCTCCTCGGGCTTGGCGCCGCGCGGCAGCCGGTAGTTCTTTCCCTTGTAGGCGATGTAGGCGCCGTAGCGGCCGTTCTTGACCAGCATGTCGGGATCCTCCTCGAAGCTCTTCAGGGGCGTATGGGCTGCGGCGGCCGCGGCCTGGTGCTCCTTGAGCAGCTCCACGGCGCGGTCGTAGCCGATCGTATAGGGATCGTCGGTCCGGGCCAGCGAGGCGAAGGTCTTGCCGTGGCGGACGTAGGGGCCGTATTTGCCGAGGCCGACGACGAGCATCTCGCCGTCGAGCAGCCCCAGATCGCGCGGCAGCGCGAAGAGCTCCAGCGCCTCGTCCAGGGTGATCGATTCGATGAGCTGCCCCTTCTTGAGCGACGCGAAACGGCTCTTCTCGCCCTCGGCACCCTCGATCTCGACCATCGGGCCGTAGCGGCCGATGCGCGCCTTGACCGTATGTCCCGTCCGGGGGTCGGTGCCCAGGATGCGCACCTCGCGCGTCTTGGCCGGCTGCGTGGCGATCGCCTCGTCCACCATCTTGTGGAAGGGCCCGTAGAAGGTCTCGATCATTTTCTCCCAGGTGATCTCCCCCTCGGCGATGCGGTCGAACTCCTTCTCGACGTTGGCCGTGAAGTTGTAGTCGATAATCGGCCCGAACTGCTGCTCCAGATAGTCGTTCACCACCATGCCGATGTCGGTGGGCGAGAGGCGGCTCTTCTCCTTGCCGTAGCTTTCGGTGAGGTTTTTCGTCGTGATCTTGTCGCCCGTAAGGGTCATCTGCAGGTAGCCGCGCTTGACGCCGTCGCGGTTCTGCTTGACGACGTAGCCGCGGTTGATGATCGTGGTGATCGTCGGGGCGTAGGTCGAGGGGCGTCCGATGCCGAGCTCCTCGAGGCGCTTGACGAGCGAGGCTTCGTTGTAGCGGGCCGGGGCCTGCGTGAAGCGCTCGGTGGCCGTGATCTGCACGGGCAGCACGCGGTCGCCCGCCGTGAGCTTCGGGAGCAGTCCCTCGCCGCTCTCGGATGCCTGGTCGTCGTCCGTCGATTCGGAGTAGAGGCGCAGGAAGCCGTCGAAACGCACTACCTCGCCCTGGGCGACGAACTGCTGCTTCGAACCGCTCATGTCGATGGTGATCGTCGTGCGGTCGAGCTCCGCGCAGACCATCTGCGAGGCGACCGTACGTTTCCAGATCAGCTCGTAGAGCCGTTTCTCGGCCGGGGTTCCCTCGATCGTCTGCCGGTCGATGTAGGAGGGACGGATTGCCTCGTGGGCCTCCTGGGCGCCCTTGGTCTTGGTCTTGTAGTTGTGCCACGACGAGTATTTCTCGCCGTAGAGCTTGATGATCTCCTCCTTGCACTGCGCGAGGGCCTGCTGCGAGAGGTTCACCGAGTCGGTACGCATGTAGGTGATCAATCCCTGCTCGTAGAGGTGCTGCGCCACGGACATCGTCTGCGAGACGGACATGCCCAGTTTGCGGCCCGCCTCCTGCTGGAGCGTCGAGGTGGTGAACGGCGGCGCCGGATAGCGCTGTGCGGGCTTCTCCTCGGACTTCACGACCGTGAAACAGGCGCCTATGGCGCTCCGCAGGAACGCTTCGGCCTCGGCGGCCGTCTCGAAACGCGAGGAGAGTTCGGCCTTGAAGAGCGTCTTCTCGGGATCCTCGGCGGCGTGGAACTGGGCCACGACCCGGAAGTAGGGGGTTGAATGGAAGGCGATGATCTCGCGCTCGCGCTCGACGATCAGCCGTACGGCGACCGACTGCACGCGGCCGGCCGAGAGGGCCGGGCGGACCTTCTTCCACAGCACGGGCGAGAGTTCGAAGCCGACCAGACGGTCCAGGATGCGGCGTGCCTGCTGGGCGTTCACCAGGTCCATATTGACCGTGCGGGGCTTCTCGATGGCCTCGAGGATGGCCCGCTTGGTGATTTCATGGAAGACGATGCGCTTCGTCTGATCGACCGGGAGACCCAACACTTCGGTCAGGTGCCATGCGATGGCCTCTCCTTCGCGGTCTTCATCGGAGGCGAGCCAGACGGTCTTCGTCCTGGCGAGTTTCGCAAGTTCATCGACGACCTTCTTCTTGTCGCTCGGAATTTCGTATACGGGTGTGAATCCCTTGGCTATGTTGATGCCGAGATCCTTCTTCGAAAGATCGCGGATGTGTCCGAAACTCGATTTGACGACGAAATCCTTACCCAGGAACTTTTCGATGGTCTTCGCCTTGGCCGGGGACTCTACGATGACTAAATTGTCCTGCATTGCGTATTTTTGATGGCTTTTTCAGAAATGCGAAAACCTAAGCTCTTCACTTAGGTTCCGCACAAGGGTTTATGGTTTTTCTATTTGATCATGTTGTAGGCGATCTCGAGGCGGAGCGGCGCCGTATTTTCATTCCCCTCGGTCGTCATGCCCTGCAGGACGCAGAACGACGGGGTGTAGAATCCGCCCGCTTCGGGCGCGAGGTAGATCGTGCGGTAGTCCACATTCTCCAGATTGACGGCCCGCCCCTCGGCTTCGGCAGCCTTCTTTTCGTCGATGTAGCTGTTCCACAGCGACTGGATGTAGGCCGTGATGTTCATCTTGTAGCAGCCCTGGCTGCGGTTGATGTAGCCTCCGTAGTTGAGCGTCGTGCTGTATTGGGACTCGTAGGAGTAGTTGTAGTCCGAAATCGGGGTCCGCGACTTGTAGTCCGTGTAGAGACCCAGGCGGCTCGGGGCGGCCTGCATCTGTTCGGTGAGGCGCACGACGTCGGTCGTTGCGGACGAGGCGCCGATCTCCTGCCAGTCGTAGGCTCCGTCGTTGAAGTAGATGTCCAGAATCACCTGGCTGAAGGCAAGCGATTTGAAATCCTTTCCTTCGGACTGGTTCACCTCCTCGATCTTCTGTTCGAGGGTCGCGAAGAAGGCCTCCGTGAAGGTAATGTCGCTGACGACGCCTCCGAATCCTTCCACGCGCAGCCGGGCGGTTGTCTGCCGGTTGTCCGCAGCTCCGGCGGCCGGCTCGCGGGCATCGTCGATGTTGAACGGAACGGCCTTGACCTGCGAGTAGTCGTGGTACATGGTGTTGATCGCCACGTTGCCGTAATCGACGGCCCCTTCGTAGAAGTAGTAGGTAACGCTCAACGTATCCTGGATCAGCGAGGGGTCGGCCTCGACGCGGTTACGGCCGTAGATCGTCAGGCCAGACGACTCGAGCGTCGTGCCGAAGATCGTGCCCTCTCCGTCGGGATAGGCCGTATTGTCTGCCGGGCAGATATAGAAGCCCTTGAACTCCTCGACCCACTGTTCCAGACTGTCGAGCCGGTAGATCGAGTAGTCCTCCTCGTAGTTCGTGCCGCTCTCCTTCTGCAGCATGAGCCGCTGCACATAGCGGCGTCCCTCGTCGGTGGGCACGAGCGTTACGGCCGTCGTGGCCGGGCCCTTGTCGCCGCCGAGCGTGAAGTAGAAGAGCGGTCCGCGGCTCGGGTCGATGACTCCCTCCTTCCCGGGGTCGAAATTCAGGTAGAAGGTTGTGTCGCGCTGCGTGGCGCCCGCGGCGATCGGCTTTTCGGTCAGGTATTTGTTGCTGACGATCTCGTAGATGGCGAAGCGCTGCTCGGTGAGCGTATCCCGTCCGTAGGAGCCAATTGAGAGGTGCAGCTGCGCCGAGTCGAAGATCGGCTTGTAACCGAAATAACCTTCGTCGAGTTCGGTGAGATTGACCATCTGGGTGAGGAATCCGGCGCTGCGCAGTCCGAGCGTGTCGTTGCGTTGCAGGCCGAAATAGCCCGACGAGAGGTTCGCCGAGGAGATCGAGTCGCTCTGGTAGAGGCGTGTCGAGAGGTACTTCGTCTTGTCCGACAGGTCCTCGGGCAGCCGGATGAACCCGGCGCGCATCTGCTGGTTGTCGGGAATGAGGTTTCCGCCCAGCGTGTCGTCCACCGAGGTGCAGCCCACGAAGGTCCCCACCACCGCGGTGAGGGTTACGGCCGCACCGCACAGCAGGCGGAGGAGTTTATTGGATTGCTTCATAGAATCGGTTGTAATTGTCGAAAAAGTCCGCAGCTTCGGGCGACTGGTACTCGAGCAGGGGCTTTCCGCATGCGCGGGCAAGCTCGGCAACCTTCGGATCGACCTTTTCGGAGGCGATCACCACGCCGTCGGCATATTCCATAACGAAGCGGCAGAGGTTTTCGTATGAAGGGGTTGCGAGAATTTCCAGATTTTTGTCGCTGACACCCTCTCCGGCGATTTTCTCGCGGAACTCGGGGGCGAGTTCTCCGGGGAAGGCGTCGTCGTAGAGCGAGACGACGATCCTTACGTCGCGGAAGATCGGGTCGTCCGAGAAAACCTGTTTCAGGTAGACCGGCACGACGCTCGAGAGCCATCCGTGGCAGTGTACGACGGTGGGGGTCCAGCGCAGCTTCTTCACGGTTTCCAGCACGCCGCGGGCAAAGAAGATGGCCCGCTCGTCATTGTCGGCGAAGTGGTTGCCGTCGGCGTCGGTCAGCACGGCCTTGCGCGAGAAGTAGTCGTCGTTGTCGATGAAGTAGATCTGTACGCGCGCCGCAGGGATCGAGGCGACCTTGATGATCAGCTGGTGATCGTTGTCGTCGATGATGAGATTCATACCCGAGAGGCGGATCACCTCGTGCAGCTGATGCCTGCGCTCGTTGATGCAGCCGTAGCGGGGCATGAACGTACGGATCTCGTTGCCGCGTTCCTGCATTGCCTGGGTCAGTGCGCGGCAGAGCCGCGAGCCCTCCGTCTCGGGAAGGTAGGGCATGATCTCCTGGCATACATACAGAATCTTGCTTGCCATGTTCGTGAAATTTTTTTACAGGCGCGCTTAACAGGCGCTCATTACTGCAAAGATACGAAAAAAATCTTAAAGAATGAGCATTGCGTCGCCATAAGTGCCGAAACGGTAGCCCTCCTCACGGGCGATCCGGTAGGCATTCATCACGGTTTCGTAGCCGCCGAAGGCCGCCACCATCATCAGTTGCGTGGAGTAGGGCAGGTGGAAGTTCGTAACCATAGCGTCGGCGACCGTGAAGTCGTAGGGGGCGAAGATGAACTTGTTGGTCCACCCCTCCATGGGGTTGATCATGCCGTTGATCGAGACGGCCGTCTCGAGCGTGCGCATGACGGTCGTGCCGATGGCGGCGATTTTGTGTCCCTCGCGTTTGGCCGTATTGACCGCCTCGGCGGCCTCCTCCGTAACGAAGAACTGCTCGGAGTCCATCTTGTGCTTCGAGAGATCCTCGACATCCACCGTACGGAAGTTTCCGAGGCCCACATGCAGGGTGATGAAGGCCGAGTCGATGCCCTTGATCTCCATGCGCTTCATCAGGTGTTTCGAGAAGTGCATGCCGGCCGTGGGGGCCGCTACGGCACCCTCGTGGCGGGCGAAGATGGTCTGGTAACGTTCGGCGTCTTCGGGTTCGACCTTCTCGCGCACCCATTTCGGCAGCGGCGTCTCTCCCAGGCTGAAGAGCGTATTCTTGAACTCCTCGTAGGAGCCGTCGAAGAGGAAGCGCAGCGTACGGCCGCGCGAGGTGGTGTTGTCGATGACCTCGGCGACCAGCAGGTCGTCGTCGCCGAAATAGAGCTTGTTGCCGATGCGGATCTTGCGTGCCGGATCCACCAGCACGTCCCACAGGCGCAGGTCTCGGTTCAGCTCGCGCAGCAGGAAGATCTCGATCTCGGCACCGGTCTTCTCCTTGTTGCCGTAGAGGCGTGCGGGGAAGACCTTCGTGTCGTTGAAGACGAAAAGGTCCTTTTCGTCGAAATACTCGATGATCTCCTTGAAGATGCGGTGTTCGATCGTGCCCGTGGCGCGGTTGATGACCATCAGGCGCGATTCGTCGCGGTTCTCGGCCGGGTATTTGGCCAGCATCTCGGGCGAGAATTCGTATCCGTATTGCGATAATTTCATAGGAACGCTTTTTTACGTTTCGGAACAACAGACAGATTATCCCTTATACGCAGAAAAAGCTATTTTGTTTCAAGATTTTGCAAATTTTTGAGAAATTCCTCCAGATCCCAGGCGTTTGCCAGGGTGAAGCCCCCGCTGCGGGTGCGGCGCAGTGAGGTCAGGTGGGCGCCGCTGCCGAGCGCCTCGCCGATCTCGCGGGCCAGCGAGCGGATGTAGGTCCCCTTGCTGCAACACACGCGGATGCGCACGCGCGGCAGGTCGTACTCCTCGACGGTCATCTCGTAGATCGTGATGAGCGATTTGCGCAGGGCGACCTCCTCGCCGGCGCGGGCCAGTTCGTAGGCCCTTGCCCCCTCGATCTTCTTGGCCGAATAGACCGGGGGCTCCTGCAGCCGCTCGCCCGTGAGCTCCGCGAGCGCCTTATCAACGGCTTCGCGCGTGATATGCTCCCAGGGATAGGTGCGGTCGATCTCGTGCTCGAGGTCGTAGCTCGGGGTCGTGGCGCCGAGCATGACGTCGGCGACATACTCCTTCTCCTCGGCCTGCAGGGCGTCGGCCATCTTCGTGGCGCGGCCGATGCAGAGCAGCAGGATGCCCGTGGCGAGCGGGTCGAGCGTCCCGGCGTGGCCCACCTTGATCTTGCGGTAGCCCGCCTTGCGGAGTGTGAACTTGACCTTGCGGACCACGTCGGCCGAGGTCCAGCGCAGGGGTTTGTCGATGACGGCGATGTAGCCCTCCTCGAAGTTGATGCCGCGGAGATCTTTCGTGCCGTCCATTTAGAAGAGGTAGCTTGCGATGGAGACCACGCCGGCCAGGGCGCAGTAGACGGCGAACCAGATGAGGCGCCCGCGCTTGACGATCTCGAGCATGAAGCGGCAGGCGAGGCATCCGGTGATGAACGAGGCGAGGAACCCGGCGATCAGTACCCCGGCGTCGATGCCTGCGGTCAGTTCGCCGCTCACGGCCTCGAGGAGCGTCTCGCCGAGGATCGGCGCCAGCACCATGAGGAACGAGAATTGGGCGACGGCGGTCTTCTTGTTTCCGAGCAGGATGCCCGTTGCGATGGTCGATCCCGAGCGCGAGAGTCCCGGCATGGCGGCGCAGGCCTGTGCCACGCCGATGAGCAGGGCGTCGCGGTAGGAGATCCGCTCCTTCTGCCGCGGCCGGGCATACTGGGCGAAGGCCAGCAGGGCCGCCGTGAGCAGCAGCATGGCTCCGACGACCAGGAGGATGTACGGGGCGTTGAGCAGCGCGTCGAGCTGGTCCTTGAACAGGAAGCCCACGATGCCGATGGGGATCATCGAGAGGATGAGCTTGAGAATGTAGGCCTGCTCCTCGTTGAAGCGGCGCGAGAAGAGCCCCTGCAGCAGGCGGCGGATCTCGCTCCAGAGCACGACGATCGTGCTCAGTACCGTCGCGGCGTGGAGCGTAACGTCGAAGGTGAGGTTCTCTTCAAGCTGCACGCCGAGCAGCTCCTTGGCGATCTGCAGGTGCCCGCTGCTCGAGACGGGCAGGAATTCCGTGATACCCTGCACGATGCCGAGCAGGATGGCTTGTAAGGTGTCCATGTATTCGAAAGGTATGGGTCCGGGTGCGTTTCGGTGCGGCGCCCGGGGTTATTCGTAACGTTTGAGGATGGCGAAGATCTCGATGACGAAACCGCCGATGACCAGTATCGGTGCCAGGGTGATGCGGCGCCAGGAGAACATGGCGTAGTTGAACTCGTCGGGCGAGTCGCTGCCGCCGCCGGCCATGAGGATGAATCCCAGGATGATGACGGCGAATCCGACGGCCAGCAGGATGTAGTTGCGGCGCGTGAGGGGCATGCGCGGATTTTCCTGCGCGGGCTCCTGGTCTTTTTTCAGCTCTTTTCCCATTTAATAAAGGTATATCTTGTTCGACTTCATGTTGATGAATTTGTTGAGGGCCGCGAGGGAGAAGACCCCCGAGATCACGATACCCCCTGCAAGCATCGCGCCGATGATGAGTGCGATCTTGCCCGCTTCGGCGATGGTCAGCAGTTCGGGCACGGCTTCATTGACGCCGTAGACCGCCACGCCGAAGAGCGCCGAGGCGATCGCCCCGGCCAGAATGCCCTGCCGGAGGCTGCTGCCGAGGAAGGGGCGCATGATGAACCACTTGGTGGCCCCGACGAGCTTCATCGTGTTGATCAGGTAGCGTTTCGAGTAGATGGCCAGCCGGATCGTGTTGCTTACCAGGATGAGCGAGACGAGGAGCAGCGCCCCGCCGAAGAGCAGCAGCACGAGGCGGATCTTGCCCACCGTGGCATGGAGCCGTTCGGCCATGAGGGCCGGGTAGGAGACGCGATCGACCCCTTCGAGGCGTTCGGCCGCGCCGATGAAGCTGTCGAGCAGCTCCTTGTCGGCCGATGCCGAGGTGAGGGTCAGTTCGAACGAGTCGGGCAGCGGATTCTCCTCGAGCACCTCCTCGAACGTGCTTCCGAACATCTTGCGGAACTCCCGGTCCTCGATCTTCTCCTCCTTCGGGAGGTAGGTGATCGTGGCGACGAGCTCCTCCTGCTCGAACCACGCCTTGAGGGCCGCCTTCTCCTCGTCGGTCGTCTCGCGCCGGAGCTCCACGCTCACGGCGATGCTCTCCTGCAGCGTGTTGGCGACCTTCATGGCCGCCACCATCAGGTAGCCCACCGATCCCAGCAGGAAAAGTACCAGTGCGATGCTCACGGTCGATACGAGGTAGGAGTTGCGCACCTTGCGTTTGAGCCGTTTGTCGTCTTTCATCTTTGCGATTCGAAGTGTTTTCTCAGTTTTCGGTTTTCGGCGCCGGTGAGGCTTCGGTTCCGGCGTTCTCCTTTTTCCGCCGCCGCAGCGCATGGATGAGCGCCGCAACGGCACCCAGCAGGATCACGCCCGAGCAGAGTCCCGTGATCCCTTCGGTGAGTCCCCATGCCGGTGCGCGGAACGACCATTCGACGGTGTGCTCGCCGGCCGGGAGGCGCATGGCGCGCAGGACGTAGTCGGCACGGAAGCAGGGAGCTTCCACGCCGTCGATGCGGGCCGTCCACCCCTTGTCGTAGTAGATCTCCGAGAAGACCGCCACGGCCTCCTCGGGGGTGGTGTATGTGTACTTGAGGTAGTTGGGCCGGTACTCCACCAGGTCGATGCGCTTCGCGGCGCAGCTGTCGGGCTGCATCTGCCGCGGTGCGGTCTCCGCCGCGGCCAGCGCGGATTCCGCCACGACGGCCGTCGTGCGGAGGTTCACCTCGCCCAGCAGGGTGATCTCCTCCTCGGGGGTCGCCGCAGGGACGATCGAATCGACGAACCACGCGGCGCCGAAGGCCGTCGTGCGGCGCTGTGCCTCGGGCTGTCCGTCGGCTCCCGGTACGATCAGGTAGCGCGTGTTGAGCATGTCGAGCACCCCGCCGTTGAGCTGCGAGAGGTGGCGGTCGATGAGATCCTGGTAGCGGGCCAGCTTGGCGCCGTGGTACCCGCCCACCGAGCGGTGGAAGTAGGAGGTCGTGGCGTCGTTGAAGGGGCTGACCGTAAGGTTCAGCACGCGGTATCCGAGGTCGCGGTCCTCGAGGATCGCGCGGTCGGCGGCCGAGGACGCAACCTGCTGGCGCCGCGGGGATACGAACTGTTCCGCGGAGAGGAACCGCCGGTCTACGGGCACGAGGTCGATCAGCACGACGGCGGTCAACAGTCCCGTGAGGGCGTATTTGCCGATGCGGCGGAAGGCGAAGAGCGCCACGGCGCCTGCGGCGAGCAGGATCATCAGCAGCGAGCGCCAGGCGTCGGCCTGCATCATGCCGATGCGGTCGGCGGCCATCGCCGCGGCCGTCGCCTCGCCCCACTCGACATCCATGCCGCGTGCGAGGTACTCCTGCAACTGGTTCGCCTCGAAGATCTGTCGGAACTGTTCGGTCATCATTTCGGCACTCGCGGCGCGTCCGAAGCCGAAGAGCGACCCGCCGGCCACGGCCAGCAGCAGGCACAACCCGCCGGTAATCCCCGCGGCCCAGGCCAGGGCGCGCAGCAGGCGTTCGCGGGCGACGTCGCCCCGCCAGAGGTGCATGAGCGCGAAGGCCCCCAGCAGGGGCACGGCCCACTGCACGATGACGAGCGTCATCGAGACGGTGCGGAACTTGTTGTATCCGGGCAGCAGGCGGAAGGCCAGCTCGGTGAATGCCATGAAGTTGCGGCCCCAGGCCAGCAGGATCGCCAGCACGCTGACCGCAAGGATCCACCACCGGGTGCGGCCGTCCGTGAGCAGGAAGCCCAGCACGGCGAGGAAGATCGCCGCGGCGCCCAGGTAGGTGGGGCCTGCCGTGTAGGGCTGCGTGCCCCAGTAGGCCGGCAGCTGCTGCGCGGCGCCGCGCAGTCCGTAGTCGTTGAGCAGCGAGGCGGTCTGGCCGTCCGCCGGGAAAGTGGTCGCCGAGTCGCGCCCCATGAAGTCGGGCACGAGCAGGTTGAGCGTTTCGGCCGTTCCGTAGCTCCAGGCCGTGGCGTAGTCGAGGTCGAGGCCGCTGTCGGAACTCTCGCTCGTCGAGGCGAGTTCCGAACCGCCGCGGATCGTCTCCTTCGAGTGCTGGGCCGTATACCACAGGGGTGCGAAGTTCGCCCCCACGGCCAGCACTCCTGCAGCGGCGAGCGCCGCCGTGCGGCGTGCGAAATCCTTCATGCGGCGGCCGCGCAGGGCGAAGACTCCCTCGCTGATCCACAGGGCGGCCATCGCCAGCAGGAAGTAGTAGGTGATCTGCGGGTGGTTGGCGCCGATCTCGAGCGACGTGGCGAGGGCCGTGAAGGCGGCGCCGTACCAGACGTTGCCGCGCAGGGTGATCCAGGCGCCGCCCATCATCAGCGGCGCATAGACCAGCGCCCACATCTTCGTGATGTGCCCGGCGCCGATAATGAGCAGGAAGTAGGTCGAGAGTCCGTAGGCCAGGGCCGGGACGATGCCCACCCAGGGATTGACGCCCATGATGAGCAGCATGCACCACATGGCCGTCATAGCGAAAAAGAGGAAGCCCGCGGGGGTGTCGATCGCCTTGACGATCTGCCCCACGGTGCGCTTGACCAGCTGGGCCGGATAGGCGACGTTGATCAGGTAGGCGGGCATGCCGGAAAACATGCCGCCGGTCCACTGGGGGTCTTCGCCCGTTGCGGCGCGCATGTCGCTGATATCCTTGGCCATGCCTTCGTATTGCAGAACGTCGTGCTGCGGCAGTACCTCGCCCCGGAACTGGGGGGCGAAATAGACGGCGCTCACGATGAAAAAGAGTACGAGCGCCGCGGCTGCCGGAAGCAGCTTCCTGAGAAATCCTGTCGAAAAATCCATTCCGTAGAATCTTTATCGATTGCCAAAGGTACGAAAAAACATCGAGAGTGCGGTTCGCCGAAGCGAAAAATGCTTATCTTTGCACATATGATTACACTTGAAGAGATCCGCAAGCCCGTTACGGCGGAGCTGGCTGCCTTCGATGAATTCGTCGAGCGGCAGTTCACGGCCGAGGGCGAGTTGCTGTCCGACATGCTGCGTTATGCCCTCTCGTCCCGCGGCAAAGGCATCCGTCCTTTGCTGGTGATCCTTTCGGCGGCGATGAACGCTTCGGTGAAGGGTGCGGCGGGCGGACGCCGCACCTCTCTGGCCGCGATGCTTGTGGAGATGATCCATGTGGCGTCGCTCATCCACGACGACGTGATCGACGAGGCCGACACGCGGCGGGGGCGCCCTTCGGTCAATGCCCGCTGGCAGTCGCACAAGGCCGTGATCCTGGGCGACTATGTTCTGGCGAAAAACATGAATATCGGCCTGCAGAGCGGGCAGTTCGACCTGGTAACGCATGTCTGCGGCTCGATGGCCGCGCTGTGCGAGGGCGAGGTGCTGCAGGACGAATGCGCCGCCGAGCGCAGCATGACGCTCAAGACCTATCTGGAGATCATCCACAAGAAGACCGCAAGCCTGCTGGGTGTCGCCGCCTCCGTGGGGGCGCTCGCCGTGGGCGCCACGCGCGACCGGGTGGCGACGATGCGCCGCTTCGGCGAGTCGCTGGGCATGGCCTTCCAGATTCAGGACGACATCCTGGACTATACGCCGTCGGCCCAGACCGGGAAACCGGCCTGCAACGACCTGCGCGAGGGGAAGATCACCCTGCCGCTGCTTGCCGTGCTGGAGCATGCCTCCGAAGAGCTTCGGGCCGATCTGCTGGGCAGACTGGCCCGTTGTCGTGAAGACGACGCGGCGGTGGAGTCGCTGCGCCGCACGGTCGAGGAGGAGGGCGGGCTCGCCGCTGCCGCCACGGCGATGCAGGGCTACATCACCCGGGCCGTGGAGATGCTTGCCGACTACGAGGAATCCGACTACCGTTCGGCGCTGGTGAACCTCTGCGCCTTCATCGCCGAACGCGACCGATAATACCGCACCGACCTGCAAACGATTATTAACCTAAATAGTAACTTTCATGGAACAAAAGAAGAATTACACTTTGCCGATCATCGTGATGATCTTCCTCTTCGCGATGATCTCGTTCGTAACCAACCTGGCATCACCCATGGGCGACATTCTCAAGTACCAGTTCAACGTTCCCAACTGGATGGGTACGCTGGGTGTCTTCGCCAACTTCATCGCCTATGCGATCATGGGTTATCCGGCCGGCAACATGCTGCAGAAGTTCGGTTACAAGAAGACGGCACTCGTCGCCGTGGCCGTAGGTTTCGTCGGCGTGGGCATCCAGACGCTTTCGGGTGTTGCCGAGAGCTTCGGGGTCTACCTGCTGGGCGCCTTCGTGGCCGGATTCTCGATGTGTCTGCTCAATACGGTGGTCAATCCCATGCTCAACAAGCTGGGCGGCGGCGGTAACAAGGGCAACCAGCTCATCCAGACCGGCGGCGCCTTCAACTCGCTGAGCGGTACGGCCGTCATCGTCATGACGGGCCTTCTGATCCCCGAGGGAATCCGCAACGCACAGATCAGCAACGTCTTCCCGCTGATGTATGCCGCCCTGGCCATCTTCGCCTTCGCCTTCATCGTCATCGCCCTGACGGACATCCCCGAGAACAAGCGCGAGGCCGCCACGCAGCAGGCCGCCGCTTCGAAGTACGGCCCGCTGTCGTTCCGCCACTTCGTGCTGGGAGCCGTTGCGATCTTCGTCTATGTAGGTATCGAGGTCGGCATTCCCAACGTGCTGCAGAAGTGGCTGCAGAATCCCGAACTCAACGTGCTGGGCAGCGGCGTGAATGCCGAGGCCGTCGCCGGATCGGTAGCCGCCACCTACTGGCTGCTGATGCTTGTGGGACGTCTGCTCGGAGCCGCTCTGGGTGCCAAGATTTCGGCCAAGACCATGCTTACGACCGTCTCCTTCGTGGGCCTGATCCTGACGGCTGCCGCCATGTTCCTGCCGCAGACGCTTACCAGCATGCCGGTATTCAACGGCGCCGAGGGCTTTACGCTGGTTCATGTTCCGGTCAATGCGATGCTGCTGGTACTGATCGGCCTCTGTACTTCGGTGATGTGGGGCGGTATCTTCAACCTGGCCGTCGAAGGTCTGGGCAAATACACCGAGAAGGGTTCGGGTATCTTCATGGCCCTCGTTTGCGGCGGCGGTATTCTCCCGCTCCTGCAGAACAGCATCATCGACCTGACGGGCGGTACGGGCTACCTGACGAGCTACTGGGTGATCATCATCGGCCTGGCCTACCTGCTCTACTACGCCCTCGTGGGTTCGAAGAACGTGAACAAGGATATTCCGGTGAACGACTAACCGGGTCGTCTCACGACAGGATGCGGGGTGCAGCGACGGCTGCGCCCCGCTTTTTTTGTCCGGGATGGAGAATGGCCGCCGCTCCTGCTTTCTTTCCGGTCGCTTTCCGGTTGCTTTCCAGCCGGCTCCCACCGCTTTCGGGCAGACGGACAAAGAAAAACGGGAATCCCGGATTTCGGGACTCCCGTTTTTTCAGACCGTGTGAGCCGGATTATTTCTCCGAGCTGGTCATGCGCTTCTCCTTGATGCGGGCCTTCTTGCCGGTCAGGTCGCGCAGGTAGTAGATGCGGGCGCGGCGAACGACACCGATCTTGTTCACCTCGATCTTGTCGATGTGGGGCGAGTAGAGCGGGAAGATGCGCTCCACGCCTACGCCGTTCGAGATCTTGCGGATCGTGAACATCTTGGTCTTGCCCTGACCCTTGATCTGGATGACCGTACCGCGGAAGCTTTGCATGCGCTCCTTGTTACCCTCGATGATCTTGTAGGTAACGGTGATCGTGTCTCCGGCCTTGAACGACGGAACGTCGGCGTCCGTCTTCGGCCACATCTGCTCGTTCACGAGCTTGATGATTGCGTCTTTGTTCATTGTTGCAACAAATTTTTGTGTTCCGTATCCAACATTCCCGCTGCACCCGGACTACCATGCGGATCGCCTTCGATCCATAATCCTGCAGTCTTTTCCGGTTTTCGGACCCTCGCGTTTCCGGTTCCTCCTGTCCCCGGTCCCTTGCGTTGCGGTCTCCCGCTTCGCCCGGATCCGTTCCCCGAAAATCCTGCCGCTGCCGCAGTGCCCAATGAAAGAGGTTGATCTACGCCCGTTTGGGAGGGCAAAGATAGGAAGATTTTTCCAAAAGAAACAAATTATGGCGTTAAAAAATCGCTCGGCGCGGGTTTTATGCGTATCTTTGCCCGAAAATCGCATGTGCCGCACCGCCCCGGAGCGCCGAACGGCTCGGCCGTGGATCGCAGTACGGCTATTCCTTTGTTTATGAACGGAATGAACAAGAACGAACGACTCATACTGGTTACCAACGACGACGGCTACGCCTCGAAGGGGCTTGCCGCCGCCGTCGAGGTGGCCCGCGGCTTCGGCCGCGTGGTGGTCGTGGCTCCCGAGACGATGCAGAGCGGCATGAGCCAGGCCATCACGATGTACAACCCGCTCTACCTGCGGCGCATCCGCGAGGAGCACGACCTCTCGGTCTATGCCTTCTCGGGTACGCCGGTCGATTGCGTGAAGATGGCTTTCGACTGCCTGCTGCGCGAGGAGCGGGTCGATCTGGTGATTTCGGGCATCAACCACGGCTCGAATTCGGCCGTCAATGTGCTCTACTCCGGCACGATGGGCGCCGCCATCGAAGGAAGCTTCTACGGCTGCCCGTCGATCGGCCTCTCGCTGGACGACCATGCCGCGGATGCCGATTTCGAGGCGTCGGTGCTCTACGGTCGGCAGATTGTCGGGGCGGTGCTCGACGGCGAAGTCACGCTGCCGCTCTGCCTGAACGTCAATGTCCCCGCGGGACGTCCCGAAGAGGTGAAGGGGCTGCGTCTGTGCCGCCAGAACCGGGGCTTCTGGCGCGAGGAGTTCTTCCGCCGCGAGGATCCCCGCGGACGGGAGTACTACTGGCTTACGGGCGAATTCGTAAACGGCGAGCCCGAGGCCACGGATACCGACGAGTGGGCCCTTGCGCACGGCTACGTCTCGGTGGTTCCCGTGCAGGTGGACCTGACCGACTACCGGCAGCTCGCGGCCCTTGGCAAAGTGCTGAAATAATCCTATCTTTGTAAAAAACACGGAGCCTTATGCTGATTACGATCCTGCTCATCCTGTCGATCGTCGTGCAGAGCCTTGCGACGGCCTATGCCCTGCGTCTGGTGCGGGCCACGAAGTACACTTCGGTCGGGATTACCTTCATCGTGGGCTCCTCGCTGCTGACGATCGAACGGCTGGGCCACATGCTGCTGGACTCTGTCGTCTCTGTCGGGCCGCTGTGGAGGGCTGGCGACCGCCGGGTTACGGTGTCGATCTGCCTTTCGATCGGCGTGATGTATGCCCACAAGCTGTTCCGCTATATCGACCGGTTGAACCACCAGCGGACGCTGCTCAACAAGCGGATCCTCACGGCGGTGCTGCGCACGGAGGAGAAGGCGCGCTCGCGTTTCTCGAAGGAGCTGCACGACGGGCTGGGCCCGCTGCTCTCCTCGGCGAAGATGTCGCTGACGGCCCTCTCGCGCGACGAGCACAACGCCGAACAGCGCGAGATCATCGACAATACGACCTACGTCATCGAGGAGGCGATCCGCTCGCTGCGGGAGATTTCGAACAACCTCTCGCCGCATGTGCTCAACGACTTCGGGCTGGCGCGCGGCGTGCAGAACTTCATCGACAAGAGCGTGGCGATGCACGACGTGAAGATCCGCTTCACGACGAACCTGCGTTCGGAGCGTTACGACACGGACGTGGAGGTGATCCTCTACCGGGTGATCTGCGAGCTGATCAACAACTCGCTCAAGCATTCGGGCTGCACGTCGATCAATCTGTCGCTGTCGCAGAACGGTTCGGAGCTGACGCTCGACTATTCGGACAACGGCCGCGGCTTCAACCCGCAGGCGATGATGGACTGCGGCATGGGCCTGTCGAACATCTCGTCGCGCATCAATTCGCTGGGCGGCAGCTGCTCGATCACCTCCTCGAAGGGCAAGGGCATGCAGGCCGCTATTCGTGTCAATACCCAGGAAGAGTCCGCCGTGCCGGCCCGGCGCGACGGCCGCCGCAAAAAACGCAGTTAGGAGATATGACGCGCCGCATCGTTCTGGTCGATGACCACACGCTGTTCCGCAACGGACTGCGGGGCCTGCTCGAACGGCAGGAGGGGTACCGCGTTGTCGGGGAGGCCGGCAGCGGCGAGGAGTTCCTCGCACAGCTCGACACGCTGGAGGCCGACGTGGTCTTCATGGATTTCTCGATGCCGGGGTTGGACGGGGCCCAGACGACCGAGCGGGCGCTGGCGCGGCGCCCCGAACTGAGGATCATCACCCTCTCGATGTTCGGCGAGGAGAGTTACTACTCGCGCATGGTCGAGGCGGGTGCGCGGGGTTTCCTGCTCAAGGATTCCGACATCGGCGACGTGCTGGAGGCCGTCGAGACGGTGATGGAGGGGGGCAGCTACTTCTCGCCGCAGCTGCTCTCGTCGCTCACGGGCCGCATGCGCTCGCGCGAGGATGCCGCCGACGACCAGCTCTCGTCGCGCGAGCGGGAGATTCTGGTGGCCGTCTGCCGGGGCCTCTCGAACCAGGAGATCGCCGACGAACTCTTCATTTCGAAACGCACGGTGGACAAGCACCGGGCCAACATCCTCGAGAAGACCGGCTGCAAGAATACGGCCAGCCTGGTCGTCTATGCCATCCGCAACGGCATCGTCGAGCTGTAGCGCCGGCCGTTCCGGAAAATGAAAAGCACCCTGCCCGGCAGGGTGCTTTTTTTTGTTGTGCGGGAATGCGGCGGCGTTTGTCGCACCGCCGTTTCCGGCTATTTTCCGGTGTCGATGCGGATCGTGTAGGTCTGTCCGGGCTCGAAGCCGGGGTCGTAAACCAGCAGGAAGTTTTCGTCGAGGGCCACTTGCCACGGCTCGCCCTCGGCCAGGCGCGGATTTTCGAGCCGTTCGGCGAAGAACCAGCTGAAGGGCAGCTCCTTGACATGCTCCTCCTTGAAGCGGTCGCCGGCCATGCGCTCGGCGCTGAACTCCGGCGACGTCTCGACGGTCAGCGTGCAGCGCCCCGGTTCGTTGTGCACCGTTACGGTGTAGTCCTGCTCGGCGGGGAGCTCGCGGAGCCGCACCTCCCAGGCCGGGTCGCCGTAGAAGGCCAGCACGTCGCGGTCGAAGAAGAAGCCCGTCTCGTCGATGTTCAGCTCGCGGCCGGCCACCTCGTTCGCGCGGTCGAAATCCTCTTCGGCGAAGCCCTCCGGTCCGAACGGGAAGGCCTTGCCGCCCAGTCCGGGACACCACCCCTCGAGCTGGTGGAGCAGGTCCTGCTGGTTGAGGAAGAAGGCCTCGGCAAGGGTGTAGCGTCCGGGCGAGGTGAGCCAGTATTTCAGCCCTCCCCAGCCGCTGCGGCCGTACCACGTCGGCACGACGTAGCCGACCATCGCTGCCGCACGGGCGCTGTTCATCCAGGCGATCGCCATGCTTTCGCGCGTGTTGTTCACGTTGCCGATCAGGCAGTTGCCGATGGGCAGGAAAACCCTCCGCTTGCCCGATTCGCGGAGTGCCTCGCGCCCTTCGGGAAAGTCGGCGTAGAGCGCCCCGTCGGCGCAGCGCAGGTTCCCGACCGAGTAGGGCATTTCGAGGTTGCGCTCCGTGGCGTGCGAGGCCGTGGTAATCAGGTCGGGATCATAGGCCGCGTAGTAGTCGCAGAAGTCGCGCAGCAGGTCGGGGCGTCCGTCCGGCAGGCGGTGCGGTGTCGGGTAGTGGCGTACGGAATCCTCACCGGGGCGCTTCTCGCCGCAGATTTCCCGGTCGCGGTCGTCCACATAGGCGAACGACTCGAACCACTTGGCCCCGGAGACCTCGCGCAGCGTGCTCACGGCGCTGCGGATGACGAGCGGCTCCCGTGCGTCGAGCACCATGCGGCGGGCCGCCGCGGCGTCGTAGCCCGTGATGACGCCCCAGAGGTAGTCGGCGTAGATGTCCGTATCGACTGCACGGCTCATGCGGTTCAGCGCGATGATGTAGTCGCGTCCGACCTGTTCGGGCTGCTCGACGAAGGCGACGTAGCGGGGCTTCGCGCCGCGCAGCGCGTCGAGCACCTCGCCTACCGAGTCGCGGTAGGTGATAACCTGAGCTCCGGGGTGGCTTTCGCCGAGCGCCTCGACGACCGTCGCCCATTGCGGGTCGTCCGTGATGCCGGGTCCGGCGACGATCGCGTAGTCCGACGGGGCGGGTGTCGTGCCGCAGGCACAGGCGGCCGCGGCGAGGAGCAGGAGGAGGATTCGTTTCATGTTCGTATCGGGTTTTCGATGATTCGGCGGGGTTACATCAGTGGCGAGAAGAGCCGCAGGAAGGATTCGGCCAGGCGGCGCGAGCGGGGGCGGCGGAACCATTCGCCGGGGGTTACGGCATGGCACTGTGCGGCGTCGTCCGCAAAGATGGCGGCCATGCGGGCCGTGAAGGCGGTGTCGTAACAGAAGGCATTGACCTCGAAGTTGTGCTCGAAACTGCGGAAATCCATGTTTGCCGAGCCGATCACGGTCAGCATGTCGTCCACGATGAGCAGCTTCGAGTGGAGGAATCCCGGTTTGTAGAAGAGGATCCTGACGCCGGCGCGCATCATGTCGTCGAGGTAGGAGTGCGACGCGAGGTCTATGAAACGCGAGTCCGAGCGTGCGGGAAGCATCAGGCGGACGTCGATGCCGGCGAGTGCCGCCGTCTGCAGGGCGGTGTTCAGCACGTCCGACGGGAGGTAGTAGGGGGTTTGGATCCAGATCCGCTGCCGGGCTCTCATGATGGCGTAGCTTTCGGCCTGCAGCAGGGCGCGCCACTTGCCGAAGGGTCCTCCGGCGACGATCTGCAGGATGTTTTCCGTGTAGCAGCGTGCTGCCGGGAAATATTCGCTCCCGGAGAGATGCTGCTTGGTGGTGGCGGACCAGTCGCTCAGAAAGGCGATCTGCAGCCCCGCGACGCCGCGTCCCTCGATGCGGAAGTGGGTGTCGCGCCACGAGCCCCATCCCGTGCCGCGGACGTAGCGGTCGGCGACGTTCATGCCGCCCATGAAACCCACGCGGCCGTCGATCACGGCGATCTTGCGGTGGTTGCGGTAATTGACCTTGCTCGTGAAGCGCGGGAACTTGACGTGCAGGAAGGCGTGGACCTCGATGCCTTCGCGGCGCATGCCGCGGAAAAACTCCTTCTTCACGCGGCTGCATCCCACGTCGTCGTAGAGGATCCGCACGCGGACCCCTTCGCGGGCCTTCGCCACGAGGATGTCGCGCAGGCGGCTGCCCGTCTCGTCGTCGCTGAAGATGTAGTACTGGAGGTGGATGTGGTGGCGGGCCCGGGCGATCTCGCCGAGCAGCGCCTCCATCTTCGACTGTCCGTCGGTATAGGGGGTGATGTCGCTGCCGTAGAGCGGTACGGCATGGCAGGTGCTTTGCAACAGCTGCACGAGGGGGCGGTAACGCCCCGGAAGTTCGGGACATCCGACATGCTCGGCCTCCTCGAGCTGCAGGGTGATGCGCTTGCGCGTGCGCCGGGAGATGATGCGTTTTTTCGAGAGGTTCTGCCCGAAGAAGAAGTAGAAGACGAGCCCCACGACGGGCGCCAGCAGCAGCACGATGATCCACGGCAGGGTCTTCAGCGGATTTCGGTTGTCGGTGATGATGACCACCACGACTCCGAGAATCGTGATCGAGTAGAGCACCAGGAATGTATATGTCAGGATCTGCTGCATGGCATCTGCGGGTTTCTTCTCTTCCAGGCAGGCCGCACCGGCTCCTCCGCCCGGCCCGTCAATGGAGCCGGGCCGGCTGCTTGCGCGGGGCGGATCCTTCCCGCCCCGCCGGGCCTTGTGCGGCTATTTGGTCCCCTTCTCTTCGGGGAAGCTTACCGTGTAGAGCAGGTGCTCGACACCGCGCACGAAGTTGCGCTTGTGCAACTTGGGCGAATAGACGTAGCCGTCGAGCGTGAAGACGCGGTTGGTCTCGGTATCGACGGTCGTGTAGCTGACGAACGGACCGCCCATGAAGTCTCCCTCCACGTCCCAGAATCCGCGCAGCTCACACCAGAGGCGTCCTTCGAGGCGGAACATCCGGAAGGCGGGCGGGAAGGCGTCGGAGGTGGTCATGTACGAACCGTCGGACGGCCCCGGGATGCGTGCCGCAAAGCGGTTGCGGGCGGCGATCAGCGCCTCGGCGGTGAGCGCCTCGGGACCCTCGTACGGGTAGGAGTAGACGAAGAATCCCTGGCTGGCGGAGGGGTATTCGTAACGGGCCCAGATGAAGTCGGCCTCCTGCTTGGCCAGCATGTAGCCTTTGGGAACCTTCATGCCGACGCCGAAGATCTTGCGCACGGCGGCGTCGATGCCCGGGTTGTAGAATTCGCTGTTGGCCGCAATCGCGCGGTCGCGCTCGGCCTTCTCGAGGACCTGGACGATCTGCGCACGGTTTTCGGAGAGGTAGCGCACCAGGGCGCTGTCCGAGGGGGCCTGCATCGTCAGGATGATCTGCGGGCGGGCCGTAACGTCGTACTCCACGCCGGCCGCAGCCTTCTCGATCGAGGGATCGACCTCGACCTTGAGGATGTTGCGGTGCTCGGCCACGAGTCCCGTCAGTCCGCGCTCCTGCACGCGCAGCACGTCGAAGAGCGGCTCGGTCTGGTTGATGTACGGAACCGGGGCCGCCAGCACGGCGCGCAGCGAGTCGCCCACGGTGCCCGTCCACTCCTGCTGCGGACAGACGACAATGAGTTCATAAGGTTTTCCCTGCGAACTTTTCTTGGTGTCGGTCAGGGTATTGACGGCCTTGCAGCCGCTCATCGCGGCGATGATGGATATCGCGGCGACGATCCGGAACATTCGTTTCATCATCTTTTTCTGCTTGTTTCGGCTTCCGTACGGCCGGCTTTGGCGCCCGTTCCCCAGTATCCGGAAACAGGCCCTGGAGCCTTCCCGGCGTGGAAGCCATTTACAAATATAGGGATATTTTTTCGCAATGGCACGGATTTTCGCTATTTTTGCTTCGTCATGCGGCTCAAACCACCGAAAATAGTCCGGCGCCTGATGCCGGATCTGATCTGGGAGATCGACGACGCCGAGGGAGTTTTCCTCACCTTCGACGACGGTCCCACGCCGGGCATTACGGAGTGGATCCTGGCGACGCTGGACAAGTATGAAGCCAAAGCGACCTTCTTCGTGCTGGGCAAGAATGTCGAGATGTATCCGGACCTCTACCAGCGGATCCTCGACGCCGGCCACAAGGTCGGCAACCACACCTATTCGCACCAGAAGGGGTGGGGGATGAGCCTGGAGCGCTATACGGAGGATGTGGACTTTGCCAACGACCTGATCCACAGCGAGCTGTTCCGCCCGCCCTATGCGCGGATCACCCCGGCGCAGGCGCGTTTTCTGGGACAGCGCTACAAGCTGGTCATGTGGGACATCATCTCGCGCGACTACAACCGCAAACTCTCGCCGCGCACCTGCCTGCGCAATGTTACGAAGTATCTCGCGCCGGGTGCGATCGTCGTCTTCCACGACAGCGAGAAGGCCTTCCGCAACATGCGCTACGCCCTGCCGCGCACGCTGGAGCGGATCCGCCAGATGGGGCTCGTGTGCAAGGCCATAGAGCTCTGATTCTCCGCAGGGGAGCGAAAAAATGCGCCCGCGGCGGAATAGGATTATTGGGAAATTTTTGCTAACTTCGCCCCCGCGAAATTTCATATCAAAAACTATACGTTATGGCAACTACCGCAGACATCAAGATCGGCATGTGCATCGAACTGGACGGCAAGACCTTCCAGATTGTCGATTTCCAGCATGTGAAGCCGGGCAAGGGCCCCGCTTTCGTGCGTACGAAACTCAAGAACCTCGAGAACGGCCGCGTGCTGGACAACACCTTCTCGGCCGGCGTGAAGATCGAGCCGGTGCGCGTCGAGCGCCGTCCCTACCAGTTCACCTACGAGGATGACCTGGGCATGCACTTCATGCACACGGAGACCTTCGAGGAGATCAACATCGACAAGAACCTGATCAACAACTACGACCTGATGGCCGACGGCCAGATCGTCGAGGTGATGTTCCACACCGAGAAGGAGCAGGTTCTCTCGGCCGAGCTTCCGCCGATCGTCGATATGGAGGTAACCTACACGGAGCCGGGCGTGAAGGGCGACACGGCCTCGACCAACTCGCTCAAGCCCGCAACTGTCAATACGGGCGCCACGATCCGCGTGCCGCTGTTCATCAACACGGGCGACAAGATTCGCGTCGATACCCGCACGCGCGAGTACTACGAGCGCATCAAGTAGTCGCGCAACCAGCTGCCGGAGCCTCGGGTTCCGAAGCAAAACACCCCGGACATGCAGTTGTCCGGGGTGTTTTTCATTTCGGTATGTTTACCCTTTTCGGGCCGGGTGCAGGTTACATCCCCGGCGTGTCGAACTCTTCCATCACGCGCTCCATCTTGCGGCGGATCTCGGCGGTGCAGAGGTTGCCGATGCTTCCCTCGTGGGTGTGGTGCACCTCGCGCGTGGGGCGGTATTCGCCGCGCTGCACGGCCATGCCGACCTGCCGGTAGGCTTCGCGGAAGGGCACGCCCTGCAGCACGAGGCGGTTTACGTCCTCGACCGTGAACAGGTAGTCGTACTTCCGGTCATTGAGGATATGCTCGTTCACCTTCAGGTGGGCCAGCATGAAGTCGCCCATGCGGAGCGTGCGCTTGATCTCTTCGATGGCCGGGAAGAGGATGTCCTTCATCAACTGCAGGTCGCGGTGGTAGCCCACCGGGAGGTTCGTCGTCAGCAGGGCGATCTCGTTGGGGAGCGCCTGCAGGCGGTTGCAGCGTCCGCGCATGATCTCGAAGACGTCGGGATTCTTCTTGTGGGGCATGATGCTCGATCCGGTGGTCAGCTCGTCGGGCAGCGAGACGAAGCCGAAATTCTGGCTCATGAACAGGCAGAGGTCCATAGCCATGCGCCCGACGGTCGCGGCCACGGCGGCGATGGCCGCCGCTGCGGCGCGTTCGCTCTTGCCGCGGCTCATCTGGGCCGCCACGACGTTGTAGTGCAGCGTCTCGAAACCCATCAGGCGCGTGGTCATCGTGCGGTCGAGCGGGAACGACGATCCGTATCCGGCGGCCGAGCCCAGGGGATTCTGGTTGGCGATGTGCCAGGCCGCGGCGAGCATCCGCATGTCGTCCACGAGCGTCTCGGCATAGGCTCCGAACCACAGTCCGAACGACGAGGGCATGGCGATCTGCAGGTGGGTGTATCCCGGCATCAGCACCTCGCGGTAGCGTTCGCTCTGCTCCTGCAGGCGGTCAAAGAGCTGGCGCACGGCGCCGGCGATCTGCCGCAGTTCGTCGCGCAGGAAGAGCTTCAGATCGACCAGCACCTGGTCATTGCGCGAGCGTCCCGAGTGGATCTTCTTGCCCACGTCGCCCAGCCGGCGCGTGAGCAGCAGCTCAACCTCGGAGTGCACGTCCTCGATGTCGGGTTCGATTTCGAAGTCGCCGGCCTCGATCTGTGCGGCGATCTGCTGCAGCCCGGCGGTGAGGCTTTCGAGCTCCTCGCGGGTCAGCAGCCCGATCTTCTCGAGCATGGCGATGTGGGCCAGCGACCCTTCGACATCGTAGCGCGCCAGCTGCAGGTCCAGTTCGCGGTCCTGCCCCACGGTGTACTCCTCGATCATGCGGTCGGGCTCGAAGCCCTTGTCCCAAAGTTTAGTGCTCATATTCCAATGCCAAATTTTCGATGAATCTGCGGTAGACGGCTATTCCGTCGGCAATCTCCTCCGGGAGGATGTATTCGTCGGCCGTATGCGAGCGTGCCGAGTCGCCGGGCCCCATCTTGAGGGCCGGGAAGGGCATGAGCGTACGGTCCGAAGTGGTGGGCGACACGAACGACGTGCGCCCGGCAGCGCGTGCGGCGCGCAGGAGCGGGTGTTCGGCGTCGAGTGCCACGGCGCGGATGCGCGTCGAGCGGGGCGTCAGCTCGGAGCGTACGGCCGCGCGGAGCAGGGCGACGGTCTCCTCGTTCGTGTAGGCGTCCGTCGTGCGGACATCGACTACGAAGCGGCATGTGTCGGGTACGACGTTGTGCTGCGTGCCCGCCTCGATCTGCGTTACGGCGATTCCTATGGGCCCCAGCAGCGCCGATTCCCGCTCGAAGCGGAATGAGCGCAGCCGCTCGATATCCTTCAGCGCGATGTAGAGGGCGTTGATCCCCTCGCCGCGGGCTGCGTGGCCGCTCTTGCCGCGGGCCGTGCCGTCCAGCACGACCAGCCCCCGTTCGCCCGCCGCGGCCTGCATCCCCGTGGGCTCGCCCACGAGGGCCATATCGACTGTCCCGAGGGCCGGGACCAGTGCCCGCATGCCGTGCTCGCCCATGCACTCCTCCTCGGCCGAGAGGGCCAGCAGCAGGTTGAAGGGCAGCGCCTTGTCGCGCAGCGCGAGGAAGGTCTCCGTGAGGGCCACGACCGAGGCCCCGGCGTCGTTGCTGCCCAGTCCGTAGAGGCGCCCCTCCTCGAAGGTCGGTGTCCAGGGGTCGCGTGTCCACGAGGCGGCCGGCCGCACCGTGTCGTGGTGCGAGTTGAGCAGCAGCGTGGGCCGCGCGGGATCGAATCCTTCACTGCGGGCCCAGACGTTGTTGTGGAGCCGCGCGGGCCGTGCGCCGCGCGCGGCGAGGTACTCTTCGAGCAGGTCGCCCGTGCGCGCCTCGTCGCGCGATACCGAAGGGGTCGCGATGAGGCGCTGCAGCAGCTCGATGGCTCGTGTCGCGGTGTTGTCCATGTTGTTCTGTCGTCATCGGGGGCGTTCCGCCGCCCGGTTATTCCGTTTGGGTGATGCGGGTTCCCGAGCCGTCGCCGAGCGCTTCGGAACTGCGGATCGTAACGCTCCGCACCCCCTGCCGGACGGCCTGCAGGGCATTCTCGATCTTCGGGATCATCCCCTTGCTCACCGTGCCGTCGGCCTTGAGCGGCGGGTAGCTCTCCGGGGTGATCTCCCGGATGACCGACTCCCCGTTGTCGGGGTCGCGCAGCACGCCGCGCTTCTCGAAGCAGTAGACCAAATCGGTCGGGGCGAGGCGTGCGGCGCCCAGCGCCACGGCCGAAGCCACGCTGTCGGCATTGCAGTTAAGAAGCGTGCCGCCGCCGTCGTGCATGATGGCCGAGAAGACGGGCGTGAGCCCCGCGTCGAGCAGCGAGGCGAGCCGTCGGGCATCGACCCGCTCGATGTCGCCGACGAAGCCGAAGTCGATGGGCTCGGGCGGGCGGCGGCGGGCCGTGATGATGTTGGCATCGGCCCCCGAGAGGCCGATGGCGTTGCATCCGGCGGCCTGGAGCCCGGCGACGATCTGCTTGTTGGCCAGCCCGGCGTAGACCATCGTAACCACGTCGAGCATCCCCTTGTCGGTGATGCGGCGCCCCTCGACCATGCGGACCTTCAGTTCGAGCCGTTCGGCCAGCCGTGTGGCGAGCTTGCCGCCGCCGTGGACGAGGATCTTCCGCCCGGGCAGGGCGGCGAACTCCTTCAGAAAGCGCTTGAGTGCCGCGGCATCGTCGATGACGTTGCCGCCGATCTTTACGACCGTGATTGCCTCCGTCATGCGAGTTCCTCCAGCAGTCGTTTGAGCACCACCTGGGCCGAGATCTCGCGGTTTGCCGCCTCGGGGATCACCAGCGAGCGCGGCGACTCGATCACCGAGTCGGTAACGATCATGTTGCGGCGCACGGGCAGGCAGTGCATGAAGTAGGCGTTGTTCGTGAGGGCCATCTTTTCGTCATCGACCGTCCACGAACGGTCCCGGGAGAGGACCTTGCCGTAGTTGGGGTCGGTCCAGGCGGCCCAGTTCTTGGCGTAGACGAAGTCGGCGCCCTCGAGGGCCTTGCGCTGGTCGTACTCCACGCGGGCCTTGCCCACGAAACGCGGGTCGAGCTCGTAGCCTTCGGGGTGCGTGATGACGAAGTCGTAGCCGGCGGCGTTCATCCACTCGGCGAAGGAGTTGGGCACGGCCTGCGGCAGGGCGTTGGGATGCGGCGCCCAGGTCATCACGACCTTCGGGCGCTCCGTGCGCCTGTATTCCTCAATGGTGATCAGGTCGGCGAAGCTCTGCAGCGGGTGGCGCGTGGCAGCCTCCATCGAGAAGACCGGACGCCCCGAGTAGCGGATGAACTGCTCGAGGACGCGCTCCTCGTAATCCTCGGCCTTGTCGCGGAAGCGGGCGAACGAGCGCACGCCGATCACGTCGCAGTAGGAGCCCATGACGGGAATCGCCTCGAGCAGGTGCTCGGCCTTGTCGCCGTCCATCACCACGCCGCGCTCCGTTTCGAGCTTCCAGGCCCCCTGGTTCACGTCGAGGACCATGACGTTCATGCCGAGGTTCATCGCGGCCTTCTGGGTCGAGAGCCGCGTGCGGAGGCTCGAGTTGAAGAAGAGCATCAGCAGCGTGCGGTTGCGTCCCAGACCGGTGTACTGGAAGCGGTCGCGCTTGATTTCGAGGGCTTCGGCGACGGCCTGGTGCAGGTCGCCGATATCTTCCACGCAGGTAAATTTCTTCATGTTCGGTGCATTTTTTGTCGGTTTGCGGGCCGGGCCTCCGGGGAAGTGCCCCGGGGCCGGCGTCCGCTATTTCTTGAGCGTTTCGGCGAAGGCTTCGAGAAAGCGGTCGGCCAGTTCGCGCGTGAGGCAGAGCGCCGGCAGCAGCCGGACGGTCGAGGCGCCGGCGCCGCCCGTGAAGATGTGCTTCTCGAAGAGCAGTTCGCGGCGCAGCTCCGATCCCGATCCGTCGATCTCGACGCCGATCATCAGACCGCGGCCCCGGACCTCCTTCAGACGGTCGAAGCGGCGCAGCTCGCCGAGCAGGTGCTCGCCCACGCGGGCGGCATTCTCCACGAGCCCCTCGCGCTCGATGGTCTCCAGCACGGCGATCGCCGCGGCGCAGGCCAGGTGGTTGCCTCCGAAGGTGGTGCCCAGCATGCCCGGTCGCGCCTCGAAGTGGGGGGCGATCAGCACGCCGCCGATCGGGAATCCGTTGCCCATGCCCTTGGCTGTGGTGATCAGGTCGGGGCGGATGCCGGACTGCTGGTGGGCGAAGAAGCGCCCTGTACGGCCGTATCCCGACTGGATCTCGTCCATCACGAGCTGCGTGCCCGTCTCGGTGGCCGCTGCGCGTACGCCGCGCAGGAAGTCGTCCGTCGGGCAGTGGATGCCCGAGACGCCCTGGATGCCTTCGATGATCACGGCGGCAAACTCACGCGTTGCGAGCTTCGCGCGGACCGCTTCGAGGTCGTTCAGCGGCGCGAACTCCACGTTCGGCGTGCGGTTGAACGGCGCCGAGATCGCGGGGTTGTCCGTGGCGGCCACGGCGCCCGACGTGCGGCCGTGGAAGGCCTTTCCCATGGCCAGCACCTTCGTGCGGCCCGTCTGGAACGAGGCGAGCTTCAGGGCGTTTTCGTTGGCCTCGGCCCCCGAGTTGCAGAGGAAGAGGCGGTAGTCGTCGTAGCCCGAGATGCGGCCCAGCTGCGCGGCCAGCCGCCGCTGGAGCGAGTTTTCCACCGAATTGGAGTAGAACCCCAGACGGGCGACCTGCTCCGAGAGGGCCTTCACATAGGCCGGGTGGGCATGGCCGATCGAGATGACGGCATGCCCGCCGTAGAGGTCGAGGTACTCGGTGCCGGCCCCGTCGTAGACGAAGCACCCCTTGCCGCGTACCGGCTCCACGGGATAGAGCGAATATACGTTGAAAAGTTCCATGACTGTCTGTGTGATGTGGTTGTGCCGCGCCGCAGAGACCCGGACCCCTTGCGGCTTCGGGCACACTGCGGGGGGCAGGATTCAAAAGGCGCTGGCCTTCAGGCGCAGCCCCTCCCTCTCGTCGAGGCCGAAGATCAGGTTCATGTTCTCCACGGCCTGCCCCGAGGCTCCCTTCAGCAGGTTGTCGATCACCGAGACGACGTGCAGCATCCCGCCGTGGCGGGCGACATGCAGCAGCACCTTGTTCGTATTGACCACCTGCTTCAGATCGACTCCGCCGTCCACCGCATGCGTGAAGGGCGAGGCGGCGTAGTAGTCGGCATAGAGCCGGCGGGCTTCCTCCTCCGCAAGGTCGCAGCGCGTGTAGACGCTGGCCAGGATGCCGCGGGCGAAGTCGCCGCGCATCGGCACGAAATGGATCTCATGGTCGAACGCCGGTTCGAGATGCCGCAGGTTGCGGCCGATTTCGAGCAGGTGCTGATGCGTGAAGGCCTTGTAGACCGAGAGGTTCGCTGTGCGCCAGCTGAAGTGGGTCGTCGCCGAGGGCTTCACCCCCGCGCCGGTCGAGCCCGTGACGGCCGTAACGTGCACGTCGTCCTGCAGCAGCCCCGCGGCCGCCAGCGGAAGCAGCGCCAGCTGGATCGCCGTGGCGAAACAGCCCGGGTTGGCGATGCGCCGTGCCGTGCGGATGCGCTCGCGCTGCCACTCCGGAAGTCCGTAGACGAATCCGTCGTGCTCGTCGCGGAAGTCCTGCGCCAGGTCGATGATCCGCAGCCCTTCGGGGATCTCCCGCTCCGCGAGCCAGCCCTCGCTCTGCCCGTGCGCCGAGCAGAGGAAGACGACATCGACTTCATGCAGGTCGTACGTCTCGCAGAAGCACATCTGCGTGTCGCCCTCGAGCCCGCCGTGCACCTGCGTGAGGCGGTTGCCGGCATTCGACGTGCTGTGCACGAACCTCAGCTCCACAGCCGGGTGGTTCACCAGCAGGCGGATCAGCTCGCCGGCCGTGTATCCGGCGCCTCCGATGATTCCGGCGCGTATCATTTCTTGTTGCGCTTCTGGACGTTGTAGTAGATCTTGATCTGGTTGCCGAGGATCTTCGTGAAGCCCTTCACGTCGTCGGCCGTCCAGGCCTTGTTCACCTCGCCGTACTCGCCGAAGTCGGTCTTCATCAGATCGTAGGTCGAATCGACGCCCACGAGCGTGTAGTTGCGCGGGCGGAGGATCAGCTCGACGGTTCCCGTAACGTTGCGCTGCGAGGAGTCGAGCATCGCCTCGATGTCGCGCATGACCGGCTCGAGGTACTGCGCCTCGTGGAGGAACATGCCGTACCACGTTGCCACCTGATCCTTCCAGTAGAGCTGCCACTTGGTGAGCGTGTGCTTTTCGAGCATCTTGTGGGCGGCGATGATGAGCATCGGCGCCGCGGCCTCGAAGCCCACGCGGCCCTTGATGCCGATGATCGTGTCGCCGATGTGCATGTCGCGGCCGATGCCGTAGCGCGAGCCGATCGCCTCGACGGCGCGGATCGCCTCGACCTTGTCCGCATAGGGCTTGCCGTTCACGGCCGCGATTTCGCCCCGCTCGAAGGAGATGGTCAGGTGCTCCTCGCCCTGGGCCGTGATCTGGCTCGGGTAGGCCTCCTCGGGGAGCGTCTGCTCCGAGTGGAGGGTCTCCTTGCCGCCGATCGAGGTGCCCCACAACCCCTTGTTGATCGAGTAGGCCATCTTCTTGAAGTCGGCCGTGAAGCCGTGCTTGCGCAGGTATTCGATCTCGTATTCGCGCGTAAGGGTCATGTCGCGCGTCGGGGTGATGATCTCGATGCCGGGGGCGAGGATCTGGAACGTCAGGTCGAAACGCACCTGGTCGTTGCCGGCGCCCGTCGAGCCGTGTGCCACGGCATCGGCGCCGATCTGCTTGGCGTATTCGATGATGGCGATGGCCTGGAAGATGCGCTCGGAGCTTACCGAGATGGGGTAGGTGCCGTTGCGCAGCACGTTGCCGAAGATCATGTAGCGGATGCTCTTCTCGTAGTACTCCTGCTCGATGTCGAGCGTGGCGTGCTTCACGGCGCCGAGTTCCAGGGCCCGCTGCTCGATCTTCTCCAGCTCGGGCTTCGAGAAGCCTCCCGTGTTGGCGATGGCCGTATAGACATCGTAGCCCTTCTCCTCGGAGAGGTATTTCACACAAAACGAGGTATCCAGCCCTCCGCTGAATGCCAGAACGACTTTTTTCTTGCTATTCATGGTATTTTCCGTTTTTTTCTTGTTTGCTTACTTCAGGTGGAACAGCTTCTTGAACTGGTTCCGAAAGAACATGATGTAGGGCGCCAGGCGCGAATGCTTCTGCGGCGGCTCCTTGGCCGGGTCGTACAGCATGCCCGTGCAGAGGCACATGCGGCGGTGGTTGCGTTCGAGGATGTCGTAGTTGCAACACCCCTGGCAACCTTGCCAGAACTCCTCGTCCTCGGTCAGTTCGGAGAAGGTTACGGGAACGTACCCCATGCGGGAGTTGAGCTTCATGACCGGCAACGACGTGGTGATACTGAACAACTTCGCATAGGGGAATCGTCGTCGGGCCAGCTCGAAGGTTCGTCGTTTGATCTGTTCCGCGAGTCCCATGTGTCGGTACTCGGGGTCCACGATCAGTCCCGAGGTGGCGACGAAGTCGCCGTGTCCCCAGCACTCGATATAGCTGAACCCGACCAGCCTTTCCCCGTCCAGCGCCACGACGGCTTTGCCACCGGTCATCTTCGCGGCGATGTATTCGGGCGTACGCTTGGCGATGCCCGTGCCGCGTTGGAGCGCCGACTCGTAGATCAGTTCGCAGATACGCGGGGCGTAGTGCGCGTGGGATGAGTCGGCAAAAACGACGCTGATAGTTTTGTTATTCATTTATCGTATGCGGGTGAAATGGATAAAGTGTCTTGTCAGTTGTTGATGCGGAAGGCGCGCTGCACGCCCTTGATCCGCATGATATGGTGCACGAGGGTGTCCACGACGCCCGTGCCCGGAACCTCCACGGCGACCGTGCCGGCGATGCATCCGTTGGCCGCCGGAGCGAAGTTGATCGAGCGGATGTTGAGCTTCAGGTCGCGCGTGATGACCTCCGTGATATGGTTGGTCATGCCCGTGGTGTCGGCGGCGACGACGCGTATCGTTACGCGGAAGGCCCCCTCGGCCGACTGGCGCCAGCGCGCCTCGATGACCCGGTAGGGATAGTTCTCGCGCATGCGCCGGGCATTGGGACAGTCCGTGCGGTGGATCGTGATGCCCGAGTTGATCGTTACGAAGCCGAAGACCTCGTCGCCCTTGATCGGGTTGCAACACTTGGCCAGCTTGTACTGGATCTTCGAGATGTCGTCGTCGATCACGAGCGCATCGTGTGAGGCGGTCTCCTTCGTGTTGTTCTGGGCCGAGGCGGCCTTGCGGCGTTCGATCTCGGCGGCCGCGGCACGGCGCTCCTCGTCGGCTTCGCCCGAGAGGTGGCGCGTGAGCAGCTCCTTGATGGTTCCGAAGTCGAGCTTCTGCGTGGCGATCATCGCGTAGATCTCCGTGCCGGTGCGCACCTTGAAGTGGCGCGCCAGGTAGGCCACCGCCTCGTCGATCGTCAGGGGTATCTTCCAGTTCTTGAGCTTGCGCTCGAGCTCCTCGCGGCCCATGCGCATGTGCTTGGCCTGCTCCTCGCGCAGGTAGCTCTTGATCTTGTTGCGCGCCTTGGGCGTTACGACGAACGAGAGCCAGTCGGACTTGGGCGTCTGGTTCTTCTGCGTGAGGATCTCGACGATGTCGCCGTTGTGCAGCGGCTCGCGGATCGAGACGGCCCGCTGGTTCACCTTGCCGCCCGAGCAGGTCGCACCGAGGTTGGTGTGGATGTCGAAGGCGAAGTCGAGCAGCGTGGCCCCCTCGGGGAGTTTCCGGAGGTCGCCGTTGGGCGTGAAGACGAAGATCTCGCCCGAGGCGGGCTTGGCGTCGAAGCGCTGTGCCAGCGAGTGGGTCGTGTCCTCCATCAGCTCGCGCAGGCGCCCGAGCCACTGTTCGCTGGTCTGCGCCCCCTGCTTGACCCCCTTGTAGCGCCAGTGTGCGGCGATACCCCGCTCGGCCACGGCGTCCATGCGTTCGGTGCGGATCTGCACCTCGACCCAGCGGCCCTCGGCCGAGACGGTCGTGTGCAACGACTCGTAGCCGTTCGACTTGGGGATCGAGATCCAGTCGCGCATGCGGTTGGGGTTGGGGGTGTAGAAGTCCGTAACGACCGAATAGACCGTCCAGCAGAGGCGTTTCTCCTCCTCCTCGGGGCAGTCGATGATGATGCGGATGGCGAAGATGTCGTAGACGCCCTCGAAGGGGACGTGCTGCTTGTGCATCTTCGACCAGATCGAGAAGATCGATTTCGTGCGGCTCTTGACGTGGTATTTCAGGCCGCTGCGGTCGAGCCGCTCGGTGATCGGCTCGAGGAACCGGGCGATGAAGGCGCGGCGTTCGTCGGCACTCTCCTCGAGTTTCGTGGTGATGTGTTCGTAATCCTTCGGCTCGAGGTATTTGAGGGCGATGTCCTCCAGTTCGCTCTTGATGCCGTAGAGACCCAGCTTGTGGGCGATCTGGGCGTAGAGATTCATCGACTCCCAGCTCTTCTTGCGCCACTTCTCGCGCGGGAACATCTCCAGCGAGCGCATCACCTCGAGACGGTCGGCCAGCTTGATGAGGATCACGCGCGGATCTTCGGAGTAGCTGACGATCAGGTCGCGGAAGTTGTCGGCCTGCTCCTTCGAGGCCTTGAGCTTGAGCTCGGAGATGTTCGCCAGGCCCATGGTGATGCCGACGACCTGCTCGCCGAAGCGGGCGCGGATCTCTTCGGTCAGCGCGAGGAACTCCTCGGCGGGAAGCTGCTTGTGGGCCAGGCGCACGACGTCGTGGAGGATCGTTGAGACCGTCGAGTTGCGTCCGAGGCCTACCTCGGAGATGACGATCGTCGCCACGGCGACGGCATGGTCGAGCATCGGCGTGCCGTCGTAGCGGCACACGCCGTCGAGCTTCCCGGCGGCATACTCCAGCGCCTGGTCCACAAGCTGCTGGGTCGTCTCCGAGAAGTTCGCGCGCACGAGCGCGCGTAACCCGTCATAGCGTGAGAGATCCATTGAACTGACCGAATAACCTAACGTTTGCAAAGATATGAAAAAAAATTATAAATTTGACACTCCAAACGATACGTTATCCGATGAAACGAAAAAAAGCGTTGTATGTCCCCACGTTCGGGGAGGAGATTGCCAATGCCGTGTCGCACGGCGTGATGACCCTTGCGACCCTTGCGGCCCTGCCCTTTGCGGCCGTATGGGCCTATGTACATGACGCGCAGGGCGTGCTGGCGGCCGTGTCGGTCTCGATTTTCGTGATATCGATCTTTCTGATGTTCCTGGCCTCGACGCTCTACCATTCGATGGATCCCTCGTCGCGCCACAAGGAGGTTTTCCACATTCTCGACCACATCTTTATCTATGTGGCCATCGCCGGAAGTTATACGCCGATCGCCCTCTCGGTCATCGGAGGGTGGCAGGGCGTGGTGATCACCGTCGTGCAGTGGGCGATGGTCCTCTTCGGCATCTTCTACAAGTCGCTCTCGCGCCGCTCGATCCCGGCCGTGAGCCTGACGATCTACCTGGTCATGGGGTGGACGATCGTCTTCTTCCTGCCGCTCTTTATCCGCCGGGCCTCGGAGCCGCTGCTGTGGCTCATCGCCGCGGGCGGCGTGCTCTATACCGTCGGGGCGTGGTTCTACGCCCGCAAGGGATTCCGCTACCACCACCTCGTGTGGCACCTGCTGATCAACCTCGCGGTCGTCTGCCACTTCGCGGGGATCGTCTTCTTCCTCTATTGATTCCGGGTAATCCTGTCCGGCATCCAGCGGGAAATCCGCATTTTTAGGTATTGCGACATTGGAAGAAACGGGCAACCTTTGCCATACCGGACAGCAATATCTTCACCTTGCAGCGAAAAGCGGGACGATTATGGGACATAATTCTTTTCTTAACGGACTTTTGCGGCAGACTCGTTACCCGGAGGGTTTTTGGGGCCGCTTTATGCTGCGTGGCATGAATTGCGGTCATGCTCCGCTTCATCGTTGGGGATTTTCCTTCCTGCCGTGGCAGAAATCATGGAAGGTCCTTGACATCGGTTGTGGTGGCGGGGCCGTTTTGAAGCGGATTCTCGAGCATTGTCCCGAAGGGATGGCCTACGGGGTAGACCTCTCGCCCGAGAGCGTGATGTTTGCCCGACGCAAGAACCGTTGCGACCTGGGTGTACGTTGCTTTGTCGAACAAGGGTCGGCCGAACATCTTCCCTGTGCAGCGGAGATGTTCGATGCTGTCGTTGCCTTCGAATCGGTCTATTTTTGGCCGGATCTGCTGCGGGCCTTTTCCGAGGTAGCGCGCGTCTTGCGGCTTGGGGGTTATTTCCTGATTGTCTGTGAAGCCGGTGATCCCGACGATCCCGGGTGGCAGAAATGGACCCGGCGGATCGGTAATATGACTGTGTATTCGGCAGCGACCCTGAAGCAGTATCTTTCCGAAGCCGGATTTGGTGATATTGCCGTACATCTTCATCCGCGGGGATGTCTCTGCATCGTAGCTCAGAGTATCCGGTAGCCTGTTTCTTTCCCCCTCCTTCTTATGGTCCCGATCGGCGTCCGACAGCTTGGTCAGTGCCTGTAGACCACATAGATGTGGTCCCGGGGCAGGGCGTAGCGGCGGCACGCCTCCTCGCCGAGCGCTGCGGCGTAGTCGATGTCCGCGGCCTCGAATCCCGCCTCGCGCAGCCGGTCGGCATAGTCGGTGCCGTAGATGCGCCGGTGGTCGTACTGCCCGAAGATGCGCGTGCGCTCGTCGGGGTCGGTGATCGTGTCGTCCTCGTAGGTGTGTTCGTAGTTGGGCTCCACGGGCGAGAGAAGAATGCCCCAGCCTCCGGGGCGCAGGATGCGGTGCAGTTCGCGCAGTGCCCGCCGGTCGTCGGCGACGTGTTCGAGCAGGTGGTTGCAGAGAATGACATCGACCGAGCGGTCGGCCAGCGGGATCTGCTGCACGTCGAAGTGCAGGTCGGCCAGCGGACTTTCGAGGTCGGCCGTGATGTATTGCCCGGGAAAGCCGGTGAAATGCGGCTTGAGGTGGCGCAGGATGCAGACCTCCGGGGCGATGTGCAGCGTCCGGGGGTGGCTCTGCAGCAGGTCCGTTTCGCGCGTGAGGTAGAGCCACAGCAGGCGGTGGCGCTCCAGCGAGAGACAGTGCGGGCAGAGGGCGTTGGCGCGCGAGCGGACATAGCCGTAGGGCAGGAACTTCCGGTAGCGGTGCCCGCACAGGGGACACTCCACGCGGCTGCCCCGGTAGAAAAATCCCACGACAGGCACGGCCCACGAGGCGATGCGCTGCAACACGGGGCGCGGGATGTGGTTCAGGGCCCAGCGGATCAGTCGTTTCATGCCTCGAGGATTTTGTTTACCTCCTCCTCGGCCTTGCGCAGCCGCTCCTTGCACGAGGCGATGAGCTCCGTGGCACGCTTGACTTCGGCGGCGAGGGTGTCCACATCCATCTCCTCGCTGCGCAGGCGGGCGAGGATCTTCTCGATCTGTGCCGTCGCCTCGCCGTAGGTGAGTTGCTTCTTTGCCATATCGTTTCTATTTCGTGGTTTGCGTTACGGTCGCTTCGATCCTTCCGTCCGCCACCTCGATGCGCAGCCGGTCCCCCGCGGCAACGGCTCCGGCCGAGGTTACGGCCCGTCCCTTCGTGCGGACCACGGCGAAACCCAGCCGCAGGATCCGCTCGGGCGCGTGTGCGGCAATGGTCTGTGCAGCGTTTTCGAGCCGCAGGCGTTCCTTTTCGAGATAGGCCCGCACGGCATCGGGCAGCGTCGCGGCCCAAAGCTCCAGCCGTGCGCTTTCGCGGGCCGTGCGCAGGGCACAGGCCTGCCGCAGGTCGCCTGCGAGGCGTTCGAGCCGCACCGCGGCGCCGTGCAGCAGGGCCGTCGTGGCGTCGTGCAGCTGCAGGGCGGCGTTGTCGAGCCGCGCATCGGCCTCCGCCATCCGCTCCACGAGCCATGCGGCGACGGCCGTCGGGGTCTTCAGCGCCAGGTGGGCCACCATGTCGGCGACGCTGACATCCTTGTCGTGGCCGATGCCCGTGAGAACGGGCAGCGGGAACTGCGCGATGTGTGCGCAGAGGCGGTAGGCGTTGAAGCAGTTGAGGTCGCTGCGCGAGCCGCCGCCGCGGATCAGCACCACGGCGTCGAACTCCTCCGCTCGGGCGACCACGGCGCAGAGCGCCCCGATGATCGACTCCTCGGCGGCGGCGCCCTGCATGAAGGCGTCGAAGAGCGTCAGACGGAAGCGGTAGGGGCTCTTCGCGAGCTCCTTGCAGAAATCCTGATAGCCGGCGGCCTGGGCGCTTGAAACCACGGCGATGCGCTGTACGATCGCGGGCAGCGGCACCTGGCGGTTCATCTCCCAGACGCCGTCGTTCTGGAGCTGGGCGATGGTCTGCTGGCGCTGGCGTTCCATCTCGCCGAGCGTATAGGCGGGGTCCAGATCGGTGATCTGGAGCGAGAATCCGTAGAGTTCGTGGTACGAGATGAGTACCTTGGCCAGGATTTGCATGCCGGCGCCGAGCTTCTGTCCCGTCTCGGCCTCGAAATACCCGGCAATCCGCGGGTAGTGGCTGCGCCAGATGACGGCGCGGGCCTGGGCCGTGGGGACGCCGTTGGCGCCCCCCTTCTCGACCAGCTCGAGGTAGCAGTGTCCCGAGTAGTTTACCTTGAGGTCGGCGATTTCGGCACTCACCCACAGCGGCAGGGCGAAACGCTCCTCGAGCGTCTGCCGCACGAGCCGCTGCAGCTCGCCGAGGGTGATATGTCGTTCCGGGGGGATCATCCCAGCAGGATTCCGAGGGTCATGAGTGCTCCGAAGAGCAGGATGTTGCGGGCCGTTTCGCCCAGACAGACGTTCAGCTCGTCGCCGTGGTCGATGCGGACCATCTTGCGCCATGTCGCCGTGTGCGCCGCGCCGTAGACGAGCGGCAGCAGCGCTGCTCCCCAGTGGCCCCAGCCCAGCAGCGCCAGGCAGAGCACGACGGCGCCGAGCCCCAGCAGCAGGTATCCCCAGCGGCCCACGCCGGCGCCGAAGGCGACGACGACGGTTCTTTTTCCGCAGCGGGCGTCCTCCGTGCGGTCGCGGAAGTTGTTCACCATGAGCATCGTGTCGATGACCAGCCCGCATGCGAGCGCGACGAGCGTAACCTCCGAGGTCCACACGCCGGTCTGGAGGTAGTAGGTGAATCCCACGGGGATCAGCCCGAAGAAGAGGATGACGGCGATGTCGCCCATCCCGTGATAGGCCAGGGGCCACGGCCCCGCGGTGTAGAAATAGGCGAAGACGAGGCAGGCGATGCCCACGGCGACGAGTTCCCAGCCGCGGTGGGGCAGCGTGTCGTGTACCGCGAGAAGGATGCCGAGGCCCGTGATGCCGGCCGCGAGGGTGAATCCCGCGATGCCGAGTTTCATGGCCCGCAGGGTGATGTATCCCTTGGCGAAGGCGCGGTCGGGTCCGAGACGGTCGGGCTGGTCGGCCCCCTTCATGAAGTCCCAGAGGTCGTTTACGAGGTTGGCCGTGCACTGCATCAGCAGGGCGAACAACAGGCACAGCAGGGCCGGCAGGGGGCGGAACCCGCCGCTCATGTAGGCCATGGCCGAGGCGATGAGTACGAGAATGACCGAGTTGCCGAGACTGTAGGGTCTCACGGCGAGGATCCAGGCGGACAGTGAATTGGTTTTCATAAAAAAAGGTGTTTGGAATTGGTTGCTTACCGATACACCAATTCCGCCTGTCGGGGCATGCGGCGACCTTCGGGCAACTGGATGCGCAGGACGCCTTCGCTCTCCACGGGCACGCCGTTCTTCTGCGCGGGTTGCCACCTCGGAGCCTCCTCCATGACCTTCAGGATGCGTCGCTTGAGCCGGTTGTCGGTAACTTCGAGCTCCTGATCGACGACGGCGCGGCCGTCGGTCGTGATCTTGTAGCGCAGAATGACGCGCGCCACGGGGTCGGTGTCGCTCCAGACGACGCGGCGGGCGATGTACTGACTATAGGTCGAATCGGAGGGAAAGGCAGCGGGTTGATCGTAGCGGAGTGTGATGAGGATGACGCCGTTCGAGGCCCTCTCGCCGTAGCGGGCGATGGACTGCTCGTCGGCCGGGAGCGACTCGACGCTTTCGATATCCTCGGGGGGTATCGAGGCGATCTCCTCGCGGGGCTCTCCGTTCACGATGTAGAGCGGCTTCTGCGCGGCGGCCGGAAGCACGGCGCACAGCACGACACCCCACACTATGAGCATCCTTTTCATCATCTTCATTATCCGCAGAACGGGGCCGGGCCCCGGTTTATTGTTCTCATTCGTCGGACGGAGCGGTGCATCGGGCGGAAATTCCGCGTGCGCATCCTGTCCCTTTCAGCCGCGGAGGGCTACAGTTCGCTCTCCTTGAGTCGCTCGGCGTTCTCGGCGACGATCAGGTGGTCGATGCAGTCCTGGATATCGCCGTCCATGAAGGCCGCGAGGTTGTAGATCGTGTAGTTGATGCGGTGGTCGGTGATACGCCCCTGCGGGTAGTTGTAGGTGCGGATCTTGGCCGAACGGTCGCCCGTCGAGACCATCGTCTTGCGCTTCGAGGCGATTTCGTCGAGGTATTTCGAGTACTCGAGGTTGAAGACGCGCGTACGCAGTTCCTCGAAGGCCTTGTCGAAGTTCTTGAGCTGCGACTTCTGGTCCTGGCACTGCACGACGATGCCCGTCGGGATGTGCGTCAGGCGGATGGCCGAATAGGTCGTATTGACCGACTGTCCGCCGGGACCCGAGGCGCAGAAGATATCCTTGCGGATGTCGTTCATCGAGATTTCGACGTCGAACTCCTCGGCTTCGGGCAGCACGGCCACCGAAGCGGCCGAGGTGTGCACGCGGCCCTGGGTCTCGGTCTGCGGCACGCGCTGCACGCGGTGCACGCCCGACTCGTACTTGAGCGTTCCGTAGACGTTCTGCCCGGTAACTTTCATGACGACCTCCTTGTAGCCGCCCGCGGCACCCTCCGATGCGGAGGTGATCTCGTAGCGCCACCCCTTCGACTCGATGTACTTGGTGTACATGCGCAGCAGGTCGCCGGCGAAGATCGCGGCCTCGTCGCCGCCCGTGCCGCCGCGGATCTCGACGATGGCGTTCTTCGAGTCCTGCGGATCCTTCGGGATGAGCAGCAGCTTGATCTGCTCCTCGAGGTCGGCGATCTGCGGCTCGAGCTCCGCGATCATCTCGCGGGCCATCTCGCGCATCTCCTCGTCCTTGTCGTTGGCGTAGGTGTCCTTGGCCTCCGAGAGGTTCGCGAGGGCCGTGCGGTAGCGTTCGGAGGTCTCGATGATCGGCTCGAGTTCCTTGTACTCCTTGGTGAGCTGCACGAACTGCTTGACGTCGGCGATCACTTCGGGGTCGGTGAGCTTCTGACCGGTCTCCTCGTATTTGAGTTTCAGCCCGTCGAGACGGGTCAGTATGGAGTTGTCTGCCATAAGCGGTGTTTGTTTGTCTTCTTGTGTGCGGCGCTTGCCGCCGCGGCCGCCCGAGCACGGGCGTTTATCCGTGCAAAGATAGGCAATATTCACGAAACGGCAATACCGGGCCGTCGGATTTCGCCCGGCCGGCGCCCGTCAGCGCTCCGGCGCCTCTGCGGCGGGGTTTTTCGCTTCGGCGTGCTCCGCGGCCGGGGCCGGCAGGCGTCCGAGCCAGTCGAGCACCGTGCACTGCCAGTCGTCGCGGAAACGGAAGGCGTCGAGGATGCCCCAGCCATGCCCGCCCGCGGGGTAGATGTGCAGGGCGGCCGGCGTGCCGCAGCGTTTCAGCTCTTCGTAGTAGGCCGTGCTGTTCGTCGGCGGGACGATCGGGTCGTCGTCCGAATGGAAGAGCAGCGCCGGGGGCGTCTCCGGCGTGATGTGGCGGAGCGGCGTCCAGGCCTCGACCGCCGCCGGATCGCCCTCGCGGTCGCCCAGCAGGCGGTCGAAGGTGATGCGGCATCCCGAGAGCTCGCCGTCGGAGGTAACCGGGTAGAAGAGCAGCGTGAAGTCGGGCCGTACCGTGCCGAGCGTCGAGACGGCCGCTGCGAGATGGCCACCGGCCGAGAATCCCGCGATGCCGACGCGGGCGGCGGTGTGCCCTTCGGCACCCGGGACCTCGCCCCGCAGGATCCGCAGCGCCTGCTGGGCATCCTCCAACGGTACCTCGGGATGGCCGTTCGGCAGGCGGTACTTGAGCACCGCGGCCGTGATGCCCTGCGCGGCGAACCAGCGGGCGACATCATAACCCTCGTAATCCATGCAGAGCTTCATGTAGCCCCCTCCGGGGCAGATCACCACGGCCATGCCCGTGTCGTGCGCCGGGTCGGCGGCGTAGAGGTGGAGTGCGGCCCCGGTGGTGTTCTCCAGGCGGCAGGGCTCGGGCTCCGACTCGGCGGCCGTGATGCCGTTCGAGTGCGGCGCCGTCGAGTTGTCCCAGATCGGGATGACGGCTGTCTCCCCGTGGCTCTGGGCCGTTGCGGCGAAGAGCGGGAGCAGGGCTGCAAGCAGCGTAAGGATCGGTTTCATGTGCGGTGTCGGTGTTTCGAAGAAAGCCCCGCGGCGGGGCGGGGCTTTCGGTACTGTCTCGGAGCGCCCGGCGGGCAGGCACGCCGTTTGTCAGATGACGATGTTGATGATCTTGCCCGGGACGACGATCACCTTCTTGGGGGTCTTCCCGTCGATCCATTTCTGCGCCTCGGGAGCGAGGATCACGTCGGCCTGGATCTCCGCCGGGCTCATCGCGGTGGCGTACTCCTTCTTGAAGCGGAGCTTTCCGTTGATCGATACGGGGTACTCGAAGCTGCTCTGCGCAAGGTACTTCTCGTCGCAGACCGGATACTGCGCGTCGCAGACCGAGCCGCTCTTGCCGAGCGCCTCCCACAGCTCCTCGGCCAGGTGCGGGGCGAAGGGGGCGATCAGCACCGTCAGCGGTTCGAGAATCGCCCGCTTCGGGCACTCGCCCAACTCGTTGAGGCAGATCATGAAGGCCGCCACGGAGGTGTTGAACGAGAAGTTCTCGATGTCGTCCGTAACCTTGCGGATCGTCTTGTGCAGCGTGCGCAACTCCTTCTCGGTCGGCGCCTCGTCCGTTACGATGAAGCGGCCGTCGCGGTCGAAGAAGAGGCGCCAGAAGCGGCGCAGAAACTTGTGCACGCCGTCGATGCCGTTCGTGTCCCAGGGTTTCGACTGCTCGAGCGGTCCGAGGAACATCTCGTACATGCGCAGCGTGTCGGCGCCGTAGTTCTCGACGATGTAGTCGGGATTCACGACGTTGTACATCGACTTCGACATCTTCTCGATGGCCCAGCCGCAGACGTACTTGCCCTCCTCGAGGATGAATTCGGCGTCCTGGAAATCGGGCATCCAGCGGCGGAAGGCCTCCAGGTCGAGGATGTCGTTCTTCACGATGTTCACATCGACGTGGATCTCCTGCGTTTCGTACTGATCCTTGAGGCCGAGCGAGACGAACTTGTTGGTGCCGACGACGCGGTAGACGAAGTTCGAACGGCCCTGGATCATGCCCTGATTGACGAGCTTGCGGAAGGGCTCCGCCTCGCAGACATATCCCAGGTCGTAGAGGAACATGTTCCAGAAGCGCGAATACATCAGGTGGCCCGTGGCGTGCTCGATGCCGCCGACGTAGAGATCGACGTTGCGCCAGTAGTTGTCCGCCTCGCGGCCGACGAGCGCCTGGTCGTTGTGGGGATCCATGTAGCGGAGGTAGTAGGCCGACGACCCGGCGAATCCGGGCATCGTCGAGAGCTCGTAGGGGTATCCCTCGGGGGTATGCCACCCCTTGACGCGGGCCAAGGGCGGTTCGCCCTCGGCCGTGGGCCCGAAGTCCTCGATCGGCGGCAACTCGAGGGGCAGCTGCTCCTCGGAGAGCGGGCAGGCGATATCTCCCTTATAATAGATCGGGAAGGGCTCGCCCCAATAGCGCTGGCGCGAGAAGATGGCGTCGCGCAGGCGGTAATTGACCAGCCGCTTGCCCAGACCGCGGCGCTCGACCTCGTCGAACATCCGCACGATGGCCTCCTTGACGTCCATGCCGTTGAGAAAGTCCGAGTTTATCATGCGGCCCGATTTGGCGTCGTAGGACTCCTTCTCGATGTCGCCGCCCTCGACCACCGGGACGATCTCCAGGGAGAAGTGGCGGGCGAAGGCGTAGTCGCGCGAGTCATGCGCCGGCACGGCCATGATGGCTCCCGTACCGTAGCCGGCGAGCACATAGTCCGAGATGTAGATCGGAATGGCCTTGCCCGTGAAGGGGTTGATGGCGAAGGATCCCGTCGGTACGCCGCTCACACGCCGCGTCTCGGCGATGCGCTCGCGTTCCGAGCGTTTGCGCGCCTCGGCGATGTAGGCCTCGACGGCGGCCCGGTTCTCGGGTGTCGTGAGCTCGCCGACCCACTCGTGCTCGGGGGCGATGACCATGAACGTTACGCCGAAGATCGTGTCGGGACGCGTGGTGAAGATCTCCAGCTTGCGCTCCGAACCCTGGATGTCGAAGAAGACCTGGGCGCCGACCGAGCGGCCGATCCAGTTGCGCTGGATCTCCTTGAGCGAATCGCTCCACTCGAGCCCCTCCAGCCCGTCGAGCATCCGCTGGGCGTAGGCCGTAACGCGCAGCAGCCACTGCTTCATGCGCTTCTGCTCCACGGGGAAGCCGCCGCGCACCGACAGTCCGTCGCGCACCTCGTCGTTGGCGAGCACCGTGCCCAGTTGCGGACACCAGTTCACCATCGTGTCGGCACGGTAGGCCAGGCGGTAGTTCTGCAGCACCTGCTCGCGCCGCGCCTCGTCCCAGGCGTTCCATTCCGCGGCCGTGAAGTGCAGCTCCTGCGTCGAGGCGGCATCGAGCCCCTCGGTGCCCTTTGCGGCGAAGGCCGCTTCGAGCTCCGCAATGGGCCGGGCCTGCTGGCGGCGGTTGTCGTAGTAGTGGGCGAACATCTCGAGGAAGGCCCACTGGGTCCACTTGTAGTATTTCGGGTCGCAGGTGCGGACCTCGCGGTCCCAGTCGAACGAGAAGCCGATCTTGTCCAGCTGCTCGCGGTAGCGGGCGATGTTGCGCTCGGTCGTTACCGCCGGGTGCTGCCCCGTCTGGATGGCGTACTGCTCGGCCGGAAGTCCGAAGGCGTCGTAACCCATCGGGTGCAGGACGTTGAATCCCTTGAGCCGCTTGTAGCGCGAGTAGATGTCCGAGGCGATGTAGCCCAGCGGGTGGCCCACATGCAGGCCGGCTCCCGACGGATAGGGGAACATGTCGAGCACATAGAATTTCGGGCGCGAGGGGTCTACCTCGACGTGGTAGGTCTTCCGTTCTCTCCAGCGCTGCTGCCACTTGGATTCGATCTCCTTGAAGTTGTATTCCATATCGTGTTTGCGATTTTATTGCCGAATTTCCCGCAAAATTAAGCAAAACTTTCCGTTTTTCGCGATTTTCCGCGCCTTTATACCAAATAAATAGGAACGCCGTGCGCGATTCGGCTCCGGCGGCGGCTGGAGGAGTGGCCCGCCGTTTTCGTTGCGGCTCATTCCCGGGTCGCTTTCGGCCTGCCTTCCTGCCGGTTTCCCTGCCGCTTCCGGGCCCGCTCCCCTGCCTGTTTCTGTTTCCGCCTTTGTGCCGGATGCCGAACCCTTCCGGCTGCGGATTTTCCCCGGATTCCGACGCTGCGGCCGGCCTTCTGAAAAATCGCGGCAGTACTCCTGCCCCGCAAAACGACTGCCGCGTGCCGTGCAGCCCCGATATAGGGGCAACTTATTGAACCATAAAAAATAACAATTTGACAAACCCGATTTCGTGTATTATCTTTGCCTATGAAAAATGAAAACAATATTTGTAAAACCAATAAAAAGTACTGTTATGAAAACCTTGAATTATCTGCATCTCGACGCATCCGCCCTGCCGGGCGTAATCGCTTCCCTCAAGCAGCTTCTGGCCGACTATCAGGTCTTCTATTCGAACCTGCGCGGCGTACACTGGAATATCCGCGGCCGCGGCTTCTTCGTCCTCCACGCCAAGTTCGAGGAGCTCTACAACGACGCGGCGACCAAGGCCGACGAGCTGGCCGAGCGGATCCTCACCCTCGGCGATACGCCCGAAAACCGGTACAGCGAGTATCTGCGCACGGCGCGCCTGAGTGAGGTGGCGGGCATCACCCGCTCCGACGAGGCGATCTCGCTGGTGCTCGAGAGCTACGGACATCTGATCGGCGCCGAGCGTGCGCTGATGGCCCAGGCTTCCGGGGCCGGCGACGAGGCGACGGCCGCCCTGATGAGCGACTATCTGAAGGAGCAGGAGAAACTGGTCTGGATGCTGGTTGCCTCCTCGGACCGCGGCCTGGAAAAATAGGTTCAGGTTGTGTGTGGAAGGGGTGTATCCTATAAGGATACGCCCCTTTTTTTCGTGTCGGCGGAGCGGTCTGCGGCTTTGTGTGCCCGGTTCCGGAAGGTCCGGAGCCGGGCTGCCGGTGCCGGTTCCGGCCGGTGTATGGTATCCGATGACAACCGCCGGATTTCCAACCGTTTGCCGAAAATGATATAAATATATTCTTATGATTTTGTAAATCTTATAAATAAAAAAGAATCATTCAAGGCGTAAAAAGCTGAAAAATCGCGAAAAAAGCAGTGCATATATATTGTAAATCCAAAAAAATGCGTACCTTTGCAGTCCATTTTGGACAATGGAAATAGATTTTTTAACCATTAAAGGACAGTTTAAGAAATGCCAACTATTCAACAGTTAGTGAGAAACGGTCGAGTAAGCATGGAGGACAAGTCGAAGTCCCCGGCACTCGCAGCGTGTCCCCAGCGCCGTGGCGTTTGTACCCGTGTGTACACGACGACCCCGAAGAAGCCTAACTCGGCTATGCGTAAGGTGGCGCGTGTTCGTCTGACCAACGGCAAGGAGGTCAATGCCTACATTCCCGGTGAAGGCCACAACCTGCAGGAGCACTCGATCGTGCTCGTCCGCGGCGGTCGTGTGAAGGACCTCCCCGGTGTACGTTACCACCTCGTGCGCGGTGCGCTCGATTCGGCCGGTGTGGACGGACGTCGCCAGCGTCGTTCGAAGTACGGAGCCAAGCGCCCCAAGGCAGGCAAATAGTCAAACGAGAAATCAATAACAAGCGTATATTTTAAATAGCAATGAGAAAAGCTAAGCCAAAGAAGCGAATTCTACTTCCGGATCCGAAGTTCGGAGACGTGGCCGTTACCCGTTTCGTGAACAACCTTATGCTGGATGGTAAGAAGAGTATTGCCTACACGATTTTCTACGACTCGCTGGAGATCGTCGGCAAGAAGATGAAGGATGCTGATAAATCTCCGCTGGAAATCTGGAAACAGGCCCTCGAGAACATCACTCCTCAAGTCGAAGTGAAGTCGAAGCGTATCGGTGGCGCCACCTTCCAGGTACCTATGGAGGTTCGTCCGGAGCGCAAGATTTCTATTTCCATGAAGAACCTTGTCCTCTATTCCCGCAAGCGCGCCGGCAAGACGATGGCTGACAAACTCGCCGCAGAGATCATGGACGCCTACAACCAGCAGGGTGCCGCCTTCAAGCGCAAGGAGGAGATGCACCGCATGGCCGAGGCCAACAAGGCATTCGCACACTTCAGATTCTAAAACACGGACACAGAGATGGCAACCAGAGACTTACATTATACTCGCAACATCGGTATCATGGCTCACATCGATGCCGGCAAGACCACCACGTCCGAGCGAATCCTTTTCTACACGGGTAAGACCCACAAGATCGGCGAGGTGCACGAGGGCGGCGCTACGATGGACTGGATGGTCCAGGAGCAGGAGCGCGGTATCACGATCACCTCGGCTGCGACAACCGCTTTCTGGCACTACAAGGATCACCAGTATCAGATCAACCTGATCGATACCCCGGGACACGTCGATTTCACGGTCGAGGTGGAGCGTTCGCTGCGCGTGCTCGACGGTGCGATCGCCACGTTCTGCGCCGTGGGCGGTGTGGAGCCCCAGTCGGAGACCGTATGGCGCCAGGCCGACAAGTACAACGTCCCCCGTATCGGTTACGTCAATAAGATGGACCGCACGGGCGCCGACTTCCTGTCGGTATGCGCTCAGATCAAGGAGCACTTCGGAGCCACGGCGCTTCCGGTCGTGCTGCCCATCGGTGCCGAGGACAAGTTCGAGGGTCTGGTAGACCTTATATATAATAATGCGATCTACTACTTCGACGACAAGACCGTCCGCGACAACTTCGAGCTGCGCGAGATTCCCGAGTCGATGAAGGCCGAGGCCGCCGAGTGGCGCTCGAAGCTCATCGAGGAGGTTGCCTCGACGGACGACGCCCTGATGGAGAAGTTCTTCGAGAATCCCGATTCGATCACTCCCGACGAGCTGCTCGCCGCCATCCGCAAGGCCACGATCTCGATGAAGCTCGTGCCGATGCTCTGCGGATCGTCGTTCCACAACAAGGGCGTGCAGAAGCTGCTCGACTATGTGATGGCCTTCCTGCCCTCGCCGCTGGACGTGCCCGCCGTTACGGGAACGAACCCCAAGACCGAGGAGGTGGAGACCCGTCAGGCCTCGGAGGACGAGCCCTTCTGCGGTCTGGCATTCAAGATCGCTACCGATCCCTTCGTAGGCCGTCTGGCTTTCGTCCGCGTTTACTCGGGCAAGCTCGACGCCGGTTCCTATGTGCTGAACTCCCGCAGCGGCAAGCGCGAGCGTATCAGCCGTATCTATCAGATGCACGCCAACAAGCAGAACCCCATGGAGACCGTCGGCGCCGGCGATATCTGCGCAGCCGTAGGTTTCAAGGAGATCCGCACGGGCGATACGCTCTGCGCCGAGAACGCTCCGATCGTCCTCGAGCAGATGACCTTCCCCGAGCCTGTGATCGGTCTGGCCGTAGAGCCCAAGACGCAGAAGGATCTCGACAAGCTGGGTATCGCCCTGGCGAAGCTCGCCGAGGAGGATCCTACCTTTACCGTACACACCGACGAGGACTCGGGCCAGACCGTGATCAGCGGTATGGGCGAGCTGCACCTCGACATCATCGTGGACCGTCTGCGCCGCGAGTTCGGCGTGGAGATCAACCAGGGCGCTCCGCAGGTGAACTACAAGGAGTCGCTCACCAAGACGATCCAGCACCGTGAGGTCTTCAAGAAGCAGACCGGCGGCCGCGGTAAGTTCGCCGACATCATCTTCGAAATCGGCCCCGCCGAGGACGGCAAGCTGGGTCTGGAGTTCGTCGATCAGGTCAAGGGCGGAAACATTCCCAAGGAGTTCATTCCTTCGGTTCAGAAGGGCTTCGAATCGGCCATGGCCAACGGTGCCCTGGCAGGCTATCCGATGGACTCGATGAAGATCACGCTGCTCGACGGTTCGTTCCACCCGGTGGACTCCGACCAGCTGTCGTTCGAGATCGCTGCCCGCAACGGTTATCGCAACGCCGCTCCGAAGGCCGGTTCGGTGATTCTGGAGCCCGTGATGTCCGTGGAGGTCGTAACCCCCGAGGAGAACATGGGCGACATCATCGGCGACCTGAACAAGCGCCGCGGCCAGATCACCGGCATGGAGTCGAAGGGTACGGCACGCGTCGTGAAGGCCAAGGTTCCCCTGTCGGAGATGTTCGGCTATGTAACCGTGCTGCGTACGATTTCGTCGGGCCGCGCCACCTCGTCCATGGAGTTCTCGCACTTTGAGGAGGTTCCTGCCAACCTGGCCAAGGAGATCATCGAGAAAGCGAGTGGTAAACGTAAGGATATAGAATAAGCAAACATATGAACCAGAAGATTAGAATCAAGTTAAAGTCATTCGATCACAATCTCGTGGACAAGTCGGCCGAGAAGATTGTGAAGACCGTGAAGAGCACGGGCGCCGTCGTGAGCGGTCCCGTACCCCTTCCCACGCACAAGCAGATTTTCACGGTGAACCGCTCGACCTTCGTGAACAAGAAGGCCCGCGAGCAGTTCCAGCTCTGCACCTTCAAGCGCATCCTCGACATCTACTCGTCGACGCCCAAGACGATCGACGCGCTGATGAAGCTCGAGCTTCCTTCGGGTGTCGAGGTCGAGATCAAGGTCTGATCCCGCGCCGTGCGACTGAATGAAGATCACTTTTATTACTATAACAAACAACAATTGACAACAAATGTCAGGACTTATTGGAAAGAAAATCGGAATGACTTCCGTTTACAGTGCCGAGGGTAAGAACATACCATGCACTGTCATCGAGGCTGGTCCCTGCGTTGTTACGCAAATCAAAACCGTCGAGACGGACTCCTACGAGGCGGTTCAGATTGCCTATGACGAGAAAAGTGAAAAGCACACCAGCAGCAGTTTGTTAGGCCACTTCAAGAAGGCCGGAACGACGCCCAAGCGCAAGCTGGCCGAGTTCAAGGGCATGCCGGAGGTGGCTCTCGGCGACACGCTGACCGTAGACCTCTTCACGGAGGAGGACTGGGTGGACGTGACCGGGATTTCGAAAGGCAAGGGCTTCCAGGGCGTTGTGAAACGCCACGGCTTCGGCGGTGTCGGCGGCCAGACCCACGGCCAGCACAACCGTCAGCGCAAGCCGGGTTCGCTGGGCGCATCGTCCTATCCTTCGCGCGTCTTCAAGGGCAAGCGTCTGCCCGGCCAGATGGGCGGCGAGCAGGTTAAGGTTCTTAACCTGAAGGTTTTGAAGGTTATTCCCGAGAGCAATCTGATCCTCGTGAAGGGTTCGATTCCGGGAGCAAAAGGTGCTTATTTAACAATTGAGAAGTAGTATGGAATTAGCTGTATTGAACACACAGGGACAGGAAACGGGTCGTAAGGTAGTCCTTTCGGACGCTGTTTTCGGCGTGGAGGCTAATGACCACGCTATCTATCTCGACGTAAAGCAGTATCTGGCCGACCAGCGCCAGGGTACGCACAAGGCCAAGCAGCGTAACGAGGTTGCCGGTTCGACGCGCAAGCTCAAGCGTCAGAAGGGAACGGGCGGTGCCCGTTGCGGCAGCATCCTCTCGCCGCTCTTCCCGGGAGGCGGCCGCGTCTTCGGCCCGCAGCCGCGCGACTACAGCTTCAAGCTCAACAAGAAGCTCAAGCAGCTGGCCCGCCGCAGCGCCCTGACCTACAAGGCTCAGGCAGGTGCCATCAGCGTCGTGGAGGCCATCTCGATGGATGCCCCGAAGACCAAGTCGGTAGCGGCTCTGGCCGAGGCCCTGAAGGTCGCCGACAAGAAGGTGCTGCTCGTACTCCCCGAGTCGAACGTGAACCTTCAGCTCTCGTGCCGCAACCTCTCGTATGTGAAGCCCGTGCTGGCTCAGAACGTCTGCACCTATGACGTGATGAACGCATCGGCCATCGTGATGGTGGAGGGCGCCGAGAATGTATTGAATACGATGTTAGCTTAAAAACGCAAGAGACAATGAACATTATTATTAAGCCGGTTTTGACCGAGAAAATGACGATTCAGGGCGAAAAGTTGAATCGCTACGGTTTTATCGTTGACGTGAGGGCTAACAAGCTGCAGATTCGCAATGCCGTAGAGCAGATGTACAACGTCGTCGTAACGGACGTGAACACCGTGAACTACATGGGCAAGCTCAAGAGCCGCTATACCAAGGCGGGACTGCTCGAGGGCCGCGCTAACAACTTCAAGAAGGCAATCGTTACCTTGAAGGATGGAGACAAGATAGATTTTTACAGTAATATCTAACGAAGATGGCAGTAAGAAAATTCAAACCTGTTACCGCAGGTACGCGACATAAGATTATCGGCACGTTCGACGAGATCACGAAGACGACGCCGGAAAAATCGCTTCTCAGCCCCAAGAAGAGCACGGGAGGACGCAACAACGTCGGCAAGATGACTGTCCGCTACATCGGCGGCGGCCACAAGCAGATGTACCGTAACGTCGATTTCAAGCGCTCGAAGGACGGCATTCCTGCAACTGTAAAAGCTATCGAGTACGACCCGAATCGTACGGCTCGTATTGCACTTCTGGTTTATGCCGACGGTGAGAAGAGCTACATCATCGCACCGAACGGCCTCCAGGTCGGACAGACCGTGATGAGCGGCGCAGGCGTCGCTCCGGAGGTAGGCAACACGCTCTTCCTGAGCGAGATTCCTCTGGGAACGGTCGTTCACAACATTGAACTCTACCCCGGTCAGGGTGCCGCCATGGTACGTTCGGCCGGATCCTACGCCCAGCTGCTGGCTCGTGAGGGCAAATTCGCCATCATCAAGCTGCCTTCGGGCGAGACTCGTATGGTACTCGTAACTTGCCGCGCTACGGTGGGTGTCGTGTCGAACCTCGACCACAGCCTCGAGAGCTCGGGTAAGGCCGGACGCGAGCGCTGGCTCGGCCGCCGTCCCCGCAACCGTGGCGTCGTGATGAACCCGGTTGATCACCCGATGGGTGGTGGTGAAGGCCGCGCCTCCGGAGGACACCCGCGTTCGCGCAAGGGTCTGCTTGCCAAGGGTTATAAGACTCGTAATCCGAAGAAGACGACCTCGAAGTTTATTATCTCCAAGAAGAAAAAATAATTAAAAAGAGTACATAATGAGCCGTTCATTAAAAAAAGGACCGTTTATCGACCCCAAGCTCGAGGCTAAAGTGGTAGCCCAGGCCGAAGGAAACAAGAAGTCGGTAATCAAGACATGGTCGCGCGCAAGTATGATCTCGCCTGACTTCGTGGGTCAGACGATCGCCGTTCACAACGGAAACAAGTTCATTCCGGTCTATGTAACGGAGAACATGGTAGGACACAAGCTCGGAGAGTTCGCTCCTACGCGTAACTTCCGTGGTCATGCAGGTAACAAGAAAAAATAGGTAGAAAATGGGTGCAAGAAAAGCAAATAGAGCCGAAAAACTGAAGGCTGAAAAGAAGCAGAAGGCAATCGCCGTGATGCGCGACTGCCCGACCTCTCCCCGCAAGATGCGCCTGGTGGCCGATATCATCCGCGGTGTGGAGATCAACAAGGCACTGGGCATCCTCCGTTACTCGAAGAAGGAGGCATCGATCCGCATGGAGAAGCTCCTCAAGTCGGCTATCGCCAACTGGGAGGCCAAGAACGAGAACGAGCGCCTGGAAGATACGAAACTCTGCGTGAAGGAGATCTTCGTCGATGGCGGTCGTATGCTGAAGCGTATTCAGGCCGCTCCGCGGGGACGCGCACACCGCATCCGCAAGCGTTCGAATCACGTTACGATCGTAGTAGACAAAATGGTAACCGTAGAAAACAAGTAATCAGATGGGACAGAAAGTTAATCCGATAGCAAATCGTCTTGGTATCATCCGCGGTTGGGATTCCAACTGGTTCGGTGGCAAGGATTTCTCCGACAAGCTCGTCGAGGACGCCAAGATCCGCAAGTATCTGAATGTCCGTCTGCAGAAGGCCAGCATCTCGAAGATCATCATCGAGCGCACGCTGAAGCTGGTTACGGTTACGATCTCGACGGCCCGCCCGGGTATCATCATCGGCAAGGGCGGCCAGGAGGTGGACAAACTGAAGGAGGAGCTCAAGAAGCTCACCGGCAAGGAGATCCAGATCAACATCTTCGAGGTGAAGCGTCCCGAGGTGGATGCCGTCATCGTCGGCCAGAACATCGCCCGTCAGCTCGAGGGCCGCGTGTCGTTCCGCCGTGCCGTGAAGACGGCCGTCGCTTCGACGATGCGCATGGGTGCCGAGGGTATCAAGGTTCAGGTTGCCGGCCGTGTGGGCGGCGCCGAGATGGCCCGTACCGAAACGGTCAAGGAGGGACGTATTCCGCTGCATACCTTCCGTGCCGACATCGACTACTGCCTGACGGAGGCCCTCACGAAGGTGGGTATCCTGGGCGTGAAGGTTTGGATCTGCCAGGGCACGGTATACGGCAAGCGCGATCTGTTCGAAATCGCCGGCGCATCGGCACAGGCCGCTTCGGGCGACCGCGGCGAGCGTCGTGAGCGTCGCGGTGGCGATCGTCGCGGCGGCGACCGTCGTGGCGGACGTCGCGGAGGCGACCGTCGCAACAACAATCAGTAAGTAAGGACCTTTTTAAAGCAGAACTAACATGTTACAGCCGAAAAAGACCAAGTTTAGAAGAATGCAGAAAGGCCGTATGAAGGGGCTTGCTCAAAGAGGTAACCAGCTTGCATACGGATCGTTCGCAATCAAGGCACTTGAATCGACCTGGATCACGGGTCGTCAGATAGAGGCGGCCCGTCAGGCCATCACACGTTACATGAAGCGTGAGGGTCAGCTCTGGATCCGCATCTTCCCCGACAAACCCATCACGAAGAAGCCCGCCGAGGTACGTATGGGTAAGGGTAAGGGTAATCCCGAAGGATTTGTGGCTCCCGTAACCCCGGGACGTATTCTCTTCGAGGCAGAGGGTGTGCCCCTGGCCGTGGCGCAGGAAGCGCTGCGTCTCGGCGCCCAGAAGCTGCCCATTACCACCAAGTTTATCGTAAGACGTGACTACGTCGAAACCACCATTTAAGGGAACGCAAGATGAAAAGTGCAGAAATCAAGGATCTGTCGACGAAGGACCTCGTCGAGCGCATCGAGGCCGAGAAGGCACAGCTCGCCAAGCTGAAGGTGCAGCACGCAGTGTCCCCTGTCGAGAACCCGTCGATCATTAAGAAGAACCGCAGAGATATAGCTCGCATGCTGACGATCCTGCGTCAAAAAAACGCTAAATAAGGAGTATCACTATGGAAAGAAATCTGAGAAAGGAGCGTATCGGTGTGGTTGTCAGCAACAAGATGGCTAAAACCATTGTGGTTGCAGTAGCACGAAAGGTGAAGCACCCCATCTACGGCAAGTTCGTCAACAAGACGACGAAGTTCGTCGCCGAATCGCTCGACGAGACCTGCAAGGAGGGCGATACCGTGCGCATCATGGAGACCCGCCCGTTGAGCAAGACGAAGCGTTGGAGATTAGTACAAATCATTGAAAGAGCTAAGTAGTTATGATACAACAGGAAAGTAGACTCGTAGTAGCTGATAACAGCGGAGCAAAGGAGGTACTTTGCATCCGGGTGCTCGGCGGCACGAAGCGCCGCTATGCATCTATCGGCGACAAGATCGTGGTTGCCGTGAAGAGCGCTACCCCCTCGGGCGACGTCAAGAAGGGCGCCGTATCGAAGGCCGTCGTAGTGCGTACCACGAAGGAAATCCGCCGTGCCAACGGTTCGTACATTCGTTTCGACGACAACGCCGTGGTGCTGCTTAACAACCAGGGTGAAATGCGCGGTACTCGTATATTCGGCCCCGTGGCTCGTGAGCTGCGTGATCAGTATATGAAGATTATCTCCCTCGCACCCGAAGTATTGTAATCATAAAAACGATTTCGGATATGTCAGTTAAATTGCATATTAAGAAGGGGGACCAGGTTCAGGTCATCGCCGGCGACAGCAAGGGCCAGCAGGGCAAGGTGCTGAAGGTCGAGGTTTCGAAGCAGCGCGCTATCGTCGAGGGCGTGAACCTCGTCAAGAAGGCTACGAAGCCCAATGCGAAGAATCCCCAGGGCGGCATCATCGAGCAGGAGGCTCCGATCCATGTATCGAACCTGATGCTCATCGATCCCAAGTCGGGCAAACCCACCCGGATCGGCCGCAAGAAGGACGCCAATGGTAAATTAGTTCGTTACGCTAAAAAGTCAGGGGAGGAGATCAAATAATGGCATACGTACCTACACTCAAGACACAGTATAAGGAGCAGATCATGCCTGCCCTTATGAAGGAGTTCGGCTATTCGAGCGTAATGCAGTGCCCGAAACTCACCAAGATCGTAATCAACCAGGGTATGGGTCAGGCCGTCGCCGACAAGAAACTCATCGACGTGGCCGAGGCCGAGCTGACGCAGATCGCAGGTCAGAAGGCCGTTCAGACCCGTTCGCGCAAGGACATCTCCAACTTCAAGCTGCGTAAGGGCATGCCGATCGGCGTGCGCGTAACGCTGCGCGACACGAAGATGTACGAGTTCCTGGAGCGTCTGATCGCCGTGGCTCTGCCCCGTATCCGCGACTTCAAGGGTATCAACGAGAAGTTCGACGGTCAGGGCAACTACACCCTCGGCATCACCGAGCAGATCATCTTCCCGGAGATCGATATCGACAAGATCACCAAGATCTTCGGCATGGAGATCACCTTCGTAACGACGGCCAAGACCGACGAGGAGGCTTATGCCCTGCTCCGCGAGTTCGGCCTTCCTTTCAAGAACGCTAAAAAGAATTAAGCTATGGCAAAAGAATCGATGAAGGCACGCGAGGTGAAGCGTGAGAAGCTCGCAAAGCGCTATGCTCACAAGCGCGAGGAGATCGCTGCCAAGGTGAAGAGCGGTGAGATGGACCACGAGGAGGCCTGGATCGCCCTTTCGAAGCTGCCCCGCAACTCGAATCCGATCCGTCAGCACAACCGTTGCAAGATCACCGGTCGTCCCAAGGGATACATCCGCCTGTTCGGTATCAGCCGTATCCAGTTCCGCGAGATGGCTTCGAAGGGACTGATTCCCGGCGTTACGAAAGCCAGCTGGTAGCAACCTGCGGAAGAGCACGGCCAAGCGCCGTGCGCTTCCCTGCATCGACAAGCTCCTGCCGTCCGGAAGGTGCAAGCCTGTTCGGGCGCCTTCGGGAAGGTGCCGGATGCCGCAAGGCGCCGGGGCCCTTTCCACGAGGCGCTTCACAAGGACGCGGAGCTGATAGGGGTGCGGAACACAAGTAATCACGTCGCAGTATCGGGGAAAGTGCCGCCGCAAGCGGTAACTTCCCGGTATGTGGGGCGTTTTGAACGGTTCGGCATCAGGTACAGATTTCTCGACCGAGAGGCCTGACCCGCTGTGGGGTGAAGGTATGGTCGTCCGCGTACCGGAATCCGCCGGAGGAGATGCAATCCTGCCGTGCGATTTTCCGCGTATCGGACGCCTCCGGAAACCGCTGCGGAGCGGGATCTGCCGAAGGAGAATCGTGCGGATCCATGTTGGCACCGGGTGTTGCCGACATGCTCTGCGTTCCGGGGCAGCGTCCGAAACCGCAAAAAGCGGAGGCCGTAACTTGGTGATTTGAGAAATAATATGTATATTTGCGCGCTTTTATACCGGGCCGATTCGTGCTGCGAGTGCCCCGATGATGGAAGCAACCGGAGCGATCCGGAGCCCGGCGGGCGGGTAAAACCGCATAAAACGCTGAAAAACAATTAATTAACCAAACAAACTTTAATTTTAATTTTCTATTCGTTATGACTGATCCTATTGCGGACTTTCTGACCAGAATTAGAAACGCGGTGAAAGCCAACCACAAGGTGGTTGAAGCTCCCGGTTCCAAAATTAAACAGGAGATCACCAAGATCCTCTACGAGCAGGGTTACATCCTCGCCTACAAGTTCGACACCGACGAGAAGGGCCATCCTTCGATCAAGATCGCGCTGAAGTGGGATGCCGCCACGAAGACCAACGCCATCAAGAACCTCAAGCGCGTGAGCCGTCCGGGTCTGCGCCAGTATGCGTCGGTTGCGGACATGCCCCGCGTGCTGAACGGTCTGGGTATCGCTATCCTCTCGACTTCGAAGGGCATCATGACCGACGCCAAGGCCCGCAAGGAAAACGTGGGCGGCGAGGTGCTGTGCTACATCTACTAATTGCAAATTTCAAAACGTACAAAGACAATGTCAAGAATTGGTAAATTACCTGTAAACTTGCCCGCCGGCGTTACCGTGGAGGTTGCCGCCGACAATACGGTAAGCGTGAAAGGGCCACTCGGGACGCTGAGCCAGAAGGTAGACTCGGACATCAAGGTAGAGGTCGGCACGCACACGGATCCCCACACGGGAGCTGAAAACCCCGCGGTGATCGTAACCCGTCCCACGAACCAGCCCCGTCATCGTTCGATGCACGGACTCTATCGTGCGCTGATCCAGAACATGGTTACCGGCGTATCGAAGGGCTATGAGATCAAGCAGGAGCTCGTCGGCGTCGGCTTCAAGGCCGAAGTCAAGGGCCAGGTTCTGGAGATGAGCCTCGGTTATTCGCATGATACGCACTTCCTGCTTCCGAAGGAGGTTACCGCAACGGCCGTTACGGAGAAGAAGGGCAACCCGATCGTAACGCTCAAGAGCGCCGACAAGCAGCTCATCGGCCAGGTTGCTGCCAAGCTGCGTTCGCTGCGCAAGCCGGAGCCGTACAAGGGCAAGGGTATCAAGTTCGTCGGCGAGCAGATCCGTCGCAAGGCCGGCAAATCGGCAGGTGCTAAATAGTAAATAGTCTGAAGTTATGGCATTGAACAAGATAGAAAGAAGAGAGCGGATCAAGATGCGTATCCGCAAGATCGTGAGCGGCACGCCCGCACAGCCGCGCATGACCGTATTCCGCAGCAACAAGCAGATCTATGTGCAGTTCATCGACGATCTGGCCGGCGTAACGCTCGCCACGGCGTCGTCGCTGGACAAGGAGGTTGCCGAAGCCGCTGCCGGCAAGACCAAGTGCGAAGTAGCAGCCCTGGTGGGCAAGCTGGCCGCCGAGCGCGCCATCGCCAAAGGCATTTCGGCCGTCGCTTTCGACCGCAACGGTTATCTTTATCACGGACGAGTTAAACAGCTGGCCGAAGCAGCACGCGAAGGCGGTCTTAAATTCTAAACGATCATGGCAAATACCAACATAAAGAAAGTACGCACGAGCGATCTCGAACTCAAGGACCGTCTCGTCAGCATCCAGCGTGTAACGAAGGTTACGAAGGGAGGCCGCACGTTCAGCTTCTCGGCCATCGTCGTCGTAGGTAACGAGGACGGCGTGGTAGGTTACGGTCTGGGCAAGGCTTCGGAGGTGCAGGCCGCCATCGCCAAGGGCGTGGAGGATGCCAAGAAGAATCTGGTCAAGATCCCCGTCATCAACGGAACGATTCCCCACAAGCAGGAGTTGCGCTACGGCGGCTCGCTCGTGATGATTCGTCCGGCCGCTCCCGGTACGGGTATCATCGCCGGCGGTGCCATGCGTGCCGTGCTGGAGTCGGTGGGCGTGAAGAACGTGCTTGCCAAGAGCAAGGGCTCGTCGAACCCCCACAACCTGGTGAAGGCAACCATCGGCGCTCTGTGCGAGCTGCGCGATGCGGCAAGCGTTGCCCGTCTTCGCGGCATCTCGATGGACAAGGTGTTTAACGGATAATTGACAGATTGAAAATGGCAAGATTGAAAATCACCCAGATCAAGAGCCGCATCGGCGCTACGGCACGTCAGTGCAAGAACCTCGACGCGCTGGGTCTGAAGAAGATCAACGCGAGCGTCGAGCACGACGACTCGGTTATCATCAAGGGTATGATCGAGCGCGTGAAGCACCTCGTCAAGGTGGAAGAGGTCGCTGCGAAATAAGTCTAACTGCAAACGGATTTTTAAACAATGGAACTCAATAATCTCAAACCCGCAAAGGGTTCTACGCACCACGACAAGCGCATCGGCCGCGGTGCAGGTTCGGGCCACGGTGGAACGGCCACCCGTGGACACAAGGGAGCACAGTCGCGCTCGGGTTACTCGCGCAAACTCGGATTCGAGGGCGGTCAGATGCCGCTGCAGCGTCGTCTTCCGAAGTTCGGCTTCACGAACCTGAAGCGCGTCGAATTCAAGGCAATCAACCTCTCGACGCTCGAGGAGCTGGCTGCCAAGAAGTCGCTTACGGAGGTTACGGTCGATACGCTCGTCGCCGCAGGTTTCATCTCGACGAACGACAAGGTGAAGATCCTGGGCAACGGCTCGATCACGAAGGCCCTCGCTGTCAAGGCTCACGCCTTCTCGAAGAGCGCCGAGGCTGCGATCACGGCGGCAGGCGGCAGTGTCGAAAAACTGTAACCCATAGAACCTCAATATTATGAATCAGTATCTCGTTGTTGGTATCGTCTTTTTAGTGGTCATCGCTCTTCTGGCGACCAACAAGAAATTGGTAGAAACGCTCAAGAATATCTACAAGATCGAGGAGCTCCGCAAGCGTGTTCTTTACACGATCGGCCTGCTTCTGGTCTACCGCTTGGGCAGTTTTGTGGTGATTCCGGGTATCAACCCCAACGCCCTGGGCGAGGGATCGCAGTTTGCCAGCCAGTTGGAAGGAAACGGACTTCTGGGTCTGTTGAACGTCTTCTCTGGCGGTGCATTTGGCAACGCGGCGATATTTGCACTCGGAGTCATGCCGTATATCACCGCCTCGATCATCATCCAGCTCATGGGTATGATGATCCCGTATTTCCAGAAAATGCAGAAGGAGGGTGAGAGCGGCCGCCGCAAGATGAACCAGTGGACCCGATTCCTTACGATCGGCGTTCTGATTCTCCAGGGCCCGGCCTACATGGCCAACCTGTACCATCAGATTCCCAACGCGTTCGTCTACGGCAATACGTTCGGCTTCGTTGCCTATGCGACGACGATCCTGATCGCCGGTACGATGTTCATCATGTGGCTCGGCGAGAAGATCACGGACAAGGGTATCGGTAACGGTATTTCGCTCATCATCATGATCGGTATCGTGGCCGGTCTCCCGCACGCGCTCCTCGCCGAGGTCAATGCGCGTTTCCAGACGGCTACCGGAAGCGCCATCATGCTGATCCTCGAGCTGGTGCTCCTGTTCCTCGTCTTCATGGCGACGATCGCCCTGGTGCAGGCGGTCCGCAAGGTCCCCGTGCAGTATGCGAAACGTATCGTGGGTAACAAGCAGTATGGAGGCGTACGGCAGTACATCCCGCTGAAGATGAATGCGGCCAACGTGATGCCGATCATCTTCGCGCAGGCCCTGATGTTCATCCCGGCATTGTTCACCAATGTCGCCCCGGGCTTCGCCGCAGCCTTCTCCTCCATGACCGGCTTCTGGTACAACTTTACGCTCGCCGTGCTGGTAATCGCATTCACCTACTTCTACACCGCGATTATCATCAATCCTCAAATGATGGCCGATGACATGAAGCGCAACGGCGGCTTTATCCCGGGCGTGAAACCGGGCAAGCAGACCGTGAACTACATCGATACCATCATGACGCGCATCACGCTTCCCGGATCGTTCTTCCTTGCCATCGTGGCCATTCTGCCCGCCCTGGCGATGAAGTTCCTGGGTATTCAGCAGGCTTTCGCCTACTTCTACGGAGGTACGTCGCTGCTGATCATGGTCGGCGTGGTGCTCGACACTCTCAAGCAGATCGAGAGCTACCTGCTGATGCGTCATTACGACGGTCTGATGAAGACGGGCCGTATTCAGGGACGTCATTAGTCGTTGTACGAGAGTTCTTAACACGAAATGATCTATCTGAAGACAGACGAGGAGATCGAACTGCTCCGCGAAAACAACATCCTGGTGTCGAAAACGCTCGCCGAAGTGGGTCGCCACATCCGGCCGGGCGTTACGACCAAGGAGTTGGACCGCATAGCCGAGGATTTCATCCGCGCGCACGGAGCCGTTCCGGCTTTCCTCGGGTACGAAGGATATCCCGCATCGTTGTGTATCTCGGTCAACGAGCAGGTTGTTCACGGTATCCCATCCTCGAAATGCGTCCTCAAGGAGGGCGACATCGTTTCGGTCGATTGCGGTACGTTTATGAAGGGGTTTGTTGGTGATTCGGCATATACGTTTGCCGTGGGAGAGGTTGCCGAGGAAGTACGGCAGCTCATGGAAGTTACCAAAGAGGCTCTTTATAAAGGTACGGCGCAAGCCAAGGCCGGGAATCGCGTAGGCGATATCTCGGCAGCCGTACAGGCGTATGCCGAAAGTTTCGGCTATGGCGTGGTGCGCGAACTGGAGGGACACGGTTTGGGTCGGAAAATGCACGAAGACCCCGGCGTCCCCAACTACGGTGCGCGCGGCAGAGGCCCCCTTCTCAAGGAAGGGATGGTCATCTGCATCGAGCCCATGATCAACATGGGGACCAAGGCGGTGGTTTTCGAGCAGGATGGCTGGACGGTCCGCACCCGGGACCGCAAACCGGCGGCGCACTACGAGTTCGCCGTGGCGGTTCGCAAATCGGGCCCCGACGTGCTGACGGACTACAGTATCATCGAAGAAGCATTAAAAAATTAAGACTCTATGGCAAAACAGGCTGCTATCGAAAGGGACGGAACGATCATTGAGGCATTGTCCAACGCGATGTTCCGCGTCGAACTGGACAACGGTCATGTTCTGACGGCCCATATCTCGGGAAAGATGCGCATGCACTACATCAAGATCCTTCCCGGCGATAAAGTGAAAGTGGAGATGACGCCCTACGATCTGACGAAGGGGCGCATATCCTTCCGGTACAAATAACCATTAGATTGCTTGAAAATCATGAAAGTAAAAGCATCCATCAAGAAGAGAAGCGAGGATTGCAAGATTGTGAAGCGTAAGGGCAAGCTCTACGTCATTTGCAAGAAGAATCCCAAGTTCAAAATGCGCCAGGGTTAGTTATTAAGGTTAATTAAAGAAGAAAAATTTTCATATGGCACGAATAGTCGGTGTAGATTTACCGAAAAACAAAAGAGGCGAGATCGGCCTGACCTACATTTACGGTATCGGTCGTTCGACGGCTCGCAAGATTCTCGACGCCGCAGGCATCAGCTACGACGTCAAAGTTCAGGACTGGACGGACGACCAGGTGGGCGCCATCCGTTCGACGATCGCCGAGATGGGCCTGAAGGTCGAGGGCGAATGCCGTTCGATCGTCCAGCTCAACATCAAGCGCCTGATGGATATCGGATGCTATCGCGGTATCCGCCATCGTCTGGGTCTTCCGGTTCGCGGTCAATCGACCAAGAACAACGCGCGTACCCGCAAGGGCCGCAAGAAGACGGTCGCAAACAAGAAAAAGGCAACGAAGTAATCTTTAGAGAATTATGGCAAAGAAAACTGGAACTGTTAAGAAGAAGGTTGTTAAGGTCGGTGCCGTGGGCAATGCCTATGTGCACTCCACTTTCAACAATGTGATCATCACCATCACCAACGAGGTGGGCGATGTCATCAGCTGGTCGTCGGCCGGCAAGATGGGTTTCCGTGGTTCGAAGAAGAATACTCCGTACGCCGCACAGACGTCGGCCGCCGATTGCGCCAAGGTCGCTTACGACATGGGTCTGCGCAAGGTGAAGGTTTACGTCAAGGGTCCGGGTGCCGGCCGTGAGTCGGCCGTGCGCACGATCCACGGTGCCGGTATCGAGGTGATGGAGATCATCGACGTTACGCCGCTGCCGCACAACGGATGCCGTGCTCCTAACCGCCGCCGCGTATAATTTCGGATGCGAAGGTTAAGGAAAAATTACAAAGGTTTAAAAACGTCAAGACAATGGGAAAATACATAGGACCTAAATCGAAAATCGCCCGTAAGTTCGGCGAAGCTATCTATGGTGCGGACAAGGTGCTCGAGAAGCGCAACTTCCCTCCCGGACAGCACGGTCTGGCGCGCAAGCGCAAGAAGGTGTCGGAGTACGGCACGCAGTTGAGCGAGAAGCAGAAGGCGAAGTACACCTACGGTCTGCTGGAGAAGCAGTTCGCCCGCACCTACGAGCAGGCTGCGCGTATGGGCGGTATCACGGGTGAGAACCTGCTGAAGCTGCTCGAGTGCCGTCTGGACAACGTTGTTTACCGCTTGGGTATCGCCCCGACGCGTGCAGCTGCCCGCCAGCTCGTTTCGCACTGCCACATCTGCGTGAACGGCAGCGTCGTGAACATCCCCTCGTATTCGCTCCGTGTGGGCGACGTGGTGTCGGTTCGCGAGAAGTCGAAGAGTCTGGAGGTGATCACGGCATCTCTGGCTGGCTCGTCGAAGAGCCGCTACGCCTGGCTGGAGTGGGACAACGCCACGATGAGTGGCAAGTTCCTGCAGAAGCCCGAGCGTGAGGAGATTCCCGAGAACATCAAGGAGCAGCTCATCGTCGAGTTGTACTCGAAGTAGTAATCAATCAAATTCACAGTTATGGCAATATTAGCATTCCAGAAACCTGAGAAGGTTATAATGCTCGAGTCCACTTCGTCGTTCGGAAAGTTCGAGTTCCGACCGCTGGAGCCCGGATTCGGCATGACTGTCGGTAACGCTTTACGTCGTATTCTGCTCTCGTCGCTCGAGGGTTATGCAATCACGACTGTCAAGGTAGCCGGTGTCGATCACGAGTTTGCCGCTATCCCCGGAGTGATGGAGGATATGTTGAATATCATCCTCCGTCTGAAGCAGGTTCGTTTTATCCGCACAGTCGATAATCAGGATGCCGAAAAAGTATCCATTAACGTTGCGGGTGTTACGGAGCTGACTGCCGGATATATCTCGAATTACCTGTCGTTCTTCAAGGTGCTCAACCCCGAGCTGGTGATCTGCCACCTGGCGCCGGGCACCAAGATGCAGATGACGCTTACGATCGGCAAGGGCCGGGGATATGTTCCCGCCGAGGAGAACACTCCTGCCGACTGTGAGTTCGGAACCCTCCCGATCGACTCGATCTTCACGCCGATCAAGAACGTGAAATACTCGATCGAGAACTACCGTGTCGAGCAGAAGACCGACTACGAGAAGTTGAATTTGGAAATTACTACCGACGGGTCGATTCACCCCAAGGAGGCTCTGAAGGAGGCCGCCAAGATCCTCATCCAGCACTTCATGCTCTTCTCCGACGAGAAAATCACCGTCAATATGGAGGATACGAACGGAGCCGAGGAGTTCGACGAGGATGTGCTCCACATGCGTCAGCTGCTGAAGACCAAGCTCTCGGACCAGGATCTGAGCGTCCGCGCGCTCAACTGCCTGAAGGCTGCCGACGTGGATACGGTGGGCGATCTGGTGAAGCTCAACCGCAACGACCTGCTGAAGTTCCGCAACTTCGGCAAGAAGTCGCTTACGGAGCTCGACGAGCTGCTGGCCTCCCTGAACCTGAAGTTCGGTATGGACGTATCAATCTACAAACTTGACAAAGACTAATTATGAGACACAATAAGAATTTCAACCACCTCGGCCGTCAGGCGGGACACCGCAAGGCAATGCTTTCGAACATGGCCTCGTCGCTGATTCTGCACAAGCGCATCGAGACGACGCTCGCCAAAGCCAAGGCCGTACGCATGTTCGTGGAGCCTCTGGTAACCAAATCGAAGGAGGACACGACCCACTCGCGCCGCGTCGTATTTTCGTACCTGAAGCAGAAGGAGGCCGTAACGGAGCTCTTCCGCACGATCGCCCCGAAGATCGCCGAGCGTCCGGGCGGTTACACCCGCATTCTGAAGACGGGCTTCCGTCTGGGCGATGCTGCCGAGATGTGCATCATCGAGTTCGTGGACTTCAACGAGGCCTACACGCTGGGCATCACGCCGGCTGCTGCCGAGGCGAAGCCCAAGACGCGCCGCTCGCGCAAGCCGGCCGCCAAGAAGACGACCGATGCCGTCGAGGAGGCTACCGTCGTAGAGGGCGAGCCGAAGAAGGCTCCGGCCAAGAAGGCCGCCGCTCCGAAGGCTCCGAAGGCCACGGCTGCCAAGACGGCCGCTCCGAAGGCCGCCAAGAAGACCAACGTGGGCAAGAAGATGTAATTCCCGCCGTTGCGGAGTAGGGGGGGAGCGTGTGAAGACGGGCCGGATCAAATCCCGGGCTCTGTTTCACAAGGTCGCCCCGAAACCCGCAACGCGACCGAAAATCTCCGGAGGGAGGGCAGACAATGCCTCCTTTCGGAGATTTTTGTTTTCGGAGGAAACGGCGCATGCGGATTTTATGGTGGTTGCTGTACGCCCCGGCATCGGATTTGGGGCGGGAGGGGACTGCCGGAAAGAAAAAATACGGGAAAAATCACCGATTTTAGATTCCGTTCAGAATCGAGCCCGATCTTTGTATCGTCAAACAACACGAAACAAAGTCAAACCTGAAAATTAAAAAATGACGATTATGAAAAAGATGCTTGTAGCAGCCGCCCTTCTTTTTGCCGGTATGACCACGACCTTCGCTGCCGACCGCGAGCGCCCCACGACGGTGGACAAACTCCCTGCCGCCGCGCAGCAGTTCCTCGCCACCCATTTCAAGGGGCTGACCGTAGCCTATGCTGTCGAGGACCCGAAGATCATCGGTTCGGAGTACGAGGTGGTCTATACGGACCGCACGGAGGTCGATTTCGAGAGTAACGGCGAGTGGGCTTCCGTCGAGCGGAAGTATGAGGCCGTGCCTGCGGCCATCGTTCCCGAGCAGATCCGCAACTATCTGGCCGGCAGCAGTTATCCGAATGCCTACATCACGAAGATCGACCGCGACAAGTACGCGTGGGAGGTGGAGCTTTCGAACGGGCTGGAGATCAAGTTCGACCGACAGTTCCGCGTGATCGAGATCGACGACTGATCGGCGGAGTCCGACCGCGTATGAACGCGTCCGGCCGCCAGATGCAGCCGGACGCCTCTTTTTGCTGCGGCCCGCAGAAGTCCGTCGTCGCAAAAAAATACGCCCTCCGCACGGTTGCGAAAGGCGTATGGGGATTTCGGGGCCTGGAGCCCCACGAAATTGCTTCGAATACGGATTACTTGGCGAATCCCTTGCCGATGGCGAGGAAGTCCTCGGCCTTCAGGGCGGCACCGCCGATCAGACCGCCGTCCACATCCTCCTTGGCGAAGATCTCGGCAGCGTTCGAGGGCTTGCACGAACCGCCGTAGAGGATCGGGCACTCGGCAGCTGCGGCACCGAACTTGTCGGCGAGCACCTTGCGGATGTAGGCGTGGATCTCCTGTGCCTGGTCTGCCGTGGCGGTCTTGCCCGTACCGATGGCCCATACGGGCTCGTAGGCGATGACCAGGTTCTTGAACTGCTCCTCGGTGAGGTTGTAGACGACCTCCTCGATCTGGGCCTTCACCACGTCGAAGTGCTTGCCGGCCTCGCGCTCCTCGAGGTTCTCACCTACGCAGTAGATAGGCACGAGGTTGTTGGCATAGGCCTGCTCCATCTTCTTGTTGAGCGTAGCGGAGGTCTCGCCGTAGTACTGGCGGCGCTCCGAGTGGCCGAGGATCACATATTTGCAACCCAGGGCGGCGATCATCGAGGCTGCGACCTCGCCCGTGTAGGCACCCTTGGCCTCGGCGGCGCAGTTCTGGGCACCCAGAGCGACGTCTGAACCCTTCAGGGCCTCGGCGACCATCGCCAGGTGGGTGAACGGCGGGCAGACGATGAAATTCACGCACGAGCATACCTCGCCGCGTCCTGCTACGACGCCCTTTGCCAGTTCGACTCCTTCGGCAGGAAGCGTATTCATCTTCCAGTTGCCGGCAACGATTTTCTTTCTCATAGTTGTTTTACTTTATGTAGATTGAGTTTTCCTTCCATTCCAATTCATTCTCTTTTGCCTCCGGGAAAACCGTATCGTTCTTCTCGGGGCGTCCCGCTGCGGGGCCGGAATCACCGGCTTCTCCCGCCTCGGGGCGGGATCAGGCGGGTTCGCACCACGCCTTGACCTCCTCGATCGAGGGGGCCTTCAGCCCGAGTTTGTTCTTTTTGTTGAAGCCGCACAGATCGTTGAAGAACTTGCCCGGGGCGAGCTTGCGCAGCGACTCCACGGTGATGTAGCCCATCTTCTGGATCACCGGTACCCACTCTTCGGGGATGCCGATGGCCGTATAGGCCTCGACGGGATCCGCCACGACCTTCTTTTCGGGGCGCATCTGCGGGAAGAAGAGCACGTCCTGGATCGACGGCTGGCCGGTCATGAACATCGTCAGACGGTCGATACCCATGCCCATGCCCGAGCAGGTCGGCATGCCGTACTCCAATGCGCGGACGAAGTCCATGTCGATGAACATCGCCTCGTCGTCGCCCTTCTCCGAGAGGCGCAGCTGTTCCTGGAAACGCTCCAGCTGGTCGATCGGGTCGTTGAGCTCCGAGTAGGCGTTGCAGAGCTCCTTGCCGTTCACGAACAGCTCGAAACGCTCCGTGAGATCCCGGTTGTCGCGGTGGCGCTTGCACAGGGGCGACATCTCGATGGGGTAGTCGCAGACGAACGTCGGCTGGATGAGCTCCTCCTCGCAGTACTGGCCGAAGATGGCGTCGATCAATTTGCCCTTGCCCATCGTGTCGTCGATCTCGACATTCAGGCGCTTGCAGGCTTCGCGCAGCTGCTCCTCCGTCTGGCCCGTGATGTCGTAGCCGGTCTTCTCGCGGATGGCGTCGGTCATCGTCAGGCGGCGGAACGGCGCCTTGAACGAGATCTTGCGGCCGTCGATTTCGAGCTCCGTCGTACCGTTCACCTCCATGGAGATGCGTTCGAGCAGCTGCTCGGTGAACTCCATCATCCAGCGGTAGTCCTTGTAGGCGACATAGATTTCCATGCAGGTGAACTCGGGGTTGTGCGTGCGGTCCATGCCCTCGTTGCGGAAATTCTTGCCCAGCTCGTAGACGCCGTCGAAACCGCCGACGATGAGCTTCTTGAGGTAGAGCTCCGTGGCGATGCGCAGGTAGAGGTCGATGTCGAGCGAGTTGTGGTGCGTGATGAACGGCCGTGCCGAGGCGCCGCCCGGAATGGGCTGCAGGATCGGCGTCTCGACCTCGATGTAGCCCTTCGAGTTGAAGAACTCGCGCATCGTCGAGATGATCTTCGCGCGCTTGGCGAAGACCTCCTTGACCTGCGGATTGACGATCAGGTCGAGGTAGCGCTGGCGGTAGCGGATCTCGGGGTCGGTGAAGGCGTCGAACGTCTTGCCGTCCTTCTCCTTGACGACGGGCAGCGGACGGATCGACTTCGAGAGCACGGTGAAGCGCTTGCAGTGTACCGACAGCTCGCCGCTGTTGGTGCGGAAGGCGAAGCCTTCGATGCCGACGAAGTCGCCGATGTCGAGCAGTTTCTTGAAGACCGTGTTGTAGAGCGTCGGATCCCCTTCGGGGCAGATGTCGTCGCGGCGGATGTAGACCTGGATGCGGCCCGTGTGGTCCTGCAGTTCGAAGAACGAGGCGCTGCCCATGATGCGGCGCGACATGATGCGGCCGGCGATGCGCACCTCCTGAAAGTTCTTTTTCTCGTCGTCGTACTGGTCGGCGATTTCACGCGCCGTGGCCGTTACCTCGTAACGGGCGGCGGGGTAGGGCTCGATGCCCAGGTCGCGCAGCGCCTGAAGCGACTGTCGGCGCAGCTGTTCCTGTTCGCTGAGTTCGATTGCCATATGTTTTGCTGTTTGTATTTCTCTTAAATCGGGTTTATCCTCGCAAAAATACGAAAAAATGCGGAAACACGCAATTATTCACTCCCGGAGCTGCGGCGCGTGAGGCAGCGCCGCAGGGCATCGGCGCCCCAGCCCAGCAGGGCTCCGAGCGCGGCACCCCAGAGGATGTCTGCGGGGAAGTGTTTCGCCAGGTAGATGCGCGAGTAGCAGATCGCCGCGGCGCAGAGCACCATTAGGAGGGTAAACCACCGGCGGCGGATCGTCCGGATGGCCAGCAGGCTCATCGCCACGATCGTTGCGGCGTGGGCCGAGACGGTGCCGAAGCGGCCGCTGACGGCCTCCGCGGGGACATGTACAGCCCAGTCGGAGGCGTATCCTGCAGCCGCAAGGGCTTCGGGCGTCATGCGGCGCAGCGTGCGCAGCGAGTCGGGCGAGATGTCGAGCCCCTCGAGTGCGGGGGTGAACATCGGGCGCCAGCGGGGCGTGATCCCCGGGAAGAGGTCGCCCAGCAGGCCGCTGTGCTTGAAGATCCCGGCCACCATGTCGGCCACGCCCAGGGCGGCGGCCGCGAGCAGCAGGAAGAGCAGCGTCCCGCGCCACCCTTCGCGACGCCAGACGAGCCAGAGAATCAGCGCGTAGAGCGGTACCCACATCGCCACGCCCGAGAGGGCGAGCATCAGGCGGTCGCACAGGGGGCCGCCGTCGAAGTTGAGCGCCAGGAAGAGGCTGTGGTCGAGGTCTTGCATCGGCGTGTCAGAACTGGAAGTAGATGAAGGGTTGGATGTCGCTCGACTTGATCTGCATGACGCACCAGATCATCGCCGCGGCCATGAGGACCTGCAGTACGAGCGGCGCGTAGGTTACCAGGCGCTGCGTGGCGGCATCGACGCGTGCCGGAAGCAGGTGCAGGAGGTATCCTGCCGCGATGAGTGCGAAGACCCCCGCATAGCCGGAGATGACCTGCGGGATCATCGCCGCATGGAAGTTGTGGAAGATCTGGTGCAGCATGAGTCCGACGGTCTGCATCGACTCGGCGCGGAACATGAGCCATCCGAAGCATACGAGGTGGAAGGTGAGCAGCATGCCCAGCACGCGGCTCCAGCCGTGCATCTGGGCGCCGGCGGCCTTGGCGCCCGGGACGACGCGGAGCCACACCTTGTGCAGGGCGAGGGCCGCGCCGTGGAGCGCGCCCCAGAGGATGAAGCGCACGGCGGCGCCGTGCCACAGTCCGCCGAGGAGCATCGTCAGCAGCAGATTGACGTAGGTGCGCAGCCGTCCCTTGCGGTTGCCGCCCAGCGAGATGTAGAGGTAGTCGCGCAGCCACGACGAGAGCGAGATGTGCCAGCGGCGCCAGAATTCGGTGATCGTGGCCGACTTGTAGGGGGCGTCGAAGTTCTTCGGGAAGCGGAATCCCAGCAGCAGGGCGATGCCGATGGCCATGTCCGAGTAGCCCGAGAAGTCGCAGTAGATCTGCAGGGCGTATCCGTAGATGCCCGCCAGACATTCGAATCCCGAGTAGAGGAGCGGCTCGTCGAAGATGCGGTCCACGAAGTTGAGCGAGATGTAGTCCGAGATGATCGCCTTCTTGAACAGACCCGTGAGGATCAGGAAGACGCCCGTGCCGAACATCTCGCGCGTTACGACGACGGGGTTCTGCCGGATCTGCGGGATGAAGTCGTGGGCGCGGACAATGGGTCCGGCGACGAGCTGCGGGAAGAACGAGAGGTAGAAGAGGTAGTCGAGCCAGTTCGTGAGGGGCTGCAGCTGGCGGCGGTAGACGTCGATCGTGTAGCTCATCGACTGGAAGACGAAGAACGAGATGCCGACCGGCAGGAAGATGTTCCGGAACTGGAGAAATCCCTGCCCGAACATCTGGTTGGCGATCTCGATCAGGAAGTTCGTGTACTTGAAGTAGCCGAGCATGCCGAGGTTCACCGCGACGCTCAACGCCACGAGCCAGCGGCGGCGGGCCCGGCTTTCGGTGCGGGCCATGACGCGGGCGATGAGGAAGTCGCTCGTGGCGGCGAAGATCAGCAGCAGGAAATAGATCCCGCTCGACTTGTAGTAGAAGTAGAGCGAGAAGAGGATGACGTAGACGATGCGGGCCATCGGCGCCCGGCGGAACATGCCGTACAGAAGCAGGAACCCTGCGAAGAGGAACAGGAAGAGCCCGCTGCTGAAGATCAGCGGCGACGAGGCGTCATAGGAGAGCAGCGTCAGCAGCTTTTCCGGAAGGGCTTCCACCGTGGGCATGGTCATCTGCGGAGCTCTTTAAGGGGTTCGATGCGGGGTTTCGCCAGCAGGCGGCGGTCGATGCGGCGCCGCTGCTGCGGGGTGAGGATGCCCTTCCCGAGCTCGATGCGCAGCTCTTCGGCCTTGCGCTGCGAGGCATGCCGGGCCGTAAAGTCGTTCAGGGCATCGACCAGCGCCCAGGCGATGCGGCGCCCTCCCTCGTAGTTGATGTGCGTGAAGTCCTTGCCGGCCCAGCCGTTTTGCACGAAGCGCTCCATGCCTCCCTGGGCACGCATCGCCTCGCTCGTGGGCCAGAAGGCTGCGCCGGTGTTCCGTGCCGCGCGGCGCTGGTATTCGGTCATGCGGGGCACGGCGTCCATCGGCTCGAAGCCCCGGTCGGTCTTCACCGAACGGTCGCTGACGCCGAGGATCAGCACGGCGGCCTTCGGGAAGCACTGCCGGACGTAGGCGACCATCTTCTCGATCTGCCGCCCGTAGCCCGTGTAGTCGAGCACCCCGGCCTGCATGATGTTGAGCCCGTATTGGAGAATCACCAGATCATAACCCGCCAGGGCGTCGATCTGGGCATTGACCGAGGGGTTGGTCCAGAACATTGCCTGTCCGTTGTTGCTGCGGATCGAGTAGTTGTCCACGACGATGCCGCGGCCGCCTTCGAAGATGGCTCCGTAGCCCGTGAAGCCCTCCGTTCCGGAGAGCACCCTGAAGGTCAGGGCGTGCAGGTGCGGCGCACGGACGACGATGCGCCGTACGGCGTTGTCGCCCGCAATGTCGAACGTACGGCGTGTCGTGTCATTGACGGTGAGCTCGATGCGGCTGTCGCGCGGCGAGCGGAAGAGCACCTGGGCCGCACGGCACGAGTCGAGCCGCTGCCGGGCGTCGGTCTGCTCCCAGCGGGTCGAGGCGCCGTCGGAGGGCTGGCAGACCCATCCCGAGACGTAGAAATTCTCACGCTGGTTTTCGGGAGCCCGCTTGCGCTGCATGATGTTGAAGGCATTCCACCCTTTCGCCTGGGTCTTGACCGTGCGGCGGAATCCCGTCAGCGGCGAGGCCATCGGCGCGAATCCCGGGCCGCCTCCGCCGTAGAGGGCCTGCAGCTGCTCGCGCAGGTCGGCCGTGAGGATGTCGCCCTCGACGAACGAGTCGCCGAAGAAGGCGATGCGCACGGGACGCCGTGCCCGGAGCAGCGTGTCGCAGAAGGTCCGCATGCCCCGGAGCCCCGTCGTATCGAAGTCCTCGATCGGGGTGAGTGTATCCACGAGCCGGTTCGGCCGGCGGCGCATTGCCGGGCCGGGGAGCGTGTCGCGGCGAAGCGTGTCGCGATGGCGGAGGTCCCACTCGAAGGTGATCTGCACGGGCGGCGGCGTGGTATCGGCCACGATGCGCTCGGCGACCTGTTCGAGATCGATCCGGAACTCCTCCTCGTCGAAGGTCGTCGGGGTTGCGGCTTCGGTTCCGGCGGCCGCGGCATCGTCGAAGTCGATCAGGTCCGAAAGGATATTGGCCCGACGGAGCTTGATGCCGCCGAGCGTCCGGGGAGGTATGAAACTGACGGCCACGAGCACTGCGATGAGTGCCGTAACCGCCAGCCAGCCTTTGCAGGTGTAATCTTTTTCGGGTGTGTTCATCCGGGAAGTTTAGTCGCGGCGGCCTCCGAGGATCAGCAGGACATAGTAGAGTACCGAAGCTATGGCGCTCAAGGCGGCTACCAGATAGGTGCGGGCCGCCCACGAGAGAGCTTCGCGGGCCTGCGAGAGCTGGGCCTCACCCATCGTGCGGCTCACCTGCAGCCACTCCAGGGCGCGCGCCGAGGCGTTGTACTCCACCGGCAGGGTGATGATCGAGAAGAGGGCCGAGACGCCGATCATGCCGATGCCGATCCAGCAGAGCAGTTCGTTGCGCGTCGTGGCGAGGATCACCAGACCGAGCATGATGACCCACATGGCCGACGAGGAGGCGAACTGCACGACGGGCACCAGCTGCGAGCGCAGGGCCAGCGGGGCGTATCCCCGGGCGTGCTGCACGGCATGGCCGCACTCGTGGGCGGCGACGGCCGCGGCGGCGACGCTCGTCGAGGAGTAGACTGAATCGCTCAGATTGACGGTCATCGTCTGCGGGTTGAAGTGGTCGGTGAGGTGTCCGCCGACGTGGGTTACCTTCACGTTGTGGATGTTGTTGTCGCGCAGCATCTTCTCGGCCACCTCGGCGCCCGTGAGGCCGCCGGGGAACTGTACCTTCGAATACTTCTTGAACACCGACTGCAGGCGTGCCTGCACGATGTAGCCGATGATGCCGATGGCGATGATGAGGAAGAACATGCCGGTCGTGGCGGCCGAGTAGTGGCTGGCCGCAGAGTCGGCGTAATATCCTGCCTGAAGCAGGAGGATCATGGGTTGTAACATGGTTTGTACGTTTTTTCGTTTCTGTTTCCGGTCCCGCGGGGCCAGCCGTCAGCGGCGGGGCGTCCGGCCTACTTTTTCCGGCAGGTGTAGTAGGCTCCGGCCTGCTGCGCCGGCATCAGGACCATATCATTAACGTTCATATGCGCCGGTAATTGTGCGGCCCAGGCGATCGCTTCGGCGATATCGTCGCCGGTGAGGGGCTCCACGCCGTCGTAGACGCGGTCGGCGGCCGCCCGGTCGCCGTGAAAGCGCACCACGGAGAACTCGGTTTCGACCATGCCCGGGCGGATCTCCGTCACCTTGATGCCCGCGGCAAGCAGGTCGGCGCGCATCGCCTGCGAGATGGCGTGCACGGCGTGCTTCGAGGCGCAGTAGACGGCGCCGTTCTCGTAGGGTTCCGTGCCGGCGATCGAGCCGATGTTGAAGATGTGCCCGTGGCCCGCGGCGACCATCTTCGCCGAGACGACGCGCGTAACGTAGAGCAGCCCCTTGACGTTCGTGTCGATCATGGCGTCCCAGTCGCGCGTGTCGCCGCAGTCGATGTGCTCGAGCCCGGCGGCCAGCCCGGCGTTGTTCACCAGCAGGTCGATGCGCTCGAGGGGCTCCAGCGCCCGGCGCACCTCCTCCTCGCTGCGGACATCGAAGCAGAGGGTCGTGCAGTGCCCTCCGGCCGCCTCGATCTCCCGGCGCAGCGTTTCGAGCCGCTCGGCGCGGCGTCCCGTAGCCGTAATGGCGTAGCCTTCACGGGCGAGCCGGAGCGCCGTGGCGCGTCCGATGCCCGAGGTGGCTCCCGTAACAAGTGCCTGTTTCATCATGCAATCTCACAAAAAACGGTTCTTTCGGGCAAAAATACGAAATTATGTGTTACTTTGCATAAATTTTCAGACAAAAACAGCCGTCGTGAATCTTCCGCTTTTCCTCGCCCGCCGCATGGCCCGTTCCTCGTCGGAGAACCGTCCCGGCGTGATGGAGCGCATCGCCGTCGTCTCGGTGGCGCTGGGCGTTGCCGTGATGATTCTCGCCCTGGCGGTCATTCTGGGCTTCAAGCGCGAGGTCTCGGAGCGCATGGCGGGCTTCGCGGCCCACGTTTCGGTTACGGACCTGCGGGGCGTCGGGTCGCTCGATGCCGAACCCGTCGTGCGGAGTGCGCACGTCGAGGAGCTGATCCGTGCGGCGGGCCCCGTCGGCTCGGGGGCGCCCTACGCCCTGCGGGGCGGCCTCATCCCTACGGACGAGGCCGTGCCGGGGGTGGTGCTCAAGGGGGTCGATGACTCTTACGACTGGTCGCTTTTCGAGCGGTGGCTGGTCGAGGGGACTTTGCCGCGCGTGGGCGACTCGATCCGCACGAAGGATGTGCTGCTGTCGCGGACGCTGGCCCGGGGGCTGCACCTCGGCGTGGGCGACCGCATCGAGATGCTCTTCGTGGAGCCCGGGGAGCTGCCGCGACGCGACCGCTTCAAGGTTTCGGGAATCTATGCCTCGGGAATGGACGACATCGAGGAGGCGATCCTGCTCACCGACCTGCGGAACGTGCAGCGCCTGGCCGACTGGCGGCCGGAACAGGTCTCGGGATACGAGATCCTGCTTGCGGACGTTTCCGATGCGGAGCCGTATGCCGCTGCGCTGAACGAGACGCTCTTCTACGACGAGTCGGACGATACGCGCAACCTGGTGGCCTCGAGCGTCATGGAACGCTATCCCAATATCTTCGACTGGCTCAAGGCCCACGACGTGAACGGCGTGGTGATCGTCGTCATCATGCTCGCGGTGGCCTTCTTCAACATGGCCGCGGCGCTGATGACGCTCGTCCTCGAACGGACGCGGACGATCGGCCTGCTGAAGGCCCTCGGCATGGCCAACGGCCCGCTGCGGCGGGTCTTCCTCTGGCGGGCCGCGTTCGTTACGTTGCGCGGGCTGGCGTGGGGCAATGCCGTGGGACTGGGGCTCTGCCTGCTGCAGGGAACGACGCACCTGGTGCACCTCGATGCGGAGGGGTACCTCCTGTCGGCGGTTCCCATTGCGCTGGACTGGGGCTGGTGGCTGCTGCTCAATGCGGGCTTCACGGCGGCGATCGTCGCGCTGCTCGTCATCCCGGCCTGCGTCGTCTCGGCCGTAAAGCCCGAGGAAGCGATCCGTTACGAATAAATTTCCGATCCATGAAACCCTATCATACCGATCAGACCAAGAAGGAGGAGGTGCACGAGATGTTCAATCGCATCGCACCCCGATACGATTTGCTGAACCATACGCTGTCGATGAACATCGACCGCCTGTGGCGCCGTCATGTGGTGCGCGAGGTGCGGCGTGCGGCGCCGACGCGGATTCTCGACGTGGCGACCGGCACGGGCGACCTGGCGATCGCGCTGGCACAGCGCATTCCCGGGGCGCAGGTGCGTGCCGTGGACCTCTCGGAGGAGATGCTCGCCGTGGCCCGGCGGAAGGTCGAGGCCCGGGGGCTCGATACGCGCATTGTCCTCGACTGCGGCGATGCGGAGCATCTCGACGTGGCGGATGCTTCGGTCGATGTGGCGACCGTGGCCTTCGGGGTCCGGAATTTCGGAGATCTGGAGGCGGGGCTCCGCGAACTGGGCCGCGTGGTGCGTCCCGGCGGGCGGGTCGTGATTCTCGAATTCTCGCGTCCCCGGGTCCGCTGGTTCCGGACGCTCTACGAATTCTACTCCTACCGGATCCTGCCGCGCATCGGCGGGGCGATCTCCCGCGACCGGCGCGCCTACGAGTACCTCCCGGCATCGGTCGGAGAGTTCCCGGCACCCGACGTCTTCCTCGGGATGCTCGAACGGGCCGGATTCCGCAACTGCCGGGTCCGAAGCCAGAGTTTCGGCATTGCCCAGATCTATACGGGAGAGCGTTGAGCCATGATTCATGACGACCATAATCCCGGCATAAGGTCCGCGTCCCGACCGCGGAGGCTGCGGTGCATGTCGCGTATTGTGCGGCGGCTGCTCCGCGGGGCGGTCTGCCTTGTGCTGTTGATGTCGGTATCGGGCTGCCGCCCGTCGATGACCGGGCCGCGGCAGGGCGTCTGGGTCGAATCGGTCGAACGCCTCGTGCGGCGCGGTTCCGTCGGGATCGAACTCGACCTGACGCTGCGCAACGACACGAAGCACACCCTGAAAATCCGGCGTGCGGAGCTGGATATCTACTATGCTGGGGCCCGTGTGGGGACTCTGCGCCTGTGTGATCCGCTGCGCCTTGAGCGCCGTGCGACAACCGGGGCCACAACCCGCTGGCGGATGGAGTCGCAGGACCCCATGGCGCTCTATGTCCTCGAGCGCCGCATCCGCGGGGAGGAGTGGTCGCAGATCGCCGTCTCCTACCGGCTGCGGGGCCGTGCGGGGATAGCCCCCGTGAAAATTTCGGGGGAGATGATCCCCGTGTCGGATTTTTTGAATACCTTTGGAGGGTCGCTCGACGACCTTCGTAACTCGATCAAGATGTTGGAATGATGCGCAGAATCCTCTTACTCTCCCTGCTGTTTTCGGCTGTGGCGGTCGCCGGGGCGACGGCCCAGACGCTCGAGACCTTCAAACGCCGCCTGGCCGTGCCCGAGTCGCAGCCGGGCCGCTCCTTCGAACCCTCCCGGGTCGTTGCCGTGGAGTACGGCGATGCGACCCGTGCCGTAGCCGAGGCGTCGCGTACCGAACAGCGCGACCGCATTTCGGGATACCGGGTCTGCATCTTCTCGGACAACGGCCCCGAGGCCCGCGAAGGAGCCTTTACCGCCAAGAAGCTTTTCGAGGAGAGCTATCCGGGGGTCGAAGCCTACATGGGTTACGACGTTCCCTACTTCAAGGTGTCGGTCGGAAACTGCCTGACGACCGAGGAGGCCATCATCCTCAAGGAACGGGTCTCCCCGACATTTCCTAAAGCCTTCGTTAAGAGCGAGGAACTGTCGATCAGGGATTTTGTAAAATAGGTCGAAAAAATTTTGAAGTTATTCTTCGAATATATATATTTGAGGCGTTTTTAAAACTCTTAAATAATATGAAGAAGATCTTTACTTTCGTAGTGATTCTGGCTGCTGCCGCTATGGTTAGCTGCTGCGGCAATGCCAACTCGAAGGCAGCTGCCGAGGGCGAGGCTGCCGAGACGACGGCCGTGGAGGCTGCTGCTCCTGCTGCTGCCTGCGATTCGACCGCTTGCGAGAAGTGCGATTCGACGGCTTGCGAGAACGCCGCCGCCGAGGAGGCTGCTCCCGCTGCCGAGAAATAATCGGCCGGACGCCTTTTCACATGTGTTGGTCCCCTCCCGAGATTCGGGAAGGGATTTTTTTGTGCCCGGGCCGGTCGGGCCGGGATTGCGGATCCTGCTGTGGGGCGGGACCGTTTTTTCTGTGCGGCATTTAAATAACAAAGCCCCGGCGGATTTTCCGTCGGGGCTTTTGCCCGGGACCCGGGGTGTCCGGTCCTGTTGCGGAGAGAAGGGGATTCGAACCCCTGAAACACTTTTGATGTTTACTCGCTTTCCAGGCGGGCCAGTTCAACCACTCCTGCATCTCTCCGAAAAACGCCCCCAAAAGTACGCATTATTTCCTGATTCTGCAAATCGGAGCCGGTTTTTCTCCTTCGGGGTCTGCGAAACGGATCGTCGTCCGGACGGATCGCCGTGATTCCGTCGTCCGGGGCCTGTCGCCATGCGGCGGAGAGCCGGAGCGGTCGGAGTCTCCCGGCCGCTCCCGGCCGATCCGGGCGTTGTAAAAAATATTCCGGAATATTCAAGTTTGGTAAAGGATTTGATAGGTGGCGTCGTGTGCAACCTGCGATTCCGATACCCGCCTCATGGCGTTTTTCAGAGCAAAAGGCCCTCTTTCTGATACGAAAAGGCCGGATGTCGGGTATTTGCCAGACAGGAGATCGCATCATGTCCAACCAAAACCAAATAGTCTATGTGGAATTTTACAAAAAGAGTCCTCTTCGGCTGCATCGCTTTCTGGATGGCGTTGTGTGCTGCGGAGTCAGTTGCCATTTTGCCGGCGCAAGCCCAGACCGGCGAAGGAACTCTCGAAGGTGTCGTCGTGGATGCTTCGGGCCCGCTGCTCGGAGCTACGGTGATTGTGAAGAATACGACGCGCGGAACGACCACCGACGCGGACGGCGTATTCCACCTCGACGGCCTGAAGAGGGGGGAGGTGCTGCAGGTTACCTATGTGGGGTATGATCCCTATGAGGTTGCCTATGCCGGTCAGACCTTCCTGGAGATCCGGCTGAAACAGACCGCCAACCAGCTCAATGCCGTGGTCGTAACGGCCATGGGCATCGAGCGTCAGTCGAAGACGCTGACCTATGCCGCCGAGACGGTCGGCGGCGACGATGTGGCCGACATCAAGTCGATCAACATGATCAACTCGCTGCAGGGCAAGTCGGCCGGCCTGCAGATCACCCCGAACTCGACGGGTGCCGGAGGCTCCTCGAAGATCCTCTTCCGCGGCAACAAGTCGATCAACGGCTCGAACCAGCCGCTGGTGGTCGTGGATGGCGTACCCCTGATGATGAACACCACGTCGGACCAGGTGAGCAGCTCGATCGGCAACGGCACGCGCGACGGCGGCGACGCCATGTCCACGATCAATCCCGACGACATTGCGTCGATTTCGCTGCTGAAGGGAGCTTCGGCCGCTGCGCTTTACGGTGCCGTGGCTGCCAACGGCGCCATTATGATTACGACCAAATCGGCCTCGGCAGGCCGTATTTCGGTGAGCGTGTCGAGCAATACGACCGTCGAGACGCCGATCTCGCTGCCCGAGTTCCAGACGACCTACGGGTCGGCCGACAAGACCTATAGCTGGGGGCCGAAACTTGAATCGGAGGCTCCGAACTATGCCAGGGAGTTCTACCGTACGGGCTGGACGACCAACAATTCGGTGTCGATCAGCGGCGGTGCGGAGAATCTGCGCGCCTACTTCTCCTATGGCAACGTCTCGTCGGGCGGCATCACCCCCGAGAACGACTATGCGCAGCATACGCTCAACTCGAAGGTCGGCTTCGATCTTTTCGACGACCATGTGCAGATCGATTTCTCGGCCAAATACGTCAATCAGCACGTCTCCAACCAGCCGGCGGCCGGCTGGCTCATCAATCCGCTGACGGGAGCCTACCTCTTCCCGCGCGGCGAAGACTGGGACTACTACAAGGCCAACTACGAGATTTACGATGCCTCGCTCAATGCCAACATCCACAACTGGGTGAACACCGCGCTCGAGCAGTTCGACAACCCCTACTGGATCCTCAACCGGCAGAAGCCCGTCTCGGAACGCAACCGCTACGAGTTCGGCGGTCAGGTCAAGTACCGGATCATCGACGGGCTTTCGCTGACGGGCCGCATGCGTTACGAGCGGGCGGACGACAACTTCAAGCATAACTTCTACGCCTCCTCGACGGCCAACCGCTATCCGATGGGCCGCATGAAGGACAACCGCTACTTCAGCGAGCAGCTCTATGCCGATGCCCTGGTCCAGTACGAGCATACCTGGGGCGACTTCTCGCTCAACGCCACGGCGGGCGCCAGCATGACCCGCACGCAGTCGAACGACGTGGAGCTGTGGGCCGAGGGTACGAAATTTTCGATGACCGACGGCAAGCCCAACGGCAACGTGATGTATCCCAATCTCTTCATCCCGGCCAACTACTATGCGAACATGGCCAGCATGGGCCTCACGCGCAAGCGCCTGAATTCGGTCTTCGCCACGGCGACGTTCGGCTACCGGGAAGGGTTGTTCCTCGACGTTACGGCCCGTAACGACTGGTCGTCGGCCCTGGCCTTCACCAATGGTTATTCGTTCTTCTATCCTTCGGTGGGTGCCAGCCTGCTGCTCGACCGCTTCGTGGACATGGGCGGCAACATCGACCTGTTCAAGTTCCGCGCCTCCTATTCGGTCGTGGGCAACGACGTGCCGGCCTACATGACCAATCCGCTCTATACGCTCGGTACGCAGGGCGCCATCACGCCGCCGAAGAGCACGCCGTTCCGTACGCTCGAACCCGAGAAGACCCACTCGTTCGAGGCCGGCTTCGACGGAGAGTTCTTCCAGCACCGCCTGCATGTGAGCGCCACCTATTACAAGACCAACACCCGGAACCAGTTCTTCTCGATCAAGCTGCCGTGGGAGAGCGGTTACGAGTCGCAGTACGTCAATGCGGGCAACGTGCAGAACCAGGGCTTCGAACTCTCGCTGGGATGGTTCCAGGATTTCGGCAATGACTTCACCTGGTCCACGGACCTGAACCTCTCGTACAACGACAACAAGATCATCGAGCTGGTCGAGGGGCTGCAGGACGGTCTTTCGCTCTCGAATTTCGGCGGCGCCCAGGTGGTGCTCAAGGAGGGGGGCCACTTCGGCGACCTCTATGTGCGGACGCTCCAGCATAATGAGGACGGCAGCCTCATGGTCAATACCGTAACCGACGAGGCCACCGGCGAGAGTTATCAGGTTCCCGTGCTGGGCGGCGAAGGTCTCGAAGACCTGAAGTATGTCGGCGACATGAATTCGAAGGTCTATATGGGCTGGAACAACACGTTCCGCTACAAGGATTTCGCGCTGGGCTTCCTCATCGACTTCCGCTTCGGCGGCAAGGTGCTCTCGATGACCGAGGCGGCGCTCGACGGCTGGGGCGTGTCGCAGCGCACGGCCGATGCCCGCGACTGCGGGTATGTGGAGCGCGAGGGAGTCCGTTTCACCAATGTGCAGAAATACTACGACCTGGTGGGTGCCACGAACTACAATGCGCAGTACAACAACGAGGATTACGTCTATGACGCCACGAACGTCCGCCTGCGCGAGATCTCGTTCGGCTATACGTTCCGCGATCTGTTCGGGCCGTCGAAGAACCTGACCCTGTCGCTCATCGCCCGCAACCTCTTCTTCTTCTACAAGGATGCCCCGATGGATCCCGACGTCTCGATGGGTACGGGCAACGGCGTGCAGGGCTTCGACATCTTCAACCTGCCCACGACCCGCAGCTTCGGCCTGAATGTGAAACTCAACTTCTAAAAAAGCGACAACATGATTATGAAACGCACGAATATCATCCGATACACCGCCGCGCTGGTACTTCCGATCGCCTTGCTGGGAGGCTGTACCGGCGATTTCGAGGATCTGAACACCAATCCCTACGAGGTGAATCCTTCCGACCTTCCCTTCGAGGCGCAGTTCACCACGCCGATGAGTTACAGCTATCCCTGTCAGCAGAACCTCTTCCAGTTCTGGACAAACCTGCAGATCGACATCTACGGCGGTTATTTCGAGAGCCCCAACGGCAACTTCACGAACCAGCGCTATGCCATGAACCGCGGGCACTGCGGCGGCATGCACGAGAACTTCATGCAGAAGATCTTCAACAACACGCGCCGGCTGATCCGCCAGTGCGAGGAGAACAACCAGCCCGACTTTGCGGCCGTCATGCGTGTGGTCGAGGTCTACAACCTGCTCAACTACACCGATACCTACGGGCCGGTTCCCTATTCGTCGGTCATTGCGGCCGATGCGCTTCCCGAGCGTCCCGGGTCGTATGCCTATGATACGCAGGAGCAGATCTACGGGACGATGATCTCGCAGCTCAATACGGCGATCGAGGGCTTTGCCACGGAGACACCCGGCCTGGGCAGTTTCGACATCTGGTGCAACGGCGACCATGCGCTGTGGCTGCAGGTGGCCAACCAGCTCAAGCTGCGCATCGCCCTGCGCATGGTGAAGGTCGCCCCGGCGCTGGCCGAGCAGTATGCCGCCGAGGCCATTCGGGGCGGTGTGCTGACCGATACGGACATCCTGATCTCCAAGGGCTTCGAGAATGAGATGTGGCTCATGTTCAACTGGGGCGACTGTGGCGCCAACGCTTCGCTCGTAACGATGCTCAAGGGCTACGACGACCCGCGCCTGCCGCTCTATTTCACGAAAAATACGCAGCCGATCGTCCGGAGCGGCGCCACGCCGATAGGAACCGACGACAACGGCTTTGCGGTCTACGCCGAGGCGGACTACCTGACCGATCCCGATACGGGCGCGCCGCTCAAGCAGGGTACGGCCTACCTCGGCCTGCCGGCCGGCTGTCCGATCGGCGGCAAGCCCAACATGTACAGCAATTATTCGGGCTGGGCCGGAACCTTCACCATGCCGCAGCCCATCCTGTTCGCCGCCGAGGGGTGGTTCCTGCGTGCCGAGGCGGAGCTCCGCTGGCAGCTGACCGGCGAGAGCGTGCAGACGCTCTACGAGACGGGTATCCGCACCTCGATCAAGAACCAGTATGCCTACCGCGCCGCCTACGCCGAGCAGGGTTATGCCGAGTTCAAGCAGGAGCTTCCCGCCGACTGGAAGACGCTGGCCTCGGACGAGACGATCGATGCCTACATCAACAACGGTACGTCGCTGCCGCTCGACTATATCGATCCCGCAACGGAGGGCTATGATTCGGTGAACGAGAACGATCTTTGCGTGAAGTGGGACGATGCGGCCACGGATGAAGAGAAGCTGCAGCGCATCATCACGCAGAAGTGGATCGCCCTCTTCCCGCTTTCGAACGAGGCATGGGCCGAGTACCGCCGGACGGGTTATCCGAAACTCTTCCCGGTCAAGCAGAACGAGAATGAAAAAGAGATCAGCACCAAGTATGGCCCGCGCCGTCTGCCCTACAACGAAAATGAGCTCAACTCGAATACCGAGGCGGTGAACGCCGCCATCGGGATGCTCAACGCCGAGGCAACGGGCGGTACGAGCGGCGACAACGCCGGTACGCGCCTGTGGTGGGATCAGGCCGACAAGGGCAACTTCTGATCCGCTGCCGGGTATTTGCACGGGGGCTCGCCGCTTTGCGGCGGGCCCCTTTTGCTGCCCGGGTGCGGATTCGGAGGGAAAAGCCCGCTTTTTTTGTGCGATTTACCCGATTTTCGGCCCGAACAGGCGGTTTCTTTCGCTGAAACTGTTATATTTGCAGATAGATCGCACCGGACCGTTGCCATCGGCTCCGGCGGGCGGTTGCCTGTGCCGAAACCTAATTTCTAAAAATACGTTATGAACAGATTGCTTACCTTGTTCGTGTCGTCGCTGCTCCTGGCCTCGTGTGCCGGAAAGACGAACACCTACGAATTGATTCCCTACCCCAATGAGCTGACCCCCCGCTCGGGCTCGTATGCCGTGGCGGGTGCCGCCTTCACCTGCGACGAAGGCCTCGACGAGGCTTCGCGCGCCGTGGTCGAGGAGTTTGCCGCCCGGCTGTCGGAGGCCACGCAGACCGAGAGCACCGTGTCGTATGTCGCCGACCCGGCGGCCGGCGAGGGCTTCCGCTTCGTCGTGGACGAAGCGCTCGACGCCGAGCGTTACCAGCTCGACGTGGCCTCTTCGGGCGTTACCGTCCGCGCGTCGTCGCTGCCCGGTTTCCTCTATGCCGTACAGACGGTCAAGCAGCTGCTGCCCGCGGCCTTCTTCGGCGGTGAGGCCGATGCCGCGACCGCCTGGACGCTGCCGTGCGTTGCGATCGACGATGCCCCGCGCTTTGCCTACCGCGGCCTGATGCTCGACGTGGCGCGCCACTTCTTCTCGAAGGAGGAGGTCGAGAAGATCATCGACCTGATGGCCTTCCACAAGCTCAACCGCCTGCACTGGCACCTCACGGACGACCAGGGCTGGCGCATCGAGATCAAGCGCTACCCCCGTCTGACGGAGTACGGCAGCATCCGCAAGGGTACGGTCGTCAAGAAGAACTGGGACCAGTACGACGGCGTGCCCTACGGCGGTTACTACACGCAGGACGAGATCCGCGAGGTGGTGGCCTATGCGGCCGCCCGCGGCATTACGGTGATCCCCGAGATCGACCTCCCGGGCCACATGCTCGCCGCGCTGGCCTGCTATCCCGAGCTGGGATGTACCGGAGGCCCGTATGAGGTATGGGGCCGCTGGGGCGTGGCCGACGACGTGCTGTGCGTCGGCAAGGAGAAGACCTTCGAGTTCCTGGAGAACGTCCTCGGGGAGGTCATGGAGCTCTTCCCCTCGGAGTATATCCACATCGGAGGCGACGAGTGCCCGAAGACGCGCTGGGAGAAGTGCCCCGTCTGCCAGGCGAAGATCCGCGAGCTGGGTATCAAGGGCGACGAGAAGCACGCCGCCGAGTACTACCTCCAGAGCTATGTTACGGCCCGCATCGAGAAGTTCCTCAACGAGCATGGACGCCGCATCATCGGTTGGGACGAGATCCTCGAGGGTGAGCTGGCTCCGAATGCCACCGTCATGTCGTGGCGCGGTTCGGAGGGCGGCATCGCCGCGGCCAAGATGGGCCACGACGCCATCATGACCCCCACGACGCACTTCTACTTCGACTACTACCAGTCCCGCGACGTCGAGAACGAGCCCTTCGGCATCGGCGGCTACCTGCCCGTCGAGAAGGTTTACTCCTACGAGCCGGTTCCCGACTCGCTCGCGCAGGAGCTGGGCGACCATATTCTGGGTATCCAGGCGAACCTCTGGACGGAGTACGTTCTTTCGCCCGAGCATCTGGAGTACATGCTGCTGCCGCGCATGGCCGCCTTGAGCGAGGTGCAGTGGTGCGACAAGGGCCGCCGCGAGTGGGATCGTTTCGCCGGGGCGCTGCCGCATTTCGTCGATCTCTACACCCGCATGGGTTACAACTATTCGCCCGTGGTATTCGGCGTGCATGCCGAAGTAAACGGCAATCCCGAGAAGCAGTGCGTCGAGGTGTCGCTCTCGACACTCGGCGACGCGCCGATCTACTATACGCTCGACGGCACGGATCCGACGGCCGAGAGCACGCGCTATACGGCGCCGGTCGAGATCCGTGAGGGATGCACGCTCAAGGCCGTGGCCATCCGCGGCGAGGTTCGTTCGCGGGTGCTGGAGCGCGTCTTCACCGACAACAAGGCGATGGGCCATTCGGTCGTGATGCGCACCCAGCCACTGGAGAAGTATCGTTTCGGTGCTCCGGCTACGCTCGTCGATGGCGTGGAGAGCTACTTCAGCTACGCCAACGGCGACTGGACCGGCTGGTTCGGCGATCCGATGGACGTGGTGATCGACATGTCGGGCGCCTCGTACAGCGAGGTGCGCCTCGGCACGCTCGTCTCGAAGAGCGAGGACATCTTCCCGCCGCTGACGCTCGTTGCCAGCACCTCGGACGACGGCGAAACCTTCACCGAGGTGGGCCGCATCGAGATCCCGATGGAGACGGCCGCCGATCCCGATACGCTGAAGGACTATACGGTAACGTTCCCCGAGACTTCGGCCCGCTACCTGCGTGTCGAGGCGCAGACCGTGAATCCGATTCCGGAGTGGCACGGAGCCCGCGGCAGGAAAGGTTTCCTCTTCGTGGATGAAATCTGCGTGAACTGATGATCCGTTCGTTGCGTGTCGCATGGATCGCCGCCCTGCTGGCGATGGTACTCCCCGCGGCGTCGGCCGCCGGGGAGCCCGCCGCCGTGCGCGGGGTGATTCCCGCTCCGGCTTCCGATGTGCGGACCGAGGGCTTTTACCGTCTGGAGGCGCCTGTCCGTTTTGAAATCCGCGTGCCGCGCGGCGAGGCTGCGGCGGCCGACGACCTGGCGGCCTACCTCACGACGCTCGGCTGGCAGCCGGCCGGCAAGGAGCGTCCCGATCTGGAGCTGCGGCTCGAACCCGGCGACCGGCGTTTCGCCTCGGACGAAGCCTACCGGCTGGAGATCACGCCGCGGCGTATGACGGCCTTGGCCCGCGCCACGGCCGGCCTCTTCTATGCCGTGCAGAGCCTGCTGCAGATCAGCGACGACGGCCGTCTGACCGAGATCGCCTGCCGCACGATCGACGACGCGCCGCGCTTCGGCTACCGCGGCTTCATGATCGACGTGAGCCGCCATTTCCGCTCCGTGGAGTTTGTCGAGCGGCAGCTGGACGCCATGGCGCTCTTCAAGCTCAACCGCCTGCACATGCACCTGACCGACGGTGCCGGCTGGCGCCTGGAGATCGAGCGCTACCCCCGCCTGACGGAGTTTGCGGCCTGGCGTCCCTATGCGGATTGGGAAAGCTGGTGGCGGGGCGACCGCCGCTACTGCGAGGCGGATGACCCGCAGGCCCGGGGCGGCTACTATACGAAGGAGGATATCCGCCGGATCGTCGAGTATGCACGCCGGCGCCATATCGAGGTGATTCCCGAAATCGAGATGCCGGGCCACAGCGACGAGGTTACGGCCGCCTATCCCGAGCTGGGATGTACGGGCGTGGCCTACAAGGATTACGACCTTTGCCCGGGCAACGAGCAGACCTTCGAGTTTCTGGAGAATGTCCTCACGGAGGTCATGGAGCTCTTCCCGTCGGAGTATATCCATGTCGGGGGCGACGAGGCCGGGAAGTCGGCCTGGCGCACCTGCCCGAAGTGCCAGGCCCGCATGCAGGCCGAGGGACTGCAGGATGTGGACGAGTTGCAGAGCTACCTGATCCACCGCATCGAACGTTTCCTGAACGCCCACGGGCGCAAGTTGCTGGGCTGGGACGAGATTCTCGACGGCGGGCTGGCCCCGAATGCCACGGTCATGTCGTGGCGCGGTGTGGAGGGGGGCATGCAGGCCCTCCGCGCAGGCCACCGGGCGATCTTCACGCCCGGGGAGTTCTGCTACCTCGACTATACGCAGGATGCTCCCTTCACGCAGCCCGCATCGATCGGCGGCTATACGCCCCTGCGCAAGGTTTACTCCTTCGAACCCGTGTCGGAGGAGATGACCCCCGAACAGGAACGGCTGCTGCTTGGCGTGCAGGCGAATCTCTGGGCCGAGTGGATCCCCACGGACGCCCACTACGAATACATGATGTGGCCGCGGCTGATGGCCCTTTCGGAGGTGGGGTGGAGCCTTCCCGAGCGCAAGTCCTACGATGCGTTCCACGCCCGGGCCCTCGAGGCGTCGGAGCTGCTGCGTGCACGCGGCTACGAGCCTTTCGACCTGCGGACCGAATACGGCGAGCGGCCCGAGAGCCTTGCCCCGAAGCACCATCTGGCCGAGGGCTGCCCGGTGCACTATGCGACGCCGTGGAGTGAGAAGTACGCCGCTTCGGGCGCCTCGACACTGACCGACGGCGTGCTGGGCGGCTGGACCTACGGCGACCGCCGCTGGCAGGGATTCCTCGACTCGGATGTCGATGTTACGGTCGATCTGGGCCGTGTGCAGGAGGTGCACTACATCGGCGCCACCTTCATGCAGTCGGCAGGTCCCTATGTCTGGGTGCCGCGACAGGTGGAGATCTACGGATCGCAGGACGGCGAGACGTACGAGCGGCTCGCCACCGTGCACAACGACATCTCGCCCAAGTGCCCCGACCTGCTCTTCAAGACCTTTGCCTACGACGGTGCGGCCGAGGTGCGCTACATCCGCTATGTGGCGCGCAGCGGCGGCATCCCCGGCGGCTGGATCTTCGTCGATGAGATCGTCGTGCAGTAGAGGCGGTTCCTGTGATGCAAAAACAGCCGGGCTTATTGCCCGGCTGTTTTTTACGTTTTGGTAGCCTCGGCCGTCAGTTTACAATCACCGTGGCGAAGTACTCCCGCAGCAGGGCCGCCGCGCGGTCCGTCTGCTCGGGGGTGTTCTCCCGGACGTCGCGGAGCCGGTATTCGAGCCCCATGGCCTCGTACTTGTGTACGCCGAGCGTATGGTAGGGGAGCAGCTCGACCCGCTCGATCATGCGGTAGCCGCCCAGCCGCTCGCCCAGCGCGCGGATATCCTCCTCGGCGTCGCTGTACCCCGGGACGAGGACGTAGCGCAGCCAGAAGGGTTTGGCGTGCTCCTCCAGCCAGGCCGCCGTGCGCAGCGTCTGCGTATTCTCACGGCCCGTAAGCTGCCGGTGGCGCTCCGGCGTGATCTGCTTGACGTCAAGCAGCACCAGATCGACCTCCCCGAGCAGCTCCTCGACAACCGGATTCCACACCCCGCCGTTCGAGTCGAGGCAGACGTGAATCCCCGCCTCCTTGAGCATCCGCACCAGCGGCAGCAGCTCCGCTGCCTGGAAGGTCGGCTCGCCGCCCGAGAAGGTTACACCGCCGCGCCGCCCGAAGAAGGGTTTCTGGTCCACGGCCATACGGAGGATCTCCGCCGCTTCGGTCGGCTTGCCGCCGCACGCCTCGATCGTGTCGGGGTTGGCGCAGTAGAGGCAGCGGAAGTTGCAGCCCTGCAGGAAGACGACGAGCCGGAGTCCCGGCCCGTCGAATGTTCCCATCGATTCGTAGGAGTGTACGCGCAGCATGCTTACATGCGTTCGTGGAAGCTGCGGCTGATGACCTCGAGCTGATGCTCGCGGCTCAGTTTGGTGAAGTTCACGGCGTAGCCCGATACGCGGATCGTCAGTTGCGGGTACTTCTCCGGGTGCTCCATGGCATCCTCGAGCATCGCGCGGTTGAGCACGTTCACGTTCAGGTGGTGGGCACCCTTCGTGAAGTAGCCGTCGAGCATCGTTACCAGGTTGTCCACGCGGTCCTGCTCGGTGGGGCCGAGCGACTTCGGAACGATCGAGAAGGTGTTCGAGATGCCGTCCTGCGAGTCGCGGTAGCGGAGCTTGGCCACCGAGGCGAGCGAGGCGATGGCACCGCTCTTGTCGCGTCCGTGCATGGGGTTGGCTCCCGGGGCGAAGGCGACACCCTTGGCGCGGCCGTCGGGCGTGGCGCCGGTCTTCTTGCCGTACATGACGTTCGAGGTGATCGTCAGCAGCGACAGCGTCGGGCGCGCGTTCTTGTAGACGGGCAGCTTCTTGAGTTCCTCGCTGAAGTAGTAGACCAGATCGACGCCGAGGTGATCGACACGGTCGTCGTTGTTGCCGAAGCAGGGGAATTCACCCTCGATGTCGAAGCCTTCGGAGAGACCCTGCTCGTTGCGGCGCACCGTGACGCGGGCGTACTTGATGGCCGAGAGGGAGTCGAGGGCGATCGAGAGGCCCGCCACGCCGTAGGCGAGGTTGATGCGCGGGTCGGTATCGACGAAAGCCATCTGGGCCTTCTCGTAGTAGTACTTGTCGTGCATGTAGTGGATGATGTTCATCGCCTCGTTGTAGACGCGGGCGATCTCATGCAGCACCTTCTTGTAGTTCTGCATCACCTCCTCGAAGCGCAGCGGACCCTCCGACAGTGCGGGGATTCCCTGGACCATTACCGTGCCGGTGTTCTCGCAGCGGCCCTCGTTGATGGCCAGCAGCAGCGCCTTGGCCAGGTTGCAGCGGGCGCCGAAGAACTGGATCTGGCGGCCGATGTCCTGATACGAAACGCAGCAGGCGATACCGTAGTCGTCCGAGTGGCGCACTTCGCGCATCAGGTCGTCGTTCTCGTACTGGATCGAGCTGGTGTCGGCCGAAACCTTGGCGCAGAACTCCTTGAATCCCTGCGGCAGGTCGGGGCTCCAGAGGATCGTGAGGTTCGGCTCGGGCGAGGGACCGAGGTTGTAGAGCGTCTGCAGGAAGCGGAACGAGGTCTTCGTAACCTTCGTGCGGCCGTCGTTGAAGCGGCCTCCGATCGCCTCGGTAACCCACGTCGGGTCGCCGGCGAAGATGTCGTTGTAGGACTGCATGCGCAGGTGGCGCACCATGCGGAGCTTGATGACGAACTGGTCGATGAGCTCCTGGGCGAACGTCTCGTCGATCAGGCCGTGGGCCAGGTCGTATTCGATGAAGATGTCGAGGAACGACGAGACGTTGCCGAGCGACATGGCGGCGCCGTCCTGCTCCTTGACAGCCGCCAGGTAGGCCATGTAGACCCACTGCACGGCCTCCTGTGCCGAGTGTGCCGGACGGCTCAGGTCCAGCCCGTAGTATTCGCCCATCGTGCGGATCTCCTTCAGGGCCTTGATCTGCTCGGCAACCTCCTCGCGCAGGCGGATGCGGGCCTCGGTCATCGGGCCCGTGAGGTTGCGCAGGTCCTCCTGCTTGGCCTCGATCAGGCGGTCGGTGCCGTAGAGGGCCAGGCGGCGGTAGTCGCCGATGATGCGGCCGCGGGCGTAGTTGTCGGGAAGACCCGTCAGGAAGCCCAGCGAGCGGAACGAACGGATCTCCTCGGTGTAGACGTCGAAGACGCCGTCGTTGTGCGTCTTGCGGTAGTGGGTGAAGATGTCGCGGACCTTCTCATCGACATCGACGCCGTTCTCCCTGCAGGCGCGCGATACGACGTTGATGCCGCCGAAGGGCTTGATGGCACGCTTGAGCAGCTCGTCGGTCTGCAGACCCACGATGAGCTCCTGTTCGCGGTCGATATAGCCGGCCTTGTGCGAGGTGATCGTCGAGACGGTCTTGTTGTCCAGCGAGCGGATGCCGTTATGCTGCCGCTCCTCCTCGAGTGCCTTGAGGCAGAGGTTCCAGATGTGTCGGGTGCGTTCGGTAGGTCCCTGCAGGAACGACGCATCGCCCAGGTAGGGGGTGATGTTCGTCTGTACGAAACTCGTTACGTTGATCTCTTTGCTCCAAAGGCCGTCGATGAAGGTCTTGTTCAGTTCCATAGAAGATATTGTTCTTTTTGAGATTGAAATTGTCGCTTTTCGGCGTGCAAAGATAATTATTTTTTTTAGGAATAGGGCTTCTTGCTGCCATTTCATGATGCCTGGCGGGAAAAATGCCTACAATCCGGTATCTCCGGCCGCGGCCGGTGCGGCAACGGACCGCTGCGGTTCGGCCGCTGCGGGCGGTGTGCCGCCTTGGGCCGGATCCCGGAAATAATGCCTACCTTTGATGCGGAAAAAAATCTCGTCTATGGAAGAACTGACACTCACCACGCCGGCCCTGCTCTTCTCGGCCGTTTCGCTCATCCTGCTGGCCTACACGAACCGGTTTCTCTCCTATGCGCAGCTCGTGCGGGCGCTCAAGGAGCAGCACCTGCAGCATCCGTCGAATGTAACGCGGGCGCAGATCGACAACCTGCGCCGCCGCCTGCACCTCACGCGGACGATGCAGGCGCTAGGCGTTTCGAGCCTCTTTCTGTGCGTCGTAACGATGTTCCTGATCTATGTGGGGCTGGTGGCGTTGTCGGCCTACGTCTTCGGCGCGGCCCTGTTGCTGCTGATCGCCTCGCTCGGCGTCTCGATCCGCGAAATCCAGATCTCGGTCCGGGCGCTGGAGATCCACCTCAAGGATATGGAACGGTAAAAAAATACGAAGATGCGGCAACCTCGCGTCGCGGCATCTTCCCGTACCAACTTATGTAACCTAAAACCAACTCGGTGAATCCGGAATCCCGGATTTCACGCTGCAAAGATAGGGCCCGGCCGTTTCATCCGGATGACGGTGCGGTTTCATTTCCGTGTCGGGGTAAAAAAATCCGCGCTGCGATGCCGACCGAAAAAATCCCGGAACCGACAATCGGCTCCGGGATTCTTTTCATGCGGCGGTCTGCGGTCAGCTGCGGGCCGTAACGTCGAGGAAGTAGCGTTGCGACTTGAGCAGGTTGCGGGCCTGGAGCACCATGGTCTTCGTCTCGTTGAGGATCGTCAGGTAGAGGACGCTGGCGCGCGTGCTGCCCGAGGGATCTTCGTGGATGCGGCGCAGCTGGTTCTTGATCGCCCCGACGATGGTGTCGAACAACCGGTCGCGCATGTCGAGCACCCGGTCCAGCTCGGAGAAGTCCCCGCCGGCGAGCATCTCGTTGATCTTGACGAAGATCGCCTCCACCTCGTCGTTCACGCGCATCAGGTCCACGATCTGCTCCTTCGAGAGCCCCTCGTGGTTGTTGTCGATGTGTTCGAAGGCCGGGCGGGTGATGTGGATCAGCGCCTTGGTTACCTCCGAGAGGTAGTCGGTAACCTGCACATAGAAGTGTCCCGTGTCGATGTCGCAGGCCTGCAGGCGGCGCAGTGTCGCCATGATGCCGTACTTGCGGGTGCGGGCCTCCTCGAAGAGTTTGTCCGAGGTCTGGACCATCTCCCGGAGGACCTTGCGGTTCTCCTTGAAGACGGCCACGAGCGTGCGGTTGTAGATGCGCGTTACCTCCTGCATCGTCGTGCAGACCTCGCCGATGCAGGCGTGCATCACCTCGTCGGGGGTCTCGGCCGCTACGAGCGGCTGCTGTGCCGTCTCCTCCTCCTTCACCCCTGGGGTCTTGCGGTGGCTGCGGAAAAGCAGCCAGGCGCAGAGTGCCGTGAGCGCCGCCACGGCGATCCAGCCGCCCCACAGCAGCAGGGCTGTGGTCGCCAGGGCGATCAGGAAGCCGCCGAGCGCCGTAACGAACCAGCCCGAGATCACGGCCATGACGCCCGTGATGCGGTAGACGGCGCTGTCGCGGCCCCACGTGCGGTCGGCCAGCGAGGATCCCATGGCCACCATGAAGACGACATAGGTCGTTGAGAGGGGCAGTTTGTAGGAGGTTCCGATGGCGATGAGGATCGAGGCGGCCGTGAGGTTCACCACGGCGCGAATCATATCGTACTGGGCCGTCGTGCGCTCCTCGACGGGCAGCGGCTCGAAGCGCCGGTCGATGGCCCGCTGCATCCGCCCGGGAATGAGCCCCGTCCAGAGATTGTTGAGCATCAGGGTGGCGCGTACGAGGCTGCGCGACAGGTAGGTCGAGCCGAAGCGTTCGGACTCCTCGTGCTGCGAGGCGAGCGACAGCTCGGTTTCGGCGACGTGGCGCGACTTTTTCGAGAAGAAGAGCGTGAGGACCATGATGAGTCCCGACGCGAGCAGGATGAGGAAGTTCGCGCGGGCCGGGTGGGCCAGGTCGCCCATCATGATCGACTCGCTGCCGGCCTCACGGGCGATCTGCAGGGCGTCGAAGCTGGCCAGCGGCACACCGATGAAGTTCACCAGGTCGTTGCCGGCGAAGGCCAGGGCCAGGGCGAAGGTGCCCGAGAGGATCGTGATGCGCATGATGTTGAAGCGCATGCGCTGGAGGAGCCACAGCAGCAGCGAGGCGGCGATCCAGAAGACGAGGAGCGTCAGCAGGACATGCTCGCCGACATACTCCGTGATGTCCGCCGGAATGAGACCCGAGCTCTTGAGTCCCTTGAAGAGGGCGAAGTAGAGGATTCCCGAGAGCGAGATGCCGCACCAGAGGGCTCCCCAGCGGCGGAAGACCGCATGGTATCGGAACGAGAAGATCAGGCGCGAGATGTACATGAAGAGCAGGCCGGCCAGGAAGGCGAGGACCACCGAGAGCAGGATGGCGGCGATGATGGCCATTGCCTTGCCCGTGTTGATGAACTGCGAGAGGTCGTGCAGCGAAACGGCCGGGTCGGCGCCGATGCGGAAGAGCGCGGTGGCCACGGCGGCGCCCAGCAGGCCGAAGACCATCGACACGGTCGTCGAGGTAGGCAGTCCCAGCGTGTTGTAGAGGTCGAGCAGCAGGACGTTGCCCAGCATCATGCCCAGAAAGAGCAGCATGATTTCGGAAAAGGAGAATTGTCCGGGATAGAAGACGCCGCTGCGTGCGACCTCCATCATGCCGCTTGAGGTGAGCGTGCCGACGAGAATGCCCACGGCGGCGATCCAGAGGATGAAGCGGCGCGGGGCGACCTTCGAGCCGATGGCCGAATTGAGGAAGTTGATGGCGTCGTTGGTAACGCCCACGACGATACCCAGCACGGCCAGCAGGGCCATGATCACGACGATCGCGATGAAAAGAGGGGACATAGACTTTGTAATTATGCGTAATACGCATGCAAAGTTCCGAAACGTTTGTTTCAGAACAATGACAAGGCCGTGTCGCCCCTATGAATATTTGCGCAGGGTAAAGCGGAACTCCAGACCTCCGCCTTCGCGGTTGCGGACCGAGATCGTCCCGCCGTGGAACGCCACGGCGTTGCGCACGATGGCCAGCCCGAGGCCCGTGCCGCCCAGCTTGCGCGAGCGACCCTTGTCCACGCGGTAGAAGCGTTCGAAAAGATGCGGCAGGTGCTCCTCCTCGACACCGATGCCGTTGTCGGCCAGCAGGATCGTGCAGCTCTCGGCGGTATCGTCCGTCAGGCGGATGTAGAGGTCGCGGCCGCCCGAGTAGGCTGCGGCGTTGTCCGCGAGGTTGCGGAAGATCGACGAGAGCAGCGAGGCGCTGCCGTAGACCTCCACGCGCTTCGGGAAATCGACATGTACGCGCAGCCGCTGATCCTCCGGACGGAGCTCCATGTCGGCGACGACCTCCTCGATCAGCTCGTTCAGTACGACGGGTTCCCGCTGGAAGAGCTGGCTCGCCTCGTCCATGCGCGTGATGGTCGAGACATCGGCCAGCAGGTGGCGGAGCCGTTCGACCTGCTGGAGGCTCTTTTCGAGGAAGGCCGTGCGGCGCTCCCGCTCGAGCTCCGGGTTGGCCAGCAGGGTCTCCACATAGCCCTGGATGGCGGCGATCGGGGTTTTCAGCTCGTGGTTGATGTTGTTCGTGAGCTGTTTCTTGATGCGGATCTTCTCCTGCTCCTCGTGCAGCGCCAGGGCATGTTCGCGGTCGCGTTCGGCCGCCGTGTGCTGCAGGTCGGCGTAGAGTTGTACGATGTGGCGGGAGATGTCGCCCAGCTCGTCGTGGGGGAAGCTGTCCGTCTGGTCGATCCACTCGCCCCGCTCGGCGCGGCGGGCAAATTCGTTCAGCCGTGTGATGTTCTGCCCCAGGCGCCGCGTGGCGAAGTACCCCGCGATGCTCATCAGCAGCGTCATACCCACCATGAACCACAGATAGGCGGGGTCTGCCGCGAGCATCTCCGAAAGCGGGACGGAGTAGGGCACGGCCGTGCGGATGATCCGTTTGTCATCGGCCATGGCCGAGTAGAAGTAGTTGCGCTGCGTACTCTCCGAATGGCGGCGGATGATGTATCCCGTGCCGTTGCGCAGGGCGCTCCGCACCTCGGGGCGGTTGAGGTGGTTCGTCCCGGGGAGCGTGTCGAGGGAGTTGTCGAACAGCACGTTGCCCTCGCGGTCGATCAGCGTAACGCGCAGCTCCTCGAAGGGCCCTTTCCAGCGCGTCGAGAAGACGGACGGTTCGACGCCGTTGTCCAGCGCGTCGAGCATCCGGAGGTTGATCAGCTGCAGGTGGGCATCGAGCCGTTCGGCCTTGAAATGCCGTTCGCGGCCGTACTGGAAAAGCACGAAACTGGCTACCAGTGTCCAGAGGAACACCAGCAGCAGCAGGAAAAGCTGCCTGTGGTAGGAGAGCCTAACCTTTGAAGCCATATCCGTAACCCTGTCGCGTTACGATGTATTCGCCGTAGGGGCCGATCTTGCGGCGCAGGCGTGTGATGTTCACGTCGATCGTGCGGTCGAGGACGACCACCTCGTCGCTCCAGATGCGGTGGAGGATCTCCTCGCGCGAGAAGATCGTGCCGCGGTGGGCGAGCAGCAGGGCCAGGATCTCGAACTCCTTCTTGGTGAGCGGCGCCTCCTCGCCGTCGAGGGTGCAGACCTTGCGGCGCAGGTCCATCTCCAGCCCCTCGAAGCCGATGCGTTCGGCGGCGGGCTGTGCGGCCGAGGTGCGGCGCAGCACGCTGCGTACGCGGGCCAGCACCTCGCGGATCGAGAAGGGCTTGGCGATGTAGTCGTCGGCCCCGAGGTTCAATCCGGCGACGGTGTCGTCCTCCGTGTCGCGCGCCGTGCAGAAGATCACCGGGATGTTCGCCGTGCCGGGGTTCGTCTTGAGCATCTGGGCCATCTTGAAGCCGCTGATCTCGCCCATCATCACGTCGAGCAGGATCAGCGAATAACGCTCGGGGTGCATGCCGAGGGCCTGTTCGGCGCTGTTCGCCACATCGACTTCGTATCCTTCGACTTCAAGGTTGAACTGCAGGATCTCGCACAGCGACTCCTCGTCATCGACCACGAGAATTTTGTATTTTGCCATAACTGCAAGGTTTACGGATCGTTTACGCCTCAAAAGTACGCAACAATCCCGCATGTTACATCCTGCCTGCCGATATTTAACGGAAATGTAATCCCCTTCAGTCGCCCAGAATACGCATCTGCTGCCGTACGGACTCCTCGTGGATGGCCTGCATCACCGTGCGCATGAATTCGCGGTCCATGCCCAGTTCGACGGCCTGCGCGGCGCGGCGCGCGAGCAGTTCGTCGTAGCGCTGCGTCTGGAGGATGGGCATGTCGTGCTCCTTCTTGTACTGTCCGATTTCGCGCGAGACGCGCATGCGGCGCACCAGCAGGTCGAGCAGTTCGTCGTCGAGGCGGTCGATCTCCTTACGCAGTTCGGTGAGGCTTTCGGTCGTCGTGGTCTGCTCGCGGATCACCAGGTTGCGGATGATGTACCCCAGCGCCTCGGGCGTAACCTGCTGCGCCTTGTCGCTCCAGGCCACGTCGGGCGTGCAGTGCGCCTCGACGATCAGTCCGTCGAATCCGAGGTCCATGGCCTGCTGCGAGAGGGGGGCCACCAGCTCGCGCTTGCCGCCGATGTGGCTCGGGTCGCAGAAGATCGGCAGTGCCGGGAGGCGGCGGTGCAGCTCGATCGGAATGGCCCACATGGGGTGGTTGCGGTAGAGGCTGCGGTCGATCGAGGTGAAGCCCCGGTGGACGGCCGCCAGACGCCGGACGCCGGCGTTGTGGATGCGCTCGATGGCGCCGATCCACAGCTCGAGGTCCGGGCTCACGGGATTCTTCACCAGCACGGGAACGTCCTGCCCGCGCAACGCGTCGGCGATCTCCTGCATGGCGAAGGGATTGGCCGCCGTGCGGGCGCCGATCCACAGCAGATCGATGCCTCCGTCGAGAGCCGCGGCGACATGCTCGCGCGTGGCGATCTCCGTGGCGACGTACATGCCCGTCTCGCGCTTGACGCGCTGCAGCCAGGGAATTCCCGCGGCGCCCACGCCTTCGAAGCCTCCCGGCTTGGTCCGGGGCTTCCACAGCCCGGCGCGGAAGATGCGGAATCCCTCGGCGGCAAGGGCCCGGGCCGTGTTGAGTGTCTGTTCTTCGGTTTCGGCGCTGCACGGTCCTGCAATGACCAGCGGCCTCCGGGGATCGACCCCGGGCAATACGATGGGTTGAATGTCGTTCATGGCTATTGTCGTTTTTTTGTCGTTTCGGTATTCGGTTCCCGGGCGGATCATACCGCCGGAGTGGTGCAGGCGGCGTATTGGCCGAGGATGCGGAAGTCGCTCGTGAGCGGCCGCACGGCGTCGATCGCCTGCCGGAAGCGGAGCGGGTCGTCGAAGGCCACGTCCACATAGAAGCGGTACTCCCACTCGCGGCCGATGATCGGCAGCGACTGGATCTTCGTCAGGTTGATGTCGTAGAACGACAGCACGGTGAGCACCTTCGAGAGGCTTCCCTGCGTATGGGCCAGCGTGAACAGGAGCGAGGCCTTGTCGATGCGCTCCGCATCGACGTACGACGGGGCGAGGCGTTCGTCGGCCAGGATGAGGAAGCGCGTGAAGTTGTGTTTGTTGGTCTCGATGCCCCGTTCGAGGATCTCGAGTCCGTAGAGCTCCGCGGCATCGGCGCCGCAGATCGCCGCCGTACTCTCCAGCCGGCATTCGGCGATCTCCTGGGCGCTGCCGGCCGTGTCGTCGCGTTCGACGACCTTCAGTTGCGGGTGCCCCTTCAGGAACTCCCCGCACTGCATCAGGGCGATGGGGTGCGAGTGGATTTCGCGGATCCGGTCGAGCCCCTGCCCCGGGAGGGCCGCTGCGACATGCGAGATGCGGAGCTTCTCCTCGCCGATGACCTGCGTGCGGCTGCACCGCAGCAGTTCGTGGTTCGGGAGCAGGCTTCCCGCGATGGTGTTCTCGATGGCCGCGATGCCCAGCAGCGCCGGGTCTTCGGCCATGCGGCCGAAGAGTTCGTCGAAGCTCCGGCAGGGGATGATTTCGAGCTCCTCGCCCGGGAAGTGGCGGCGGGCGGCCGTTTCATGGAAGCATCCTGCGATGCCCTGTATGGCGATTCGTTTCATGGGGTTGTGGTTGTCATTAAAAAATCCCGCTCTTTGGGGAGCGGGATTTTCGTGTTCTACCGTATTTTCTGATCGTTTCATCCGGTTACATGCATGACCTCCCGCTTTTTCTCTCGGCGTAAAAGAAAAAGGAATAAAAGAAGTATGCAAATCCGTATGAACGCATCGTTCGTCGTGTTGCTTGTTGCAAATGTAGCGAATTATTCCGGAAAATCAAATTTTCGGCGGCATTTTCCGTGTCGGGCGGCGAAAAAACGACCTTTCGGAGGACTCGGAACCGGGTTCCCGGAACTTCGCAGTTCCCGGAATCCCTTCCCCGGGCTGTAGACAAAAAGGGATACCCGAAGGTATCCCTTTTTCGCTGTTCCGCAGTCGGGATGCGGCTATTCTTCCGCCGCAGCGCCGGTGATCTCGCCGGGTATCGCGTCGCAGCGCTTATACACCGAGACGATCGTCGGGTCGTCCTGGGCCGTCCAGACCATCGTATCCTCGTAGAGGTCCGAGACGATGTAGCGGTGTCCCCAGTCGCCGATGCCGTAGTCGTAGGCACCCATGATGATGGCGCCGAGCTCGACGTCGGTCGTGATGTCGTAGCGTCCCGTGAGCTTGCGCGCCGAGAAGCTGTCCAGATTCTGGTACATCGTGAAGAGCTGGTCCTTGCGCGTGAACTCGATGTAGACATAGCTGCCTTCGGCGAGCGTCGTGCCGTTCCATTCGGCAAGCTGCCAGGTCCCGGAGATGTTGTGAGGCGTAACCTCCAGGCCGGGATCCTCGTAGGTCTTGTCTTCGTCGCAGGCGCCCAGACAGAGTGCGGCAGCCGCGAGGAGGGTCAGTTTCAGAAGTTTTTTCATGCTGTATCGTTACTTTTTGTCAAATTCTTGTTTGTGGATTCGTCAGCGCGATGTGCCGAAGCGGATGCGTACGGTGCTTTGCCGCGGCGTGAGCCCGACGCCCTGCAGGATGACGGGCAGCTGCTCGGGCAGGCGCTCCGGGGCTTTCGAAGGGTCGAAGCGGATGACCAGGTCGCCCGTCGCTCCGGGCTCCAGCCGCTGCGGGTCGCATTCGAAGCGGATGTAGGGCGGGAGCAGCAGGCTGTCTGCCGTGATGCGCAGCGGCTCCTCGCCGGCATTCAGGCACTCGATGCGCTCGGTCTGCGCTCGGTCTCCGGCGATATGCACCTCCTGCTGCTTGAGCCGCAGGGCGTCCATCGCATAGGGATAGTCCGCCGTCGGCAATGCCGCGGGGATAACCCGTCCGGTGAGTTCGAGAATCGCCGTGGGGAGTTTCTCCGAGAGCTGCGTGAAGACGAAGATCCGCCGCCGGAAATAACCCGGATGCCGCTTCGGGTGGTACGTTACCGTAATGCTCCCCTCGCCGCCCGGAAGCACCGGCCGCCGGTCGTACGAGGCCGCGGCGCATCCGCAGGTGGTCTCCACGCGGGTGATGACGAGCGGCCGTTCGCCGGCGTTCGTCCAGCGGTAGGTGAAACTCGGCGGCGTGGCCTCCTCGCGGATCTCGCCCGTCTCAATGCGCATGCGCTCGAAACGCATCGCCTCGCGGCCTTCGGCCTGGGGCGGATGGGCCAGACTGTCACGCAGCGCCTGCGGAATATGCGGCACCTGTGCCCGGAGGGGCATGGCGAGGAACATCGCACACGCCCATCCGGCACAAAGCATCGCTATCGTTCCGCCGCGCCGCATCCTAAAGCCATCCGTTTCCGTTTGCCGACTTGCGGACGGTGATATTGAACGACTGCGTCTGGCTGCCGGCCGAGATCGACGCATGCGTCGAGCCCTCCTTGAGGCCCTTGACGGTGAGCAGGCCGTTTTCGAGCGTTGCCGTAGCAATGCTCCCGTCGTCGATCTGCACGGTGTAGGTCAGCTGTTCGCCGTCGAGGAAGTAAACGGCCGGACGCTCCGTTACCGAACCCTCAAGCGGAATGTAGAGGTTCGGGAAGCGCATCTGCACGCCGCCTTGCGCGACGGCGTCAAGCAGCTGCCGGGCATTGACCTGTCCGGTACCCATCTTTCCCGTATAGTTCGTGAGCATCATCTGCGTGGGGTTGGTGAGCCCCATGTCGTAGGCGTAACGGTAGTAGAACTTCGTGCTGGTGATGTAGGAGTCGATCGGCGTGGCGGTCCGGTAGAGCAGTTCGCGGAACTCCTCGGCCGTGAAGTGGCGGCGCATCTGGGCGGCATACGAAAGGCCCAGAGCCACGACGCCCGAGACGTGCGGGCAGGCCATCGAGGTGCCCTCCATGTAGCCGTAGCCGGTTTCGCTGACGTTGTAGGGAAGCGTCGAGAGCACGCAGCCCGTTTCACCGCGCAGGGCGCCTTCGCCGTAATCCCAGTAGTAGTCGCGGTCGCCGCCCGGGGCCGAGATCTTCGTGCCGCCGCCGTAATTGGTGTAGGTGGCGGGCGTGTAGTCGGCGGCCGTGGCGGCTACCGAAACGCACATGCTGGCCGCACCGGGAAATCCTGCCGTATTGGCGTACTCGTTGCCCGAGGCGAAGACGGCGATACCGCCGTCGATGGGGCCGTTGGGCGATCCGGCGTTGTGGGTGAAGTAATCGATGGCGTCCTTTTCGAGCGGAGCGAGGGTTTCCCACTGCTCCTCGTTGGCGTAGCCCGGCGAACCCCACTCATAGCTGTTGGCCGTACCGGAGGTATAACCCCAGCTGCACTGGAGGATGACCGCACCGTTGTCGGCGGCGTATTTGATCGCCTTGACCGACGACATGGAGTTGCCTCCGGTGTTTCCGGCGAAAATCTGGCATGACATGATCTTCACGCCCGGCTGCGAGGGCGTGCCTCCCGCGATCGAGCAGATACCCTCGTTGTTGCCGTTCATGGCGGCAATGACGCCGGCGACATGCGTGCCGTGGCCCGTGTCGTTCAGATCGTCCCAGGTGATGATACCGGTGTTGGTTACGAAGTTGTATCCGTGGATGTCGCCGGCATATCCGTTGCCGTCGTTGTCCTTTTTCGAACCGTCGATTTCATCTTCGTTGGTCCAGATGTTCGCGGCCAGCTCGGGGTGTGTCAGGCAGACACCCTCGTCCAGCACGGCGACGATGATCGACGGATCGCCCGTCGAGGCGCTCCAGGCCTCCTGGCACCGAACGTCGGCGCCGGCGATCGATTTCGCCTGCGGGCAGGCCTCCGTGCCGGTGAACATCGTGCCGTCGTTGACCAGATTCCACTGCATCGGAAGCAGCGGGTCGCTGAAGGAGGCTCCGGCACGCGTGCCGGCCGTGCGGCGCTTGAGCATTTCGAGCGTCTCGCGCGTCAGGGGCGTGGCCTTGCGTTCCGAGCTGTAGGCACGCTGGATCTTGCGGTTGGGGTTGGCATACTGTACCTCTCCGAGTTGCGAAAGGCGGGCGATGACCTCCTCGACGCTGTACTCCTTGTTGAAACGCACCACATACCAGAGGTTGAGTCCCGCTTCGCGCGTGCGCTCTTCGGTGCGGGCATCGACCGGGAAGATGCGCTCGATTTCATAGCCGCCGATAAGGTCCAGGACTTCGTCCACGGAGAGGATTCCCGAACGGGTAGCCGGAGCGCCGCTGCGGGTCCGGGCCTCCATTTGGTCGAGCATGTCGCTGACGTAGCTCTGGAACTTTACGAGCACCTCGCCCGAGACGGGCTCGTTCTGCTCCGGCGTTTCGAGCCGCGGTTCCGAAGGCGTCGGAAGCTCGTCGGTCGCGCAGGCGCCGAAAGCAAGCAGGGCTGCGATACAAATGCCGTATATCTCTTTTTTCATCTTTCGTTGTCTGTTTTATGCGTTGAATAATCCGATGGCTACTCTTTCCGGTTGGGATCGAGATACTTCTTTCCCTCGTAGAATTCGTAGTAGTCGTTCAGGTTGATCGGCTCGTTGGTGAATCCTGCCGTCTTGCCCTCCTTGTCCTTGCCCTCCTGGGTGAAGACCAGCGTGAAGGGGTCCCACCAGTCGAGTGCCGGGTGGCGGAGCAGCCATTCGGGGAGCTCTCCGGTCAGACGGTTCAGGTTGATCGAGAAGCGCTTGATGTTGGGAAGCACCTTCGGAATGCCCACCAGCGCCTGTGGCAGCGAGTCTGCGGCGTTGATGTCGGCCTGCGTGTAGGTCGTGTAGTCCTTCATGTCGGGAATGCGGCCCTGGAGGTAGTTCACCGAGAGCACCAGCGTATCGAGCTTGTCCCATTCGAGCAGGCGGCGCGGAAATTCACGCGTTTCGCTCGTCTCCTGGAACAGACCGCCGAAATTGGTGGTCGTCGAGTTGTAAAGGTCGTAGATGATGATGCGCTGGTTGGTATTCAGCCGCAGGGCATGCAGATTCGGGAAATTCTCCTTGGTGAGTACCGACGGAATATTCTCGAAGTTGTTGCCCGAGAGATTGAGGTATTCGAGGCTCTTGAGCTCCTTGAACGAAGGATCCAGTTCGGTAAGTCCGTATGCGCCGATGGTCAGCCGTTTGAGTTGCTTGAGCTTCGAAATGTGCTCTCCCGTGGAGAGGTTGTAGAGGGTGGAGTTGGTATTCGAATAGAAGACCAGTTCGTTGGCGGCCGTGAGGTACTGAACCTCGAACGGAATACCCTCCTTGGTGCTGAACATGTAGAAACGGGCGTATTTTACGCGGCCGACCATGTCGTCCGTACATCCTTCCATATCCTTTTCCCAGAGTTCCACATTGTCCCAGTTCGCCATGCTCTCGGAGGTTTCCCACGACTGCCACATGTCGAGGGCGCGGGCGATCGAGAGCAGCGCTACGGAGTCTCCGGCGCGCGTCCCGACGTCGATCGGCTCGGATGCGTTCTGTCGTACGGTCAGGCCGTCCTGCGTGGCAAGCTGCACCTCCTTGCGGGGTTTGAAAACGATGTAGGCGTTGCGTTCCGTGTCGCGCGAATTGATCTCCCAGTTGAAGCGCAGGGTTACCTCGCGGGGACGCACACCCCGGTCGAGATTGACCTGATACTCCTCGGAGCGGAGCCAGGACTGGGCCTCTTCGGGAATCTCGATGTCGAAATCGACGTTGGTCTTCACGCGTACGTCGAACGTACGAGCGTCCAGTGCGGCGTAGTTGGCGATGTTGACCTGCGGGCTCTCAAGCGTAATGGCGTAGTCGAAACCCTGCTGCGAGATGGAGATGTCGCGGCGCTCCTCCCAGTTGTTCTGGTTCTGGATGCGCACCATGCCCTGGCGGGGTTCGTTGAGCAGGGCCGAGTCGATGATGATCTGGCAGACGGCCGAGCCGCGGCCGTTGGCCGGCGAGATGGTGATCCAGGGATCGTTCGTCAAGGCGACCCACTGGTCGTCGGCCGTGATCCGGATGTTCCGGGTCCCGCCCTCGGCACCGATCTCGATCGAGTCGCTGTCGATCTTTACGCCGACCTTCTTGTCGTCCGAGCAGCCGACGGCCACCAGTGCGCAGAGAAAAATCGATATATAGGTTTTTACGTTCATGATTTGCGTACGTTCTTAAAGGTTATTCGAGCATCGCTTCGCAGTTGGTGATGTTCTGCGTCTTGTCGTAAATGAGGATATAGGCTCCGTTCTCCCAGGCGTAGCAGACATCCGAAGCATCGAACGTGATGTTGGGGTTGTCGCTGATGTCGAGCGTCCAGATGGCCGTCGAGATCGTGTCGTCGATCTTGCGCAGGTCGTTCGAACCGATGTAGAAGCCGCGCAGACCGGTGTGCTGGTAGACGCCCGTGGGCCACTCCCTCAGGCAGCGTTCGCCCTGCTCGTCGCGCTGGCCGCGGATGGCGAAGACCGTCAGCCCCTTGCAGGTCATCGGCTCGTAGGGGAACTTCGCGAAGGCGTTCTGCGACAGGTCGAGACCGTAGAGGTAGGGGAGCGTGTCGGCCGAGAAGTCGTCGGGAAGATCCGTGAGGCGGTTGTACGTCAGGTCGAACGAGATCAGACGGCTCGAATACTTGCCCTCGAAGCACCCTTCGGGGAACTCCGTGAGGCCGCAGCCGCGCAGGATGATGTACGACACCTCCGAGTCGGAGTCGCCGAGCCACTTGGGATATTTCGTCAGTCCCGGGTTGCCGGCCAGGGTGAGCGTCTGGACATAGATGCCCTTGAAGGCGGCAGCCTCCTCGTCGGTATAGTCCTGCAGGTCGTTGTAGGAGAAGTCGACGTTCGAGATGGCGGAGATCATCTCCGAGCTGAAGATGTTGGGGAACTTCTTCAGCTTGTTGAACGAGAAGGAGAACTCGGTCAGATCGTCCATGTTGCAGAACCGGCCGTTCTCGTCGACGGGGATCTCCTCGATCTGGTTGTGGCTGAAGACCAGCTCCACGGGAGCAACCTCCTCGCCCAGCGGATGGAGCGTGTGGATGTTGTTGCGCGTCAGGTCGAGCAGACCCAGACGCTTGAAGTTCCGGAAGGAGGCGGGCAGCTCCTCGAGGCTGTTGTCCGTCAGGTAGAGCATCTGCAGGGTCTCCTTCGAGGGGCCTTCGGCCAGTTCGGTCAGTCCGTCGTGGAGATCCTGGGCCTCCCACTGCTTGTTGTTCGAGAGGTTCGCGGCAACGAGCTTCGGCATCTTGGCGATAGCGCGCGGGAACTTCTTCATGTTCGGGCAGTTGTACACCTCGAAATCGGTGCAGGCTGCCAGTCCCGACATGCCCTCGCGGCCTTCGCCCTCGTAGTCGGGAAGCGACTCGATGGCGCTGTTGGCGATATAGAGGTACTCGAGCTTCTTGAGGTTGCCGATCTCGGCGGGCAGCGACCGGAGCCCGTTGCAGAGCTTGCCGTGCGAGGTGTCCATCGGACGGATGTCGCGCTGGCGGCCCGTCGAGGCCTCGAAGATCTGATCCTCGGTGTAGCCCTGGTCGTAGAGCTCCGTGGCGCGGATGTGGATGCCGTGCTCGCGCAGCGCAAAGGCGCAGGGCCAGGACATCTGCGTGGCGGGGTGCATGGCGTGCAGCAGGGCGCGATGGTTCTCCATGCGGTTGCGCGAACGCTCGGTGAGGCTCTGGTCGGGATCGAGCGTCGGATCCTTGAAGCCGACGTTCGTGTCGTTGTGCGTGCCCAGATAGAGCTCTACGAGCTCGGTGAGCTGTCCGAGCTCCTTGGGCATGTCGCCCGAGAAGCCGAAGCCGCTGATGTCGATCATGGCGATACGTCCGTTGGTATGGACCTCGACACCCGGCTGGTAGCTCCACAGGTCGGGGTCCTTGTTGAAGTCCCAGTTCGATCCGACGGGGTAGTTCTCGCCCTGGTAGGACCACTCATCGCCGTGCAGCGCTTTCCAGATCGCGTAGAGCGCATAGTGGTCCTTCATGTATTCGTCGGCCTCGTAGAGCGTAACGGCGACGTCGCTGTCGGTCGTACGGTTGTCCTCGACCGTGAAGGGCGACTCGGCCGGAGCGGTATTGGTCTCGAGCAGGGTGCCGTCGCTGTCGTAGGTAACATATTTGATGACCGCATAGTTTCCGGCCGGAAGCGAGAGCAGCGAGTCGCAGGCGCAGGTCGAGGTCTGATATCCCGGAGCGGTTTCCGTATTTTCGGGATCGTCGAAATGGATCGAGAAGGTTACGGGCAGTTTTTCGAACGATACGAGGTTGTTCGTTTCGGTATCCTTGACCGTAATGTCGAACGATCCGATCTCCTCGAAGATGTACTGGCGGGAGACTCCGCTGCGGCTCTTCGGCGGATTGAATCCGGACATGTCCTTCGTGAGGGTGAAGCGCACCTTGCCGCGCGGCTGGACATTTACCGTAAGGTCGTGAACAGTGAGTCCTCCGGCGACGACCGTCAGATCGGGATCGACGGCATTGCCGTTGTAGAGTTCCCCGTCCTCGGCATCGAAAAGCGTGAAGCGGGTGATCGTGTAGTTGCCCGTAAGGAGCTTGAGTTTGGCACTCCGCATGCCGTATTCGGCGCTTTCGGCATCGGCAGCCGAAAGCGTGAGCGTCTGGACGATCGTCTCTTCGCCGCTGGTGAGTGTTACCTGGACCTTGCTGGCTTCCGCAAGGTAATCCAGCTGGGGCTTGACGGCCCGGGATTGTGTCTGAGTCGCATCGTCTTGGGGGGCTTCATAGGAGGCCTCCTTGTACAACTTGAACTGAACGTACCCGTAATCCAGATCGCGGTTGTCGATTCCGTCGTCGTCCGTGCATCCTGCGAAGAACCCGAGCGCCAGCCCGACGATCAGCATTACGGCGGTTTTTGATAGTTTTCTTTTTTAAATTGCGCTAATTTACGGTGAATGATGTTGGTAAACCCGTACCCCCCCCAAAGGGGGGGACCGGAATTCGGGGGGGTACGGCAGAGGGGCGACGAGGAGGGTAACCGCTGCGACGTCCCCTCCCCCTGCGAAGGTGAGCGTAGCTTGTTTGGTGGACACCCGTCGGGTATCCATCTTGATGTTGAGCGTCGTCTCGCTGGTTACCTCGGCATTCAGCCATTCGGTGTCCACATACGGGATGATCTGCAGGTAGTTGGGGTTGAACGGAGTGGTCGTTACCGTAATGGCTTCTCCCGGGACGGAAGTGAGCAGGTAAATGACCGAACCGACGGCGAGTTTCTCCTCGAATTCGCTCTTCAGATCCATTCCGATGGCATCCTTGAGCATGAAGGCCATTTCTGCAAAATTGGTGTTCGTGATGGGCTCCAGATAGCTGTTGGGACTGTCGGAGGTGATTTCGGCCTGGAACGAGCCGGCGCTGCTGCCCGAGTCGGTCTTGCAGCAGATGGCGGCCTTCGGTCGGTTATCCACATAGAGAACGGCATATCCGGTCTTGTTCTCCGAAACGTTCTCCATGAGGATGTCGAAGCTCTGTGCCGTTACGGCATTGCCCTCCGAGTCTACGAAAGCGTCGTCTTTGCGGATGCTGAGCCATCCGGACGCCGACTGCATCGGCATGAACTGCTCGTCGAAGAATCTTACGGTAAATCCGTCCAGACTCTGATCGTAGATGACCGATGCATAGGAGTTTTCGCTCGTATAGGTCATCAGGTAGTTCTGTTCGTTCGGTGTGCCGAAAATGCTGGCCATGTCTTCGGGGAGCGCGCCGTCTTCGGCATAGGTAAGCTGCCGGAACGTGGTGTTCGAGCTCTCCATGCCCTGCAGGTCGCGTACCGAGAAGAGCGAGCTGATCGGGGCATCCTGGGTGATCGTAGCCAGCTCGTAGGGACGGTATGCCTCCTTGAGCGACGGGATGTAGGTATTGGGATCGGGTTCGATCAGATCCTGTGCCGAAGTTACGTCCTTGGCCAGTTCGGCGGGAAGCAGCACGACGGATGCCGAGCGTGCTGCCGGGCGGAAACTTCCCGGATTGGCATCGGCCGTCAGCCGGTATTCCGTGGTAACGAGAACGTCGTTGCCCGAAAGGAGGGTCTCGTGGATTTCCACCCAGTTACAGATGCCGTACTGATAGAAGCCCTCGAAGAGTTCCTTTTTCTCGAGGACGTAAAGCTGGTATCCGAAGGTTCCCGATTCGGTCGTGAGTTTGGCGGCCGTAGTCTGGAACGTGGGGCCGTAAAGGGTCCAGCTCGTGCTGCCGATGCCGCCCTTTCCATACTCTCCGGCGGCATTGAACGTATAGGTCATACCCTGGTTGATGGTCGTCAGTTCCTTGTCCTTGCATCCGGGGATCGAGATCCGGAACGAGTATTTGACGTCGTTGTTGTTGTAGTCGCAGAAGACGAGTTCGCTTTCGGTATCCTCGAGCGGATAGGCTTCGGGATCTCCCGAAAGCAGGATCTCTACCGTCTCGCCGGCCTTGCCCTCCGAGGGGGCGATTTCGGCGATCCATTCGGGCTTCGTGTCGAGACGCCACGGGAAGTTCGCTGCGATCTTGATGGGGAGGTTTTCGGGTTCCATGACATTCTCCTTCCACGGAATGACGAGCGTCGTCTGCGCCGCATCGACGGGCTGCTCCTCGTAGGTGATCTCGCCGAATCCCGACTGCTCGCCGGCGTAGAGATCGAACTGGCGCTCCACGGTGCCGCGGACAACGGTGGCGATAATCTGTGTCTGTCCGCCCATGGTCATCGAAACGTCGATGCTGCGGTCCGTATCGTACTCCTCCTTGTCGGAAACACAGACGGTGATGGTGTGCTGTCCGGCCTTGCCGCGCAGGGTGTAGGCCGTCAGACCGTCGTCGTCGAGCCAGAACCATTCGCCGGCTTCATTCTGGTCGATGCTCACCGACCACTCCTGATTGGGCTCGATGGGAATCGTGCACGTCCCTCCGATTTCGATGCCGAGGGTCGTTTTGACCGGGAAATTGGGTTCCGGCAACTTTTCCTCCGAATCACTGTCGGCACATGCGCTCTGCAGGAGAGCCGCCCCGGCAAACATTGCCAGAAAGAGATGCTGCAAATACTTTTTTTTCATAGTCGTATCGTTTTTATTTTATTTTCATTTTTTTATTCGTTGGCGGGGCCTCCGTGCTTTTGCATGCCGTCCTCGCGCACCAGGCGGTCGGCCTCCTCGTCGCTTACCCACTCCATGATGTTGTAGAAGGTTCCGACGGTGCCTACGGGCGTGCCCATGTCATAGACATAGACATAGCTCCAGAGTTTCACGTTCCCGGCGCAGGTATCGAAGAACGAGTAGTAGTTGGGGCTGTTCGTTACGAGAATCTTGTTGTCTCCGTTGATCTGTCCGAATACCGAGAGCTCGTCGCTCAATATCTGGTCTCCGGGCATGGATACCAGCGGCAGGGAGAGATCCTCCGCGTCGAACGAGATTTTCACGTCATAGCCCGTGAAGAGCCAGTCGTGCAGGATGATCGTCGTCGGATCGGCGGGATCCTGTTCGGAGTAGATCAGCCGCTGTACGCTGGTGTTCTCGACACCGGGATAGCTCTGCAGGAAATTCGAGGTTACCACGCACCAGCCGGTGAAGTCCTCAATGTGGAACGTGCAGCCCTTGAGCATCCGCACGCGGGTCTGATCCTGATAGAGGTCCCATTTCAGCTGCTCGGGCATCACCAACTTGAGTGTGAACTGCAGCGTGTCGGAGGGTTCGAAGTTTTCATAGTTTCCGTGTACGAGCACCTCGGTCGAACGCTTGCCGGCCGGAATGGTGATCGTGTTGGATGCCAGGCGGTAGTGCAGGCCTTCGATGGCCGTGCTGCCCTGGTCGATGACCTCCACGCCGAACGTGCGGTCGTAGTCGCAGGCGAGGGTCGTGGAGACGGGAACCGGGAAGTACTCCTGGTTCTCGAGTACCATGTTGAGCGAAACGGAGTCCGGGAACATGACATACTCCCCTTCGGAATAGGTCTTGTACTCCTCCTGACAACCCGTGGCGAGCAGCCCGGAGAGCCCCGTCGCAAAGAGGAACGTTATGATTCGTTTCATGATCGATCTGCTATGTGGTTACTATTTGTTGCTTTCGTTGGGGGTGATCTCCGATCCCGGGGACTCCAGTTCGTGCTGGGGAATGGGCCATACGAAGAGCGGGTCGCCGGCTTCGATGCGGAGGTTGTTGCCCTCGTCCTGGGTGCAGGACTGCGGCGTACGCTCGAATCCCAGGCCCCAGCGCTTGAGGTCCTGCAGGCGGAAGCCCTCCATGTAGAGCTCGCGCACGCGCTCCTCGGAGAAGGTCTTCACGTCGGTCTGCCAGTTGCCCGAGAGGTTGATCATGCCGCCCGACAGGAACCGGGTGGCACGCAGCGTCTCGAGGTCCTTCTGAGCCAGATCCGCGCGCGGGCTTGCCTGCCGGCAATAGGCCTCGGCACGGATCAGATACTGCTCGGCCAGGCGCAGCGGCTTGGGCATCGAAACCTGGAAGATACGCTGCGGGATGAAGATCGAGCGGTTGCCGTAGTACTTGACCAGCAGCGGCCACTCCAGGCCGTTCGTGTAGCCGATGGTGATGCCGTCGTCCGAGTCGGCGAAGTAGCTCTCGCCGCGCAGGTCGTTGTCCTCGTAGGCGTCGAGCACCCACTGGGCCGGAACATAATCGGGGTAGAAGTAGGTATAGTCGCGGTTGAAATTGAGGAAGACGGTGCCCAGGGCGCCTCCGTAGGAGGTGCTCGTAAAACCGATGCGCCAGATCACCTCCGAGCCCAGGTCATAGGCCCACATGTAGTCGAACGTGGTGGCGCCGTCGGGAGCCGTATCCTGGAACGAGGTGAGTTCGAACGTATCCTTCTTGTCGTCGAGCAGGATGCTCGAGTACTTGATGGCCTCCTCCCAGTTCTGCATGTAGAGAGCCACGCGGGCGCGGATGGCCTGCACGGCGGCCTGCGACATGTAGTAGTTGTTGGGCGTATCCTCGTCCTCGTCCATGAGCTCCTCGGCTACGGTCAGATCGTCGAGCACGAAGCGGTAGGAATCGTAAAGCGAGGCGCGTTTGACGGGCTCCTTCTCGAAATATTTCGTGCGCAGCACGACACCCTGCTGCTGCTCGGCGCGGGAGGGGTCATAGGCCTCGCAGAAGCACTTGATGAGTTCCGAATAGCAGAGGGCGCGGATGGCATGCACCTCGCCGGTGTACTGGTCGAGCGTTTCGAGGTTCGTGTCGCTCGTCTCCCGGGCCACGACGTCGTCGATGCGGTCGAGGTAGAAGTTGCAGGCGCCGATTACGGCGTAGAGCTGGGCGTAGACATCCTGGATGAGGAGGTCCGTCGGGCGCACCTTCCAGAGCCAGAAGTCGCCGTAGGTGTTCGAGTTGCCCTCGACGGCATAGGCCAGGTCGCACTGGATATCGGGCAGCAGGGTGAGGTACCCGCTGTACAGTGCGCCGCTCATGAGCTGTGCGTAGATGCCGATCAGATGCTGCTCGGCGTCGGCAAAGGTTTGCATGGCATCCTTCTCGGGAATGGCGCTGCCGGGATACTTGTCCAGACAGGAGCTCATGCCGACGAGCGCCGTGAGCGCGAGGATGCCGAGTTTGATATTGCGTAAGAATTTGTTCATGGCTGTTGATTAGAAGGTTAAGTCGAGACCGCACGTATACTGGCGGGTTTATTGGGATTTCGCGGCGTTGCGGTTGCTGTTTTCCTCCCGGTCCAGTTTGGGTGAACTCCTGTATGGTGGGATGATTTGTGGGTGGGTGGGTGTTTCTATGCCACTTATGGCACAGGGGCCTGCCTGCGAGCTCCTTGTGGAGGTGGTCGTGGGGCAGGGG
>ERZ1664515.2-NODE-2-length-110469-cov-9.277311_pt1 | contig 110469 bp, 87 predicted proteins | sample MGYA00575335_ERZ1664515 | MGnify/ENA primary metagenome ERZ1664515 (study PRJEB40874, sample SAMEA4040737) | Gallus gallus | biome: gut; material: content | place: India | collected 2016-01-01 | study: EMG produced TPA metagenomics assembly of PRJEB14491 data set...
CCGCCCACCAACCCCACTCCCCACCCGCGTGCAGGGCTGGTCGCCCCCGAAGACAGCATGATGCACCGCTCCCGCGGACGCGAGGAGGAGACCCCCGACCGCGGGATTGACTCGGGTCGCGCGTGCCGCCGAGGCGGCTACTGCTCGCAGAAGCATCCCCGGGCGGCCTTCGCCGCGATGATTACCCGGCTGGACCTCTACGTCGGAGAGTTGGTCGCCAAACTCCGCGAAAAGGGGCTGCTCGACAACACGATTCTCCTCTTCGCCAGCGACAACGGCCCCCACATGGAGGGCGGCGCCGATCCCGACTTCTTCGACAGCAACGGCCCCTACCGGGGTTACAAACGCGACCTCTACGAGGGCGGCATCCGCGCGCCGATGATCGTCTCGTGGCCCGGACACGTCGCCGAAGGCTCGACCAGCGACACGGCCGGCGCCTTCTGGGACTTTCCGGCGACCTTCGCCGAGGCGATCGGCTCCGACATACAGCTTCCCGAGGAGGGCATCAGCCTGATGCCGACACTCGAGGGACGCGGAGAGCAGCCCCGGCACGAAACCTTCTACTTCGGATTCATGGAACTCGACGGCCGCGAAGCCCTCTACCGCGGCGACTGGAAGCTGCTGCACCTCGACATTCGCTCCGAAAACCCCCGTTACGAGCTCTACAACCTCCGGGAGGATCCCGCCGAGGAGCACAACGTCATCGACCGCTATCCCGGGATCGCCGAGGAGCTCAAGGCCCTGATGCGCGCCTCGTGGCGGCCCGACCCGGCCTGGCCGCTCTTCGGGGAGTAGCCGCAGACGGAGCCCGGGTGCCGGAGCCGGAGAAAAATTCCCGGGTGCGGACGTGCAAGATTGCGCCGAATTTACTATTTTTGCACTCCGTAACGCGAAAACACGAAAAACACAAGATACCATGCTTACACTGAAGCAAATCCGCGACGACAAGGAAGCCGCCGTACGCCGTCTGGCCAAGAAGGGTGTGGACGCCGCATCCGCCATCGAAAAGATCATCGCCCTCGACGACCGCCGCAAGGCCATCCAGGTGGAGCTCGACACGACACTCGCCGCACAGAACAAGGCCGCCAAGGAGATCGGCGCCCTGATGGGCCAGGGCCGCCGCGAGGAGGCCGAGGAGCGCAAGCACTTCGTGGCCGACCTCAAGGAGAAATCCTCGCGCCTGCAGGCCGAGTCGAACGACGTGCAGCAGGAACTCCAGGCGACGCTCGTAACGCTCCCCAACTTCCCCGCGGAGATCGTTCCCGAGGGCAAGACGGCCGAGGACAACCTCGTGGTCAAACTCGTCGAAAGCTACACGCAGCTGCCCGAAAACCCGCTGCCCCACTGGGAACTGGCCCGCAAGTACAACATCATCGACTTCGACCTGGGCGTGAAGCTCACCGGCGCGGGATTCCCCGTATACAAGGGCAAGGGCGCCCGGCTGCAGCGCGCGCTGATCAACTACTTCCTCGACTGCAACACCCGTGCAGGCTATCTCGAGGTGGAGCCGCCGATCATGGTGAACGAGGCTTCGGGATTCGGCACCGGACAGCTGCCCGACAAGGAGGGGCAGATGTACCACGCCACGGTCGATAACTTCTACATGATCCCCACGGCAGAGGTTCCCGTAACGAACATCTACCGCGACGTGATCCTCGACGAGAAGGATTTCCCGGTGAAGATGACCGCCTATACCCCCTGCTTCCGCCGCGAGGCCGGCTCCTACGGCAAGGATGTCCGCGGTCTGAACCGTCTGCACCAGTTCGACAAGGTGGAGATCGTCCAGTTGTCGCTGCCCGACGTATCGTACGAGGCGCTCGACGGCATGGTGGCCCACGTCGAGGGGATCGTCCGCTCGCTCGGACTCCCCTACCGCATCCTGCGGCTCTGCGGCGGCGACATGTCCTTCACCTCGGCCCTGACCTACGACTTCGAGGTCTACTCCGAGGCGCAGAAGCGCTGGCTGGAGGTCTCCTCGGTCTCGAACTTCGAGTCGTTCCAGGCCAACCGCCTCAAGCTCCGCTACCGCGACGGCGAGAAGAAGATCCACCTGGCCCACACGCTCAACGGCTCGTCGCTGGCCCTGCCGCGCATCGTGGCCGCCCTGCTCGAGAATTTCCAGACTCCCGAAGGAATCCGGATCCCCGAGGTGCTGATTCCTTACACGGGTTTTGATATTATCAAATAAGTTTCCTATATTTGTCGGACACAAACAAACTCATAACAATAAATTTTTACTGCAATGGCTTACAAAATCACCGACTCCTGCGTTGCTTGCGGAACCTGCATCGGCGAATGCCCCGTTGAGGCCATCTCGGCCGGCGACATCTATGTGATCGATCCGGACAAGTGCATCGACTGCGGCACCTGCGCAGGCGTTTGCCCGAGCGAGGCAATCGTTTCGGAGTAACGACCAAAGTACATTCCGAAAAAAGCGCACTCCGGAATACCGGAGCGCGTTTTTTGTTTTCAACATACCCCCCATGAAACGATTTCTTCTTGTCGGATGTCTGCTTCTCGCCGGATGTGCGGGAACGCCCTCCACGCTCGAACGGGAGCTCGACAGCCTTGCGGAAAGCCTTCCCGGGGCCCGGATCGGCATTGCCGTACTCGGTCCCGACGGAACCGTGTTCTCGCGACAGGACAGCCTGCTGCCCATGTTGAGCATCTTCAAGTTCCCGCTGGCCCTGGCCGTATTGGAGAAGGCCGCAAGGGAAGATATCCCGCTTTCAACGCCCATAGACGTCGGACCCGAATGGCTCGAAAGCGGGACATACAGCCCCCTGCGCGACTCGCTGCCGGAAACGGGCGGACGCGTTACGCTCGCGGCTCTGCTCCATTACAGCACCTCGCTGAGCGACAATATCGCCTGCGACCGGCTGCTGGATCTTGTCGGAGGCCCCGAGGCGGTCGATCAATACCTTCGTGCACGGGGATTCGACGGATTCCGGATCGCCGCCTCCGAGCACACGATGCACCTTGATCCGGAAAACCAGCGGATCAACGTTGCGCGACCCTCGGCGTTGTGTGCACTTTTCGCCCGCTTCCTGCAGGGAGGCTTTCTCCCGCCCGCACAGGAGACCTTCCTGCGGCACCTGCTGGAGGGCGCGACGACCGGAGCAAACAAACTGCGCGCCGGGCTGCCCGAAGGGACGGTTCTCGGGCACAAGACCGGGTCATCGGACCGCATATTGCAAGGGATCCGGATTGCGGAGAACGATGCCGGATACGTCCGGCTGCCCGACGGCAGCAGCTACTGCATCGCCGTTATGGTCATCGACTCTCCGGCCGATGACGCAGCCAATACGGCACTGATCGCAACGATTTCAAGAACCGTCTACGAATATTTCCGGAAAAACCGCTAACAGGATGAATGAACTCGAAAGAATGAAGGCCGGCTACTGGCTGCATGCCGTCTGTCCGTCGATCGGTGCGGAGCTGCTCCGGGGCGAGGAGCTCTGCTTCCGGCTCAACCAGCTGCCGCCGGGCCACCGCGAGGAGCGCGAAGCGATCCTGCGCGAACTCTTCGGACACCTGGGCGAAGGATGCACGCTGCACAGCCCGTTCCACTGCGATTTCGGAACGCAGATCCGCATCGGCGACGGTTTTGTCGGGAACTTCAACCTCACGATCCTCGACGAGGCCCCCGTAACGATCGGCGACCGCGTGCTGATCGGCCCCAACGTGGGTATCTACACCGTAAGCCATGCCCTGCAGCCCGACCAGCGGGCCGAGGGAATCATGCGCTCGCTGCCCGTACGCATCGGCAACGACGTCTGGATCGGCGGGCATGCCGTCATCACGCAGGGCGTAACGATCGGCGACGGCGCCGTGATCGGTGCCGGTAGCGTCGTAACGCACGACATCCCGGCGCGGGTCATCGCCGCGGGAAATCCGTGCCGCGTGCTGCGGCCGATCACCGAGGAGGACCGCATCCGGGAGGTATACTAAAGAGAGAAAGGGGAATCCTACTCTTCGTAGAGGAGGTATTTGGCCCGCAGCGTCCGGAACTGCTCCGCCTCGGGCAGCCAGCGGGCGCGGATCTCGGCATCGGTAGCCCCCGCGCGGATCATCTCGCGCACCCAGCCCGCGCCGACCAGTTTTTCGAACATCGGCGTGAAGAAACCGTCGCCCAGCGCCTCGAGGTCATGGTAGGCATCGATCACATACCGGAGGGAGAAACCGACCTGCCGCGCCTCGTCGAGAGGCATTTCGCGCAGATCGACACCCCGGCACAGGCGGCCTTCGAGCGGCGGGTGCTTGGCCCCGGCCGTCGGGCGGGGCGTAAAGGTGTAGTTGCGATCCTTCAGGTCGGGATGACCATAGCACTCGAACGGGAGGTCGGTGCCGCGTCCGAGGCTGACAACCGTCCCTTCGAAGGGGCAGAGCGCCGCATAGAGATAGATGGCCCGCTGCGTCGGCAGATTGGGCGAAGGCGCCACGGGCAGCGTGTATTCGGTGGCGTGCGTATAGTTGCGGCAGCGCACGACGGTCAGCGTCCCGGATTTGGCCCACCCCTCGCCACGGGCCATGAGGGCTATTTCGCCGAGCGTCATGCCGTGCAGCACGGGAATGGGCAGCGCCCCGACACCCGAGCGGTATTTCATGTCGAGCAGCGGGCCTTCGACCTTGTCGCCGTTGGGATTGGGTCGATCGAGCAGGATCACCTCGCGGCCGGCATCCGCCGCGGCATCCATCAACCGCAGCATCGTAATATAGTAGGTATAGAAGCGCAGCCCGACATCCTGCAGATCGATGACCAGCACGTCGAACGTGCGCATCGTTTCCATCGAAGGGCGGCCCGAGCCTCCGTCGTAGAGCGAACGGATCGGAATGCCCGTTTTCGCGTCGCGCGAGTTGCCGACATGCTCCCCGGCATCGGCCGTGCCGCGGAATCCGTGCTCGGGCGAGAAGATGCCCGTCAGGTCGAAGCCCCGTTCATGGAGCAGATCGACCAGATGGACGCATCCCGAAGCATCGGCACCCGCCGCACCGGGCATCGCGGCCACGGAGGTCTGATTCGCCAGCACCGCCACGCGGCGTCCCTCGAGCCGCGGAAAGTAAGTTGCCGTATCGGTCATGCCGACCAGCACCTGCGCGGCTGCGGACGCCGTCAGCATCCACAGAAAAGCCATCGTCAGCAGGATCCGCCGTCGCATTGCCGTCAGGAGAGATTACCGCCGAACTCCATGAGATAGGCCTTGATGAAGGCATCGATATCTCCGTCCATGACCGCCTCGACGGCCGAGGTCTGCACCCCCGTACGGTGGTCCTTCACCCGACGGTCGTCGAAAACATAGGAGCGGATCTGCGAGCCCCACTCGATCTTCTTCTTCGAAGCCTCGAGAGCCTGCTGCGTGGCCATGCGCTTGTCCAGTTCGCGCTGGTAGAGTTTCGAACGCAGGATCCGCATGGCATTCTCGCGGTTCATCAGCTGCGAGCGCGTCTCCATGTTCTCGATCAGGAACTCGACCGGCTCGCCCGTATCGGGGTCCTTGCCGTGGTAGCGCAGCCGCACGGCCGTCTCGACCTTATTGACGTTCTGGCCGCCGGCACCCGACGAACGGAACGTGTCCCACTCGATATCCGCAGGGTTGATCGTAATTTCGATCGAGTCGTCCACGGCGGGCGAGACGAAGACCGACGCAAAGGTCGTCTGACGCTTGTTGTTGGCATTGAAGGGCGAGAGGCGCACCATGCGGTGCACGCCGTTCTCGCTCTTGAGGTATCCGTAGGCGTATTCACCCTCGAACTCCAGGGTGCAGGACTTCACGCCCACCTCGTCGCCGGCCTGGTAGTCGAGCACCTTGACCTTGTAGCCGTGCGCCTCGCCCCAGCGGGTATACATGCGCAGGAGCATCGAGGCCCAGTCGAGCGCCTCCGTGCCGCCCGCACCGGCATTGATATCCATGATGGCACCGAGCTTGTCCTCGTCGCGCCGCAGCATGTTGCGCATCTCGAGCTTCTCGATGCGGTCGAGCGTGCGGGCGTACTGCTCGTCCAGCTCCGCCTCGCTCACCACGCCCTCCTTCACGAAGTCGGGCATCAGCTGCAGGTCCTCGACCTCCTTGCAGACGGCATCGTAATCCTCGATCCACGCCTTGATGCCCGCCACCTTGCGCAGCTGCTCGCGCGCCTTGTCGGGGTTCTCCCAGAAGTCGGGCTCCTGCGTCTTCTCCTCCTCGTTCCGAAGGTCGATACGCTTCTGCTCGATGCCCAGGCACCGCTCCAGCGCCGCACGGCGCTGCTCCATATCCTTGATCTGTTCCGCAAGTACCATAAGTCAGAATTTCATGCCGAGTTTGCGCGAGGCGAAGTCGAGGATGAAATCCGCCGTTCCTTCGTCGCCGAAAACCGAAGAGTTGATGCACAGGTGATAGGTCGAAGCCGCCCCCCAGGTTTTCGAACTGTAATAGTTGTAGTAATCGGCGCGCCGGGTATCCCCGCGCTCCATCTGCGCACGGGCCTCTTCGGCCGTACATCCCAGACGGTCGCAGATGCGGCGGATACGGTCCCCGTCATCGGCCGAAATGAAGACATCGACCCGCCGCGGATGCTCGCGCAGGATATAATCGGCACAACGCCCGACGAAGATGCACGACTCCTTCTCCGCCAGGTCGCGGATCACGTCGCTCTGGATCTGGAACAGCGCGTCGTTCGACAGCACGTTCGGAACGTTGGTGCAGCTTCCGGCAAAGGGAGAGCGCAGGTAGCCGATCATCGTCGAAAGGACGTTGCGCGACTCCTTCTCGTCGGCCTTTTCGAAAAATTCGGCACACAGACCGCTCTGTTCGGCCGCCAGGTTGATCAGCTCCTTGTCGTAGACCCGGATGCCGAGGCGGCGGGCGATGATCGCTGCGATATCCTTGCCGCCGCTGCCCAGCTGGCGACCTATGTTGATGACGAAATACTCTTTCATGATTCACTCGGTTTATTTGCGGCAGAAGGCTCCGCAGCGAGATGGCCCCGGAACTTCCGCAGTTGATATGTCAGCATGAAGAAGGCCACGACCGTAGCCAGAAAATCCGAAACCGGCATGGCGCACCAGACGCCCCAGCTGCCGTCCCAGGGAGTCGAGACCTCGAAGAAGTGCGGCAGGAAGATAAGTCCGGGAAGCAGGAAGAGCAATTGCCGCGTCAGCGACATGAAGATCGCCTTTCCGGCCATGCCGATGCTCTGGAAGAAGTTCGTGGCCACCATCTGGAAACCGACGATCGGGAAGCAGATGAAAACGATGCGCATACCCTCGACGGCCAGCCGGATCAGCTCCTCGTCGGTGGTGAACAGCGACACGGCCACATGCGGGAGAAACTCTCCGACGATGAAACCCGCCGTGGTAACGGCCACGGCGCAGATGATCGTCAGGCGCAGCACCCGCAGCACGCGGTCGTACTGCCGGGCACCGAAATTGTAGCCCGCAATGGGCTGCATGCCCTGGTTCACACCCATGACGATCATCACGAAGATGAAGGCCAGCCGGTTCACGATGCCGTAGGCGCCGATCATCAGGTCGCCGCCGTAGGTTTTCAGGCCCTTGTTGATCAGGATCACGATGAAACAGGCCGTGAGGTTCATCAGGAAGGGCGACATGCCGATGGCCAGGATATCACGGACGATCTTGCGCCGCAGGCGGTAGATGCCGCGGCGGAAGTGGATCAGCTCGCTGCGGTCCGAAAGCAGGCGGAACTGCCACATGAGCGAGATGACCTGCGCGAGAATCGTGGCAATGGCCGCCCCGCGGATGCCCCAGCCGAAGCCGTAGATGAACAGCGGGTCGAGCACGGCATTGATGATCACCGTGTTGATCGTCGCGTACATCGCCTTGCGGGGATGTCCCGAGGCGCGCAGGATGGAGTTCAGACCCAGATACATGTGGGTAACGACGTTACCCGCGAGGATGACGGTCATGTATTCGCGGGCGTAGCCGATCGTCGCATCGCTGGCTCCGAAGAAGTAGAGGATCGGATCCAGGAAGAGCTGGACCACGAACCCGAAGCCGATACCCAGGATCAGGTTGAGCATCACGACATTGCCCAGCACCCGCTGGGCCGTGTCGTAGTCGCGCTGTCCGAGACGCATCGACACGAGCGTCGCGGCACCCACGCCCACCAGCGAACCGAACGCCGCGGCGAGGTTCATCAGCGGGAAGGTGAGCGCCAGACCCGAAATGGCAAGCGGGCCTACACCGTGGCCGATAAAGATACTATCGACCATGTTGTAGAGCGAGGAGGCCGTCATGGCCACCACCGCCGGAACGGCATATTGCATAAGCAGCTTCCGGATACGCTCCGTTCCGAGCTCCATGGCTGCCGATTTAAGTTGTGTTGCAGGCATAAACGTTTATTTTATCTTACCGCGGCACCGCGCGGTCGAGCTTGTCGAACCACTCCCGGTAAAGCGCCGGGTCGGTGGATAGTCCCAGCTCCTCGGTACTGAACGAGGAGGTATCGTTCGAGTACCACTGGCGCGAAACATAGATGATAAGGTCCACCTCCGAGGTCAGCCCTGCCGGAGCGACCCGAAAACTCATCCGGCGGATCTCTCCGGCAACCGGAATCACCGAAGCCATCTCGAGCGGCAGCACCTGCCGGGCCACTACGATTCCCGAAGCCTTGTCCGCGTTCTCGATCAGACACCCTTCCGAGAAAAGCAGATCGACGAGCAGCGCATAGCTCTCCTCCGCACCGACCGTCATCGGATGCCGCGTCAGCTCGGCGATCCGCTGCGGATCGGGAGCCCCATCGACGACCGATGTCCGCTCACGCACCTGCAGGGCCGTCATGGGCGAACACCCCGCCAGCCCCACGGCGGCGAACAATATACCCAGGCAGACGCATCTGCGGAAAAGAGCCGTTCGTACCATTCCCATGCGCGTTATTCCAGTTCCCAGTCCGAACCGTCCTTGCGGTCCTTTACGCGGATACCCGCCGCGGTCAGCCCGTCGCGGATGCGGTCCGAAGTCGGCCAGTCCTTCGCGGCCTTGGCCTGCTGGCGGATATCGAGCAGCATCTCGACCAGCGGCGTAACGTAGTCGCGGCCCGCGGCGGCACCGGCGGCCTTCTCGTCGCGCAGGCCGAGAATATCGAACGCATAGCGGTGCACCGTCTGCCGCAGCTGTTCGAGGTCGGCGGCCGAGATCCGCTCCTTGCCGTCGGCGATCTGGTTGATCGTACGCACCCAGTCGAAGAGCGCAGAGATGACCATCGGCGAGTTCAGATCGTCGTCCATCGCCGTGCGGCAGCGCTCCTCGAGCTCCTCGGGATGCACCGTCGAGGCCTCCGACGGCTGCAGCCTGTCGAGCGTCTCGATGCCCTTCATCAGGCGGTCGAGGCCCTTCTCGGCGGCCTGCAGCGCCTCGTTCGAGAAATCGAGCGTCGAGCGGTAGTGCGCCTGCAGGACGAAGAAGCGGATCGTCATCGGCGAATAGGCCTGTTCGAGCAGCTTGTGGCGGCCCGTGAAGAGCTCCTCGAGGGTGATGAAGTTGCCGAGCGACTTGCCCATCTTCTGACCGTTGATCGTAATCATGTTGTTGTGCACCCAGAAGCGCGCCGAGTCGTGGCCGAGGGCCGCCGTGGACTGCGCGATCTCGCACTCGTGGTGCGGGAACATCAGGTCCATGCCGCCGCCGTGGATGTCGAAGCGCTCACCGAGGTATTTGGTGCTCATCGCCGAGCACTCCATGTGCCAGCCGGGGAATCCCTCGCCCCAGGGCGAAGGCCAGTGCATGATATGCTCGGGCGCCGCCTTCTTCCACAACGCGAAATCGTAGGAGTGGCGTTTGTCCGACTGTCCGTCCAGCTCGCGCGTGTTGGCCACGATATCCTCCAGGTTGCGGCCCGAGAGGCGTCCGTAGTGGTATTTTCCGTTGTATTTCTCGACGTCGAAATAGACCGATCCGTTCGAGACGTAGGCATAGCCGTCCTCGAGGATCCGCTTCACGAACTCGATCTGCTCGATGATATGGCCCGAGGCATGGGGCTCGATCGAGGGGGTCTCGACGTTGAGCGCATCCATCGCCCGGTGGTAGCGCTCCGTATAGTAGTGGGCCACCTCCATCGGTTCGAGCTGCTCGAGGCGCGCCTTCTTGGCGATCTTGTCCTCGCCCTCGTCGGCATCGTGCTCGAGGTGCCCCACGTCGGTGATGTTCCGTACATAACGCACCTTGTAACCCGAGGCCTTCAGGTAACGGAACAGCAGGTCGAAGGTTACGGCCGGACGGGCATGGCCCAGGTGCGGATCACCGTAAACGGTCGGTCCGCAGACATACATCCCGACACGTCCCGGCGTCAGCGGCTCGAACTCCTCCTTGCGGCGGGTGAGCGTATTGTAAAGTACGAGTTTGGAATCCATAGTGCAAACAAATATTCGTTTCGAACGGGTAAAGTTACGATTTTTTCGCCATACTCCGGCATGGTGGACGCGAAAAATTCCCACGGACGGCACTCCGCCGCACATTAGAGATAATAAGAATTGGAAATCGCACGTTAATTGCGTATCTTTGCCCGATAAACCCGAGTATTTTACGGATCATATGACATTTTTCAAACGCTGGAACAACATCACGGGATGGGTGGTTTTCGCCATCGCCGCGATCGTTTACCTCATGACGATGGAGCCCGTCTCGAGCCTCTGGGACTGCTCGGAATTCATCGCCACCTCCTACAAACTCGAAGTGGGCCACCCGCCCGGAGCCCCGCTGTTCATGATGCTGGCCCGTCTGGCCACCCTCTTCACCTTCGGAAATCCCGACTATGTGGGTATCGCCGTCAATGCGATGAACTCGCTGGCCAGCGCCTTCTGCATCCTTTTCCTCTTCTGGACGATCACCCACCTGGCCCGCCGCATGATGACCCGGCGCGGCGGAGAGCCCTCGCGCGTACAGACCTGTGCCGCCCTGGGGGCCGGTGCCGTCGGCGCCCTGGCTTACACCTTCACCGACACGTTCTGGTTCTCGGCCATCGAAGGCGAGGTCTACGCCCTCTCGTCGATGTTCACGGCACTGGTCGTATGGCTCATGCTCAAGTGGGAGGAGCAGGCCGACCAGCCCCACGCCTCGCGCTGGATCGTGCTGATCGCCTACCTGATGGGGCTCTCGATCGGCGTGCACATCCTCAACCTGCTGACCATCCCCACGCTGGCCTTCATCTACTACTTCCGCACCACGGAAAAGGTTACCTTCAAGGGCGTGGCCTATACGACGCTCATCGCCTGCGCCATCCTGCTGTTCGTGAACAACATCATCATCCCCTATACGGTATGGCTCGGCGCACAGGTCGATACGCTCTTCGTCAATACGTTCGGACTGCCCGCCAATTCGGGCATGGTGGTCTTCGCCCTGGCGCTGATCCTCGGACTGGGCTGGGCCGCATGGACCGCACACCGCCGGGGGCGCGTCCTGCTGAACATCCTGCTGCTCTCGACGACGATGATCCTCGTGGGATTCTCCTCCTACGCCTCGATGACCATCCGCGCGGTGGCCAACCCGCCGATGAACTCCAACAATCCGAACAACCCGCACGCCCTGCTGGCCGTGCTCAACCGCGACCAGTACGGCAGCCGCCCGCTGCTCTACGGTCCCTATTTTTCGGCACCCCCCAAGTCTCTCGTGGAGAAGGAGATCACCTACCTCGACGAGGACGGCCGCTACAAGACGGTCAAGGTCCCCTCGCACTACACCCATGCGCCGGAGTTCATGCACCTGTTCCCCCGCATGTGGGACTACAACAAGGGTGAACAGGCCTACAAACAGTGGGGCGCCTATCGCACCCGCACGGAGGTGGCCCGGGACGAGAACGGAGAGGTCGTCCGCGACGAACAGGGACGTCCCGTGCGTCAGGAGGTCCTCGACTTCGGCCGCAAGCGCGTCTACACCGACTCCTACGGAGATACGCGCACGGTGGTAGAACCGACGTTCGCCGAAAACCTCTACTACTTCTTCAACTACCAGCTCTCGTACATGTACTGGCGCTACTTCCTCTGGAATTTCGTGGGGCGTCAGAGCGACATACAGCCTTCACGCACGACGATCACCGACGGCAACTGGCTCTCGGGAATCAAATGGATCGACGAGAAGTACGTCGGCCCCCAGGACGGGCTGCCGCGCGAAGTGGCCGAAAACAAGGGACGCAACACCTACTACTTCCTGCCCTTCCTGCTCGGTCTGATCGGCTTGCTCTACCAGCTCAACCGCGACCCGCGTAACTTCTCGATCGTCATGTGGCTCTTCATCATGACGGGTATCGCCCTGGTATTCTACTTCAACACCTCGCCGGGCGAGCCGCGTGAACGCGACTACGTCTACGCCGGATCGTTCTACGCCTTCTCGATCTGGATCGGGTTCGGCGTGCTGGCCCTGCGCGAACTCTTCGCTCGCATTGCCCGCCGCGACAACACCTCCGTCGTGGTTGCCGCCACCGTGGTCGGGCTGTGCGTTCCCGCGATCCTCGCGGCACAGAACTGGGACGACCACGACCGTTCGGGACGCTACATGGCCCGCGACATCGGCTGGAACTACCTCCAATCGACGCTGCCCAACTCGATCATCATCAACTACGGCGACAACGACACCTTCCCGCTCTGGAACAACCAGGAGGTCTACGGCGTACGTCCCGACGTGCGGATCATGAACACCTCCTACCTCGGCGGCGAATGGTACATCGACGAGATGAAGACCCGGGCCAACGAGGCTCCCGGCGTACCCTTCTCGCTGCCCAAGAGCAAGTACACCTATACGAACGACTATGTTCCGATCATCGAGGCCATCGACCGGGCCACGGACATCCGCGACGTGATCGACTTCGTGCGCAGCGAGGATCCCCGCAGCAAGACCGCCCTCGTGGACGGTACGCTGACCGACTACATTCCCTGCCGGCGTATCGCCCTGCCGGTGAACAAGGAGAATGCCATCGCCTCGGGAATCGTCGCCGAGAAGGATCGCGACCTGATGGTGGATACGGTCTACCTCAACCTCAAGGGCTCGGCCCTGGCCAAGAACGAACTGATGCTGCTCGACATGCTGGCCAACTTCGACTGGAAGCGTCCCATCTACCTCACGCAGGTCTACATCCTGCAGAACCTCGGGCTGATGGATTATCTCCAGTTCGACGGCTACGCCTACCGGCTGGTACCGATCCTCACCCCCGTGCAGAATGCCTACGAAATCGGCCGCGTCGATCCCGACTATGCCGCACCGCTGCTGCGCGATACGTTCCGCTACGGAAACCTCGCCGACCCGGACATCTACTGCGACTATTTCATCCAGTATAACCTCGCGGCATCGCATGCCCGGGAGGCCTTTGCCCGCGTGGCGAAGGAACTGATGGTTCAGGACCGGGTCGAGGAGGGTGTCGAGCTGCTCGACCTCGGACTCGAGAAGCTCCCGACGTCGCAGATCCGCTTCACCGAGGCAAATACCTACCCCTTCCTCGAGGCCTACTACGCCGCTTCGGCGCTGGGCGTCCCGGAAGCTGCGGAGAAGGGCGACAGACTGCTGCGTGAATATGCCCGCACGCTGATCGAATACATCGAGTACTATTTCCGTTTCGAGGGGCTGCAGGGCGACATGATCTCAAGCGAACTCGACGCGAAACTCGATGAGCTGGGCAACGTCTACTACCTGGCCAGTTACGCCGGACGCCGCGAGATCGTGGCCGAGCTCAACGACTACTACCGCACGCTGGGCGTTCCCGAAGAGCATCTGCTCGATGCCGGCACGGCGCCGAGCGACTCCGTGGAGATCGCCCCCGTCCAATAGGGCTCCGGTCCTTCGGAGCGTTTCCGAAAAAAGAGAGCGGGTTGCCGAATGTTCGGCAACCCGCTCTCTTTTGGCTTTCCGGCATTCCGTCCGGATCCGGAATCGGCCCCGCCGGTCAATTGACGTTCGGCAGGAACGAATAGTCGCGCGAGTAGGCAAGCATCTGCCCGACGTAGTCCGCCGGATAGGAGATCTTCACATCGACGATGCGGCCGTCCTGCTCGACAAGCTCATATTCGGGATTCACGAAGCCTCCGTAAGGCTCGATACCCAGCGCATAGTAACGGTCGCGCACCTCCTTGTGCAACTCGGGATCGACCTGCACGGCATAACGCTCTACCAGATCGCGGCCCGCCTCGTAGTCGCCTTCGGACTTGATGCGCTGCATCTCGTGCAGCAGCTCGCCGAAGAGCGCACGCAGCTTCTCGAAATCGTTCACCACGACGTAGGTCTTGCCCTGCTCCTTCACCAGCTCGATGACGTTGTCGGCCTTACCCTGCTCGTAGCACCATTCGGAGATGAGCTTGCGGTTGCGCATGTGCGACTCCTCGACATTCTTTCCCGGCTCGATGCGCGCCAGCTGGGTCATCATGCCGTTGAGGATGTAGTTGGCATAGCCCGCTTTGGCCACGTCGAACGACGGCACGAGGCCCAGCTCGACCATCTTCGGATCACCCAGGTAGTAGAGGCCGAACAGGTCGGCACGCGCCTCCTCGAGCGTCGAGGCGTAGCTGCCCAACGCCGTGCCGCTGACACCCGGAGCCAGCTGTCCCGAGCCGTGGCCCAGGCACTCGTGCAGGTCGGTGTGCAGGTCGTCGGCCAGCTTGCCGTAGCGGTCCATGCGCTCGCGGTCTTCGGCGCGGAGCACGAACTCCTCGTTGAAGCCGTTGCCGTGGGCGGCCTGGTCATAAGCATAGGTGATGTTGTCGATCGTTACCGACTTCGAACCGTACTCCTTGCGGATCCAGTCGGCATTCGGCAGGTTGATGCCGATCGGTGTCGAGGGGAAGCAGTCGCCGCCGAGCATCGCCACCGTGATGACCTTCGCCGAGACACCCTTGACCTCCTTCTTGCGATAGGCGGGATCGACGGGCGAATGGTCCTCAAACCACTGAGCGTTCTCGGAGATCACCTCCGTGCGGTGGCAGGCCGCCGAATCCATGAAATTGACGTTGGCCTCCCACGACGCCTTGCGGCCCAGCGGATCGCCGTAGTCCTCGATGAAGCCGTTCACGAAATCGACATTCGAGAGCGTGTCGCGCACCCAGCCGATGTTGTAACGGTCGAACTCCTTCAGGTCGCCGCTCTTATAATAAGAGATCAGCGCCTCGATGTTCGTCTTCTGCGGCTCCTCGGCCACGCCGGCGGCCTTCTCGAGCCAGTAGACCACGCGCTCGATCGCGGCGGAGTACATGCCACCGACCTTCCACGTCCGCTCGTAGAGGCGTCCCGACGCGGGATCCTTCACCAGCTGCGAGTTCAGTCCGTAGGAGACCGGTTCGGGATCGGAGGCGTGGGCTGCAGCCATCTCCGCATAGAAGCGCTCGGCCTCGGCCTGGCTCACGCCGCGGTAGTAGTTGCTCGACGAGGTGAGCAGCAGGTCGTCGCCGGCCCGCTGGTTGAGTTTCGTGGGATAGAGCGTCGGATCGAAGATCGCGCGGCAAACCTCCTCGCGCAGGTCGTTCAGCTCACCGAAACACTCCTCGGGAACCGTGGCAAGCGCCTCGCGGAAGTAGACCTCCGAAAATTCGGGCGTGAACTTGTCGTTCGAATAGTGGTGGTGGATGCCGTTGGCGAACCAGACCTTCTTGAGGTACTTCTCCAGCGCCTTCCACTCGGCGCAGTCGCGGTCGCCCTTGTAATTCTCGTAGAGGGTCTCCAGCGTCCGGCGCACGGGGAGGTTCACGGCGCAGTTCTGGTCATAGAGAATGTCGCGGCCGCACTTCGCAGCCTCGGCGAGGTAATAGATCAGCTCCTTCTGTGCCAGCGGCAGCTCTTCGAAGCCGGGGACCTCGTAACGGATCACCTTGATGTCGTCGAAGCGATCGACGATCCAGGGTTTGTCGGCCGTTTCGGGAGCCTGCCCGCACGAAGCGAGCGTGGAAACAATGAGTGTCATGGATGCGGTTGCAAATAAATTTTTCATGGCGTTCGGGGTTTTCGTTTCAACGGGTCGATCGGAAGCACCAGCCGGAGCCGGGTCTTCCGCGATGCACAAATTCTACAGCTCGCGGATCCAGATGTTGCGGAAGCTGATCGGAGCACTCGGATCTCCGTGGGCCTGCAGGCGCAGCGGACCGGCTCCGTGGGGCACGACGCGCGGGAAACCGATATACTCCGTGGTGCCGAGGATCGCCGTATGGTTCTGCAGCACGACACCGTTGAGGATAACCGTAACATAGGGCGGGACACGGTAGGTGCCGTCCTTCTTGAAGACCGGCGCGGAGTAGATGATGTCAAAGACGTTCCACTCGCCCGGACGGCGCATGGCATTGACCAGCGGCGGCGTCTGCTTGTAGACGCTGCCCACCTGTCCGTTTACATAGGTCTCGTTCCGGTAGCCGTCCAGAATCTGGATCTCGTACTTGTCCTGCAGGTAGATGCCGCTGTTGCCGCGAGCCTGGCTCTCGCCCGTGATGTTCTCGGGAACGCACCACTCCAGATGGAGCTGGAAATTCTCGAACGACTGCCGCGTAAGGATGTCGCCCTTGCCTTTATCGACCGTGAAGATTCCGTCGTGAACCGGCCAGGCGGCCTCGCCGCCGTTGGCGCTCACCCACGCCGAGAGGTCCGCACCGTCGAACAATACGACGGCATCCGACGGAGCGCTGTTGCTCCGGATATCGCCCGGAGCGACGACGGGCGGCTGCGGCGTCCAGAATTCGGACATCCCGGGCGTCATCGCCTCCGGCTGGGGATACTCCTTCTGTTGGGCCTGTACTCCGAGGCAGGCGCCGCAGGCCAGAAGGGCACATGCGGACTTCCATGCAAAACGTGAAGACATGATTCGTGATTCGATTTAGCGGGTTGATACTTGGATATGTTCAGCAAAGATAGCACAAACACCCGGCATTTGCATCCGGACTTCTCATTATTTTTCACTTTTCGCTTCCCTTTCTTAATTATCTTTTCTACCTTTGCGCCGCAATCGTTTCACAAAGAGATGAAAATATTTACAAGCGTCAAGGAGCTCCGCGCCGCACTGGACCGAGTGGAGCCGTCGGGAATCGGATTCGTTCCCACGATGGGGGCCCTCCATGCCGGACACCGCTCGCTCGTCGAGCGCGCCCGCCGGGAGAACGACACGGTCGTGGTCAGCGTCTTCGTGAATCCCACGCAGTTCAACGACAAGAACGACCTGAAACACTACCCCCGCACCCCGGAGGCCGACGCCCGCACGCTCGAAGAGGCCGGTGCGGACTTCGTGCTCATGCCCTCGGTCGAGGAGATCTACCCCGAGCCCGACACCCGGGTCTTCGACTTCGGACAGATCGACAAGGTCATGGAGGGCGCCACGCGCCCGGGACACTTCAACGGCGTGGCACAGGTCGTCAGCCGCCTGTTCGACATCGTGCGGCCGGCACGCGCCTACTTCGGCGAGAAGGATTTCCAGCAGATCGCCGTCATCCGCGCCATGGTCGCCCAACTGAACCTCTCGGTCCGGATCGTCGAGTGCCCGATCGTCCGCGGTGAGGACGGCCTGGCCCTCTCGTCGCGCAACCAGCTGCTCGACGCCGAACACCGCGCAGCAGCCCCGCATATCTACGCCACGCTCCGCCGGGCCGTGGAGCGCTCGCGCGAAATGGATCCCGCCGCACTCAAGGCGTGGGTTACGGCCGAAGTGGAGCGTAACCCGCTGCTGAAGGTAATCTACTACCAGTCGGTGGACGCCCTCACGATGCAGGAGGTCGCCTCCTGGGAGGACGCGCCCCGCATCCAGGGCTGCATCGCCGTGCAGGCCGGGGAGATCCGTCTGATCGATAACATCCGCATCCGATAAACCATGAAATTCCAGATCGAAGTCATCAAATCGAAGATTCACCGCGTAACCGTTACGCAGGCCAATCTGAACTACGTCGGCAGCATCACCATCGACGAGGAGCTGCTCGACGCCGCCAACATGATCGAAGGCGAAAAGGTACAGATCATGGACATCAACAACGGAGAGCGTTTCGAAACCTACATCATCAAGGGCGAACGCGGCAGCGGAGCCATCTGCCTCAACGGCGCGGCGGCCCGCAAGGTGCAGGTCGGCGACGTGGTGATCATCGCCTCCTACGCCCTGATGGATTTCGAGGACGCCAAGCAGTTCCGTCCCTGGGTTATCTTCCCCGACACCGAGACCAACCGGCTTATCCGGTAAACCGGCCCGTCGGAAGGCTCCTGACCGGGCTCTGAAACAACAAAATCTCCCTTTTCAGGGAGATTTTTCTTTTCTATTTCTTATATTTGCATCGATGTGTTCCGGAGTTCCGGGAAAAGCACACCCCCAAACCGAATGGATATCACACTCGCCCTGCTGGCCCTGCTGTTCACCGTCGTCGGCATCATCGGATGCATCGTCCCGGCACTGCCCGGCGTGATTTTGAGCTACGCGGGACTGCTCTGCAGCTGGTTTACCTCCTACTCCACGATCGGAACGGCAGCCCTCTGGATCTGGCTGGCGGTAACCGTCGCCGTGAGCGTCATCGACTACTACCTCCCGGCCTGGATGACCCGCCGCTTCGGCGGATCACGCTCGGGAGCCATCGGCGCCACGGTGGGCGTCTTCGCGGGATTTTTCTTCTTCCCGCCCCTGGGCGTCATCCTCGGTCCCTTCTTCGGCGCCGTCATCGGCGAACTGCTCCACGACAAGAGCGACCCCGCCAAGGCGTTTCTCGTCGGCACGGGCTCCTTCCTCTCGTTCATCGTCGGCACGGGGCTCAAGCTCGCCGCGGCCGTCGGCATGCTGCTGCATGTCGTGGCGGACATCTGGGGCCCGCTCCGCGAATGGCTGGCAACAATCTTCTAAAACATAAGCGAATATGAAAAGATTACTGACCCTGGCAGTCGTCGTGCTTTCGCTGCTCGCCTCGTCGTGCAGCAAGTACAAGTACGAAACCGTGAAGGGAGATCCTATGCAGACACGGATCTACACGCTCCCGAACGGTCTGAAAGTCTACATGAGCGTCAATAAGGAGACGCCGCGCATCCAGACCTACATCGCCGTACGGGTCGGCGGCAAGAACGATCCCGCCGAAACCACCGGACTGGCCCACTATTTCGAGCACCTGATGTTCAAGGGCACGCCGAACTTCGGCACTTCGGACTATGCGGCCGAAAAGCCGATGCTCGACGAGATCGAGCAGCTCTTCGAGACCTACCGCCAGACCGAGGACGAGGCCGAGCGTGCGGCGATCTACCACCGCATCGACTCGATCAGCTACGAGGCTTCGAAGATCTCGATTCCGAACGAGTACGACAAGCTGATGGCCGCCATCGGCGCCAACGGCACGAACGCCTACACGTCGCAGGACATGACCGTCTATGTCGAGGACATCCCCTCGAACGAGGTCGAGAACTGGGCGAAGATCGAGGCCGACCGTTTCCGCAACCCCGTGATCCGCGGCTTCCACACCGAGCTGGAGACCATCTACGAGGAGAAGAACATGTCGCTCACGCGCGACTCGCGCAAGGTCTGGGAGGCGCTCGATGCCGCACTCTTTCCCCACCACCCCTACGGCACGCAGACCGTACTCGGCACGCAGGAGCATCTGAAGAATCCCTCGATCACCAACGTGCGGAACTACCACAAGACCTACTATGTGCCCAACAACATGGCCATCTGCCTCTCGGGTGATCTGAATCCCGACGAGGTGATCGCCACGATCGACAAGTACTTCGGCGACATGGTGCCCAACGAGAACTTGCCGAAGCTCGAGTTCCAGCCCGAGGAGCCGATCACCGAGCCCGTCGTGCGCGAGGTCTACGGTCTGGAGGCCGCCAACGTGATGATCGGATGGCGCCTGCCGGGCAACTCGACCGATCCGAATGACGTCGCACGCATCGCCAGCGCCATTCTCCACAACGGCCAGGCCGGACTGATCGACCTCGATCTCAACCAGCAGCAGAAGGTGCTCGGCGCCTACGGCGGCTTCTCGGGACAACCCGATTACAGCACGTTCCTCGCCGGCGGCATTCCCAAGGCCGGGCAGTCGCTCGAGGAGGTCCGCGACCTGCTGCTCGCAGAGGTGGCCAAGCTGCGTGCGGGCGACTTCGACGAGAAGCTCATCCAGGCTTCGATCAACAACTTCAAGTTCGCCCAGATGCGCGACTACGAAGACAACGATTCGCGTGCCGACATGTATGTGCAGTCGTTCATCAACGGCACCGACTGGGCCGACGAGGTGGCACAGCTCGACCGCATGGCAAAGATCACCAAACAGGACGTCATCGACTGGGCCAACAAATACCTCGGCGAGAAGAGCTACGTCATCGTCTACAAACGCGAAGGCGAGGACAAGAACGTACAGAAGATCGCCGCTCCGAAGATCACGCCGATCGTTACGAACCGCGACAAGCAGAGTGCCTTCCTCACGGAGATCCAGCAGTCGGAGGTAACCCCGATCGAGCCCGTCTTCGTCGATTACCAGAAGGATATGGCCCAGTTCGACGTCCGCGAGGGCATCCACGTCCTCTACAAGAAGAACGAGTTGAACGACATCTTCACGCTCAACTACATCTTCGACACCGGCACGGAGAACGATCCCGCCCTCTCGCTGGCCTTCGACTACATGAGCTACCTCGGCACCGAGGCCATGTCGACCGAGCAGATCGCTTCGGAGATGTACGACATCGCCTGCTCGTTCTCGATGTATGCCGGCAGCAACCAGAGCGTCATCCGCATCTCCGGATTGAGCGAAAACATGCCCAAGGCCATGAAGATTGTCGAGGGGCTGATTTCGGGAGCCGTGGCCGACGAAACGATCCTCGAAAACCTCAAGCAGGACATGATCAAGGAGCGCACCGACGCCAAGCTCAATCAGGCAAGCAACTTCGGAGCTCTGCAGCGCTATCTGTATTACGGTGAGGAGTACATCAAGCGCACGACCCTCACGAACGACGCCCTCAAGGCTCTCGGCTCCGAGCAGCTGATCGCCGCCGTACAGGAACTCATGGGCAAACAGCACGAGGCACTCTACTACGGTCCGAAGAGCGAGGAGGAGGTAAAGCAGCTCATCGCCGAGAATCACAAGGCAGCCGACGAGCTCGCCCCGCTGGAGAAGAACTACCCGAAGAAGCAGCTGACGGACCAGAGCAGCGTCATCCTGGCCCAGTACGATGCCAACCAGCTCTACTACCTGCAGTTCTCGAACCGCGGCGAGCAGTTCGACGTGAAGAACGATCCCGCCATCACGCTCTACAACGAATATTTCGGCGGCAGCATGAACTCGATCTGCTTCCAGGAGATGCGCGAGGCCCGCGGCCTGGCCTACACGGCACAGGCATGGCTCGCTTCGCCTTCGTTCGCCGACGACAGCTACAGCTACACCGCCTTTATCGCCACGCAGAACGACAAGATGCAGACCGCCATCGAGGCATTCGACGAGATCATCAACCAGATGCCCGAATCGGAGGCCGCCTTCCAGATCGCCAAGGAGGCCATCATCTCGCGTCTGCGCACCGACCGCACCACGGGCACGGGCGTGCTCAACTCCTACATCCAGCTGCGCCGCCTGGGTCTCTCGGAGGACCGCGACCGCCAGATCTTCGAGCAGGTGCAGACGATGACGCTCGACGACGTGAAGGCCACGCAGCAGCAGTGGGTCAAGGACCGCTCCTATACCTACGGTATCTTGGGCGACATCAAGAACCTCGACCTGAACTACCTCAAGACGCTCGGTCCGATCCGCACCGTCTCGCAGGAGGAGATCTTCGGATATTGATCCCGGATACGACGGATACGAAAAACCCCGGAAGCACTCGGCTTCCGGGGTTTTTCTTGAGTTGCGGTCTGCACGGAGGGCGCAGTCGGCACAGTGTCTTACGGTCTGCACGAATGCTCCGTTCCGATGTCGCAACCGACAAAAGGGTCGGTTCCGCAATCAATAGCGGTAGTGTTCGGCCTTGAAGGGGCCCTCTTCGGGCACACCGATATAGGCGGCCTGCTTCGGGGTCAGGTGGGTGAGCTCCACGCCGAGACTCGCCAAATGCAGGCGAGCCACCTCCTCGTCGAGATGCTTCGGCAGGCGGTAGACGCCCACCTCAAGCTTTTGCTCCCACAGCTCCATCTGCGCAAGGCACTGGTTCGTGAAGGAGTTTGACATGACGAACGACGGGTGGCCCGTGGCGCATCCGAGGTTCACCAGACGTCCCTCGGCCAGGATGAAGATCGAATGGCCGTCGGGGAAGGTGTATTTATCGACCTGCGGCTTGATGTTGGTCTTGACGGCCGCGGATTTCTCCAGACGCGCCATCTGGATCTCATTGTCGAAGTGCCCGATATTGCAGACAATCGCCTGATCGCGCATCCGCTCCATATGCCCGAGGGTGATGATGTCGCAGTTGCCCGTACAGGTTACGAAGATGTTGCCCTCGGCCAGCGCGCTCTCGACGGTCTTCACCTCGAAGCCCTCCATGGCGGCCTGCAGGGCGCAGATCGGGTCGATCTCCGTAACGATCACCCGGGCGCCGTACGAACGCATCGAACGGGCACAACCCTTGCCCACGTCGCCGTAACCGCAGACGACGACCACCTTGCCGGCAATCATCACGTCCGTGGCACGCTTGATGCCGTCGGCCAGCGACTCGCGGCAGCCGTAAAGGTTGTCGAACTTCGACTTCGTGCAGGAATCGTTCACATTGATGGCCGGGACGAGCAGTTCGCCCGCCTCCTGCATCTGGTAGAGCCGGTGTACGCCCGTCGTCGTCTCCTCGCTCACACCGCGCCACTCCGCCACCGTACGGTGCCACTTCTGCGGATCCTCGGCCAGCAGCGTACGCAGCGTGCCGAGGATCACCTCCTCCTCGTAGGACGAAGGCTCCACGTCGAGCGTCGCGGCGTCGTTTTCGGCCTTGTAACCCTTGTGGATCAGCAGCGTGGCATCGCCGCCATCATCCACGATGAGCTGCGGGCCCTTGCCTCCGGGGAACGAGAGGGCCATGGCCGTGCACCACCAGTACTCGGGCAGCGTCTCGCCCTTCCAGGCAAAGACCGGAACGCCGGCGGCGGCAATGGCCGCAGCGGCATGGTCCTGCGTCGAGAAGATGTTGCACGAGCACCAGCGCACCTCGGCGCCCAGCTCCACGAGGGTTTCGATCAGGATGGCCGTCTGGATCGTCATGTGCAGCGATCCCATCACGCGCACCCCCTTGAGGGGTTTCTTCGGGCCGTATTTGCGGCGTACGGCCATCAGGCCCGGCATTTCATGCTCGGAGATCTCGATCTCCTTGCGGCCCCACTCGGCCAGCGACATGTCGGCGACCTTGTAGGGAAGATTCAAATCCAAATACATAGACGTTTTATTGATTGTTTTCGTTGATTCGTTTCAAAATTTCGTCCCGGTCGCGTGCGATCTGCGCCTGCAGCTCGCCTACCGAGGCAAAGCGCCGCTCCCCGCGGATGCGCTCCAGCAGTTCGACGCGCAGCCGCCGCCCGTACAACTCGCCCGAGAAGCCGAACAGGTGCGTTTCGAGCCGCCGCTCGGTATCCCCGACCGAAGGATTGCGCCCCAGGTTCGACATGGCGTTGTACCACCGGCCCGCCACCTCGGCCCGCGAGCGATAGACCCCGTCCTCGAGGCCGAGGTTCGCCCCGACGGCAAGATTGGCCGTCGGAAAGCCCAGTTCACGCCCCAGCCGGCGGCCGTGGCCAACCACCCCCTCGACCGCCGCAAGCGGCGCCGCATCCGGGTCCCCGGCAGGTATGTGATTCCGTGATTCGGCCATCAGATCTTCTCCGTCAGTTTGCGCACCAGCCTGAATTGCGAGAAGAACTCCTTGGCAAAGACGCGGATGACCGTATAGGAGGGAATTGCCAGCAGCATGCCGAGGATCCCGGCCAGCGATCCGGCGATCAGGATCACGAGGAAGATCTCGAGCGGATGGGCCTTCACGCGTTCGGAGTAGAGCGTCGGCTGGAGCACGAAATCATCGAGCCCCTTCAGCACGAGCAACGACCCGGCGATGACCAGCGCCGTGTGTCCCACGCTCATCCCCTCGATCGGCGTGATGATGCCGACGACAACCGAGAAAATGCCGCCGATAAGCGGTCCGGCATAGGGCACGACATTCATCACACCCATGACCAATCCGATAAAGGCCGCATCGGCCATCTTCATGCCGAAGGCCATCATCGTGAGCGTCGCGGCGATCGTAAGCAGCAGGCTCTCGGAGAGGATTCCCGTGAAGTAACGCGCCAGGAGCACCGTCACGGAGTCCAGCGCCCGGGTGATGTTCTCCCGGTAGCGGTCCGGAAAGAGGGTCGTTACCATCGAGTAGAACAGCCCTTCGTCCTTGAGAAAGAAGAAGGTGATAAACGAGATCGAGAAGATCGAGATGACCGAGGAAACCACCACGCCGACGATCGACGAGAAGAGCGTATTGAGCGAATCGAGATCGACGATCTGCCGCAGCGTCGTGGTCAGCGCCTCCGTAAGCGAGAAGGTGTCGGACGACTGGGCAAAGAGCGACTGCAGGTAGTTCTGCATCCGCGAGAGAGGCTCCTCGACAGAGGCCAGGACGGCCGTGAAATCGACATGTGCAAACTGGTTGATCTTATTGAATACCAGCGGTATGAACAGCGAGCAGAGCGTGGCGATCACGGCCCATATCACCACCAGGGTAACGAAGGCCGCCAGCCAGCGCGGGACGCGCCAGCCCCGGACGTGCAGCGCCGACAGCCGCCGTACGAGCGGGGAGCCCGTAACGGCCAGTACGGCCGAAATGAGGATGTAGACGACGATCGACGAGAAATACCAGACCAGAAAGAGCACTGCGGCAACCGCAGCGGCTCCCGCTATGAATTTCAAAAAGGTCTGAAGCGTCGTTTTCATACTCCGGAAAGATCGTTACTCCGTTTTGGGAAGACGCGCGATGGGCGTCTGCGAACCGACCACCGGATCGCCGATTTCAACGAGCACTTCGCTGCCGCGGGGGACCAGCACATCGACGCGCGATCCGAACTTGATGAAGCCGCAGACGCTGTTCTGCTCGACGGCATGTCCCACCTTCATGTAGGAGATGATCCGGCGGGCGATCAGTCCGGCAACCTGACGGAAAAGCACCTGCTGCCCCGAAGGCATGCGGATGACGGTTGTCGTACGCTCGTTCTCGGTTGAGGATTTGGGGTGCCAGGCCACCAAGAAACGCCCCGGATGGTACTTGAAATACTCCACCTCACCACCCACGGGAACCCAGTTCATGTGGATGTTCGTAATGGACATGAAGATCGATATCTGCATCATCTCGCGGCCCAGGTACTCCGTCTCCTGAACACACTCCGTTACGACGACACGTCCGTCGCAGGGCGCGAAGACCAGATCGGCATCATGGATGCGCACCCGCCGCGGTTCGCGGAAAAACGCCACGATGAAGAACCAGAACAGAAGCAGAAACGCCGTGCCGCCCCACAAAAGCAGTTCGCTTGCATCGCTTTCGAGCAACCGGTAAAAGAACCACCAGATAAGCAGGCAGACGATGCCCGAGATGCCGATGATCTTGTAGCCTTCCTTGTTTATTCTCATATCCGAATCACGGTTTGCGGTTTTACATTACGATAAGCATATATACCAGGACAAAGGGTGCCGACAACAGCATGGCGTCGAAACGGTCCAACACACCTCCGTGTCCGGGAATCAGACGGCCCGAGTCCTTGACGCCCGCGGCCCGTTTGAACATCGACTCCGCAAGATCGCCCAGCACACCCATAACGGCCGCGACAAGCGCCAGTCCGGCCCACGCGAGATAATCCGCCCCGAGCAGACGGGCCGCAAGCAGCCCCATGGCCACTGCTCCGAGCAGGCCGCCAAAGAAACCCTCCCACGATTTCTTGGGCGAGAGCCGTTCGCAGAGGCGATGCCGCCCGAGGGTCATGCCCACCAGGTAGGCGAATACGTCATTGGCCCAGATGATGAAGACGTAGGCGATCATTGCCCCGGGCTGCCATCCGGCGCCTCCGGCCACCGGAATGAAACTCATCAGCGAGAGAGGCAGCGCCACATAGACGACACCCAGCAGGGTTACACCGACATCTGCTGCAGGATGCTCGCGTCGGCGGAAGAGCTCGCAGACCAGCATCAACGGCAGCAGCAACAGCAGAAAAGCCAGTCCCCGCTCCAGCCAGGGATTGTCGCCGAGGACGACCAGCCCCTGTTCATAGGCGATGCAGTAGGCGAAATAGAAGTTCAGGGCCAGCAGGACAAGGCCGGTAATCGTTCCGATCAGACGCTGGGGCGTCAAGCCCTGTTTTTCCGTCAATGCATAAAACTCGGACATGCCGACTGCGACGAGCACGACAAGCAACGCGCCGAAACTCCAGATCGACCAGTAGATGGCCCCGAGCATCACGATGCCGAGTATCAGACCGCTCGCCGTCCGCACTCCGAGATCTTTCATCTTTTCACTCATCCGTCTATCGAGGTATTTGGATTCGCTGTTTGGTTCGCAACTTATTTTTTCGAGCGCTCCTCCGCTGCGGCATCCCCCGCAGCCTGTTCGGAGTCGGCAGCCGGCTTCCCGGCAGCCGCCATCCCGACAACAGGTTCCGCAGATGCGGATTGTCCGGCCGGCTCCGACCCGGGCGCCGCCGCTCCGGCCGTCTTCGCAGCCGCTTCGCGGCGCTCACGCTCGATATCCTTCTTGCGCTTACCGAAGATCCGCTCGACATCCTCCGTGAAGACCACCTCCCGCGAGAGCAGCAGTTCGGCAAGCTCTTTCAGGCCGGCGGCGTGCTCCTTGATCACCTTCTCGGCCATGGCATAGGCCTCGGCAATCAGGCGCTTGGCCTCGGCATCGATCCGCTGGGCCGTCTGCTCGGAGTAGGGCTTCGTGAAGGACATGTCGCTCTGGCCCGTCGAGTCGTAATAGGAAAGTGTCCCCACGTCGGAGCTCATGCCGTAGTAGGCCACCATGGCGTAGGCCTGCTTCGTTACACGCTCCAGGTCGTTCAGCGCTCCCGTGGAGATCTCGCCGAAGGTCAGCTGCTCCGAAACACGTCCGGCGAGCGTCGCGGCCATCTCGTCCATGAGCTGCTCGCGCGTGGTGATCTGACGCTCCTCGGGCAGGTACCACGCCGCACCCAGCGCCTTGCCGCGCGGAATGATCGTAACCTTGATGAGCGGGCTGGCATTCTCCAGAATCCAGCTCACGGTGGCGTGTCCGGCCTCGTGGTAGGCGATCACGCGCTTCTCCTCGTCGGTGATGATCTTGTTCTTGCGTTCCAGACCGCCCACGATGCGGTCGATGGCGGCAAGAAAGTCCTCCTTGGCGATGAATTTCTTGTTGTGGCGCGCCGCGATCAACGCCGCCTCGTTGCAGACGTTGGCAATGTCGGCGCCCGAGAATCCGGGGGTTTGACGCGCCAGGAACGAACGGTCGAGTGCCGGGTCGAGTTTCAGCGGGCGCAGATGCACCTCGAAAATCTCCTCGCGCTCCTTGACGTCGGGAAGTCCCACCTCGATCTGCCGGTCGAAACGTCCGGCACGCATGAGCGCCTTGTCCAGGATGTCGGCACGGTTCGTCGCCGCCAGAACGATGACGCCCGTATTGGTCTGGAAACCGTCCATCTCCGTGAGGAGCTGGTTGAGCGTATTTTCGCGCTCGTCGTTACCCGAGAAACCGGCATTCTTGCCGCGGGCGCGTCCGATGGCGTCGATCTCGTCGATGAAGACGATGCAGGGGGCCTTCTGCTTGGCCTGCTCGAAGAGGTCGCGCACGCGCGAGGCGCCCACACCGACGAACATCCCCAGAAAAGCCTACCAGTCATTCGAGAGGATCGGACCGTTGCCCCCGCCGGCCCAGGCTTCCGCCGCCAGCGTCTGCCCGGTCCCCGGAGGCCCTCACAGAGGGGCTCCCTACGGGATCTTGACGCCCATTTCCTTGTATTTGTCGGCCTTCTTGAGAAAACCGAAGCTTACCATGATCTCGACCTTGGCCTCCTCGAGACCCGCCACGTCCTTGAACGTAACGCGCTTGTTGTTGTCCTTGTCGAAAACCTGCGCCTTGGCCTTGCCCACGTTCATGATGCCCCCGGCGCCGCCGGCACCTCCGCCGCGCGCCATCGAACGCATGATGAAGAACCACGCCCCGATCAGGATGACCCACGGCAGAAAGTTGATGATCACCGTCGTCCAGTCGCTCTTCTCGTTCTTGTAGATCACCGGGACATCATGCCCCGAGAGCTCCTCGGCAGCCTTCAGGTCCTCGCGGAACGAATCGACCGAACCGATGGTGAAGAAGAACTGCGCCCCGTTTTCGGGAATTCGACCGAACTGTTTGTTCGCCGTATCCCGGCGGTATTTTTCGATGGCCTCCTCGGTCAGGAAGACCTGGGCCTGGTCGCGGTTCACGACCTGTATGCGGGCGACATCGCCCTGCTCGACCATCTGCGCGACCGACGACCAGTCGCTCGGCTGCGGAGCGTCGCTGCCGCCCCCGATGATCGCCCAGCCGATGATGAACAGAGCCGCCAGCCCGTAGATCATATAGGCCGGACGCGGCATGTTCACCTTGTTGTTATTGTTGTTTTTACGCTGTTGTGCCATAAATCGTTACTCTTCGTATTCGTATTTCACCATCGGAGCGTCGGCCCACAGCTCCTCGAGTTTGTAGAAGCTGCGCAGGTCGGTCTGGAAGATGTGCACCACCACGTCCACATAGTCCATGGCGATCCACAGGGCGGTCTGCTGCCCTTCGACGCGCCAGACCTTCTCGCCCAGCGTTTCGAGCACCTTCTCCTCGATGCCGTCGGCAATGGCCGCCACCTGCGTGGTGGAGTCGGCGTTGCAGACGACGAAATGCGAGCAGATGGCGCCGTCGAACCCCGAAAGGTCCAGCGATACGATATTCTTGCCTTTTTTATCTTCAATCGCGCTGACGATCGTTTCGATCAGTTTGTCCATATCCATTCATTACGGGTCTATAACCTTGCAAAGGTAGGAAAAGAGAACGAGATTTGAAAATAACGGCCAAAAAATCGCGCGCGGCACCGCGGATTCGGCAACCCGTACCTTTTCACGATACCGTACGTCGCGCCCCGGCCCCGCACAACGACGAAACGGCCGATCTTCCGGACCGGAGTGCGGGGCCCTCGCCGGGACCGCATCGCGACCGGCCCTCCAGCCCGAAAAAAATCCCCGCCGCAACAGGCGCGGCAGGGAATCTTCGAACCGGCGGGAGCCAACCGGACGGCAAACGATCCGGCAGAGAACCGGATTGGAGAGGAAACTACGGACGGGAGGTTCCGACATTGGCCAGAATCGTCTCCGTAAGGGCCCGGATAATCGAGTTCTTGACGTAGGTGCGGCGCACGGCCACGGCGATCTTGCGCGAGGTGGCTCCCTTGGCAATGGTCTTCAGCCGGTCGCGGCGGTCGGCGGGGATATACTCCACGGCCATCTCGGGGATGATGGTCAGGCATGACGTACAGTCCACGATGCGCATGAGCGTGTCGAGCGACCCCGATTCGAAGGTGTAGTGCGCCGGCATCGTCCGCCGCGCCTGGCACAGTTCGATGATCTGGTCGCGCATGCAGTTGCCCGGGCTCAAAATCACCAGATCCTTCAGGTCGATATCCTCGATGCGGATGTTCGAACGCTCGTAGAGCGGATTTTCGGGCGAGACGTAGGCGTAAAAGCGGTCGCTGAAGAGCTCCTGCTCGATGATCCCCTCGCCGCAGGTGCCGCTGGCCACCAGCGCCGCATCGATGCGGTCGCGCTTGAGCGCCTCGACGATGTCGGCCGTAATCATCTCCGAGATTTCCAGTTCGACCTTCGGATAGTCGCGTACGAAGGTCGGAATAAACTTGTGCAGCAGGTAGGGCGCAATGGTCGGGATGACTCCCAGACGCAGTTTGCCGGCCGTCTCGCCCTTCAGTTCCGAGACCGCCTCGCGGATGCCGTTGTAGGCCGTGAGCGTCTCCCGGGCCTTTTCGAGCACTACCTCGCCCGCCTCGGTCGGGATGACGGGTTTCTTCGAACGGTCGAGCAGCACCACGCCCAGCTCCTCTTCGAGCGACTTGACCTGCATGCTCAACGAGGGCTGCGTTACGAAGCAGTGCTCCGCCGCAAGGGAAAAACTGCCGCAGTTGGCCACCGCCAACAGGTATTCGAGTTGGATTATAGTCATAATACAAGGTTATTTCGCAGGGCGAATATATAAAAAAAAACTATATTCGCAAACTTTATTAGGTCGCGCACGCGCTTTTTCGTATGTTTGTGCCAATGAACACCGGCCGTTGCCGACCGGAATTCGGGCCGTCGGAGCCGCTCCGCGACGGCCGATACGGGATCCGCAACCGGCCACAAGCTATTTTTGGGGAAACTTTATGGGAAAAATCATTCTTACCGGCGACCGCCCCACGGGGCGTCTCCACCTGGGACATTATGTGGGATCGCTGCGCCGCCGCGTCGAGTTGCAGAACTCGGGAGAATTCGACAGGATATTCATCATGATCGCCGATGCGCAGGCGCTTACCGACAACGCAGACAACCCCGAGAAGGTGCGGCAGAACATCATCGAGGTGGCGCTCGACTACCTCTCGGCCGGCCTCGATCCCGAACGGGCGACGCTCTTCATCCAGTCGCAGGTTCCCGAGTTGTGCGAGCTGGCCTTCTACTACATGAACCTCGTTACGGTGCAGCGCCTCCAGCGCAACCCGACCGTCAAGGCCGAAATCACGCTGCGCGGATTCGCCGAAGGCTCGGTCGAGGGCGACACCACGCAGCGTCAGGGCATTCCCGTGGGATTCTTCACCTACCCGATCAGCCAGGCGTCGGACATCACGGCCTTCAAGGCCACGACGGTCCCCGCAGGTGAGGATCAGGAGCCGATGATCGAGCAGACGCGCGAAATCGTCCACAAGTTCAACGCCGTATACGGACCGACGCTCGTCGAGCCGGAGATCCTCCTGCCCGACAACGCCGCCTGCATGCGTCTGCCGGGCACCGACGGCAAGGCCAAGATGTCCAAGTCGCTGGGCAACTGCATCTACCTCTCGGATACGGCCGAGGAGGTCAGGAAGAAGGTCATGGGCATGTATACCGACCCGGACCACCTGCGCGTGGAGGATCCCGGCAAGGTCGAGGACAACACGGTCTTCACCTACCTGGACGCCTTCTGCCGCGAGGAGCACTTCGCCAGGTACCTCCCCGACTACGCCTCGCTCGACGAACTGAAGGCCCACTACCGCCGCGGCGGCCTGGGCGACGTGAAGGTCAAGCGGCTGCTGATCGCCGTGCTCAACGAGACGCTCGAGCCGATCCGCGCCCGCCGCAAAGAGTATGAAGGACGCATCGGCGAGGTTTACGAGATTCTCCGCCGCGGTTCGGAAGCGGCACGCGCCACGGCGGCCGAGACGCTCCGCGAGGTACGCCGCGCCATGAAGATCGACTATTTCGAGGACCGCGAACTCATCGAGGAGCAGGCCCGCCACTACGCCCGCAAGGCCGAATAGCGACAACCCTGTAACGGAAAAACCAGCCACAGCCATGCAGATCCGCGCCGACCGCATCTACCCGCTCTTCCTCCGGCTGACCCGGAGGCTCTCGAACCGCCAGATGATGATGCTTCTGGCCGTAGTGGTCGGTGCGCTGGCCGGAATCGGCACCTATCTGTTCGAGATGCTCCTCTATGGCATCAAGACCGGTCTGACGAACTGGTTTCCCGTGGACAGCGCCCATTTCCTCTTCCTGATCTACCCCGCCGTAGGTATCATTCTCGCGACGCTCTTCGTCAAATACATCGTCCGCGACAACATCTCCGAAGGGGTTACGCGCGTGCTCTACGCCATGTCGAGCCGCAATTCGCGCATCGCCGCGCACAACTGCTGGACTTCGGTCGTAGGCGGTGCCACGACGATCGGATTCGGCGGTTCGGTGGGTCCCGAGGCACCGATCGTCCTGACGGGAGCCGCCATCGGCTCGAACGTGGGACGCCTCGCACGCCTGAACTACAAACATACGACGCTGCTGCTCTGCTGCGGCGCCGGAGCCGCCCTCGCGGCCATCTTCAAGGCCCCGATCACCGGCGTGGTCTTCGTGCTGGAGATCCTCATGCTCGACATCACGGCCGGCTCGGTCATCCCTCTGCTGATCGCCTCGATCACCGCCACGACAATGGCCTTCATGCTGCGCGGATTCGACCCCATCCTGGCCGTAACGCTCGCCCCGGAGGACGCCTTCGAACTGTGGCAAATCCCGCTCTTCATCCTTCTCGGCGTTCTCTGCGGACTGATGGCCTGGTACTTCACCTCGATGAACTCCCGTGTCGGAGGCTTCTTCAAGCGCATCGACAAGCAATGGAAACGGTGGCTGCTCGGCGGCAGCATCCTCGGCATCCTGATCTTCATCTTCCCGCCGCTCTACGGCGAAGGTTACGAAGGGTTCACCGCCCTGATGCACGGCCAGACCCAGACGCTGTTCGACAACTCGTTCTTCTACCGCTTCCGCGACATCGACTGGGTCGTGATCCTCTTCATCATCGCCACGATGTTCTTCAAGGTCATCGCCATGGCCTCGACCAATGCCGCAGGCGGCGTCGGCGGAACCTTCGCCCCGTCGCTTTTCGTCGGCGCCTTCACGGGAGCCACGCTGGCGCTTCTCTGCAACATGCTCTTCGGCTGGGAGGTCTCGGTCGTCTCGTTCACGCTCGTCGGCATGGCTGGCGTGATGTCCGGCGTGATGAACGCCCCGCTCACCTCGATCTTCCTCATCGCCGAGCTCTCGAACGGCTACGGGCTCTTCATCCCCCTGATGATCACTGCCTGCATCTCCTTCGCCGTGGACTACTACCTCGATCCCGACTCGATCTACACCAAGCAGCTGCGCCAGAAGGGCGAACTGCTCACGCACGACAAGGACCAGTCGGTCTTCGTCTTCCTGAAGCTCGACGAGCTGATGGAGACCGACTTCCTGCGCATCAAGGAGAACATGACCCTGGGCGACATCGTGCACATCATCTCCACGGCCCGGCGCAACATCTTCCCCGTGATCGACAACTTCGGGCGGCTGCTGGGCGTCGTGCAGCTCGACGACCTGCGCGAGGACATGTTCAAGCCCGAAAAGTACGGACGTCCGATCTCGGACTACATGATCGCCCCGCCCGACAGGATCCTCGAACACGAGTCGATCATGAGCGTCATGGAGAAGTTCGAGGACAAGCACACCTGGATGCTGCCGGTCGTCGATACGAAGAACCGCTACCGGGGCTTCATCTCCAAATCGCGCATCCTGAACGCCTACCGCGAACAACTCGTAAGAATCCAGCAATGATCCCGCAAAACGACATTCCGTGGGCCGACGAAATCGACGGCGCCGTAACGGTCTGCGACACGGCGGGCACGGTCCTCTATCAGAACGGGCGCTCGATCGCCGTAAACGGCGACGTGCGCGGCCGGTCGCTGCTTCCCTGCCACAATGAACGCTCGCGCGAAATTATCCGCCGGCTGCTCGATGAAGGGGGCCGCAATGTTTACACGATCGAGAAACGGGGCGTCCGGAAACTCATCTACCAGACCGTCTGGCGCGAAAAGGGCGAGGTCCGCGGACTCGTAGAACTCTCGCTCGAGATCCCCGAGACAATGCCGCATTACGTCCGGGAGTAATTTTTTTGTCGTGTTTACTTGCAAAAATGTAAATTATACTTTACATTCGCAACGGCAAGCGGGAGAAGTGCGCACCTCCGACGGCCTGCCGTAACGACAAAAAACAACGACCATGAACAAAACCATTCTGCTGCCCTATCCGTTCAAGCGGATCGGATGGGTGCTTTTCATCCCGGCCGCGCTGCTCGGAATCCTGATGGGAATCGACGGTTTCAACGGCTTTCCGTCATTTCTGCTGCCCGGAGCGGCGGAGACGAGCCAGACACTCGACCGCATCTGCAACAACGCGGCGCTGATCGGCACGCTCGTCGGAGCGTTATTCATCACCTGCTCGCGCGAGCGGATCGAGGACGAACTCATCGGCCGCATCCGGCTCAACGCCCTGCTCGCGGCGCTCTCCATCCACTTCGGCATTTCGGTCGCCGCCGCCCTGCTGCTCTACGACCTCTCCTACCTCAACTTCATGATCTTCAACCTGTGCCTGCTGCCCGTCCTTTTTCTCGTGATCGAACGGGTGCTGCTGTGGCGTCTCGGAAAGGAGGCCGCGCATGAAGAATAGGATCCGGGTCGCACGCGCCGAGGTGCGCATGACCCAGCAGCAGCTGGCCGAGGCCGTGGGTGTAAGCCGCCAAACGGTGAATGCCATCGAGAGCGGGAAGTTCGTCCCCTCGACGCTTCTAGCGCTCAAGATCGCGCGGCTCTTCGGGAAAAGCGTCGAGGAGCTCTTCTCGCTCGACGAGGAGGAGTAAATCCATCGGCACAAGATGAAGGCCCCGCCTGCACCGAACATGCAGGCGGGGCCTTTTCGTCGTACGTCTCGCCCGTTACAGCGGCAGGAACGAGATGGCCTGACCGCCGCCGGGCGCCAGCACCACGTCGATCGCATCGGCCGAGGTAACGTAACGCACCGTAACCTCGCAGGCCGTAGGGTTCGTCTCCCAATGGGCATCCGGGGCATCGGCATAGACGGCCGCCTCGTAGGTTACCTCCGGTTCGAGGAAGTCCAAGTCGAAGTGCAGGCTCCGCGGCTCCTCGTTCGTAGCGGCGCCGAAAAAGAACTTTCCGCCGGCACGCCGCACGACGGCCACATATTCGCCCGGCTCGCCGGCCAGCGCCCGCGACCAGTCGCAGTCGGGGTCGAAATCACGGAAGAACTGGAAGGCAGGGTGTCCTTCGTAATGCTCGATCAGATCGGAAGCCATCTGCAGCGGCGAATAGAGGATCACCCAGTCGGCGATCTGCCTGGCAAGGGTCGTATTGACCCGCATGTTCACCTCCTCGCCGCAGTTCCAGAGCTTGCGCCGCACGGAGTCGCGCGTCCGCTCGTAAAGGATGTCGAACGTCCCCGGCGTATAGTCCATCGGACCGGCCAACAGGCGCGTGAAGGGGAGCATCACCTCGTGCGAGGGGGGATTGCCCTCGCTCCAGGCGTCCCACTCCTTGCCGCGGGCCCCCTCGCGGGTCATCATGTTGGGCCAGGTGCGGCGGATGCCGCAATCCTTGATCGGCTCGTGCGCATTGACCGTGATGCGGTATTTGGCCGCCTGCTCGACGACCTTCTGGTAGTGGCGCACGCCGTACTGGCTGTGGTGGAGGTAACCGTCCGGGAAGCCGCCCGCATAGCCCGTCTTGAGGTTATGGACACCCAGATCGGCATACCACAGGAGGGCCGAGTCAAGCTGTCGCTCGTATTCGGGCACGTTGCCGCCCGTCTCGTGGTGGCCGATGAGCTCGATGCCCAGATGGCGCGCATAGTCGGTGATTTCCTGAATATCGAAATCCGCATAGGGCTTGCGGTAGTCGAAATGCTGCTCGCCGCCCCACGTCTCCCAACCTTCGTTCCAGCCCTCGAACAGCACGGCGTCGATATGGTTGTCGGCGGCAAACTCGATGTAACGCTTGGCTTGCTCGGTAGTCGCACCGTGGCGGTCGTCCATCGCCCAGGTGTCGAGCCCGAGGTGCATCGACCACCAGACGCCGATGTATTTCATCGGACGGATCCACGAGGTATCCTCGATCTTCGAGGGTTCGTTCAGATTCAGAATCAGCGAGGAGTTAATCAGCCCCACAGCCTCGGGAGCGAGCTGCACAGTGCGCCACGGCGTAGTGAAACGCGCGGCGACACGGGCCTTCGTACCGTCGGGCAGCGGCGCGAGGTCGGCCTTGAAGGAGAGCGAATCGCACCGCCGGAGCACCATCTCGGGAAAATCATAGAGCGCCGCCTCGTGGATGCTGCCATACAAGCCGCCCGCCGTACGGAACGTCGCCGGCGTATTGGCGTCCTCCAGCTCGTGCAGAGGCAGCGTACGGTAGAGCAGCTCGTAAGTCTCGAAGTTGGCCGGAATCGTCCACGACGTACCGTCTTCGGCAAAGCGGAACTCGGTGCATTCGTCCGTAACGACGAGCGAGTCGCGGCCCGGAACCTCGTATTCGTAACGGAAACCCAGGCCGTCGTCGAAGAGCCGGAAGCGCATGACAAGCCGCACATCGTCCTTGCGGCGGAGCGAGACGGCCATCTCGTTGTAGTGGCTGCGGTTGGTCTTGTTCTCGCCCCAGGGCTGGGTCCACGTCTCATCGACCGTCGTACGCTCGACCCCGTCGATACGGAAACTGCGCGCCAGCTCCGCATCCTGCGCCTCGAGGCCCAGCAGCGAGGATGTGAAGAGCGGCCGGTCGTTTACCGTAACGGCATAGTGCATCGCGCCGCTTTTCCGGTCGGCACGGAAGGTCAGGCGGATCGATTCGTCGGGCGAAGAGACTTCGGCCTTCTGCGTACAGGCCATCGTCGTGCAACCGACGATAAGAGCCCAGAGTAGTTTCTGCATCATGCGGGGATGTTTCGGTTTCTACAAATATAGGAAATGTAACACGAAAACCCCGCACGCGGAGGGAAAAATCTTACAGCTTGATATCGTAGATCTGGATGACGCCCGCAAGCTTCCCGTCCCCGTCGGTAACGAGCAGCGAGGTGATCTTATTGCGTGTCATCACCCGCTCGGCCTCGATGAGCTTCTCATTAGCACCGATCGTCTTGGGATGCGGCGTGGCAATGTCCCGGGCGTGGATGTTGAAAAAGTCGCCCTTCAGACGCTCCATCGCGCGGCGGATGTCGCCGTCGGTTACGATGCCCTCGATGCGGTCGCCGTCGCAGATGACGATAAGGCCCAGTCCCCCTTTCGAGATGGTATGGATCATCTCCACCACCGAGCAGTCGGGGCCGACGACCGGCAGGTCGTGGTCGCGCATGACGTTGCCCACGGTCATCAGCAGGCGCCGCCCGAGGCTGCCGCCCGGATGCAGGCGCGCGAAATCGACGCTCGTGAAGCCCCGCTGCTGCATGAGCGACACGGCCAGCGCATCGCCCATGGCGATCTGCGCCGTGGTCGAGGTGGTCGGGGCCAGATGCAGGATGCAGGCCTCCTCCTCGACCCCCACATTGAGGTGAATGTCGGAGTTGCGGGCCAGCGTCGAGTCGTCGTTGCCGGTCATCGAGATGAGTTTGTTGCCGTTGGAGTGGATGAACGGCACGATCTTCAGGATTTCGTCCGTCTCGCCCGAATAGGAGAGCGCCAGGACGATATCCTCCTTCGAGATCATGCCCAGATCACCGTGAAAGGCCTCCCCGGGGTGAAGGAAAAAGCTCGGCGTACCGGTCGAGGCGAGTGTCGCGGCGATCTTGCGTCCGATGAGGCCCGACTTGCCCATGCCCGTAACGATGCATTTTCCGCGGCTTGCGAGAATCGACTCCACGGCTTCGACAAAGGCGTCGCCGAGAGTTTCCTCCAGATGTTGAAGCGCCAGCATCTCGGTATGCACGGCCCGGCGGGCCACACCGAGAATCTGCGCCTTGGTGCTATCGGTCATTGTATGAGTTTTTTGATGAGGTTCTCCAGATCGTCCAGCTGCAGCATGTTCGGGCCGTCGCTCAACGCATGGTCCGGATCGGGATGCACTTCGAAGAAGAAGCCGTTGGCCCCGAATGCCTTTGCCGCAAGGGCCATGGCCGGCACGAACTCCCGGTTGCCGCCCGTCTTGCCGCCGGCGGCCCCGGGGCGCTGCACCGAATGCGTGCAGTCCATAACCACCGTAGGTGCGATGTACAGCATGTCGGGAATGTTGCGGAAATCGACTACGAGGTTGTTGTAGCCGTACATGTTGCCCCGCTCGGTGAGCCACACCTCGCGGGCCCCGGCCTCGAGGGCCTTCTCATAGGGGTAACGCATGTCGGCACCCGAAAGGAACTGCGCCTTCTTGATGTTCACCGTGCAGCCGGTCTTCGCCGCGGCCAGCAGCAGGTCGGTCTGGCGGCACAGAAAGGCCGGAATCTGGATCACATCGACCACCTCGCCGACAGGCGCCGCCTGCCACGATTCGTGAATGTCCGTCAGGAGCTTCAGTCCCCACTTCGCCCGCACGTCGGCGAGCATCCGGAGCCCCCGCTCGAGGCCCGGGCCGCGGAACGAGGCGATCGAGGTGCGGTTGGCCTTGTCGAACGACGCCTTGAAGATGATCTGCGTACCGAGCCGCCGGTTGATGGCGGCCAGCCGTTCGGCCACCGCGTCGAGCAACTCGGCCGATTCGATGACACAGGGTCCTGCGATGAATTGCATCATGACTATGCCTGTTATCTGATTGTTTCGATTCGTTTGAGGAAGGCTTCGGCACGCTCCAGATCCTCCGGAGTGTCGATGCCCACGGTCTCGGCATCCGAGATACCCACGCCGATCCGGAAGCCGTTTTCGAGCCAGCGCAGTTGTTCGAGCGACTCGGCCTTCTCGAGCAAGGACTGCGGCAGCGCCGTTACGGCCCGCAGCGCCTCGGTGCGGAAGGCGTAGATGCCGATATGCTTGTAGAAGGTATGGCGTGCAAGCCACTCTTCGCGCGGCACACCCCGCAGATAGGGGATGACCGAACGCGAGAAGTAGAGCGCCCGCGAACGGGCGTCGAGCACCACCTTCGGGGAATTGGGATTTTCGAGCGCCTCGAGACCGTCCTCCGCCGTGAAGGGCTTGACCAAGGTGGCGATGTCGGTCTGCGGATCGTCGAAGCAACGCATGAGCGCCTCGATCTGTTCGCGCCGGATGAAGGGTTCGTCGCCCTGCACGTTGATCACGGCATCGTAGACGGCGCCCTGTCTGCAATAGGCCTCCCAGCAGCGGTCCGTGCCGCTGCGGTGCTCGGCCGAGGTCATCTCGGCCCGTCCGCCGAACGCACGCACGGTCTCATAGATCCGCTCGTCGTCCGTGGCGACCACGGCATCCAGCAGGCCCGAAACCTGCTCGTAAACCCGTTCGATGACGGGCTTCCCGCCCAGCAACGCCAGCGGCTTGCCGGGGAAACGCGTCGAGGCGTACCGCGCCGGAATGATGGCTATGAATTTCATGAATCCCGTATTTTTCATGTAAAAATAAAAGATAAAAGGTGAAAATCAAAATTTCCACCTTTCATCCCACCGGTTTTACTGCTCCAGCGCCAGTTTCAGCACGTCGTCGTTGGTCCGGACATAGTGGAACGTCAGCCCCTCGATATACTCGGGTTTGATCTCGGCGATGTCCTTGCGGTTCTCCTCCGAGAGGATCAGCTCCGAGATGCCGGCGCGCTTGGCCGCAAGAATCTTCTCCTTGACGCCGCCCACGGGCATAACACGCCCGCGCAGGGTCGTCTCGCCCGTCATGGCGATACGCTCGCGGACCTTGCGGCCCGTGTAGGTCGAGACGATCGACGTAACCATCGTGATGCCGGCCGACGGGCCGTCCTTCGGAATGGCTCCCTCCGGAACGTGGATGTTGATATCGTTCGTCTCGAACAGCTTCGGATCGATGCCCAACTCCTCATGGTGGGCCATCACCCACTCGTGGGCGATCGTCGCCGACTCCTTCATCACGTCGCCCAGGTTGCCCGTAAGGCTGATCATGCCCTTGCCGGGGGTCAGGCACGACTCGATGTAGAGGATGTCGCCGCCGACCTCGGTCCACGCCAGGCCCGTTACGACGCCCGTCATGCCGCCCACCTCGTACTCCTCGCGCAGGAACTTGGGCATGCCGAGGATCTTCTCCACGTCGGCCTTCGTCAGCTCCGGGGCAAAAGCCTCGTCGAAGGCGATCTGCTTGGCCCGCGCCCGGGCGATCTTCGCCAGATGCTTGTCGAGCGACCGCACGCCGGCCTCGCGCGTATAGCAGGCAATGATATGCTCGACGACCTCTGCAGTCATCGTCAGCTCCTGCTCCTTGATGCCGTGCGCCTCGCGCTGCTTGGGCAGCAGGTGATCCAGCGCAATGCGGATCTTCTCCTCGAGCAGGTAACCCGGGATGTTGATCATCTCCATACGGTCGCGCAGCGCCGGGGCGATGTTGCCCGCGTTGTTGGCCGTGGCGATGAAGAGCACCTTCGAGAGGTCGTACTCCATGTCGATGTAGTTGTCGTGGAAGGTGGTGTTCTGCTCCGGGTCGAGCACTTCGAGCAGGGCGCTCGAGGGATCCCCGTGGTTCGAGACCGTAACCTTGTCCACCTCGTCGAGGATAATCACCGGATTGGACGACCCGCAGCGCTTGATCGTCTGGATGATCCGCCCGGGCATGGCGCCGATGTAGGTGCGGCGGTGTCCGCGGATCTCCGACTCGTCGTGCAGGCCGCCCAGCGAGATGCGGCCGAACTTGCGGCCCAGCGCTGCGGCGACCGACTTGCCCAGCGAGGTCTTGCCCACGCCCGGAGGGCCGTAGAGACAGAGGATCGGGGATTTCAGGTCGCCTTTGAGCTTGATGACGGCCAGGTGCTCCAAAATACGCTCCTTGACCTCATCGAGGCCGAAATGGTCGTGGTCCAGCTGCCCGCGGGCGCATTTCAGGTCGAGGTTGTCCTTCGTCGTGTCGTTCCACGGCAGCTCCAGCAGCAGCTGCAGGTAGGTCATCTGCACCGAATACTCCGCCACGGCGGGATTCAGCCGCTCGACCTTCTGCAACTCCTTCTCGAAGGTCTCACCGACCTCCTTGGGCCAGTTCTTCTTCTTCGCCTCCTCGCGCATGCGCTCGATGTCGGCATCGGCGCCGTCGCCCAGCTCGTCCTGGATCGTGCGCATCTGCTGCTGGAGGTAGTAGTCGCGCTGCTGCTTGTCGATCTCCTGCTTGACGCGCTCCTGGATCTGGCTCTTCAGCTCGGCGAGCTGCTGCTCGCGGATGAGGATTTCGAGCAGCTTGCGCGCCCGGGCCAGCAGCCCCGGCGCCTCGAGCAGCGACTGACGGTCCTCGTCCGTAAGCTCCATGTTCGAGCAGATGAAGTTGATGATGCCGCGCTTCGAGTCGATGTTCTTGATGGCGAAGGCCGCCTCCTTGGGCATCGACGGCGAGACGTTGATGATGTTGAGCGCCACGTCGCGGATCGAGTCCACGAGGGCCTCGAACTCGATGCTCTTCAGGTCGGGCGTCGAATCGCGCAGGGCGACGACGCGCGCCTTGAAGTAGGGCTCCGTGGTGATGTACTCCGTGATCTCGATCTTCTCCAGACCGTTCAGGATCACCGTCAGGTTGCCGTTCGGCATCTCGAGGATCTTGATGATCCGCGCCGCCGTGCCGACCTTGTACATGTCGTCCGGTGCAGGGTCCTCGACCTCGCTCTCGCGCTGCAGCACGGCACCCAGGATGCCGCCCTCGGCATTCACGGCGCGCACGAGCGAGATGCTCTTGTCGCGGCCTACCGTAATGGGTGTGATCGCCCCCGGGAAGAGCACCGAAGAGCGCAGCGTCAGGATGGGAATGATCTCCGGGACCTCGACCTGCTCGACGGTTTCGTCGCCCCCCGTAACGATCGGAATCACGCGGTGCTTGCCATCCAGCAGTTCGGGGACGAGATTCATGTCGTCCACTTCAACCGTTTCGATTTTATCTTTTTTGCTCATGTTCTCCTTTACAAATATATAATGACGCAAAGGTAACGTTTTTTCAGGTAAATTATTTTAACTTTGACAGAATGTTAATAACTTTGCGCCTCTGGAATTTCAAGCAAAACTGTCAGCACTATGCAAATTGCCGATAAATATTCGCCCCGCGAGATCGAGGCGAAGTGGTACGACTACTGGACGGAAAATCGGCTCTTCCACTCGGAACCCGATGAACGCGAACCCTATACGATCGTCATCCCTCCCCCCAACGTAACGGGCATGCTCCACATGGGCCACATGCTCAACAACACGCTGCAGGACGTGCTGGTGCGCCGCGCCCGCATGTCGGGCAAGAACGCCTGCTGGGTGCCGGGCATGGACCACGCGTCAATCGCCACCGAGGCCAAGGTCGTGGCGATGCTCCGCGAAAAAGGCATCGAGAAGTCGTCGCTCACGCGCGAGGAGTTTCTCCGCTACGCCTGGGAGTGGAAGGAGAAGTACGGCGGCGTGATCCTCAAGCAGCTGCGCAAGCTGGGCGCCTCGTGCGACTGGGAGCGCACCTGCTTCACGATGGACGACATCCGCACCGAAGGAGTGCTGCGCGTCTTCTGCGACCTCTACGACAAGGGCAAGATCTACCGCGGCGTGCGTATGGTGAACTGGGATCCCGCGGCACAGACCGCCCTTTCGGACGAGGAGGTCGTCTTCAAGGAGTCGCACGGCAAGCTCTACTACCTGCGCTACAAGGTCGAGGGCTCCGACCGGGCGATCATCGTCGCCACGACGCGTCCCGAAACCATTCTGGGCGATACGGCGCTCTGCGTCAATCCCAACGACCCGCGTTACCAGGATCTCGCGGCGGATGCCCGCGTCATCGTGCCGCTCGTAGGACGCTCCATCCCGGTCATCCGCGACGAGTATGTCGATATCGAGTTCGGTACGGGCGCCCTGAAGGTAACCCCGGCCCACGACGTGAACGACTACATGCTCGGTGAGAAATACGGGCTGGAGACCATCGATATCTTCAACGACGACGGCACGATCAACGACAAGGTCGGCATGTACGTCGGCGAGGACCGTTTCGACGTCCGCCGCAAGATCGAGGGCGACCTTGCCGCCGCCGGGCTGCTCGAGAAGACCGAGGAGTACACGAACAACGTCGGCTACTCGGAGCGCACGGGCGTGGCCATCGAGCCGAAGCTCTCGATGCAGTGGTTCCTTTCGATGAAGGAGCTCGCCGGGCCCGCCACGAAGGCTGTCATGGAGGATGCCATCCGCTTCGTGCCCGAGAAGTACAAGAACATCTACCGCTACTGGATGGAGAACATCAAGGACTGGTGCATCTCGCGCCAGCTCTGGTGGGGCCAGCGCATTCCGGCCTGGTACCTGCCCAAGGGCGGCTTCGTCGTGGCCCCGACGCCCGAGGAGGCGCTCGCCAAGGCCCGCGCGAAGGCCGGCGACGAGTCGCTGCAGCTCGTGGACCTGCGTCAGGACGAGGATGTGCTCGACACCTGGTTCTCGTCGTGGCTGTGGCCCATCTCCGTCTTCGACGGCATCCGCAACCCGCACAACCCCGAAATCGAATACTACTACCCGACCAACGACCTGGTTACGGCCCCCGACATCATCTTCTTCTGGGTGGCCCGCATGATCATGGCCGGATACGAGTACCGCAACGACAAGCCCTTCGGCAACGTCTACTTTACGGGTATCGTGCGCGACAAGATCGGCCGCAAGATGTCCAAGCAGCTGGGCAACTCGCCCGACCCGCTGGATCTGATCGCCCGCTACGGCGCCGACGGCGTGCGCATGGCGATGCTCATCAGCTCGTCGGCCGGCAACGACGTGATGTTCGACGAGGCGCTCTGCGAGCAGGGCCGCAACTTCGGCAACAAGATCTGGAACGCCTACCGCCTCGTAAACGGCTGGGCCGTGGACGAGAAGGCGCCGCAGAGCGAAAACGACCGGCTGGCCGGGGCGTGGTTCGAGCAGGCGCTGGGCCGCTCGCTGCGCCAGATTGCCGAGGAGTTCCGCTCGTACCGCATCTCCGAAGCCTTCAAGGAGGCCTACCGACTCTTTTGGGACGACTTCAGCGGCCTCTACCTCGAGATGGTGAAACCCGCTTACGGCGCCCCGATCGACGGACGGACGCTCGCACAAGCCAAGGGCTTCTTCGACGCCCTGATGCGCGTCCTGCACCCCTTCATGCCCTTCGTTACCGAGGAGATCTGGCAGGCGCTCGCCGAGCGTGCGGAGGGAGCCTCGATCTGTGTGGCCCCGATGCCGGAACCGTGCGAGGCCGACGAGGCGATGCTGGCGCGTTTCGAACTCGTGAAGGAGATCATCTCCGCGGTCCGCAATGTCCGCAATCAGAAGAACCTGCCGCAGAAGGAGGCGCTCGCGCTCCACGTCATCGCGGACGAGAACTACCCCGCGGAGTTCGCCCCCGTGATCCGCAAGATGGCCAACCTTTCGGCCATCGAGAGCGTCGCCGAGAAAGACCCGGCCGCCGCGGCCTTCCTGGTCAAGACGACGCAGTACTTCATCCCGCTCCAGGGCAAGATCGACGCCGAAGCCGAACTTGCGAAGCTGCAGCATGACCTCGAATACTACGAGGGATTCCTCGCCTCGGTGATGAAGAAGCTCTCGAACGAGCGTTTCGTGCAGTCGGCCCCCGAGAAGGTCGTCGCCAACGAGCGGGCCAAGCAGGCCGATGCCGAGGCGAAGATCGCCGCGCTCAAGGAGCAGATCGCCGCGCTGAACTGATCCATGCAAACACGATTCGCCGGCATCCTCCCCACAACGGGGAAGGTGCCGGCGAATCGGTAACATACCATCCAGAAACCATGGCTGCGATCACCATATACACCGACGGCTCCGCCCTGGGCAATCCCGGCCCGGGAGGCTACGGCGTCGTACTCCTTTCGGGCCCCTACCGCAAGGAGCTCTCGCAGGGCTACCGGCTGACGACCAACAACCGCATGGAGCTCATGGGGGTCTGCGTGGCGCTCGAGGCGCTGCGCTTCGACGGTTCGGATGTCGTGGTCTACTCGGACTCGAAATACGTCGTAGACGCCGTAACGAAGGGGTGGGTCTTCGGCTGGGAGCGCAAGGGCTTCGCCGGGAAGAAGAACCCCGACCTGTGGCAGCGCTTCCTGCGCGTCTACCGACGCCACCACGTCCGCTTCGTCTGGGTCAAGGGGCATGCCGAGACCGTCGAGAACAACCGCTGCGACCAGATGGCCGTTGCCGCGGCCAACGACGCGGCGCACCGGCTGGAAGACACGGGTTACGAGCCCGAAACCCGGTAGGCGGCCCGCTCGGGGTGTGCAAATAAGGCCGCGCTGCCCCGGCGGCTGTTCGTTCCGGCGGCAGGAGCGGTCGGAAATTCGTTGAAAATGCGCTCTTTTTTCGCTTTTCGGGTTATTGTATTATCTTTGCACCCGAGTTACCGTACAACCACCAATCGTCGCTCCGAATGTTCAAAACCTACATGCGGCTCCTGGGATTCGCCCGGCCGATCAAACGATACGCCATACCTTACGGGATCTTCTCGTTGCTGTATGCCCTCTTCAATACGCTGACATTCGGACTCATCATCCCGATTCTCAATACGATGTTCGACGACGGGTTCACCCCCGAGTACGTTGAGAAACTCCCCCCGCTGCGCTTCAACGGCGACTATGTGAACGACCTGTTCAACTTCGCCTACTCGCACCTGTTCAACACCTACGACCCGCGCAACGTGCTGATGCTGCTGGCCATCGTCGCCATCGTCATCAGCTTCCTGAGCAACCTGTTCCGCTACCTCGGATCGTGGACCATCGAGACGATGCGTGCCCGCACGCTCCAGCGCATGCGCAACGAGATGTTCTCGCGCGTGATGGACATGAACGTCGGCTACTTCAGCGAACAACGCAAGGGAGACATCATCTCGAAGATCACCTCCGATATCGGCGTGGTGCAGTTCTGCATCACCAACACGCTGCAGGTATCCTTCCGCGAACCGTTCCTCATCGTCGGCTACGTCATCATGATGGTGGCCATCTCGTGGGAGCTGTCGATCTTCTCGATCCTCTTCCTGCCGGTGGTGGCCCTGCTCATCGGCAGCATCGTCAAGCGGCTCCGCCACCCGGCCCGCACCAACCAGCAGCGCATGGGCGAGATGGTCTCGACGCTCGAGGAGTCGCTCGCCGGCATCAAGGTCATCAAGAGCTACAACGCCACGCAGTACGTCAAGAAGAAGTATTACGAAATCAGCGCCGACCTGGCCCGCCTGACCCTCTCGATGGCCCGCCGGCAGCAGCTGGCTTCGCCGATGAGCGAGTTTCTCGGCATCACGGCCGTGGGCGTGATCCTCGTTTTCGGCGGATCGCTCGTCGCCAAGGGGTCGCTCGACCCGGGCGGATTCATCGCCTTCGTGGCCATCTTCTCGCAGATCACGCGCCCGGTGCGCACCTTCATCGACCAGTTCGCCAACATCAACCAGGGTATCGCCGCCGGCGAGCGCATCTTCTCGGTCATCGACTCGCGTCCCGAGGTCGAGGACAAGCCCGATGCCCGCACGCTCACCGGCCTGAAACGGAAGATCGAATTCCGCGACGTGCACTTCTCCTACGACGGCACGCGTGAGGTGATCGACGGCTTCTCGTTCGAGATCCTGCGCGGGCAGACCGTGGCACTCGTAGGCCCTTCGGGAGGCGGCAAATCGACCCTCAGCGAGCTCATCCCCCGCTTCTACGACCCCACGCGGGGCGAAATCCTCATCGACGGCATCTCGCTGCGCGACTACACGCAGGAGAGCCTGCGCGCCCACATGAGCGTCGTGGCGCAGGATACCGTCCTGTTCAACGACACGATCGAGAACAACATCGCCATGGGCAAGCCCGGCGCCACGCACGAGGAGGTGGTCGAGGCAGCCCGCATCGCCAACGCCGACTCGTTCATCCGCGAATGCGCCGAAGGCTACGACACAAACATCGGCGACCGCGGCGTGAAACTCTCCGGAGGCCAGCGCCAGCGCCTCTCGATCGCCCGCGCCGTACTGAAGAACCCCGACATCCTGATCCTCGACGAGGCGACCTCGGCCCTCGACACCGAGAGCGAGAAACTCGTGCAGGAGGCCCTGAACAAGCTGCTTGTGGGCCGTACGTCGGTGGTGATCGCCCACCGTCTCTCGACGATCCACAACGCCGACCGGATCATCGTCTTCGACCACGGCCGCATCGCCGAGGAGGGTACGCACAACGAACTGATGGAGCGCGGCGGCATCTACGCCAAGCTCATCGAAATGCAGTCCTTCGACTGATCCGAGGAAGGGCGGGGAGGCTCGCCCGCCCCGGCAACCCAGGCAGAATACGAACCGGAACGGATGCCCCGCTCCGGTTTTTTCGGACCTGCACGGAGGCCCCGACGGCACGGAAAGCGGATGGCGAAACGGGTTTTACGGGAAGGTTGCGGACTTTTCCGATCTTTTTACTATCTTTGCGAGTTGTCAGAAAAATCAGAAAAAAACACCATACCGACATGAAGTTCAAGGAGTACAAAGGGCTCGACCTGGCAGGCCTCGCCACCGAGGTGCTGAACGAGTGGGACGCCCGCGACACATTCCACAAAAGCATCTCGACGCGTGAAGGCCATCCGACCTTCGTATTCTACGAGGGTCCCCCCTCGGCCAACGGCATGCCGGGTATCCACCACGTCATGGCCCGCACGATCAAGGACGTCTTCTGCCGCTACAAGACGCAGCAGGGGTACCTCGTGCACCGCAAGGCCGGCTGGGACACCCACGGACTTCCCGTGGAGCTGGGCGTCGAGAAGAAGCTCGGCATCACGAAGGAGGATATCGGCAAGAAAATCTCGATCGAAGAGTACAACCGCACCTGCCGCGAGGCGGTCATGGAGTTTACGGGCGTCTGGGAGCAGCTCACGCGCAAGATGGGCTACTGGGTCAATATGGACGACCCCTACATCACCTACGACAACAAATACATCGAGACGCTGTGGTGGCTGCTCAAGCAGCTCTTCGACAAGGGGCTCCTCTACAAGGGCTATACGATCCAGCCCTACTCGCCGGCCGCCGGTACGGGCCTTTCGACGCACGAGCTGAACCAGCCGGGCTGCTACCGCGACGTGAAGGATACGACCGTCGTGGGACAGTTCCGCATCCGCGACCCGAAGCCCGAGATGGAGGGCTGGGGCACGCCCTACTTTCTGGCCTGGACCACCACGCCGTGGACCCTTCCGTCGAATACGGCGCTCTGCGTGGGTCCGAAGATCGACTACGTCGCCGTCCGCACCTGGAACGGCTACACGGGCGAGAAGATGACCGTCGTGCTGGCCAAGGCACTGCTCTACGCCCACTTCAACAAAAAGGCCGAGGGAATCGCCCTCGAGGAGTACAAGCCCGGCGACAAGCTCATTCCCTTCCAGGTCGTCGGTGAATACAAGGGCCCGGAACTCGTGGGCATGCACTACGAGCAGCTGCTGCCGTGGGTGAAGCCCGTCGAGACGGATGCCGACGGCAACTGGCACGACGCCTCCGAAAAGGCCTTCCGCGTCATCCCGGGCGACTACGTTACCGTCGAGGACGGTACGGGTATCGTGCACATCGCCCCGACGTTCGGTGCCGACGACGCCTTCGTGGCACGCGCCGCGGGCATCCCCTCGCTCTTCATGATCAACCGCAAGGGCGAGACGCGCCCGATGGTGGACCTGCAGGGCAAGTTCTACCTCCTCGATGAACTCGACGAGCGTTTCGTCCGCGAGTGCGTCAATACGGAGGCCTACAAGGAGTACGAGGGCCGCTGGGTGAAGAACGCCTACGACCCGCAGTTCACCGTGGACGGCAAATACGACGAGAAGGCCGCCGCTGCGGCCGAGTCGCTCGACGTCTACATCTGCATGAAGATGAAGGCCGCCTCGAAGGCCTTCAAGATCGAGAAGCACGTCCACAACTACCCGCACTGCTGGCGTACGGACAAACCCGTGCTCTACTACCCGCTCGACTCGTGGTTCATCCGCACCACGGCGCTCAAGGAGCGGATGATCGAGCTCAACGGCACGATCCGCTGGAAGCCCGAATCGACCGGCACGGGCCGCTTCGGAAAGTGGCTCGAGAACCTCAACGACTGGAACCTCTCGCGTTCGCGTTTCTGGGGCACCCCGCTGCCGATCTGGGCTACGGAGGACCGTTCGGAACTCAAGTGCATCGGTTCGGTCGGGGAGCTCATCGCCGAAATCGAGAAGTCGGTGGCCGCAGACGTCATGAGCGAGAATCCCTACAAGAATTTCAAGGTCGGCGACATGTCGAAGGAGAACTACTCGACCGAGCGCATCGACCTGCACCGTCCCTATGTCGATTCGATCGTCCTCGTCTCGTCGAAGGGCGAGCCGATGCGCCGCGAACCCGACCTGATCGACGTCTGGTTCGACTCGGGCGCCATGCCCTATGCCCAGGTGCACTATCCCTTCGAGCACAAGGAGGATTTCGGGGAGGTCTATCCCGCCGACTTCATCGCCGAAGGCGTCGATCAGACCCGCGGCTGGTTCTTCACGCTGCATGCCATCGCCACGATGCTCTTCGACTCGGTGGCCTTCAAGAACATCATCTCGAACGGCCTGGTGCTCGACAAGAACGGCAACAAGATGTCGAAGCGTCTGGGCAACGCCGTCGATCCCTTCGAGGTGCTCGACACCTACGGACCCGATGCCACGCGCTGGTACATGATCTCCAACTCGCAGCCCTGGGACAACCTCAAGTTCGACAAGGACGGCGTGGACGAGGTGCGCCGCAAGTTCTTCGGCACGCTCTACAACACTTACTCGTTCTTCGCCCTCTACGCCAATGTGGACGGTTTCACCGGCAAGGAGCCCGAGGTGCCGCTGGAGCGCCGCCCGGAGATCGACCGCTGGATCATCTCGCTCCTGAATACGCTCGTCAGGGAGGTAACCGACGCGCTGGAAAACTACGACCCGACCCCGGCGGCCCGCGCCATCCAGGAGTTCGTTGGCGAGAACCTCTCGAACTGGTACGTCCGCCTGAACCGCAAGCGTTTCTGGGGCGGCGGCATGTCGGAGGACAAGCTAGCAGCCTACCAGACGCTCTACGCCTGTCTGGAGACCGTCGCGCTGCTCTCGGCACCCTTCGCACCGTTCATCTCCGACCGCATCTTCACGGACCTGAATGCCGTGAGCGGCCGCCATACGGACGAATCGGTTCACCTGGCCGCCTTCCCGAAGGCCGACGAGGGATGCATCGACACGCGTCTCGAGGAGATGATGTCGCTGGCCCAGAAGGTCTCGTCGATGGTCCTGGCCCTGCGCCGCAAGGTATCGATCAAGGTGCGCCAGCCGCTCATGAAGATCCTCATCCCGGTGCTCGACCCCACGATGGCCGAACATATCGCCGCCGTCAAGAACCTCATCATGAACGAGGTGAACGTCAAGCAGGTGGAGCTTATCGAAGATACCACGGGCATCATCACCAAGCGTATCAAGCCCAACTTCAAGACCCTCGGCCCGCGTTACGGAAAATACATGAAACAGATCGCCGCGATGACCGCGGAGTTCTCGCAGGAGCGCATCGCGCAGATCGAGGCCGCACCCGAAACGGTGCTCGAGATCGGCGGCGAGCAGATCACCGTAACGCCCGCCGACTTCGAGATCACCTCGGAGGACATGCCCGGGTGGCTCGTCGCCTCGGAGGGCAAACTCACCGTGGCGCTCGACATCACCCTCACCGACGAACTGAAGGCCGAAGGCGTGGCACGCGAATTGATCAACCGCATCCAGAATATCCGCAAGGAGTCGGGATTTGAGGTTACGGACAAGATCCGCGTGGAGATCGAAAGCAAACCGGCCGTCATGGAGAGTGTCGCCCGCTTCGCGGACTACATCGCCTCGCAGACCCTTGCCGTGGAGGTGCGCACCTCCGATGCACCGACAGGTGCGGTCGTCGTCGCCTCGGATCTCGACGAGGAACCCCTGCAGATCGCCGTAACGAGGATCTGACGCCCCGCGGAGATTCTGCCCGTAAAATTTGGTGGATTCGGAATATTTGCTTAATTTTACATAAACCCATTAAGCGATACGACTATGGCAGACGAAAGAACACGGTACAGCGATGCCGAACTCGAGGAGTTCAAGCAGCTGATCCTGAAAAAGCTCGAAAGTGCGCGTGCGGACTACGAGCTGCTGCGCGCTACCATCACGCATACGGCAGACAACGATACGGAAGACACCTCGCCGACCTTCAAGGTCCTCGAGGAGGGTGCCGCCACCCTCTCGAAGGAGGAGAGCGGCCGTCTGGCCGCCCATCAGATGAAGTTCATCCGCAACCTGGAGATGGCCCTCGTCCGCATCGAAAACAAGACCTACGGCATCTGCAAGACCACCGGAAAGCTCATTCCCAAGGAGCGTCTGATGAAGGTTCCGCACGCCACGGAGTGTATCGAGGCCAAGGAGAGCCGGAAATAAAAGGGCCCCGCCCCGATCGGAACCGGTCCGAAAACAGTTGCAAGGCCCCCGATGGAAATCCATCGGGGGCCTTGCTTTTCCCGAAGGGCTGCATCCGCCAAAAACTGAACCCCAAAGGCCATACGGCACACCCTTTTTTGCGGATTTCCGGGTATCGAATCCCCTTTTTCCTACAAATTCGGCGAAAAAAAACGTATCTTTGATGCAATGTTAGTTCGGGTCTGCATATTTTTTCTGCTGTTTGCGACGGCGGCATCCGCTTCCTACGCCCACAATGCGGGCCCCGACACGCGCGCACCCAAGAAAAATTTTATCGACAGCACCCGCAATCTCCGCACGCCGCAACGCTTCACTCCCGACAGCGCCCGGATCCATAACCCCGAAGCCCGGGAGCGCAACGAACGGCTCTACGACAGCATCCGTTCGAAAACCGGGCGCCGAAAGGTTCCCCGCCTGCTCTACCAGATGCTTTTCGTCCGTCCCGTACGCGACACGACGAACAGCGGGCAGGTCCTCGACGAAAGCCGCTTGCTGGCTCCTTACGAAGGCAAGACGATCGGTGAAATCACCATCGACCGCCAGCAGGTATTCGATCCCGACGGCAACTGGTTCGAACGCACGGGAAACAAGCTGCATGTCCTCACGCGCGAACGGGTCATCCGCCGCGACCTGCTCTTCCGCACGGGCGACCGTCTCGATCCGCAGCTTGTCGTCCGCAACAAGCAGCTGCTGCGGTCGCGCAGCTACATCGCCGACGTCGATATCGCCGTCAGGCCCGATTCGCTCGACTCGACACGCGTCAATCTCCATATCTCCACGCGCGACAGCTGGACCATCTCGGCCGACGGGGCCCTCCGCTCCGAAGGGCGCACGATGGTCGGCGTCTCCGACGCCAACATCTTCGGATGGGGCAACAGCCTGAAACTGATGACCAACTTCAGCCGGGAGGATTTCTCTTACGGCGGCAACATGGTCGAATACCAGATCCCGAACCTGCTCGGGACCTTCTATACGGCTGATCTGACGGCCGGACGCGACTTCTACAGTTCGACCTTCGAGGTGGGTATGCGCCGCGAATTTCTCCGGCCCACGGATTACGAACTGGGCATCTCCTACAGCAACAACAAGGCGAAGCGCTACATGATCGCGACGGATACCTCGCAACTGGTCAAGTTGCGGAACTTCGACGCATGGGGCGGCTATTCGCATTACCTGCCGTCGCTTCGTTCGAGCATCTACGTTACGGGGCATTACAACTTCCGGGATAACAGTCTCCGCCCGGAAGTGCGCCCGGACTTCAATCCGGCCCTGCACAACCAAGAGGTTTTCCTGATGGGCGCGGGATTCTACCGCGAGCGTTTCTATACGGCCAACATGATGTACGGATTCGGTACCCGCGAGTATCTGGCCACAGGCTACAAGGCCGAAGTGGTCAGCGGCTACTCCTGGGGAGAGTTCGAAGATAACATGTACCTCGGCCTGACCTACCAGACGGGAGGTTTCCGCTCGATCGGCTATATCATGGGCGGCTTCACGCTCGGCAGCTACATCAATCTGGAGAGCGGCATGTGGCGGCGCAGCGCCGTGGATATCGATCTGATCTGGTTTTCCAATCTGTTCATGTTCCGCCGCAGCCGTATCCGCCAGTTCCTCTCGCTCAACTACACACAGGGATGGAACCGCCTCTCGGGAAGCGACGAATGCATCCGTTTCACCGATGAAAACGGGCTCCAGGCCCTCAAGGAGCATCTCCTGGGCACGAACCGCATGATCCTGAATACCGAAACCGTGCTCTTCACCCCCTACCAGCCTCTGGGATTCCGCATCGCGCTGTTCGGCTTCGCCGACTTCGGGTTGCTCGGATACTCGCCCAACATCTTCAAGAACGAATTCTACACCTCGTTCGGCATCGGTATCCGGCTGCGCAACGAACGACTTGTTTTCAACACGATCCAGATCCGGCTGGGACTGGCACTCGGGAAACCCGGACTGGTCGAAAGCGAATATTTCCGGCTGTCGAACACCACCCGCCTGGAACAGTACCGCTACCGGCCGACACGTCCCGAAATCGTGGACTTCGAATAACCGCCCGCAACGACCCTGCAAAAAACGGAAACGGAGCCGCTGACCGACGACCCCGCCTCCGAACGTGAACTTTTTATTTGTTTCCGGTCTATTTGCGCGTCTTGATTTCCACCACACCTTCAGCGGCCTGTTCCCCGTAGCGGCGCACGGCCTTCTTGCCCGTGCACACCTCCACGCTGCGGATCTTTTCGGGTTCGAGCCGATCGACCTCCTCCGACGAGGCCTCCTCGCCGTCGATATAGATCTTCATTCCGGCAAAGGTATCCTTACCGACCGAAGCGTTCCCGATAATGATATGCGAGCCCGACGAGGGAACGACTGCAGCATCTATCCGGCCCGAGAGCTGGTCGGAGAACTTGTCCAGAGTCTCCATCTTGCGCTGGGCCTCCTGCCACTCCTCACTGTCGAAATACTCCCCGACTGCTTCCAGTTTTTTCTGCGCCTCCTTCCACTCGTCGCTGTCGAAATAATCCCCGACCGCTTCGAGCTTCTTCTGCGCCTCCTTCCATTCGGCACTGTCGAAGTAACTCGAATCCCGCAGCCGCAGCCATTCGCCGCGCTCCATCGAAGTCTTCATTTCGGCACGGGCCGCACGAATCTTTTCCATCGCTTCGGCATACTCCTCCTCCGGAATCTGATCGCGGGTAGCCTTCAGCGCCGCCACGGCAGCCATCAGGCCCGCATCGCCGGCCTGAATGCCCAGCCTGGCCATACTTTGAGGAAACTCCTCCGGATCCTTTCCCAAATCAATGAGCACCACGCCATGGACGGCTTTCGGGCCATACTTCACCGCTGCGACGGAGTCCTTGATGACGGTTATCGACTTGACCTGATCCACCGGCACCTCATCGAGCGAGGAGACCGGCTTCCCATTGACCAGAACCAGCGGATCGTCCTGTGCTCCCGAGATCAAAAGTTTCGACCCCTCGACGCAGACCGTGTCGGCCCAAAACTGCAGTTTGTCCCGGGCTTCCGCGGTCGAACGTTTCGACCGTTCGATGCGGACCGTAACGTTTTCTTTCTTATCTTTGTCATCGGAAATGACATAACGGGTCTCGGCAAAGGCCCCGAGGGCCACGCCCACAAGCGGCAGGAGCAGAAGCGCACGGGCTCCGGCCCACCGCGAAGATCTTTTACGCAACATCATGGTAATACGGTTTTTAAGTTTACTGTGATTGAAGCTGTTGGCGACTGAGTACCACCTCCCGCCGGCAGCTTCTTTTATCAATAGCATCTGATAGGCGCGTGCATCCGCACCGGCCGCCAGCACGGCCGCATCCGCCTCATATTCGTGCACCTCGCGCAGTTCGCGCCGCAGCAGCCATACGGCCGGGTTGAACCACTGCAGCAGGCATACCGCATCCATCCACAGCAGGTCGAACGTATGGCCCAAACGCAGGTGGGCCCGTTCATGCAGCAGGATCGATGCTTCGTCGGCAGCCTCCAACCGCTCCGGAAGCACGATATAACGTCCCCAACTGAAGGGCGACACGGCCCGCGAGGTACGCACCAGCACGACACCGTCCGTCAGCCGCTCACGGCGTCCGCGGCCGACCAGCCGGGCCACGCAGCCCAGCGACCAGAGTGTATGCAATCCCGTGGCGACCGCTCCCGCACCGAAAAGCACGGCTGCAACCGTCTGCCACGAAAACGCGGGCGCCGAGACCTCCGGCGCCGGTGCCGCGAAGACGACCTGCGGCAGTTCGGGCATTACCGGTATCTCGCGATAACGGGTGATGACGCAGAGCGGCAGCAGCATGGCAAGGGCCGTTCCGGCGAGCAGCACCAGCCGGTTGAACCGGTAGAGGGTCGTGCGGCTCAACATGACCCGGAAGAAGGTCCAGAAGACCGCCAGACAGGCGGCCGCTTTCAGCAGATAGGGCAGAAAGGTTTGCATGGCTACTTTGCGTTTTTCGTTTCGATGCGGGCAATCAGTTCGCGCAGCTCCTCGACCGAGATCTTCTCCTCCTCGACCAATGCCGAAACGGCCCCCATATAGGAGTTCTCGAAATAGCGGCTGATGACGCTGCCGAGCGTCGAGCGAGAGAATGCCTCCTCGCTCACCAGGGGATAATATTGATAGGTGCTCCCGTAGGCGGTGTGCCCTACATAGCCCTTGGTCTCAAGGGCCCGCACCATGGTCGAAATCGTATTGAAATGAGGCTTGGGATCGGGGGCCATCGCCACCAGTTCCCGCACGAAGAGCGGTCCCCGCTCCCAGAAGCAGCGCATCAGCTCCTCTTCACGTCGTGTCAGCTTTTCCATATTATATTATTCCGCATCGTCTGTCGCCGAAACCCGGCAACATCAATTTTTTTACTTCCGACAGATTCCTTGACACAACATTCCCGGACCTGTCCACTGCAAAGGTAAATAAAAAATCCGGACATACAACTATTTTTTATAGTTTTAGAACGAAAAAATTTAGTTTGTGCATTTTTTTCACATTCGGGAAATAATGGCTACCTTTGGGCTCATGATTATCATAGCAGACAGCGGATCGACCAAATGCACCTGGCTTCTTCACGACGGCGAGAAGACCACTTCGGTACGGACCCGCGGCATCAATGCCATCCAGCACACTCCCGAACAGATCCGGGAGACCCTCTCCGCAGTACCCGAATACGGGCCCGTGGAGGCCGTATACATCTACAGCGCCGGCTGCAGCCCGGCCTTTCCCGCGGCCAACGAGAAGCTCCGCCGCGAGCTCGAGGCGCGTTTCCACGCTCCGGAGATCTCCGTACAATCCGACCTGCTCGGCGCGGCCCGCGCCCTGTTCGGCCGCGAAGAGGGCATCGCCTGCATCCTCGGCACCGGCGCCAACTCGTGCCACTGCCGCGGCGGCGAGGTGCTGCACAACGTCTCGGCCCTGGGCTACATCCTCGGCGACGAAGGCTCGGGCGCCGTACTGGGCCGCAACCTCGTGAACGGCATCTTCAAGGAGCACATTCCCCTGCGCGAAGAGTTTCTCGCGACGACGGGACTCACCTACGAGGAGATCGTCCGCCGCGTCTACAACGAACCCTTCGCCAACCGCTTCCTGGCCTCGTTCGCACCCTTCATCCTCTCGCACATCGACACGCCGGAGGTACGGGAGATGGTGAACCGCTCGTTCGGAGACTTTGCCGAGCGCAACCTGAGCCGCTATCCCAAGGGGCTGCCCGTCTCGTTCGTCGGCGGCATCGCCGCCCATTTCGAGGCGCCGTTGCGCGAAGCGCTCCGCAAGGCCGGATACGAAGTACAAGACATCATCGAATCACCCGCAGAGGGACTTTTGAAATACCACCATGGAAAATAGAGTAACCGAACAGTCATCGGCATACGACAACCTGCAGGAGATGTCGATCCACGACATCCTCACAGGCATCAATCACGAAGACAGCCTCGTACCCGCGGCTGTCGCCAAGGTCATTCCCGTCATGGAGCAGCTCGTCGGGCGCATCGTCGAGCGTATGAAGCAGGGAGGGCGCATGTTCTACATCGGCGCCGGCACGAGCGGACGCCTCGGCGTAACGGACGCCTCGGAGCTGCCTCCGACCTACGGCGTGCCGTTCGATCTGGTCATCGGCCTGATTGCCGGCGGCGACGGCGCCCTGCGCAAGGCCGTGGAGCGTGCCGAGGACGACCTCGAAGGCGCGTGGCGCGACCTGGCGCCCTTCCACCCCACCGCAAAGGACACGCTCATCGGCATCGCCGCATCGGGCACGACGCCCTATGTCGTCGGAGGCCTGCGCGAAGCCCGCAAACAGGGGCTGCTGACCGGTGCCATCACCTGCAACCCCTCGTCGGCCGTAGCCCGCGAGGCGGAATACGCCCTCGAAGCGGTCGTCGGCCCCGAATTCGTTACCGGCTCGACGCGCATGAAGGCCGGCACGGCCCAGAAACTGATGCTCAACATGATCTCCACGTCGGTAATGATCAAACTCGGGAGAGTCGAAGGCAACCGCATGGTGAACATGCAGATCACGAACAACAAGCTCGTCGGGCGCGGCACGCGCATGATTGCCGAGGCGGCCGGCATCGGCGAGGAGCAGGCCCGCGAGCTGCTGCTCAAGTGGGGCTCGGTCAAGAAGGCCCTCGAGCAGCTGGGGAAATAGTATCCGACTATGGCAAGGCTCTTCACGGAACGTGAAATCCGCGCCGTGGCCATCTTCCTGCCACTGGCGGGACTGCTTGTCGCAGCCCTCGTGCTGTTGCGGCCCAAGGCAGACCCCGAGGCAGTCCGCGAGGTCGAACAACGCATGGAGCAACGTTCGGACAGCATCTCGCTGCATCCGTTCGACCCCAATACGGCCGACTTCGAGGAGCTGCGCAGCCTCGGGCTCTCGAAATACGAGGCCGTCAGCCTGCTGAAATACCGCGCCGCAGGCAAGATCTTCCGCATTCCCGAGGACCTCACGCTCTGCTACGGCATCGGCGACTCGCTCTACCGCGTGCTGGCACCCTGGATACACATCGGCCGCAAATACGCCATCGCACCCCGCAGCTACCGCACGACACGCCTCGTAGCCGAACCGCTCGCACCCGAGCCGTTCCGGGTCGATACGGTAAGCGCCCGCTATCTGCAGGCCATCGGCGCGCTGTCGAAACGGCAGGCCGAGTCGTTCATCCGCTGGCGCGACTTGAGCGGTATCTACGATATGGATGAGTTCCGCGCCTGCTACGTCATCAGCGATTCCATTGCCGACGCGCTTGCACCCTACCTCATCTTTCCCGAACGGCCGCACAAGCCGTCGGCCGGGCATCCCGTGGAGCTGAACACGGCCGACTCGGCGGCACTGCGTTCCGTGGTGGGTATCGGCGAGAAGACCGTCATGCGCATCCTGGAGTACCGCGAACGCCTCGGCGGATTCTGCCGCGTGGAGCAACTCGCAGAGATTCCGGGCATCACGGAGAGCAACTACGAAAAAATTTTGAAACAAATTTCCTGCGACAGTTGCAAAATTCGAAAAATTGATATTAACTTTGCAGACCCGAAAATCCTGGGACGCCATCCCTACATCGCGCCGCAGATCCTTCGGAAACTTTTGAAAACAAGACAGCTGAAAGGAGGTTGGAGTACCGCTGAAGAGTTGATAGATGATCACATACTGACCCGTGAGGAGGCCGCGCGTCTGGCGCCCTATCTCGAGTTCGGGTCCTCGGCGGAATAACCGACACCGACTTTCACACAAGATTCGGGAGGGACACCGGAAGGTGGACGCCCGGCAGAGAACAGGAACAAACCGAATTCAAAAACAACAAAAAAACAGATACGACTATGATTATCATGCCGGTAAAGGAGGGCGAGAACATCGAACGCGCCCTGAAGAAATTCAAACGTAAATACGAGCGTACGGGTGTTCTGAAGGAGCTTCGCCGCCGCCAGTACTTCACGAAGCCCTCGGTGGCAAAGCGTGAGGCCATGCAGCATGCGATCTATGTAGAGCACATGTACCGCGAGGAGGAGTAGTCAGGCTGCGACTTCGCACGAAATACGAAACCGGAAATCACGACGACGTGGTTTCCGGTTTTTCTTTTCTCCCGCGCGGAAGCCGCCGCGCTATTTCCGGGTCGGCGCAACACCGCGTCGGCTGCGCAGCCGACGCCACAGATGCAGCAGGGTCTCCAGCGGATGCACGAAGAGCATGCGCGGCCCGGCATAGCGCATCACCTCGCGGATCCGCGCCCGGTAGTCCCGGGCATAGCAATGCACCGGGCACACCTCGCAGGGCGGCTTGTCCGCCCCGAAGCGGCACATATCGAGACGCCGGCAGGCGTATGCGTGCAGCTGTGCGCACGACGGACACAGCGGTTTTGCGCCGCCGTGGTGCGCCCGGCAGTAGAGGCCGATCATCTGACCGACCACCCGTTTCTCGCGTTCTATCGGATCCATCTTCGTTCAGCGCACCCACGGACAGTCGCAGGTCCGCACGGCACGGCGGCAAAGATACGGGAATCTCCGGATCCGCCAAACCGCCGGTGAATACCCCTCCCATATATAAAAAACAGGGCGGAGACTTTCGGAAAGTCCCTCGCCCCGCAATGTTCAAACATCTGTATACCGTTCCTATCGCAGGAAGAGCAGCTCGCGGTACTTCGGCAGCGGCCAGATCTGGTCGTCCACGATCTCCTCGAGCTTGTCGATATGGTAGCGGATATCGTCGAAGCACACCGACACCGTGTCGTGGTAGGCGATCGCCTTCTCGCGCTGGTCTTCGATCCGGTTGGCCACCTTGCGCGCCTCGATCATCTCGCCCGTGAGCTTTTGGATCGCGGCAGAGTGGTCCTGGATCTTCTTGATCAGGGCAATGTCGGCCGAAGCGTTCAGCCCCGTGATCTGCGACATCTTGTAGACCTTGTCGAGCAGCAGCGCCTCGTAACGCGAGGCGATCGGCACGATATGGTTCATCGCCAGGTCGCCCAGCACGCGGCCTTCGATCTGGATCTTCTTCGTATAGGTCTCCCACTTCACCTCCGTACGGGCCTGCAGCTCAACCTCCGAGAGGACGCCCATCTCCCCGAACATGCGGATCGAGGCCTTGTCGAGATAGCGGTCGAAGATCAGCGGCGTCGAGGTCTCGCAATCCAGCCCGCGGCGTTTCGCCTCGGCTTTCCATTCGTCCGAATAGCCGTTGCCGTCGAAACGGATCGCCCGGCAGTCGTGGATCATCCGCTTGAGCACCTCGTAGATGGCCTTCTCCTTCTTGGCGCCCGCCTCGATCTTGGCATCCACCGCCTTGCGGAACTCCGTCAGTTCGTGGGCCATCGCCGTATTGAGCACGATCATCGCCTCGGCGCAGTTGTCCGAAGAACCCACGGCGCGGAACTCGAAGCGGTTGCCCGTAAAGGCAAAGGGCGACGTACGGTTGCGGTCCGTATTATCAAGCAGCAGCGTCGGGATGTGCGAGATGCCGCTCATGCGGAAGATTCCCTTGGCGTCGAAACGGATGGCATCGTCATCCTTCGAGGCGGCCAGCTTGTCCAGCACGGCCGAGACCTGCGATCCGAGGAAGGCCGAGATGATGGCCGGGGGCGCCTCGTTGGCCCCCAGACGGTGGGCGTTCGTGGCACTCATGATCGAGGCCTTGAGCAGCCCGTTGTACTTGTAAACGGCCGAGATGGCATTCACCAGGAAGGTGATGAACTGCAGGTTTTCCGAAGCGCTCTTGCCCGTACCGAAGAGGTTCACGCTCGTATCCGTGCCGAGCGACCAGTTGTTGTGCTTGCCCGAGCCGTTGATGCCCTTGAAGGGCTTCTCGTGCAGCAGCACGCGGAACTGATGCCGCCGGGCAATCTTGTCCATGATGGTCATCAGCAACTGGTTGTGGTCGTTGGCCAGGTTGGCCTCCTCATAAACCGGAGCCAGCTCGAACTGATTGGGGGCCACCTCGTTGTGGCGCGTCTTCACGGGAATGCCCAGCTTCAGGCACTCATACTCGAGGTCCTTCATGAAGGCCATCACCCGCGTCGGGATGGCGCCGAAATAGTGATCCTCGAGCTGCTGGTTCTTGGCCGACTCGTGGCCCATCAACGTACGTCCCGTAAGCATCAGGTCGGGACGCACGGCCCACAGGCTCTCGTCCACAAGGAAATACTCCTGCTCCCAGCCCAGATAGGCGAAGACCTTCTGCACGTTCTTGTCGAAGTAGTGGCACACCTCCGTGGCGGCCTTGTCCACGGCCGAGAGCGAACGGAGCAGCGGCACCTTGTAGTCGAGCGCCTCACCCGTATAGGAGATGAAGACGGTCGGAATACAGAGCGTCGTATCGACGATGAAGGCGGGCGACGCCGGATCCCAGGCCGAATAGCCGCGGGCCTCGAACGTATTGCGGATGCCGCCGTTGGGGAATGACGAGGCGTCCGACTCCTGCTGCACGAGCAGCTTGCCCGAGAACTCCTCCAAAACACCGCCGCAGCCGTCCGGATCGGCAAAGGCATCGTGCTTCTCAGCCGTACCGCCCGTCAGGGGCTGGAACCAGTGGGTGTAGTGGTCGGCACCGTGTTCCAGCGCCCACTGCCGCATGCCGGCGGCAATGCTGTCGGCCACCTCGCGCGTCAGCGGCGTACGGTGCTCCATCGTATCGAGCAGCGCCGCATAGGTCTTCTTGTCCAGATACTTGCGCATAGCCTCACGACCGAAAACCTTCTCTCCGAAATAGTCCGAGGGACGCCCTTCGGGAGCCTTCACTTCTACGGCCGTGTGGTTGATCGCCGCATCGACCATCTTGAATCGCAATAATGACATCGGTATGATTTTAAAAGCAGGTTTCTTTATCCGCCGCAAATGTAATTCTTTTCCTTTTTCATTGTTTTTACAAAATCGTTATTTTTTCAACATTCGTTCAAAATTTTCACTGTTTTCCGGAAAATCACCCCATTTTTCGCGCCGTTTCCTGTTTTACAGCACCCGTTTTCGGGAAAATCGCCGAAAAATTCGGGAAAATTCCGAAAATCTCCATTTTTCGCATTTTGCCGTTTTTGAGGCAAAATCATCCATTTCTGTTCGTTTTATCTACCGGATCAAAACGCCGGCGCAGCCGTCCGCCGGCGGTGCGCTCCCGAAGGAAAAGGCACCTATATAAAAAAGCTGTTATTTTATTAACAATTTCTTGTTACTATTCCTGAATTATTTTGTACCTTTACATGCCATTTGAAATCAGACTCGACTACACTTATACTAATCTCTAAATAGTTATGGCAAATACCAAACGTGAAAAGCTGTTCACCGAATTCCCGCCGGTCCCGACCGAGAAGTGGGAGGAGGTGATCGCAGTAGATCTGAAAGGTGCTGACTACGAGCGTAAATTGGTGTGGCGTACGGGCGAAGGATTCAACGTCCGCCCCTACTACCGTGCCGAGAACCTCGAAGGCATCCAATTCCTGGGCTCGCAGGCAGGCGAGTTCCCCTACGTTCGCGGTACGCGTGCCCACAACCGCTGGCGCGTGCATCAGACCGTCGAGGTCAATTGCCCCAAGGAGGCCAACGCCGAGGCCCTGAAACTGCTCAACGCGGGCGTCGATTCGCTCGGATTCGAGATCGCGAAGGAGGGCTTCACGGCCGCCGACCTCGACGAACTGCTCCATGAGATCTGCGTGCCCGCCATTTCGCTGGTATTCAGCGGCAAGGGCATGGGCGACGTGGCCGATCTCGTGATCGCCAAACTCGAAAAGGAGGGGACGATCGCCGAGGCTGACGTAGCCTTCGCCATCGACCCGCTCGTAAAGGGTCTCTCGACCAAGGGAGACTTCTGCTCGCCCAACGGCGAAAAGTGCTTCGCCCGCATCGCTGCGCTCATCAAGAAGACGGCCGCCTACAAGCACATCCGCATCGTTACCGTCTCGGCCGACATCTTCTCGAACGCCGGTTCGACCATCGTCGAGGAGCTGGCCTTCGCCCTCTCGGCAGGTAACGACTACATCGCCCGCCTGACCGACGCCGGTCTGACGGTGGACGAGGCCGCCCGCAAGCTGCGCTTCTCGTTCTCGGTAACCTCCAACTACTTCATGGAGATCGCCAAGCTGCGCGCCGCGCGCATGCTCTGGGCCAACATCGTCAAGGCCTACAACCCCGAGAAGAACTGCGCCGGCAAGATGATGATCCACGCCACGACCTCGAAGTGGAACCAGACGGTTTACGACCCCTATGTAAACATGCTGCGCGGCACGACCGAGGCCATGTCGGCCGCCATCGGCGGCGTCTACTCGATGGAGGTAACGCCGTTCGACCGCTCGTTCGAGACGCCGACCGAGTTCTCGAAGCGCATCGCCCGCAACGTCGAGCTGCTGCTCAAGCACGAGTCGCACTTCGACCAGGTGGTCGATCCCGCCGGCGGTTCCTACTATATCGAGAACCTGACGCAGTCGATCGCCGCCGAGGCCTGGAAGCTCTTCCTCGAAATCGAGGAGAAGGGCGGCTATACGGAGGCCTACAAGGCCGGCGTGATCAAGGAGCGCATCGAGGCTTCGGCCGCCGCCAAGGACAAGAACATCGCCACGCGCCGTCAGACGCTGCTCGGCGCCAACCAGTACCCCAACTTCACGGAAGTCGCTCCGAAGGAGATCACCGAGGCCGTTGTCGAGCGCCGGAAGGCCGAAGGCAACGTCCTTACGCCCTACCGCGGCGCCATGGCCTTCGAGGAGATGCGTCTGCATGTGGACCGCTCGGGCAAGGAGCCCAAGGCCTTCATGCTCACCTGCGGAAGCCTCGCCATGGCCCGTGCACGCGCCCAGTTCTCGTGCAACTTCTTCGCCTGCGCCGGCATCCGCGTCATCGACAACACCTTCTTCAAGTCCCTCGAGGAGGGCGTAAAGGCCGCTCTCGAGTCGAAGGCCGAGATCGTCGTAGTCTGCGCCTCGGATGACGACTACGCAGAGGTGGCGCCCAAGGTCAAGGAGCTGCTCGGCGGCAAGGCCATCCTCGTCGTTGCCGGAGCTCCCGCCTGCACGCCCGAACTCGAGGCACAGGGCATCAAGAACTTCATCAACGTGAAGTCGAATGTCCTCGAGACCCTGAAGTTTTACCTTAAAGAGATGGGAATCTGATCATGAGAGCAAAATTTTCTGAACTGAAATACGAAGCGGGCCAGCAGAAGAGCTGCTGCGCCACGAAGGGCTGCGGCGAGGTTGAACCGTGGCTCACGGCCGAGCGCATTCCCGTCAAGGGCGCCTATACGGCCGAAGATCTCGAGGGCATGGAGCACCTGAACTATGCCGCAGGTATCGCCCCGTTCCTCCGCGGTCCCTACTCGACGATGTATGTGATGCGTCCGTGGACGATCCGCCAGTACGCCGGATTCTCGACCGCCGAGGAGTCCAACGCCTTCTACCGCCGCAACCTCGCAGCCGGTCAGAAGGGTCTTTCGGTGGCCTTCGACCTGGCCACGCACCGCGGCTACGACGCCGATCACCCGCGCGTGGTGGGCGACGTCGGCAAGGCCGGTGTGTCGATCTGCTCGGTCGAGGACATGAAAGTGCTCTTCAACGGCATTCCCCTCGACCGCATGTCGGTATCGATGACCATGAACGGCGCCGTGCTGCCCGTCCTGGCCTTCTACATCGTTACGGGTCTGGAGCAGGGCTGCACGCTCGACCAGCTATCGGGTACGATCCAGAACGACATTCTCAAGGAGTTCATGGTGCGTAATACCTATATTTATCCGCCCGAGTTCTCGATGCGCATCATCGCCGACATCTTCGAATACACCTCGAAGAACATGCCCAAGTTCAACTCGATCTCCATTTCGGGTTACCACATGCAGGAGGCAGGCGCCACGGCCGACATCGAGCTGGCCTACACGCTGGCCGACGGTCTGGAGTACCTCCGCGCAGGTATCAACGCCGGCATGTCGATCGACGCCTTCGCACCGCGTCTGTCGTTCTTCTGGGCCATCGGCATGAACCACTTCATGGAGATCGCCAAGATGCGTGCCGCGCGCATGCTCTGGGCCAAGATCGTCAAGCAGTTCGACCCGAAGAACCCCAAGTCGCTGGCCCTGCGTACCCACTCGCAGACCTCGGGATGGTCGCTTACGGAGCAGGATCCCTTCAACAACGTGGCCCGTACGGCCATCGAGGCCATGGGCGCCGCTCTGGGACACACCCAGTCGCTGCACACCAACGCCCTCGACGAGGCAATCGCCCTGCCGACCGACTTCTCGGCCCGTATTGCCCGCAACACGCAGATCTACATCCAGGAGGAGACCAACGTCTGCCGGGAGATCGACCCGTGGGCAGGCTCCTACTATGTGGAGACGCTCACCAACGAGATCGCACACAAGGCCTGGGAGCACATCCAGGAGATCGAGAAGCTCGGCGGTATGGCCAAGGCTATCGAGACGGGTATTCCGAAGATGCGTATCGAGGAGGCTGCGGCCCGCAAGCAGGCCCGCATCGACTCGGGCGCCGAGAAGATTATCGGCGTGAACGAATACCGACTGGAGAAGGAGGCCCCGATCGACATCCTCGCCGTAGACAACACCGCCGTACGCGAGAGCCAGATCAAGCGTCTGAAGGAGCTGCGTGCTTCGCGCGACGAGGCCGCCGTGAAGAAGGCGCTCGAGGCCATCACCGAGTGCGTGAAGACCAAGCAGGGCAACCTGCTCGAGCTGGCCGTCGAGGCTGCGAAGGTCCGCGCCACGCTGGGTGAGATCTCCGACGCCTGCGAGGTGGTCGTAGGCCGCTACAAAGCCGTTATCCGTTCCATTTCAGGTGTATATTCGTCAGAAGTGAAAAACGACAAATCGTTCGAGCGCGCCAAGGAGTTGTGCGCCGAATTCGCCAAGAAAGAGGGCCGTCAGCCGCGCATCATGATCGCCAAGATGGGTCAGGACGGCCACGACCGCGGTGCCAAGGTCGTAGCTACGGGTTATGCCGACATCGGCTTCGACGTCGATATGGGCCCGCTGTTCCAGACCCCCGAGGAGGCCGCCAAGCAGGCCGTCGAGAACGACGTGCACATCGTCGGCGTTTCGTCGCTGGCCGCCGGACACCTCACGCTCGTGCCGCAGCTGATCGCCGAGCTGAAGAAACTCGGCCGCGAGGACATCATCGTCATCGTCGGCGGTGTCATTCCTCACCAGGATTACGACGAGCTCTACCGCGACGGTGCCGCCGCCATCTTCGGCCCCGGTACGCCGATCGCCACGGCAGCCATCAAGATGCTCGAGATTCTCCTCGAGGAGTAATCCTCCCGGAGCCATTCATGCAAAGCGCCCCCGGACCCGAGGTCCGAGGGCGCTTTTTTCATGGCCGAAAAGGCCGAGAGAGTTCCGGAAGACTACCGGCAGGCCTCCAGAATGCGGCGGGCCATCGCACCGTCCACATTGCCGGCCTCGCCGTAGTGCACGCCCAGGGCGTTAAAGCGGCGCTCGATCTCGGCAATCGTCTCCTCGCCGATACCCTCTTCCGAAAGACGCGTTGAAAGGCCCAGCGAGCGGAAGAAGGCCTCGGTGCGGGCCAGCGTCTGTTCGACCCGCTCCTCTTCGCTGCCCTCCGCAATGCCCCAGATGCGTTCGCCGTACTGCAGCAGCTTTCCGCGCTTCTGCTCGCGCAGCGTACTGAGCGTGCCGTTGATGACGATCGCCAGCGTCGCGCCGTGCGTCAGCCCGTGCAGGGCCGTCAGTTCGTGGCCGATCATGTGGGTCGCCCAGTCCTGCGTAACGCCCATGGCGATCATGTCGTTCAGCCCCAGCGTGGCACCGAGCATGTACTCCGACATCACGTCGTAGTCGCGCGGCTCGGCCAAGGCGCGGGGTACGATCTCCACGATCGTATGGAGGATGCCTTCGGCCCAACGGTCCATCAGGCGCGACTGTCCGGGGGTGGTCATGTACTGCTCGAGCACATGGACAAAGGTATCCGACAGACCGCAGGCGATCTGCCGCGTCGGGAGCGAAAACAGCGTCTCGGGATCGAGGATCGAGAAGACGGGATAATTGCCGTAGAAGGCGAACTTCTCCTTCGTTTCATAACGCGAGATGACGGCTCCGCTGTTCATCTCGGAGCCTGTGGCCGACATGGTCAGCACGGTGGCCAGCGGCACCGTATGTTCGGCCCGACCCTTCCGCACGATATCCCAGGCATCGCCGTCGTAGAGCAGGCCCGCAGCGATGAGCTTCGTGCCGTCGATCACCGAACCGCCGCCCACGGCCAGCAGGAAATCGACTTTGCGCTCCTTGCCCAGCGCGATAGCCTTCCGCAGCGTCTCGACCGAAGGATTGGGTTCGATACCCCAGAACTCGACGAAGTCGCGGCCCGCGAGGGCGGCAACCACCTGATCGTAGACACCGTTGCGCTTGACACTGCCGCCGCCGAAAGTAATCATGATCCGCTTATCGGCGGGAATGAGCGTTCCGAGACGGGCAATCTGGCCCTTGCCGAAGATCAGCTTCGTGGGGTTGTGATAAATGAAGTTTTTCATGGTATCTGCTGATTATGAAAAAAATGTAAGACAATCTGCCATCCGCGGCGACTCCGCATGAACCGACATCCGATGCCGCCACATGGATCAAAGATACGAAATCCGCGAGGAAAAAGAAAACCCCGGAGCGCTTTTCAGCCTCCGGGGTTTCATATCGGTCGGCGCGGTCCGCTGGGGCCACGGCCAAACGAATCCGTTAGAAATATTTGCCGCGCAGATCCTCGATCTTGGCCATCTGCTGGATGGCAGGGAGGAAGAACTGCTGAGCCATGCTCTCATACATGGCCTGGGCACGCACCTTCTCGCCCTCGGCATTCTGCTTCTCGGCATTCTGGATATCCCCCACCTCAACGACGAAGACACCCGAAAGACCCTTCACGGGAGCCGATACGACACCCTTGTCCGACGAGGTGATCGTTCCGACGACACGCGGCTCGAAACCGATACCCTCGAGGTAGAACGACGAGAAGGTTACGTCCTTGAAATCCGAAACCTCCGAACCGAGGCTGGCAGCCTGCTCGGCAAGGGTCGAACCGGCAAGGTCCTTGACGATATAGTCGTATTTCTTGTCGCGGAGTACCTGGGCACGAAGCTGGGCCTCCACCTTCTCCATCGAAGCGTAGTCTTCATTATCGACAGCGGTCAGCATGGCGATCACATAATCCTTGCCGACGGTGAAGATCTCCGAGACGTCGCCCGGCTCGGCACCATAGGCCCAGCGTACGACATCGCGCGAATCTTCCACACCACGCAGGGTTCGTTCCCCCTGGTTGATGACAGCGACACGGGGCGTTACGGCAGCCTCCGAAGCAGCGGCAGCAAAAGCCTCCGAAGAACCTTTGGCATTGACCATGAACGAACCGGCGTTGTTATGCACGTTCCGACGCGTATCGGCCGAAGCCTCCACGGGATAGGTGATCGACGCGATCTGGTAATGTTTCGAGGGCTTGTCGGCGCGATATACCTGCATGAGCTGGATCGTCTCGCCCGAAGCGATCTTCACGATATCGCCCGCCTTGGCGTTGCCGAGCGTCTCGGCAAACTCGCCGACGAAGGCCGAGAAAGGCATCACGCCGACCTCGCCGCCGTTGGCGGCCGTAGCGTTATATACCGAATAGCGGGCTGCGGCCTGGGCGAAATCACCGCCGCTGCGCAGCGCCGTCAGCAGGCTGTCGGCCAGCTTCTCCTCGGTATAGGGGAGTACGATATGGCGCAGACCGAGCGAGTCGGGAGCCTCCTTGACCGCCAGCACGCGGGCCATCGTCCACTCGTTGTTCTTCAGCACGGGACCATAGGTCTTGCCTGCCGCCAGCGCCTCGGCCTCATCCTCGGGAAGCTGGGCTGCCGAGACGAAGTTGTCGGCGATACCGCCGTTGCGGTTGGTGCGCACGAAATTCTTCAGCTCCTCGGTAGCGGCAAACTCCTGGCCGACCTCCATGACAGTCTTCTCGAGCTTCAGCAGGTCTTCGTCCGTGGGAGCAACCTCGAATACGACATAGGAGATCGTACGCGACGGCGTCTGACGGAAGAGGTCCTTGTGGCTGTTGTAGTAAGCCTTCATGTCGGCACTCGTGATCTGGAAGAGCGAATCGGGAACATCCGTATACTTCTTGCCTGCCCACTTGCCCGCGAAGGAGTCGTTTGCGGTCTTGACACCCCGCTCCACCTCGAGCGCATTTACGAAGACACCGCCCTTGACCAGGCCGAAATACTTCTGGATCTCACGCTCCGTACGGGCCTGCTCGTTAAGCTGGGCCCACACCTGTGCGGCCTGAGGATTGGTCTCGGCCTGTGCGAGGAACTCCGATACGGCAGCGACGTTAAAGGCACCCGTACGCGGGTCGGAGAAGGCGCTGTAGAAGGCCTGCGTCGGCTGCTTGCCGCTGGCCATGGCCATACGCTCGGGCTCCGTAACGCGCAGTCCCAACTTTCCGAAACCGGGCGTCAGCACATATTTCGAGATCAGCGACTGCCAGGCGGCATTGGCCAGCATGGCGGCCTGCTGCTCGTCGCTCTCCTGAGCGCCGCTCTGCGTCTTGATCTTCTCGTACTGATCGTAATACTCCGAATAATGGATCTTCTCTCCGTCGATCACACCGACTTTGGGATCGTTGCCCGAAAAGCCCATTTCTGTTTTCAAAGAGAGAATGAATGCCAAGAGGGCAAGGGCGATAATGATCGAAAGCACGATGCCGAACTTGGTGCGTAACTTGTTTAGACTTACCATATAAATTGTTAATTATTCGTTTTGTTTCAAAAGATCAGCCAAAGGTAGTAAAATTAATTGTAAAAACGACAAGAAGCGCAGAAAAATACGTCCCGGGACTCATGACACTCCGCCCGGGCGGGATTTCGCTCCGGGAATCGCCCCGTCCGGTTCCGGGATCAGATCTTCTTCACCCGCGCCAGCTCGATCCGTGAACGGGTCGTACGCAGGATACGCAGCTGCAGCGAGCCGATGACAACCGTTTCACCCGTCGTCGGGATTCCCTCATAATTGTAGATGATGAATCCGGCCAGCGTGTCGTACTCCTTGCTCTCCTCGATACCCAGATCGTATTTTTCGTTGAGATATTTCACCTCCAGACGGCACGAGAGGACGTATTCGTTCTCCCCCACCTGCTTCTCGACCAGTTCCGAGACGTCGTGCTCGTCCTCGATCTCGCCGAAGATCTGCTCGAGGACATCCTCCAGCGAGATTACGCCGGCCGTGCCGCCGAACTCGTCGATCACCACGGCAATGTTCGAACGGTGCTTGATGAAATTCTCGAGCATCGCCTGCAGGGGCATCGTCTCGGGAACGAAATTGACCTCCATCATCACGTCGGCAATCTGCGCGGGCCGCGTGAAGAGGCTCTTCGAATTGACATAGCCGATGATGTTGTCGATGGACTTGCGCCAAACGAAGATGCGCGAAAACTTCGACTCGACGAAGCGCTGCGTCAGCTGCTTGATCGTCGTGTCGCCGATATCCACCGCCTCGACATCGATACGCGGGACCATGCAGTCCCTCACGCGCAGGTCGGCGAAGTCCAGTGCATTCTGGAAGAGTTTCAGCTCGTTGTCGGGCTCCGCATGCTGCTCCGTATTGTTCGCCTCGAGCAGGGCGGCAAGGTCCTCACGGTTGAAGTTCGGCGTCGTATCCTGATTCTTCACCCGCCGTCCCATCAGGCGCAGGATGCCGTGCGAAAGCAAGGTCGTAAAGCGGGCCAGCGGATAGAGCAGAATGTAGAAGAAGTAGATCACCGGAGCCAGCGCCCGGTAGTAGAAGTTCGGATTGTTCTTGAAGATCGACTTGGGCAGGAACTCGGCGACAAAGATGATGATGAGCGTCGAGACGATCGTATCGAGGGCCACCGATCCGCTCGCGGCCAGCTCCTCCCAATGCAGCCATCCGTAGACCTGCCGCAGAAGAATCGACATGGAGAGCGAATAGACGACCAGGGCGATGTTGTTGCCCACGAGAATCGTCGTAATATACTGGCCCGGGTTGCGGGCGAAGACCGCGGCGATCCGGTCGAACATCCGGCTCTGCTTGCGGTCTATCTCGAGTTTGAGGCGGTTTTTGCTCGTGAAGGCGATCTCCATGCCCGAGAAAAAGGCGGAGAGCAGCAGCATCGCGGCAATCAGTAGAATAACGGACAACATCGGAGTCTAATTTTCAGGGGTCGGATTTTCATCGTCCGCCACGGCCTCGACCGCCTGCGCCTCGTAGGACGCGGGAACAGGCGGCTGCAGTTCGGCGGATACCGTCGCACGGCCTGCGGTCTGCGCCTTGGCAGGTACAGCCGTCGGAACCGGAGTTGCCGCGGCAGGAAGCGGGCGCACCGCGGGAGCCGCACCGTCGGGTGCCGCGGGCTGCGGCTTCGTTGCCGGGGTGGCTGTCTCTCCTTCGGGGGATTTATCGGCAGGCTGCTGCGCCGCGGTCCCATCCGAAGATACGGCCGTCGAATCCTGCACGGTCTTCATCTCCACCTCCATACGCCCCTTCATGCGCCGGAACCGCCACTCCTTGAACGAAGCGTCCGACTCGAAGCCCTCGCCGATAAAGACATCGCGACCGTTGTTCTGCACGATTTTCGAATCGACATTCGAATAGACCTTGTCGGTCTGGGCGTTCCAGAAGAGCTGCTGCGTATAGAGGGTCTTTCCGTCGGATTTCCGGACCACGACATCACCCTTCGCCTCCCACAATTCGCGGTTCTCGTAATAGATGGCATAGTTGGCCGTCAGCACGGCATCGACCGACGTAAGCGAATCGTCCTGATAGGTCGTGATCTTCACACCCTTGCGGAACTCACGGTAGGGCTCGCGGGCCAGGGTGTAGCCTTCGAGCAGCGGCGTGGTGAAGTGATACGAACGACGCCCGTTACGCGACATGATGACCGACAGGTTGTCGCTGTACTCGGTCATCAGCGTCTCCGCATGGGCATCTGCCTCGGGCTCCTTCTCTCCGCAGGAGAATAGCAAGATAGCACTCCCCGCGAGGGAGAGTGCTACCCGGCCATATTTCATCAGGTTCTTTGCCATCTATATGCGGCGGTGATGTCCGTGCCTTATCGCGGACGCACCGTCGTGGTAACGCCGGCGGCCGTACCGCAGGTAACCGTATACCGTGCTCCGGCCTGCAACTCGTTGAAGAAGCACTCCTCGGAGTTGGGGAAGTTGTTGCGGAAGGTCGAAAGGGCGCTCTTGGCATGCTCGAGGTACTCCGAATCGCTCGGAAGCAGCTCGATAGCCTTTGCCATCGTATCGTAAGCAGCCCAGAAGGTTGCCTGGCCGGCAAAGCCTCCGCAGGCGGCAGCCGAAAGGCCATAGCACTGTGCCAGCACGAAGTAGGGAACGCCGTCCTCGGGATTCAGATCACGCGCCTGACGTGCGGCGGCGGCGGCTTCGGAAACATTGTTGGCGGCAAGGCCCACCAGACCGATGCGCGCGAGGAGTTTCTGACGCTCCGCATCAACCTTCTCGACGGCCAGCGCCTCGTTCAGATAGGACATGGCCTTCGTATAATCGAGCTTCTCCTGGAAGATCTGGGCCAGCGCCAGCGCCGTATTGGCCGACGGCTTCACGGCATAATACTTTTCGGCCGTCGTCAGGAAGAAGTCGCTCGTACACTTCGCACGCGACATCAGCGATACGGCCTGCTCGAGCAGCGCCTCATCGTCGGGAGCGGCGGCCAGGCGGGTGCTGAACAGACGCTCGAGGTTCTCACAGCTGGCGGCACCGCTCAATCCGAAGGCAGCGTTGAACTGATCCTTGAACTCCTTGGCTTCGGGGTGCGTCTCGAAGAAGGGGGTCAGCCGCTCGTACTCGGCGAGCACCTCGTCGGGCATCACCTCGTCGGTATTGCGGTAGTCGTCGCAAAGGTTCGAGAAGTAGGCCACCACGGTCTCGGGATCGGCACTGTTGCCGCCGGCCTCGATCGCCTCACGGAAGAGCTTGCGGATACCGGCACGATCAACGGGTCTGAAGGCGAGATATTCGCGGGCCTTCTGGTCCAGGATGAAGGCGCGGCCCTGCTTGGCGCTGTCGCCGAAATACTCGGCACGCATGTCGTAAATCATCATCAGCGAATCGACGTAGGCATTCTTCTCGTCGTTGCTCTTGGCGCGGTTGATCTTCTGCTTGTAAACATTGGCACCGCGCTGGTAAATGGCTACGGAAGCACCCGGGCAGTTTTTGAGCAGATCGCGCAGGTAGCGGGCCGCAGCATCGTAGTCCCGGTTCTCGTAGGACTCCTTGAGGAAGTTGCTGTTCAGAATATTCTTTTCCCGCTCTTCGGGAGTATCGCCCCACTTCGCATACTGGGGGCCACTGAAATCCTGCTGGGCCATTGCACCAACCGCAAAGAGCATGCAGGCTGCAGAGAGTAAAAATTTAACGTTTTTCATCGGTCAGATTAATTTTTGTGCGTTGAATATTGTTGTCTTGTCGAAATTCATCCGTCAATCGTATTTCGGGCGCGAGAACCAGTACTCACCGTTCTCCTGAGCCCCGGCGAAGAGCGAGAAGCCCACGGCAATCTTGAAATACTGCTGCCGCACGAGACCTGCCCGTTCGGCTATGTTGTAGCCGCGGCGTCCGTACTCGACACCCACGTCGATCGCCGAAATCGCCCACAACTTCACGGGAATGCCGAATCCGGCGGTTACGGCATACTGGGCAAGACGGTCTCCGTTGAAAGTCTGATTATGATATCCGTAACGGAAACCGGCGCGGTAGGACCAGCGCTTGAGGAAACTGCGCACGTCGTAACGCGAAGGAGTGTACTCCACACCCGCCTTGAAGGTACTCGTATTGGTGTAAGCCACCTTGTAGGAGGTCCGTTCCGAACCGCTGACACCCGTCATCTCGAAGTCCGTATTGCTGTCGCCCCAGTTCTGATAGACGTAATCCACGCCGAGCGCCCACTTGGCCGTCTGATAATAGACGCCCATCGAGAGCTGACGCGGCAGCACCATGGGCAGATGCATCTCATCGTTCTTGACCGAGGTGCTGTAGATGTCGCCGATATAGATCCGCTTCGTTACCTCGGGATTCAGATCGCCGCCGATATCGAACGCGGCCCCGATGGTCAGGATCCGCTTGCGGTTCATGATGGGGCTCCACTGGACGCCGACCTGGCCCTTGACGCTCGAAATGGTGTAGGTATCGATACCCACCGACGACGTGAAGGTGCCTTCGCCCGTAATGGCCGTCGGGGTCATCGTGAAATTCCGGTCGATATCGCCCCAATAGTACTGCGCGGCCACACCGATCGAGAAGTTCTTGAAGACCTCCCAGCCCAGGCCCAGTTTCACCTCCGTTACGTCGCCTTCGCCCTGGTAGGTGTACTGCACGCGGCCGACATTGCCCCAGACGGGATCCGACGGGTCGTACTCATGGTAGTACTTCGTACGGTAACCCACCGAACTGTACGGGGTCAGGCTGAAGCCCAGGCCCAGTTTCTTGGCAACGGGCATCTGGAAAGCGATGTCGTGGAAATTGAACGTATTGTAGGCCGTATGTTTCGACTCTCCCGCTACGGTCTGCGAATTGTAATAGTTCTGCCCCTCGAGCCCGAAGCTGAAGAGAAAGGACTTTTGCGGAATGGAGCTGTATGCCGCGGGGTTGAGCAGATTGACCACTCCCGTCGAACGCATCGCGACACCCACGCCACCCATCGAACGCATCGACAACGTTCCCGGCGTATTCTGTTCGCCGATGCCGTACATCGTATAGGGAGAAAAAGCGTTGATGCTGCTCGTCTGCGCCCCGGCTGCAACGGGTAAAAAGGCTGCAACCCCCACAAGAAGTTTAACCAAGGTGTTCTTCACTCGCATTGTACTCTAAAATTCTATTCAATCCGCAAAAGACGAGATTACAATTTGCAAATATCGTATTTTTAATTCTTTTCGCAAAGAATTTCGCATCTCCTCCGGTAAAAATTACACACAAATTCTCAAATTCCGCCTCCAGACGGGCCATATAGCCTTCGATCTCGAAGGTCAGGGCATTCATCACCCCGAAGCGGATGGCCTCCCCGGTCGAACGTCCCACAAGGGACTGGCAATCCGTCGCTTCGCACAGCGGCAGCGATGCCGTATATTCGTGCAGCGCCCGGAACCGCATGGCTACGCCGGGCGAAATGCACCCGCCGAGAAAGACGCCTTCGGCCGAAACGACATCCAGCGTTACCGCCGTACCGAAATCGACGATCAGCGCATTGCGCCCCGGGTAGAGCGTCGCGGCTCCCACGGCGGCGGCCAGCCGGTCGCGGCCCAGCGTTTCGGGTGTCCGGTAGGCGTTTCCGATCGGCACGGGCGTCGCGGGCGTGAACTCCAGCAGACGGTCCGTATGCCGGCGAACCGTCTCCACAAGGGCGGGCATCGCCCCGCGCGTGGAGGCCACGATGGCCCGTTCGGCCCGTCCGCCCTGCAGCAACGCGGCGAAATCCTCCTCCCGAGGCTCCTCGACAACGTGTTGGCGCATCAGTTCACCGTGCTCGAAAACGGCAAACTTGACCAGCGTATTGCCTATGTCCACAACAAGGTTCATAGTTCGCGCAGGGTTTTGTATGCCTCTTCGACGTCCTTGATATTCCTAACGGTCATCGCCAGCCGATTATTGTGCTGCTTGAGCACGAAACGGTCGGGATGCCGCGTAACCCGCTGCAGCAGCTGCATGAAAACCTCGCTCTTGTAATAGGGCGACTGCTCCTCGCCCACGAAGTGGACGATCATGAGTCCGTTCTTGACCTTCACGCGCTCCATGCCGAGGCGGATCGCCTCCCAGCGCAGGCGCACGACGTTCAACAACTCCTTCGCGGCACGCGGCAGCGGTCCGAAACGGTCCGCAAGGCGGCTTTCGAAGGCCTCGAGCGCCGCCTCGTCCTTCGTCGAGTCGAGTTCGCGGTAGAGCTTCAGACGCTCGGCCTGCTGGGCGACGTAGTCGTCCGGCAGCGACGCCTCGACCTCGATTTCGATATGGGCGTCGTCGATGAAGGCCATCCGCTCGACCACCTGCTGCTCGCCGGCGTCGAGGCCCGGGACCTGCAGCCCCTCGGCCCGCAGCTCGGCGATCGCCTCGTTCATGATCTTCTGATAGGTTTCGAAACCGATGTCGGCGATAAAGCCGCTCTGTTCGGCGCCGAGCAGGTTGCCCGCGCCGCGGATATCGAGGTCCTGCATGGCGATGTTGAAGCCCGACCCGAGGTCCGAGAACTCCTCGATGGCCCGCAGGCGGCGCCGGGCATCGGACGTGAGCAGCTCGTCGGGCGGCGAAAGCAGGTAGCAGTAGGCCTTCTGGTTCGAACGGCCGACACGGCCGCGCAGCTGGTGCAGGTCGCTCAAACCGAAGTTCTGGGCGTTATCGACAATGATCGTATTGGCGTTGGGAATATCGATGCCGTTCTCGACGATCGTCGTCGAGAGCAGCACGTCGAACTCCCCGTAGATGAAGTCCATGATGAGCTTTTCGAGCTGTTCGGCGGGCATCTTGCCGTGGCCGACGCCCACGCGGGCCTTCGGGCAGAGGCGTGTGATCATCCCCTGAAGGGTCAGAAGATCCTCGACGCGGTTGTGGACGAAATAGACCTGGCCGCCGCGCGCCAACTCGGTTTCGATGGCATCGCGGATGATCTCCTCCGAGAAGACGTGCGACTCGGTGAGGATCGGCTGCCGGTTGGGCGGCGGCGTGGAGATGACCGACAGGTCGCGCGAACCCATGAGCGAGAACTGCAGCGTCCGCGGGATGGGCGTCGCCGTGAGGGTCAGCGTATCGACCGAGACGCTCATCTCGGTGAGCTTCTCTTTGGCCGCCACGCCGAATTTCTGCTCCTCGTCGATAATCAGCAGCCCCAGATCGCGGAAACGGATCTGCTTGCCCAGCATCTTGTGCGTGCCGATCAGGATGTCGATCTTGCCGGCCGCAAGCTCCTCGCAGATCTGCCGCACCTCCTTTGCGGACTTCGTCCGGTTGAGATACTCCACACGCACGGGAAAGTCGCGCAGCCGCTCGCTGAAGGAGCGGTAGTGCTGCAGGGCAAGGATCGTCGTCGGGACGAGCACGGCCACCTGCTTGCCGTCCACCGCGGCCTTGAAGGCGGCGCGGATCGCCACCTCCGTCTTACCGAAGCCCACGTCGCCGCAAACCAGGCGGTCCATCGGCTGGTCGGATTCCATGTCGCGCTTGACGGCTGCCGTCGCGGCCTGCTGGTCCGGGGTATCCTCCCAGCGGAAAGACGCCTCGAGCTCGTGCTGCAGGTAGCTGTCCTGCGAGAAGGCAAAACCCTTCGAGGCCTTGCGCTTGGCATAGAGGGCGATGAGCTGGCGCGAAATGTCCTTGACGGCCTTTTTCGTGGCACTCTTGAGCTTCTGCCAGGCGCCGTTGCCCAGCTTGTAGATCTTCGGCGGCTCGCCGTCGCCGGACTTGTAGCGTGAGATGCGGTGCAGCGAATGGACATTCACGAAGAGCACGTCGCCGTCCTTGTAGACCAGCTTGATCGCCTCGTGCACCTTGCCGTTCTCGTTGATCTTCACCAGCCCGTCGAAACGCCCCACGCCGTGGTCGATATGCACGACATAGTCGCCCGGGCGCAGCTGGTTCAGCTCGGCGACGGTCATCTGCTCGTCGCGCCGGATCTCGCCGTTGATGCGGTAGCGCTGGTAGCGGTCGAAGATCTGGTGGTCGGTATAGAGGCACAGCTTCAGGTCGTTGTCCACGAAACCCTCGTGCAGCGTGATCGCAAGCGGGCGTACGACGGCCTGCCCCCGGCCGATCTGATGGAAGATGTTCTCCAGACGCTCGATCTGCGCCTTGTTTTCCGAAAGGATGTAGGTCTCGTAGCCGCGCAGGGTGTTGCGGATCATATCGTCGGCCAGCAGTTCGAAATTCTTGTTGAACTTCGGCTGCGGCGCCGTCGAGAAGGGAATCTTCGCCGTGGCGGGACGCTCCGGGAGGTTGTCGCGCAGCAGGAAAATACGCATCGGGACCATGTCCGCCAGCAGTCCGTTGCGGCTCGTGAGCAGGCGGTCGATCTGCTCGGGCTGCTCCAGGTCCGAGAGGGTTTTGCGCCGCACATCGTTCACGCGGCGCAGCACATAATCGGCATCGTAGAACCAGCAGGCGGCCTCACCGCCGGCAAAACGCAGCAGCGAGACGCGCTCGTCGCCCTGCGCCGAGGCATTCATGTCGGGGATGATCTCCACGCGTTCGAGCTTGTCGGCCGAAAGCTGGCTGGAGATATTGAACCGCCGGATCGAATCGACCTCGTCGCCGAAGAAATCCAGACGGTAGGGTTTGCTCTCCGAGAAGGAGAAGACATCGACGATACCGCCGCGCACGGAGTACTGCCCGGGCTCGTAAACGAAATCCACGCGGGTGAAGGAGGCGCTTTCCAACTCCTGCACGAGCACCTCGATCGAAATGCGGTCGCCGACACCGACCGATATGGTTTGCCGCTGCAGCACCCCGGCATCCACGACGCGCTCGGCCAGCGCCTCGGGGCAGGTGCAGACCACCAGGTAACCCTTGCCGTCGAAGGCCCGCAGGGCATGCATCGTGGCCGTACGCTGCACGACGCCCTGGGCATCCTCGACCCCGTTGGCCGCGGAGTGCTTGTAGGCCGACGGGAAGAAGAAGATCCGCGACTCGTCGAGCAGGTTATAGAAGTCGTTCAGCAGGTAGGCTGCGGCATCGCGGTCCTCGGCAACGAAGATATGCACGCCTCCCGTGCGGGCCACGGCCGCCGCGGCATAAAACGAAAGCGCCCCGCCGACCAGCTCTTCGAGATGGACGGTCGTGCGCTCGTTGCGGTATTCGCGGCACAGCTTGCCGAGGTTCTTCGAGCCTGCGGCGAACTGCGCCATCTGCTCGCTGGAGGTTGCCATGAGCTATTTTTCGATCAGGTCGTTGTCCTTGCGGTCGTGGTAGTGCACCTCGATGATGCCCGTACTCTGATCCTCGGCGATCTCCAGACGCACCTTGTATTTCCACTCCCAACGACGACGCAGCGACCAGAAGCCCTTGCGCAGGAAAGCTGCCACATAGGGGCTTACGACCAGCTTGATGTATTTGTGTCCCCGGTCCTCCGTGAGGAACGAGATCTGGTTCTCGATCTTCTTGTCCAGCAGCACCGTGGGCTCGATCTTGCCCGTGCCGTTGCAGGTCGGGCAGACGTCCGAGACGCTCTCCACGGCTACCGGGCGCACCCGCTGGCGCGTGATCTGCATCAGGCCGAACTTCGTCAGCGGCAGCACCGTATGCTTGGCCTTGTCAGTGGCCATCAGCTTGACCATCTCGTCGTAGAGCGCCTGCTTGTTCTGCGCCTTGTGCAGGTCGATGAAGTCGATGATGACGATGCCGCCCAGGTCGCGCAGACGCAGCTGGCGGGCGATCTCCTTCGCGGCGGCCAGGTTCACGTCCATGGCCGTCTGCTCCTGGTTGTCCTCGGCCTTCGTGCGGTTGCCGGAATTGACGTCGATGACATTCATGGCCTCCGTGCGCTCGATGATCAGGTAGGCGCCGCGCTTGAGCGACACATACTTGGCAAACAGCGACTTGATCTGCTTCGAGATATCGAAGTTGTCGAAGATGGGGACCGTGCCCTTGTAGAGCTTGACGATCTTCACCATCTCGGGGTCGATCACCTTGACGTAGTTGCGGATCTCGTTGTAGAGCGCCTCGTCGTCCACGGCGATCTGCGAGAAGGAGCCGTTGAGCGAGTCGCGGATGATCGTGTTGGCGCGGTTCATCTCGCTCATGAGCTGCGCCGGAGCCGTACTCTTGCGGATCGCAGCTACGGTCTTGCGCCAACGGTCGATCTGCGTCTGGATGTCGTGTTCGATATCCTCGTCCTTGGCCTCCATGGCCGCCGTGCGGATGATGACGCCGAAATTCTTCGGGAGCACCGCCGCGGCGATGCGCTTCAGCCGCTTCTTCTCCTCGGCCGAACGGATCTTCTGCGAAAGAAACACCTTCGAGGAGAAGGGCACCAGCACGACGTTGCGCCCGGCGAGCGATATGTCAGCCGTCAGGCGCGGCCCCTTGGTCGAGATGGCCTCCTTGGCCACCTGCACCATGATCTGCTGACCGACCTGCAGGTAATCGCCGATCTTGCCGCCCTTCTCCACCGCCGGTTCGAGCTTCATGGTCTCGGCACGCAGGCCCCGTTTGCCGGGCAGCTGCGAGGCGGCGAGCTTCTGCATCGACGGGAACTGCGGTCCCAGGTCGAGGTAGTGGATAAAGGCGTCCTTTTCGTGTCCTATATTGACGAATGCCGCGTTGAGTCCCGGCATGATCTTGCGCACCTTGCCCAGATAGATGTCTCCCACGGAGAAGCCCGTCTGGCACTGCTCCTTGTTGAGCTCGACGAGCACCTTGTCCTCGCACAGGGCAATGGTTATCTCGGCAGGTGTAACGTTGATGATTAATTCTCTGTTCATGTATCGTGGTCGGCGCTCCGGACCGCGGAACGAGCGGGGAGCGCGATAAAAAAGGGTATTGGGCCGCCTGTTGGTGGTGGAGGGGCGGATAACTCCAAAATCTTCCGTAATCCATGCACCCGGGGTGCTTCCGGCATCGGCCGGCGGTGCGGATTCACCGCTTGATTTTAAAATGGTAAAGCTAAAAGAGCCAGGGCTCCTTTAGCTTTACCAAACGTTAGCACTAAAGTGCTACCCTACTTTTTCTTATGACGGTTCTTGCGAAGACGCTTTTTACGCTTGTGGGTAGCCATCTTGTGCCGCTTATGCTTCTTTCCGTTTGGCATAATCCTAAAATTTTAGAGGTTCTTGACTTGTTATTTCACCTTCTCTGCGAAGCTCTTGGCGGGCTTGAAAGCAGGAATATTGTGTTCGGGAATGGTAATCGTCGTATTCTTCGAGATGTTGCGGGCAACCTTCTGGGCGCGCTTCTTCACGATGAAGCTGCCGAAGCCACGAAGATAGACATTGTTATTCTGAGTGAGCGACGTCTTGATGCTCTCCATGAAAGCCTCAACGATAGCCTGCACCTGCACTTTCTCAACTCCCGTGCTTTTCGCGATTTCGCTTACGATATCTGCCTTTGTCATAATTATATGGTTTTTATAGAGTTTAACGTGGAATTCGGAGTGCAAATATACACTTTATTTAGATTTCCGCCAATAATCCAACATTTTTTTCACTTTTTTCTCGGGCTTCTTATCGCCACGTTCACAATGCGATAACAAATATCGGGCAAAACGGGTCGAAAAACGGAATTTCCCGCCAATTCACCTCCGCAGCCCGAGGAGCCATCCGCCCGAAACGAAAATATTTCATTAATATCCAACCCTTTGAGTCCCGTACAAAAGAAAACGGCCGGCCGATCCAATAAACCGCGCGGTTTTTGCGTTTACAGAGTAAAATCACTATTTTTGCAAATCCTAATCGTAACAGCGCTATGGTCAAGATACTCTGGGTGGACGACGAAGTGGAACTGCTGAAGCCGCATGTCCTGTTTCTCCGGCAGAAGGGATACGAAGTCGATACCTGCAACAACGGATACGACGCCATCGACATGGCTTCGGAGGGATCCTACGACCTGATTATCCTCGACGAGATGATGCCCGGCATGACGGGACTCGAAACCCTCCCCAAGATCAAGGAGGTGCGTCCGACGACCCCGGTCATCATGGTAACCAAGAGCGAGGAGGAGAATATCATGGACAAGGCCGTCGGCTCGAAGATCGCCGACTACCTCATCAAGCCCGTGAATCCCAACCAGGTGCTGCTGTCGATCAAGAAGAACGTGCACCAGCAGCAGCTCGTTACCGAGCAGACGACGGCCGACTACCGGTCGGAGTTCGGACGCATCAGCGCCTCGCTGCAGATGGCCGAGACGTTCCAGGACTGGTGCTCGATCTACCGCCGTCTCACCAGCTGGGAGATCGAGCTCTCGGAGTCCACGGACCAGAGCATCAGGGAGGTTCTCTCGTACCAGAGCGCCGAGGCCAACCAGGAGTTCTGCAAGTTCGTGCGCCGCAACTACTACAACTGGATCAACAACCGCTCGGACGACACGCCCGTCATGTCGCACACGCTCATGCGCAACTGGATCTTCCCCGTGGCGGACGAGAATCCCAAGACGACACTGCTGCTGATCGACAACTTCCGCTACGACCAGTGGCGCGCCATCTCGTCGATGCTGCGCGGCTACTACGACGTGGCGCAGGACGACTTCTACTGCGCCATCCTCCCCACGGCCACGCAGTATGCCCGCAACGCGATCTTCGCCGGACTGATGCCCCTGGCCATCGACAAGCTCATGCCCAACAAGTGGCTCAACGACAACGAGGAGGGCGGCAAGAACCAGTATGAGGAGGAGTTTCTGCGACGGCTCATGCAGCAGAACGGCAAGCAGTGGCGCTTCTCGTTCGACAAGCTCGTGCGTCCGGAGCAGGGCCGCAAGCTCGTGGACAACATCCAAAAGGTCTACGACGCCGACTTCTCGGTGATCGTCTACAACTTCCTCGACATCCTCTCGCACGCCCGTACCGAAACGGACATCATCCGCGAACTGACGGAGGACGACGCGGCGTTCCGCTCGCTGACCCGTTCGTGGTTCGAGCATTCGGACCTCTACACGATCCTCAAGCTCCTCTCCGAGCGGGGGCATACCGTCGTCATCACCTCCGACCACGGAACGATCCGCGTGGACAACCCCGTGAAGGTTACCGGCGACCGCGAGACCTCGTCGAACCTGCGCTACAAGACGGGCCGCAACCTGGCCTACAATTCCCGCGAGGTCTACGAGGTGCTCAACCCGAAGGACATCCAGCTGCCGTCGAGCAACCTCACCTCGAGCTACATCTTCGCCTACAACAGCGACTTCCTGGTCTACAACAACGACGCGAACCGCCATATCCGCTACTACCGCAACACGTTCCAGCACGGCGGCATCTCCATGCAGGAGATGATCGTGCCCTACATCGTATTGAAACCCAAAAGATAGCATGAAAACAATCCATATCACATCGCAGGACGAGCTGCCCGAAGTGGCTGAGGCCGTCATCCGCGCCCTCGGGCGCCGCACGGTCGTCGCCTTCCGCGGCGGCATGGGCGCCGGCAAGACAACACTCATCCGCGAGATCGTCGCGGCGCTCGGCTCCGAGGACACCGTAACGAGCCCCACGTTCGCCATCGTCAATCAGTACAAGGCGCCCGGCAACCGCCGCATCTACCATTTCGACTTCTACCGCATCGACGACGTGCGCGAGGCCTACGACTTCGGCTACGAAGAGTATTTCTATTCGGGCGACCTCTGTCTGGTCGAGTGGCCCGAGAAGATCGAGCAGCTGCTGCCCGACGAGGTCATGACCGTGCGCATCACCGCCGACAGCGACACGGCCCGCACCTTCGAAATCGAGTAGCCGGGCGCGCGCAGGGTCTTCAAACGGCCGATACACACACAAGACAACGGGGGCTTCCTTTTTGAAGGAAGCCCCCGTTTTGCGTCAGGACGGAGCAAATTCTCCGGTTGCGCATCCGGGAAATTTGCGTATCTTTGCGCGGACCAAAACACAACGCGACACATGCAGGAATATATCTCCAAGCAACATCAGATTCTCCGCCCCGCGGAGCAGATCTATGCGGTCATCAGCCGCTTCGACAACCTCACCCCCGCGCTGGCCGACCGCGTCGAGGAGTGGCAGGCCGACGAGGAGCACTGCTCGTTCAAGGCCAAGGGTTTCACCGTGAAGCTCCGCATGGAGGAGCGCGTGGCCCCGAAGCATGTGAAGATCGTGGGCGACGAGGGGGGCGTGCCGATCGACTTCGCCTTCTGGATCCAGCTCCACAAGGTCGCGGACTACGACACGCGCCTGCGCCTGGTGCTCCACACCGATCTGAACATGATGATGAAGATGATGATCGGCGGCAAGCTCCAGACGGCCGTGGACCAGATCGCCGAAGGCATCGCCCGGGCCCTCAACGGCGCTCCGCAGTACTGACACACAGCTGCCGCGACCGCCGATAGACTCGACTGCCGCGGCAGGAAGCCCGTCCGGCCGCCGGCATTCAGATCCGCGGTTTCTGGAACATGCGGATCAGCAGCGAGACGACATAGATCATCAATCCATAGAGGATCGGGATACAGGCCACCCGGGCACCTCCGGCCAACAACGTGGGAGAGATATCGCCGGCCAGCTGTATGGCATGCATTGCCTGGCGGAAGCCAAACAGGGTGTAGGCGATACCGGTAATCAGGGCCAGCAGGCCGATCTCCTTGACCCAGGCCGGGGCCTTCCAGGCGGCAAACAGCAGACCGATCAGTTCGACGGTCAGGATCGACATGCCCAGCCAGCCGCCTTCATAAAAGAGTTGAAACATACGCGAAAAAGTTTTTAAGGTTCTGCGGGACCGTTCCCACCGGCAAAGATAGTGCAGGCGGCGGCCGGCGGCCAAAAATCGGGCCTGCAGAAACCCGCTCTTGCGCGGTCAAAACCCGCTGTTCGGCCCCACAGGGCCCTGCGGAGCGGATTTTAGGACGTCCCATTCGGGAATTTTACCTATATTTGTACAAACCGAATCCGTGATGAAAGACGCCTTTCCGATCCTCTGGTGGCTTGCCGCAGCCGCCATCATCGCCCTGCTTTTCCTAAGCATGGGCTATGCCGTCTCGCAGGCGGTGCTGCTCGCCGTGCTCTTCCTGCCCGGGATGCTCGGCGCCCGCTACTTCTACCCGCAGCTTACGTTCGAGAATCGGGAGAGGGGTGTGTTCAATGCCGTCTACCTCACGCTGGCCATTCTCATCACCGAATACCTCGCCATCGCCCTCGGGCACCGCGCCTCGCTCCCCGAGATCAACATTCCCGGGCTGCTGCTCAATCCGCTCTTCATCCTGCTCGTACTCTCGGCCTGCATCCTCCCGGAGATGCTGATCGAGCGCCGCCTCGAAGCCCGACGGCCCTACGACCGCACGCTCCGCTTCGTCTCCGACCGCCGTCCCGTGGCACTCGACCCCGCGGAGGTGCTCTACGTCGAGTCGAACGACAGCGAGGTGTGGCTCCACACCCGCTCGGGCGAGGCCTACCGCACGAAGACGCGCATTTCACAGTGGGAAGCGCTGCTCGACCGTCGGTTCCTGCGCATCCTCCGCTCCTATATCGTCAATACGGAGTGCATCGAAGAGTATCGTCCGACCCGGGTCCGGATCGGCAGTATCGAGATCGAAATCTCCCGCAAATACAAGGAAGAGGTGCACCGGCGGCTGGAGCGGGAGTAATCGCACACTTGCGCCGCGGATTCCGCCTGCACCCGGGAGGAGAGCTCCCTACCGCAGCATCGCCTCGGCCACGCGGCGGATCGTCGGGAAGGCCTCGCGCACATGCTCCGCAGCCTCGTCGGGCGAGTACCACACGACCTGTTCGATACCCTCCTCGCACTGGGGCGTCGGTGTGCCCTCGCCCGTGCTCCGCAGTTCGAACCAGTGGGTGCACTTGAGTTCCCAGCGCGACGTGGGCGGGAACCAGTAGGCGTGCAGCGTCTCGCACAGCGGCCGCACGACGCGCGCCCGGATACCCGTCTCCTCGGCAATCTCGCGCGCGGCGCAGTGTTCGAAATCCTCCCCGGCCTCGACATGCCCCTTGGGCAGGTCCCAGCGGCCGTTGCGGCGCATCATGAGCCATGCCCCTGCGTCGTCCACGACCACCCCGCCGGCCGCTTCCACACGGGTAAACTCCGCGGCAAAGGCTGCAAAGGCCGCCACGGGATCGGCCGCCACGACGGCCACGGAGTTGTGCGTTTCGAGAATTTTGAGTATCTTGTCGCGGGAAATGCCCTCGCGGGCATCCACCACCGCACAGCCGGCTTCGGCGGGAGCCGCCGCAAGGAACCGCAGCGTGCGGTCGGCGAAATAAACGGTAGGATTCGTCATCTTCGGAACGGTTTTTACGAGACACAAAAATAAGGGATAAATGGGAAAACCTGTACGCAAATGAAAAAAATCATCCTGATAATGGCTATTGCAGCTGTGGGTCTGGGCGCCTGCGAGCAGCGGCCCCAACCCCTTACGATCGACAATGCGCTGCCCGACGCGGAGATCGCCGCCGGCGGGCTGACCCCCCAGGGCCTGTGGAAGATGAGCCGCGCGGGCGGCGCCACGCTCTCGCCCGACGGACGGACGCTCCTCTACCAGCAGACCGACTATTCGATGGCCGAGAACCGCGGCGTTACGACCCTCCACACCGAGGCGCTCGACACGAAACAGGTCGCAGACCTCACGGACGGCTCGTCGAACAACCTCGCGGCCCGCTGGAGCGCCGACGGGAAGACGATCTACTTCCTCTCGGACCGCAGCGGTTCGATGCAGGTCTGGGCGATGGACGCTTCGGGCGGCAACGTGCGCCGGCTCTCGGACTTCGACCGCGATGTCGAGGGCTTCGGCATCAGCCCCCGCGGCGACAAGGCGTGGTATGTGCAGCGCATTCCGGTCGCCGCCCGCCGCTCGTCCGAGATCCACAAGGATATGGACAAGTCGAAGGCGCGGATCTACGATGACCTGATGGTCCGCCACTGGGACTACTGGGACGAGGGTGAGCACATGCACTTGTTCGTCGGCGACTTCGGCCCCGAGGGGTTGAAGGAAGGCGTGGACATCGTCGGAGCAGATGCCGCCTGGGACGTGCCCCTGGCCCCCTATTTCGACATGGCCGAAATCGCCTGGAACCATGCCGGGACGATGCTCGCCTACACCTGCAAGCCGCTTACGGGTACGGCCTACGCCGTATCGACCGACTCGGACATCTTCGTCTACGACGTCGCTTCGGGCAAGACGCAGAACATCTGCAAGCCGACGAATTTCAATACGGGCGAAAAAATCGAAGCGCTCTCCGACAACCTCCCGGGCTATGACAAATACCCCGTCTGGTCGCCCGACGACCGGAAGATCGCCTTCCTCTCGCAGCGCCGCGCGGGCAACGAGTCGGACAAGAGCCGCCTGTTCCTCTACGACTGTGCGACGGCCGAGATGTGCGACCTGACGGAGGACTTCGACTACAACGCCATGAACGTCGTCTGGGAGGGCAACGACCGCATCTGGTTCATCGCTCCGATCGAGGCCACGCACCAAATCTGCCGCGTGGAGACGGTCGATGGCGAGGTGGAGGTCGTAACGCGGGGCGACCACGACATCACGGCCTTCACGATGGCCTCGGATGTGATCGTCGCCGAGCTCTCGACAATCAGCACCGACACGGAATTCTACACGGTCGATCCCTCGGACGGCACGCTGACGCAGATCTCGGGCATCAACCGCGCGATCTACGACCATATCCGCATGGGCGAGGTGCAGAAGCGCTGGGTCGAGACGACCGACGGCAAGCAGATGCTTACCTGGGTGATCCTGCCGCCCGACTTCGACCCGGCGAAGAAGTACCCCACGCTGCTCTACTGCCAGGGCGGGCCCCAGAGCGTCGTTTCGAACGGATGGAGCTACCGCTGGAACTACCAGCTGATGGCCGCGCAGGGCTACATCGTCGTGGCGCCGAATCGCCGCGGCCTGCCCTCGTTCGGCCAGGAATGGCTCGACCAGATCTCGGGCGACTACTCGGGACAGAACATCCGCGACTACCTCTCGGCCATCGACGACGTGTCCCGCGAGCCGTGGGCCGACCGCGACCGCATGGGCTGCGTCGGCGCCTCGTACGGCGGCTATTCGGTCTACTTCCTCGCCGGATGCCACGAAAAGCGTTTCAAGGCCTTCATCGCCCACTGCGGCATCTTCGACTTCGACTCGATGTACGGCGAGACCGAGGAGCTGTGGTTCGTGAACAACGACTACGGAGGCTCCTACTGGGACACGGAGAACGCCACGGCGATGCGCTCGTACGCCAACTCGCCGCACAAGTTCGTGGAGCGCTGGGACACGCCGATCCTGATCTTCACCGGCGAACGCGACTACCGCATCCCCTACACGCAGTCGCTCGAGGCCTTCACCGCCGCCCGCATGCGCGGCATCCCGGCCCGACTGGTCGAATTCCAGGACGAGGCGCACCAGGTCTTCAAGCCCCAGAACTCGATGGTCTGGAACCGCGAGTTCTTCACCTGGCTCGACAAGTATGTGAAAGAGGCTGAATAAGACCGTATAACCCGTCCATGAGAATGCCCGCGAATCTCGGTTCGCGGGCTTTTTTCGCAAAATGGAGCTTCTGAAAAAAAGGATAAAACGAGGAGTTCATGGGAAAAATTGCGGAGTTCGTTGAATCTTTTTTCAAAAGAGAGGCCCGTTTGCTACTTTTGCCATGCTATATAATATGGTAATAGGCTCATCCTCATGAGGAACAAGTACCGGATACTACTGCTTGCCGCTTCGATCCTGACGATCGGATGCACCCAAACGCCCTACAATGAAGGCACCCCGGAATCACGCCCCATCAACGTGGAGATCACCGCACGGGCAGGTATCGGGATCGAAAGCCGTACGGCACTCGGCGACGACGGGATCTCCGTCCGCTGGAGCCCGGGCGACCGTATCACCCTCTGGGCCCTTGACGCGGGAGGCGCAGCTTCGTTCGAAGCGCAGCCTTTCGAACTGCGGCACTACGATGCCACCTACGACGAGGCCCGTTTCACGGGAACCGTCCCGGCAATGGCGCAGGGCAGCTATACCTACTGCGCCGTCTCGCCGCAGCCCGCGACATACGACGGCACGCGCGTAACCTACGAAATCCCCGCCGAGCAGAACGGCACGTTCGACGGATCGCTCGACGTGATGGTCGCCGAGCCGGTTGCCGATGCCCCGGCACTTGTCGAAGGACTCAACAGCAACCTCTCGCTCCGCTTCCGCCACAAGATCCACCTGCTGCGGATCCGCATTCCGGGGAACCAGTTGGGCGAGCCCGTTACGCGGCTTACCCTGAAATTCCCGGTTCCGGTTGCCGGAACGATGAGCCTCGATATCACGGATGCCGAAGCGACCCCGACGATCAACGGATCGAACCAGATCACGCTGCGCTTCGACCAGCCCAAAGATGTCGGAGATGTGGTGTATGCAGCCATTGCGCCGGTTGCCCTTGAAGAGAGCGACCTGATCGAGATTACCGCCACCGGAGAACTCTATGAATCGGAGACCCGGACCATGCCCGGAAAGGATTTTCAGGCCGGGCACATCACACCGATAGCCTACACGGTTCCCGGAGCCGGAGGTCCCGTCGGAACGATCATCCGCTTCTCGCTCAAGGATACGGGAGTAAACACCCTGGGAGAGGCTGTCGAGAAACTGTGGTTCGCAGCCGACGGAATCACGCTGGACGAGGGTTCGGAGGCAAAGCCCTTCACCGTAAACGACAAGGGTGAATACGAACTCGTCTTCCCGAACGATTCGGACATTCCGGCCCGCCTGCAGCAGGCGGGAGCGCTTACCGTATACTACGATTCGGAACACGCCACCGTATCGAAATCATGCACGCTCGGTACGCTCACGATTCCGGGTGTCAATCACATTACCCTGCCGAACGTTCCCTATCTTTTCGAGGAGGATTTCAGCGGAGCATCCAACCACGACTACAGCAATTCGACCGACGAGCTCTCCGGTATCGGGCTGCCCGGATGGGGTGCCAGCCGTTACGAGGTCCAGTCGGGACGTGCCGCCTGCTACATGTATGTAGGAACCAACACCTCCTCGATAGACAACCGCCGGGGACGTCTGGACACGCCGTTCCTTCCGCTCAAGGAGGGAGCCTCGGTCTCCATCAAGGTATCGTACAACATCGGAGCTCCCATTGTTTCGGGAACCCTGTCGTCCCAATGGAGCGTAACCTGCGAATTCGGCACACAGGTCGGCACCGAGGGCGCCATCTCGGGAGATACCGACATGACGCAGGTTGTCGAACGATTCACCCCGGCCGACGGCGGAGACTTCACCAATCCGCTGCCCCAGTCCAAAACGGATATTCTTCTGACGGGCGCCACCTCGGCAACCCGCCTTACATGGCGTGCCGCCGACTACCAGAAAGTGTCCGGAGGCTGGTTCAGTACGATCACGGCCAAATACTTCTACATCTATATCGACGACATCAAAGTATCCATCGCAAATCAATAAATCCACAATAATATGAAACACGGACTGATATACTCCATGGCCGCTGCAGCAGCCCTGCTCCTTGCAGGATGCAGCAAGAACACGGAGGAAGGCGTTGCCGGATACGGCCGCATCACGCTCGACTGCGAGACCGACATCGCGCTCGCAACCCGCGCCCAGACGGTTACGGTACCTGCCACAAGCGACATGAGCGTCTCCATCACCGGTGCCGACTACCAGAAAAGCTGGAGTTCAATGGCCAAATACGAAGCGGAAAGCCCGCTGCTCAAGGAGGGCGACTATACGGTCGTCATCGGCTACGGGCAGCCCAACCAGGAGGGCGTGGAGCGCCCCTACTACACGGGATCGGCCCCCGCAACGGTCGTAGCGCGCCAGACGGTTCCGGTTTCCGTTACCGTACGCATCGCCAACTCGCTCACGACGATCGAGGCCACGGAGCAGTTCCGCAAGTACTTTCCCAAAGCCGAATTCACGCTGGGGACGGCCTCGGGCAACAGCTTCCGTTTCGCCTCCGATGCCACGGGCAGCGGAATCCTGCCGCTCGGGGAGCTGGTCTACGTCAAGGTCGGCACCTCGCTGACCGTATCGGGGTCGGCTCACCGCCAGAGCCAGACCGGTGTCGATGAAGGGCCCGCCGTGGAGTTCCAGGAGCAGACCCTCCAAACCACCGAGGAGAAGACCTGCCACCGGTTCCGCTTCGACGCGCCGGATGCCGGCAGCGCCACGCTCGACATCCTGATCGACGACACGGTCGTGGAGACCATCGCGCTCCCGATCGAGCTCAATGATGAAGCCTGATATACCATCCATGCATAAAAAACAATACGCCATATGAAGATTCATACACGCATTCTCACGCTTCTGGTCTGTGTCGCGACACTGCTCGCAACGGGATGCAAGAAAGAGGTCCCGGGATACAAGGGATCTGGAAACGAAACCGGAAATTCCGAATACGGATATCTGGAAACGTCGTCGCTCATCATGCAGGTCATTGCAGACAGCGACATGGAGGCCTATCCGGACGGCTCCCGCGCAGCGGCGACCCGGGCGGATATCGACACCGAGCAGTTCCTGGTCCGCATTGTCGGAGCCGACGAAACCGAGCAGTTCAGCGGCACCTTCGCCGAACTGAAGGCACTCTCCCGGCTGGAACTCTTTGCGGGAGTCTACGAAGTCGAGGTACGCTCGGAGGACCGTGCGGCCGACACGCCCGCAGCCTTCGAGGATCCCTATTACAGCGGTTCGAAGAGCGTTACGGTCCGCAAGGGCGAGACCTCGCAGATCGGCGAGGTGATCTGTACGCTGGCCAACATCAAGGTTACGGTGATGATCTCGGCGGACCTCGCGGAAGATCTTACCGACGACACGCAGACCATCGTCTCGCTCGACATGCAGAGCCTCGTCTTCGCCAAGGGAGAGGACCGCGCGGGCTACTTCACCCCCACGGCCGACAAGAACACCCTCAAGGTGCAGCTCAAGGGAGCCTTTGCCGACACGCAGGAGCCCGTGCAGTTCAGCAAGGAGATCCAGAACGTCAGCGCCGGACAGTGGCGCAAGCTCACGCTGGTGATCGCCCACAGCGACGAGGGAGGCATCTCGTTCGACATTATCGTCGAGAGCTTCGTGCAGGACGACGAGATCACGATCAACGGCACGCAGGGGCTCTGGGAGCCGATCTACACGGAAAAGCCCCTCATCGAGGCCCCGAGTATCGAGTGGACCGGCCACGACCTCTCGCAGCCCTTCCAGCTCAAGGCATCGATGTTCGACGGATACAACTGTACGGAGTCCTTCCAGTTCCAGGTCAAGGCTCCGGGCAATATCGCAGCCTATGAGGTGGAGATCACCTCGACGAATGCGGCCTACACGCAGTGGCTCACCACATCGCAGGTTCCCGTACCGTTCGACCTGTGCCAGATCGACGCGGCACATGCCGCAGCCGCCACGCTCCGCGACTTCGGATTCCCCCTGAGCGACGCCGTGAAGGGTCAGAGCGAACTGACGTTCGACCTGGCCGGCGCCATGACCCCCATCTACAAGGTCTACGGCGACGGAACCTACACCTTCCGCATGACCGTAACCGACGCGGAGGGCCAGAGCACCGAGGCGACGCTGACGATCAAGGTGGACCGCAACAACGAAAGCGGCGGCGGAACGACCCCTTCAACCCTCGGCATTGAATGGATCGACTACGACATCAGCCAGGAATACACGCTGACGGCCGACATGCAGATCAACATTCTCTGCACGGCACCGGCCGGCATCCGCTCGCTGACGGTTTCGATCATCTCCGAGACGCTCGACGTTACCGAAGCCGGTCTTCCCGCATCGTTCGACCTGGCCAACATCTCGGATCCGGAACTGATCGGGATTCTCGGTGAGGGCGGCTTCGAGTTCCCGATCAACGACAAGGTCAAGAACCAGACCGAGGTGCCGTTCAGCATCACGCCGTTCGTCAGCCTGCTGATGAACTTCGAGGGACTCCACAAGTTCCAGCTTGAGATGACCGACAACAACGGCCAGACCGTAACCGAAACCGTTCAACTCCGCGTAATCCTGTAACACGTCATGAAAAGGAAGATCATATATGCCCTTCTGCTGCTGGCGGCCGGAGCCGCCGCACCCTCCTGTTCGACCGATGAAACGACGGCAGACGGAGGTACGGGCTACCTGACAATGAATATCTCAACGACACGGGCCGGCGAAGGTTCCGGCGATGCGTCGGAATACGACCCGCTGGAGCACCTTGTCGTCAGAATCTACAACGCGGAAGGAGGGCTTCTCCGCAAATACACCTCCCGGGACCTCATCCCGGACGCGCTGGAGCTGCTCGCCGGCAAATACCGTGTGAACGTCGAGGCCGGAGAGGCCGTTGCAGCCTCCTTTACGCAGCGTTATTACACGGGGGAGGAGTCATTCGACGTAACGGCCGGAGGCACTACGCCCGTCGAGGTACGCTGCACGATCCAGAATACGGTGGCCGAAGTTACCTTCGATCCGACCGTCGAAGCGAACTTCGGAGAGAATTTCCATGTCTGGGTGGCCGCAGGAACCGAGGTGGATGAGTCGGCCGCCGAGAGCGGAAAGCTCGCCGCATTGAAATACACGGCCGACGGCACGGGATACTTCACCCTTCCCGAAGGCACCGACCACCTTGCCTGGCGCTTTACGGGCACCCATTCCACGCACGGCAATATCGTCAAGGAGGGGTCTGTCGCAGCCAAGGCCGGCACTAAATACCTCTTCCAGTTCAGCTATTCGAAGGCCGTCCCGGGAGAGATCGACTGCACGGTCATGTCCATCAAGATCGAAGATCCCGACGAATTCGACGACACGATCGTCTTTACCCCCGATCCGCAACTCGAGGGTGTCGGATTCGACGTTGCCATGCCCCAGAACTACATCCCGGGCAAGAGCGGTGGGATCAGCTACAAAATCACCACGACCTACCCGATACAGGTTGCCCGTTTCTCGGTCGGCGGACAGAGCGTGAACCTGCTTCAGGGTGAAACCCCCGCAACCGGCGTTACGGTTGTGAAGGAGGAGGAGAAGGCCCTGACGGTAACGCTCTCCGACGAATACATCGCCGCATTCGGCGGCGGCGAGCAGACGCTCTCGTTCCATGTCGAGGACAACAACAGCGGCACGCTGGATGCCACGCCGAGGTTGCGGATCCATGGTCTGGTCGCTGTCAAGACGAGCGATTACGATCTGTGGAGCAACTCCGTTACGCTCCGGGCCCTTGTTGTCGATCCCGAAGTCGGCAGCGTACGCTTCGGGCTGCGTGAAAAGGACGGCAGCTGGAACGAAATAGAGGGCACCCCCTCCGGAAACAACTACTACACGGCCACCTTCGCCCCCGAATGGAGCGATGCGACCGATCCGGACCGCCCGGCAGACGGCGGCTCCTACCCGGCCATCTACCAGCAGACGGAGGGCACGGGTATCTTTGCCGCCCATGAATACGAATACCGCGCCGACCTGGGAGGCACGCAGCAGAGCGGCAGCTTCACCACTGCCGCCGGGGATGCGATCTACAACGCGGGCATGGAGTACTGGTCCACCTATACGGTAAAGGGCGGAAGCCTGACCAGCGCCGAAGTCCCCTATCCGAATGAAGCGGCCTCGAAGACCTTCTGGACCAGCGGCAACAACAAGCAGACCAATGCTCTCTGCACGGGCCAGGCCATCGCGGGCAACAACGGCTCGCAGTGTGCCGCCCTGCAGCCCAAGGCGACCATGGGAGTCTTTGCCGCCGGCAACCTCTTCACGGGAACCTTCGAATGCGGCAGCGGTTTCTCCACCACGGGATATGCCCGTTTCGGTGTCCAGTACAGCTACTCGGCACGTCCCCGGGCCCTGCGCGTCCATGTCAATGCCACGGTAACGCAGGTAACCAACGCCAAGGGTCCCCTGACGACCGACGACATCGACCCGGCTCGCGTCTATGTCTGCATCACGAACTGGACGGACCGCCACTCCGTAGAATCGGGACTTCAGTACAACGAATCGACCTTCTGGGATCCCGCCAAGGCTTCGAGCCTGGCCGAGGGCGCCATTATCGGCTACGGATCGAAGACCTTCACCGAATCGACCGACGGCTGGGTAACGCTGACACTGCCGATCTACTGGTACGACAAGACCGCGGCACCCGCAGCCGGCAGATATTCGCTGGTCATCTCCTGCTCGACGAGCGCCTACGGAGACTACACCACCGGAAGTACGAACAACCGGCTCTATGTCGAGGACTTCGAGTGGGTATACTGATAACCGGGAACGACGCATGAGACATCGACTTCTCGCCACCCTGCTGTTTGCCTCGCTGTGCCTCGACGGCATGGCGCAGGCAAACACCGCCGTGCCCGTCGCGGAGACGGGCCGGCCGGCAGCCTCCGGCAATCTCCCGGCCGCGGGAGCCGATACGGCCGCCGTACGCAAGCCGCTGACGATCAATCAGCGGCGCGAACGGCGCGGCCTGACCGACACGCATACGCTTTTTGTGCCGAAGGGCCAGTGGATCTTCGGAGGTACGGCCTCCTACTCGACCCACACGAACAATTCGTACCAGTTTTTCATCGTCGAGGGGATCAACTCCGAGGGCTACAACTTCAAGGTCAGCCCGATGATCGCCTATTCGTTCCGCGACAACATGGCACTCGGCGCCCGCTTCATCTACGGCCGCACGTTGCTGCGCATGGACAAGGCCGACCTGAAACTGGGCGACGAGGAGACCGGGACCGAGATCCATGTGAACGATTTTTACGAACTGGTCCACAGCTATACGGCCGCGGTGCTCTGGAGGCAGTACATTCCGCTCGGGCGCAACAAGCGCTTTGCGCTCTTCAACGAGCTGTCGCTCTCGGCGGGCGGTTCCCAGGGCCGCTTTGCCAACGACGTTCCGGTGAAGGGAACCTATGAAACGGGCTTCAACCTCGCCCTGGGCGTATCTCCCGGAATCATCGCCTTCGCAACGAACAACATGGCCGTGGAGGTCAATGTCGGCGTGATGGGTATCACCTACAACAGCACCAAACAGGTCCACAATCAGGTAACCGAAGGACGGCGTACGTCGAGTATGATGAACTTCAAGGTCAATATCTTTTCGATCGGGCTCGGAGTGGCCTTCTACCTCTAAAACCGCAAGCAGATGAAACGTATCCTCTTTACGACGATCCTCTTCACAGGCATGACGCTCGCGGCATCGGCCGGAATCCCGGCCGCGGAGGCCCCTGAAAACGCATGTCCCGCCCCGGAGCAGGCAATATCGGACGCGGATTCGACCGGCCGTTCCGAACGGGCCCGCAAGCGGAAGGAGCTCCGCACGGACCTGGAACGGCAACGCAAAGATGCCGACGTGAAAGAGCGCTTCCTGCCGACGCGCAAACGGATCGACCGCGAAATCGACAAGATCAAGTTCGCCTACAAAGGTGAGGTGATGATGGGACTCACGGCTTCGTACGGGACCCTGTCGAGCGACGACACGGACTTCATGGTCATCATCGACAACATCAACGCCTCGGGAACCATCGCCACCGTCAAGCCCTTCTTCGGCTACTTCTACCGCGACAACAAATGCTTCGGCATGCGTTTCGGATATACGCACCTCGACGGCAAGCTCGACAACATGAACATCGACCTGGGGGCGAACAACGACATCAACCTGGATATCCCCTACCTCAACACCTCGAGCGACAGCTATTCGTTCGGCATCTTCCACCGCTCCTACGCGGGACTCGATCCCAGGGGGCGTTTCGGACTCTTCGCCGAATTCGAGTTGTCCGCATCGACGGGCCATACGATGTTCTCCTACGAGTCGGGAGATACCATAAAAAAAGTCTTCAGCGACAATACGCAGCTCAAACTGGCGTTTAATCCGGGAGCGGCGGTCTACATCTTCCCGAACGTCTGCGCGACCCTGTCGTTCGGACTGGGAGGCATCCAGTACACCTCCGTAACCCAGAAGGACGCCGACGGGAACGAGATCGGAACGCGAAAGGCTTCGAAGATGAAGTTCAAGCTCAACATCGCCGCCATCAACATCGGCATGACGATCCACCTCTGGGACAAGAAAAAGGAATAACCATGAAACACCTGCTCAAGCTGTTCATCGCACTTGCCGCACTCGGGAATATCGGATGCATCGAAAACGATATCCCCTACCCCGTCGTGAAGCTGGCGATCACGGACCTCTCCGGCGAGGGCTTCACGGTCAAGGAGATCGATCCCACGCAACAGACCGTAACCCTCACGCTCGACGAGACGACGGACATCCGCAACGTCCGCATCACACAGGTCGCCTACACCGAAGGGGCAAAGCCGTCCACCGACCTGACGGCCTCGAGCCACGACATGCGGGTCCCGATCCAGCTGACACTCTCGCTCTACCAGGATTACGTCTGGACGATCGTTGCCGAGCAGCAGATCAACCGGACGTTCACCGTCGCCGGGCAGATCGGCGCATCGGTCATCGATGCCGGAAACCGTACCGCCACGGCCTATGTCGGCAAGGACGCCGACCGTTCGGAGGTTACCGTTACGGCCCTGCGCCTCGAACCCGAAATTTACGAAAACGAGGTCAATACGACCACCTACTCGCCGACACTCGAGCAACTTTCGGGCAGCAGTTTCGAGACGGTGCGCGTCGTCGATGTTACCTGCCACGGACGGACCGAGAAATGGCTGCTCTATGTGCTGCCTACCGACCGCTCCGTTGCATTGGAAGCCGCCGATGCCTGGTCGCGCGTCATCTGGCTCTACGGGTCGGGCGTCGAGGGCCAGAAGATGGGATTCCGCTACCGCCTCGCCGGCGGCGAATGGCAGGAGGTCGCCGACGTTACGGTCGATGGAGGCAGCTTCTCGGCACGCCTGGCCGCAGAACCCGAAACGACCTACGAGGTCCTCGCCTACTGCGGCGACGAGCAGACCGACCCCACAAGCGTTACGACCGATCCCGAGCAGGCGCTCGAAAACGGCGGATTCGAGAACTGGTGTACCCTGGACGGCATCGTCTACCCCTATGCTGACGGGGCAACGCCCTACTGGGGCACCGGAAACAAGGGCTCGAAGATCGCCAATGCGACACTTACCGACAAGGGCGATCCGCGTCCCGGATCGTCCGGGAAATACTCGGCCGACCTGAAGTCTCAGTTCGCCAATATCTTCGGCATCGGCAAGTTTGCCGCCGGCAACCTCTTCACGGGCGAATATGTCATGAACGCCGGGACGAACGGGATCATCACCTTCGGCCGTCCCTTCACGCTGCGGCCCACGAAACTGCGCATCTGGGTACGCTACAACCGGGGCGTTATCGACCGGGTGAAGAGCTCTCCGGCAGGCACGGAGATCAAGGTGGGCGACAATGATAACGGACATGTCTATATCGCCCTGGGCACCTGGAGTGCCGAGGAGTACGGCAAGGACAGCACGGGCGAACAGAGAGGTTCGTCCGACTCGCCGATCTGCATCGACACGCGCGACGTCTCGACCTTCTTCAAATCCGACGGCAAGGATGTCGTCGGATACGGAGAGTATGTCTTCAAGGAGAGCGTCGAGGAGTGGACCCAGATCACCATACCGATCGAATACCGCACGACGGGCACGCGCCCGACGCACCTGATGATCGTCTGCTCGGCCTCGCGCTGGGGCGACTACTTCACCGGGAGCACGAAGAGCGAGATGTGGCTCGACGACTTCGAACTGCTCTACGACTGACCGGGCGAGGGATAAAAGCGACAGCCTTCGGAAAACCGGGAAAAAGGGCAGCAGGCCAATTGCGGGGAAGAGACTGGCGCTACTACACCTATTAAAAACGGGAACGGCAGCAGGATTCTGCTGCCGTTCCCGTTTCAGAGGACACCTTAAAAATTGTACCCGGCCGATATATAGAATGATCCGTTTCGAAGTTTCTGGTCGCCCTTCGTGTAATTTTTAGGCATGTTGATGAAACTCAAGTCATATCCGATTCCGAAATAAACGCGGCTTATCAATGCGCCCAGCGCGATTTTCAATCCCACATCCCCGCGTTTCAGGCCTCCGTTCGAACCGAACAGATCGGCACTCTGAGTCTGTCCCATGTAGGTCTGTTTGATCGTTCCCGAAACTCCGAAGGAGAAAAACGGTCCAAACGCAGGCTGGATGGCCCATTTGTCATTGAGCTGGAAGCGATAGGCGAACATCGCCGGAACTTCCACATAGATCAGATTCAGCGTGTTCGAAGTTCCGGACTGGGAGAGTTTTCCGCCCTTGAACTGCAGTTCCAGTCCCGGCTCGAAAAAGAACGGCGTATCGGACAGGAGCTGCAGACGGTACATGCCGCCCATGTGGAATCCCACTTTGGAGTTGTAATTGGTCATGCTGGCAATGTTCACACCGGCCCGCACGCCGAAACCGTTATCCTGGGCATGGACATTGAGCCCGAGAATAACCATAACGATAAACAAGTAAATCCGTTTCATGATTTGAACAATTAAGGGGTGAATAATCTGTTGTTTCGAAAGATGAAAAACCGAAGGCCCGTGCAAGGCGGTTTTACTGTGCGCTGTACCTGTGCTGGATCACACCGCCTTTCCAAATAAGCGTGAATTTCTTTCCGTTCGTGAGGCTGATCTCTCCGGCAAGTTCGTACCGTTCGCCCAGATGGCCCCGCTTTATTTCGACCGTACAGGACTTTATATCCCCGTTATCGGAGAAATACCGCTCGACCCATTTGTCATTCTCCCACAAATAGAAAGAAATACCCACAATGCGCAGGTGCCTGTCCTTTTCGCTTCCGTCCCAGGTGTAGGTGCCGGAGACAAGCAGGTCGTAGCACATTTTCATGTTCTCTCCTCTCTCCAGTTTCGCCACCTCCTCATTCAGGCAGCAGCAATCCATGTTAAGAACCCATCCGCTTCCCAATTCACCGGTTCCGTTGATATAAAAATTGTCGGGATTGATCCCTTTCTCAAAAAGGACCAGGTCATGGACACTGAATTCGGCAACCGATGGATCGATGGAGCCTACCCTCATGGCGCAGCCATTCGTAATTTCTATGGTCTCCCCGGATGAAGGCGAAACATCGTCATTGTCCTTGCTGCAGGAAGAGATCATTACTGCCCATGCCGTCAGCATCACGAGAAGGGAATAGTATTTCCCGTTCATTCTGTTTTTCATAATCAAGTCGTATTAGAAATTAGTATCTGTCTTTTCAGTCCTATCGCAGCAGCTGCATCTCCTGGTATTCGGTAATCGATCCGATGTTGGGGTTGAAGAAGTAGCTGTCCGAAGAGAGGATTGTGCCGGCATCCGGCGTACTCCATACCTGTGTGCCGCTGCCGATGGGCACATCCACCACCGTGCCGTCGCTGCTCATATAGGGATTGACACCCCGGATGGCCTCGCTGCGGAGGGCGGCCACGCGGTCCTGCATGGCACTGGTGCTCTCGTACATGGACATCTGAATGTCGCTGATTTCGTCGGCCGTCTGCCGGATCTGCTCGCTGAGGCGCGCAGCCTGCTGCTGGTTGCGGAGAATACCGACCCGGACATTTTGCTGAATCCGGCTGATGGCGGACTGCTGCATGGAGACATAGGTCTGCACATACCGGTCGTTCATCATCAGCGAAGCCTTCATGAGCTCCGCCTCCTGAGCGGCCTGGTCCAGCCCCTTCTGGTCAAAGGCGGTATAGGTGGTAAGTCCAATCACTTCCCACATGCGGCGGTCGATGGTGCGCATGGTGCCTTCCGGCATCCGGACATCGAGGATAAAGAAACAGGCGTTCAGGGCGTGAAGCAGCTTCTGGCCGTTCTTGAGCGTGACGGAGCAGAGTACGATGGCGGCATCGGAGCGGGCGGACAGGATCTGTGCGAAACTGCTGCCCATGACGGATTGTGCCAGGCCCTGGCGAAACTGATTGAGGCGTATCTGCGCGAACTGGTCGGCACGCCGGCGGAACGCCTCGGGCACCTTGTCGTAGGGCGCCGTCTCCACGACCTCGACAGCCCGGGCATCGGGGAACTGCGACCCGGCCACATAACGCAGATACTCTTCGGCACCGGTAAAGGGCCGCTTCATGCTGCGCAGCAGCGGATGGCGCTGTCCGGTGGGCACACCGTCATTCTCGTCATAATAGGGACGGCACAGTTCCGTGTAGAAGCCCAACTGGCGGGCGCCGTCGCTGCCCTTGATCTGGAAGCTGATGCTGCCGTTGCTCTGCCGGAACTCCTCGATATCCATCTTTCCCACCAGCTGCCAGCCGGGCAGGCAGTTGATGGTGAGCGCCTCGGCGTTCTGCAGATAAGGATCGTGCAGGGTAACGGAGCGCTCCTCGTCATAGACGGTGGCCGTAGGCCTGCGTTTCTGCATGGTCCCGGAGGCGGACTCGTCGGAAGAGATGTCCCCGCGGCTTGTCATTCCGCATCCGGCGAAAAGACAGGCAGCCAATACAAGCGTCGTATACATGTTTCCTTTCATTTGTTTCCCCCTTTCCCTTTAGTTAGTCAGACTTCGGTTAATTGGCCGTTCTCCGCTCGCACGCCCCGGCGCCTCTTCCGGGGGTCTGCAGGATGCCCCCGAATCAGCCTGCGGGGAGGACCGGGGCTTCGGGAATGGCCGAAATTCTCGGTTCCGCTGTTTTAAAGGTATAGTACAAGTTTTTAATTTACAATAGGTTGAACATCCTACTTACACGAACGCCCCCGTCGTTTACACGAACAGGGGAATGACATACACGAACAGATGTTTTTTTAGCAAGGACCTGCAGGAGATTGGAATTGTCGGCGGGAAAGGATATATTTGTAAACAAAGTCTTTGCAATACAGGTCCTGCATGAATTCGAAGCGCCATATTCTGTTTTGTATGCTCGCCGTGCTGGCCGTCCTGCCGCCGGACGAAGCCACGGCCGCCGCAGAGCCCGTCGCCGTTACTTCGGAATACGCCCACCGCCACTACACTACGCAGGACGGTCTGCCGCAGATGCTCACCGAGTACATCTGGCAGGACGCAAAGGGTTACATCTGGATCGGCACATTGAGCGGCTTCGTGCGCTATGACGGATTTGAATTCATCCCTTATTTAAAGGGGAAACAGGAAAATATCCTCTCCTTCTGCCCGGGGTCGGACGGCAGCCTGTGGGCTCTCGGCTTCAAACGCAGGCATGTGGTGGACCGGGAGGGAGCAATGCGGACGCTGCCGCTGAACGAACGCGGCCTGCAACTGAACAACCTCAACGCCTACTCGCTGCCCCCGGGACTGGTCCTGCTCGAAAACGAGCAGGAACGCGGGCGTGAAATCTGCCGCCTGACCGCCGAAGGGGCGGAAACCGTGCTGAAGGCACCCGAGCTGGACAGCATGGACATCTGCCGCAGGGTCTATCTGGACAGTGTTTCGCAGACATTCTACATTCCCACCGCCCGCCACGTCTGCCGGATAAAGGCTGACGGCACCGTCCTGACACCCATCCGGGTGGCTGAACCCTACTCGCTTCTCCGAGACGGAACGCGGCTCTACCTCTTTGCGGCCGACGGCATCCATGAGGTGGTCGGCGATCACGCGCGTCCGGTGGCCGCCTGCCGCTTCCTTGCACCCGACTACGGCGTGGCCGCCTGCGCCGACCGCAAGGGAAACATCTTCATACACGATGCCCACAACCTGTACCGCCTCTCGAAGGACGGCAGCGTCCGGCATATCGTGGACGGCATCAACCTCATCCGCCAGGTGTGCATCGACCGCGAGGGGAACCTATGGCTGGCCACCTACCAGGGTGTCTACAACTACTTCCAGCTGAACTTTGTGAACCACCGTTTGAGCGACCACAACGACATCCTGCGCGCCATCGACGAAGACGCACAGGGACGCCTGCTGGCAGGGACCCTGAACGGGCGCCTTCTGCGTGGGCAGAAAGCCGCCGGACTGCGCCCCATCCCCTATCCTCACGAGGAGGAGAACTACTTCCTGCCCCGCACGGCCCGCATCGGCGGCACCACCTACCTGCTGGGCATGGGCGACGTGCTGGCCTGCGACAGCGGCGGACGCCGCTGGCTGGGACTGCCGCAGCGCAACTACCAGTTCCTCGGCAGCTACGCCGACAGCCTGCTCGTAGCCACCCGTCAGGCCCTCTACATCACCGACGCACGCGGACGCATTCACCGGAGCTACGAAGGCCTGCGCGGCGTTTTCTGCGCCTGCCCCGACGGAGCGGGCAACCTCTATGCGGGCACCGCCTACGGAGTGGTGCGCCTGCGCGGCGAAGAGCGCCGGGAGATCGTCCTGCCGGACAGCAGCATCTCCTGCACGGCCATGACCGTCAATCCCTATGGCGAAATTCTCTTTGCTTCGGGCGAAAACCTCTACACCGTGCGCGACGACTCCGCCGTGCTGGTGCAAAGTTACGGCAACCTGATCCGCTCGGTCCGCCAGACCAGCGACAACTTCCTGATCGTGGCCGTTACCGACGGGCTCTACATCACCGACAACCGCCTGCTGCAGACCATGTTCTTCAACCAGTACAACGGGTTTACCGGCATCGAACCCCAGGCTGCCCACATTGCCGAAACCAGCGACGGCACCATCTGGATTCCCTGCGTGGACCAGACCGTCTCCTTCCATCCGCACGAGCTGGTCTACCAGTACACCACACCCAGACTGGAGCTACTCTCCGCACAGGCATCAACCGACAACGTCCACTGGCAGTCCGTCCCGGCCGATTCCGACGGATGCATCCGTCTGAAACACGGGCTGCGCAACCTGCGCTTCTCCTACATCGCCATCTCCCATTCCGCCACCGGGAACATGCGCTACCGCTATCGACTGGAAGGGTTCCAGGGAGAGTGGTCGCAGCCGCAGACCGGACGTGAGGTGCAGTTCAACAACCTGCCGCCCGGACACTACCGGTTGGAAGTATCGGCCCTGCTGGGCAATATCTCGTCGGACACCATCGGGGTGGACATCCTTCTGCTGCCCGCCTTCTGGCAGCACGGGTGGTTTTGGCTGGCGGTTGCCCTGGGGTTGAGCAGCGGCATCTGGACTTTGGCCTACACCTACTACAAGCGGCGCAACCGCCAGAAGATGGACGAACTGCAACGCGAAATCAAGCTGAACAACCTGCTGGTGAAATCCATCCGTCTGAAATCCATTCCCCACTTCAATGCCAACGTGTTGGCCGGCATCGAATACTTCATCCAGACCCATTCCGTTACCAAGGCCAACCATTACCTGTCGATGTACTCGCGCTTCACCAACTCCACCCTGCTGGACGTGGACAAGCCCTCACGCTCCATCGGCGACGAGATCCAGTACATCCGGCTCTACCTCTCGCTGGAACAGTTGCGTTACGGTGAAAGCCTCTCCTACCGCATCCATGTGGCGACGGACGTGGACCCCGGCACCCAGGTGCCGAACATGATCCTGCACACCTACTGCGAAAATGCCATCAAGCACGGGCTGCGCAACAAACCGGGGAACGGACATATAGATATCGAGGTTACCACCCGATTGGAGGGCATCAACATTGCCGTTACCGACGACGGCGTGGGGCGCGAAGCTGCCGCCGCCTTCTCCTCTTCCTCCACCAAGCAGGGGCTCAACATCATGGAACAGCAGATTGAACTGTACAACCAACGCAACGACAAGCATATCGTGCAGACCGTAACCGACCTCAGGACCCCGGAGGGCCGGGCTTGCGGCACGCGCTTCGAGTTGTACGTTCCCAGCCACTATAATTATTTCTGACCCAACCCGCCGACCATGAAGAACTACCGCGCCATCATCGTCGAAGACGAGCGGCTGCCCCGCCTCTCGCTCCTCCAGAAACTGGAGACCTACCACCCCGACATCGAGGTGGTAGCCTGCTGTGAATCCTACGAAACCGCCCTCACCGCCATCCTGCGCCACCGGCCGGATATCCTCTTCCTCGACATCCAGCTGCAGGGGCACACCACCATGGAGCTGCTGCGCGAGCTGAAGGAGGCCATCCCTCTGCCGCACATCATCTTCACCACCGCATACAACAACTCGGAGTACCTGCTGCAGGCCATCCGCTTCGCCGCCGCCGACTACCTGCTGAAACCTGTGGACGTGTCGGACCTGGCAAAGGCCATTCACCGCATTGAGGAGCGCGGTGCAACCACACCAACCGCATCTCCGCAATTTCAGGCAGAGTCGGGAAAGGTCCCCTTCCGCACCCTCAACGGCACGCTCTATGCGGGCAAGGACGAGGTGATCTATGTGCGTGCCTGCGGCAACTATTCCAGCATGATGCTGGCCGAGGGTGAGGAGATCGTGTTGGAAAGGCTCGGTGTCATCGAAAGCAAACTGGGGGACAGACACTTTATCCGTGCCGGGCGCAACCTTCTGCTCAACCGCGACCTGATATATAAAATCAACCACAAGCACAAGTGTTGCACGCTGCGCACTCCCGGCGGGCAGGAGTATGACGTGGAGCTGTCGGCCGGCGGGCTGGATGCGGTGGAAAAGCGGTGATTGACAGCCGACCGGTTCCTGCGGGCTTTCGGTATTGTTCCCCTGTATGGCATACGGCTGGGTAAGAGATGAACTATCCGAGCCCTTTCAGCTGATTTTCCTCCCCGATTCGGTGGCAGGAAGATGGCAAAAGTCAAAAAAGATGCCCCGGAGATCTCGGTCTCCGGGGCACATGTATTAGGCGGTTAATCGGTGTCTATCGTTATTCCGGGTAGATCATCCGGATAGTGGCTCCACCGTCGATGGTCAGGGTCTGCCCGTTAAGAAAATCGTTCGCCGTGTCGCACAGGAAGAGGCAGGCGCGGACAATATCGTCGGGGGTTCCGACCCGGCCCGAGGGGTGGAACCGGTGATCTTCGGGACGCAACGGCTCCTCTTCGCGCACATGGATCCATCCCGGTGCAATGGCATTGACCGTGATGTGGAGCGGGACCAGGGAGACGGCCAGCGAGTGGGTCAGCGAGTAGATACCGCCCTTCGAGGCGGAGTAGGCCTCGGTTCCGGCCTCACTCTGCAGGTAGCGGGTCGAGCAGAGGTTGATGATACGGCCATAGCTGCGATTACCGTTCTGCTGGCGGTGGAGTGCCAACTGGCGGGAGGTAATGAAGGCCGGCCGCAGGTTGGTGGCGATCACATGGTCGAACTCCTCGATCGAGAGTTCGGTGAGGGGCTTGAAGCCGCTGATTCCGACGTTGTTCACCAGAATATCAATATCACCCAACATCTCGAAGATCTCCTGCATGCACCTTTCGAGACTGACGGCATCGGTAACATCCAACTGACAGAAACGGGCGCCGGTTTCGGCGGCGGTTTGGGCGCCGAGGGCGGGATTGAGGTCGCAGAAGACCACTTGGTCGCCTTGTCGGGCAAATGCCTCGACGATTCCCTTTCCGATTCCGTGGGCACCGCCCGTAACGAATACGCGTCTTTTCATGGTTTTCGGATTTTTCCGCAAAGATAGCGTAAGTAGGTCGCCGGGACAAAACTCTGTCGTCGATTTTTCGGTTAACGAGCCGGAAAGGTAGTGTTTCAAAAAGTGTGTCTTGGAGGAGGAGCCTTCAGATTCTTCAGATATGCAAATATAGTGATTCTTGGTTTCAGATCCACACGCCGCGGCGTGTGGATCTTATTTTTGTGTTATAGTCTTCACTCGGGGAATAAAACCCGATCCAGGTCGATCCGCGGCACCGGCCTCAGATAGGATTTCTTATCCATGGCCGTTTTACCCATCAACAACAGGACCGACTCCTCGCTGGGCATGGCTCCCCGCATGCGTGTAACCCGACGAAAATCTTTCTGCAGACGCTCGATCCAGTTCGTCGTGTAGATCATCGACTGAATCCTTGCCTCGTAGTTCAGATAGGTGAAGTAGGCTTTGTAGGCCGGATCCTCCGCCCGTCGTCGAAAACTGCGGTAATCCTGCCCCCATTTCTCACAGAGCGCCTGCCACTGTCCCCAAGCTCTCTCCACCGTATAGCTGCGGTCTCCCGTACGGAAGAGCTGCCGCAGATCCTCGGCCAGCTCTCCCTTGTCGCCGTTGCGCACGCAGCTCAGCAGATTGCGTTTCAGATGCGTCGTACAGCGTTGCAGCGGCGTCCCGGGAAAGACCGCACTAATGACATCCTCCAGACCCTTCAGCCCGTCAGCACACACCAGGCCGATCTTCCGAACGCCTCGTTCATGCAGTTCTGCGAGCATCTCGCCCCAGCCCAGGGCGCTCTCCGTGGGTTTGTTGAAGATCCCCAACACCTCGCGCCGCTTGTCTTCACGCACGGCGAGCACTACATAGAAAGCTTCTGTTTCTACGCTCCGCTTGCGGTGGATCTTCATGTGTACGCAATCGATGAAGGCGATCGGGTAATAAGCCTCCAGAGAGCGCGTGAGCCATTGCGAGACATCTTCTCGAAGGTAGTCCAGCATTCGCGAAATGCTCGCCTTGCTGTAGTGCTCGCCATAGATATCCTGGAATACCTCGCCGACCTGTTCCTGCGTAAGTCCTTTCGTGTAAAGTGTTCCGGCAAGGCGTTCGCATTCATCTTCCTGATGGCGCAGGATCGCCAGAATCCGGGGATGAAAGTTCCCGTAGCGATCTCGGGGTATCCGGAACGTCAGCGTACGGCCATGACCGTAACTATGTCCCGGACGGAAGCCGTTGCATTTATTCCCTGATGCGGAGTTTTGCCGGAGATATTCCCGGCGTTCCGAGACCATCATACTCTCCAACAAGATCTCCAACAGATCCTGAAGACCATTTTCCCGCTCCGAATGTTTGCATATTAATTCAGAAAGTTGTTCCTTTGTCAACATCATAAGTCTACTCCTTTTTTAGTTTTTTGTTGATTCCCTATACAAATCTAAAAAATCTGTAGACTTTTTTATTTTATCTTCCTTCAGACACACTCTTTGGAACAGTATCTGAAGCTACGCCGTGGGAGTGTGGTCGATAGGGGAGGGAGTTTCGAGGTTTTGCTTGGGCATTGGATCTGAAATATGAATACGGCCCGAAAGATCTTTCTTCCGGGCCGTATAACAAATGAGGTTGGATCTATAAAACGTCTTCGGGCGAGATTGGCTTATAGACTCCGTCCTTGGCTTCGAGGATGACGGCAGGCTCAATGACAACGAGATTGTGACAGGTATCGGCCGGAATGTCGACTCCATACATTCCGTTTCGAGGATCGAGGTGGAAGCGCTCAATCTCACGGCGCTGATCATCGTAGAACATTATCCGCGCAGCAGAAGTTGGGGCTCGGATGTTGAAGGATATCGATGAATCTGTTGCGATGTGTTGTAATATTATCTTTGCATATCAATCTTATTCAACAAGTTATGGATATTATAATAAAGCAAGAAGAAAATACGGAATTACCTGTTATCTGCAACCTGATAGAGGCAGCTTTTGCAAACATGCAGGAAAGCGACCATCAGGAACATCATTTAGTGGACAGACTGCATAAGTCCGATACATATATTCCGGAATTGTCGTTAGTTGCGAAAACAGATCAAGAAGAAATAGTAGGATATATCCTATTGACGAAAGCGGAAATTGTTTCAGAAAGTGAAGTCCATACATCTTTGGCTGTCGCTCCGCTTGCCGTTCTTCCTGAATACCAGAACAGAGGCATAGGAGGAATGTTACTTAAAGAAGCTCATAAAAGGGCTGCCGTTCTTGGCTATGGAACAGCTGTCCTGCTTGGGCATAAAGACTATTATCCGCGTTTCGGTTACCGCAAAGCAGCAGACTATGGTATCACGTTTCCGTTTGACGTGCCTTCTGAATATTGTCAGGTTATCGAACTTATACCTGATGCTTTGAAAAGTATTAAGGGAATTGTACGTTACCCTGCGGTCTTCTTTGAGTAAATAAACTGGTTCTGTTCTGGGCATTCAGTCAAAATATAACCTGATTGTCCAGAACAGAACTTTATAACTTTTTCATAGTTTTACAAATGGAAAATAAGCTGTTTGGCAATACGCTTTTTAACATAGAAGAAGTTGAAGTCTTATCCATTCCATCTAAAACGATGTTATTAGAGGAAGGTAAGATTGCAGATAAGTTATACTTTATCCGTAAAGGATGTCTGAGATTGTTTTTCTACAACGAAGGAAAAGATATAACCTTCCAGTTTTTCTTTGAGGGAGATTTCGTGGCTTCATTTGACAGCCTGTACAAAGGTACACCGAGCCTGTTCTCACTGGAAAGTATCGAGCCGTCAGAAGTTATGTTTATAAAAAAAGAAGACTTCTACAATGAAATAGAAAACAATTCTTCATTGAGGAAAGTATATGAAGAAAAAATTATAGAACGGTTCAGCTTTTACCAGCACCTGTTCCTGTCCCGTATCAAGAATACACCACAACAGAGATACGAAGAACTGTTGAAGGAATATCCAAACATCATCCAACGGGTGCCGCAACATTACATAGCCTCCTATCTTGGCATTACTCCCGTTTCGCTGTCCCGCATCAGAAACCGCCGCTAAACTCCATTCCTTTACAATTGTTATCGTCCGTTTCCAATAAAGTAGTGACCTTTGCACCATTAAATTTGGAAATGTATGAAAAGAGTTTTTGTAATAGACTGGATTTTAATCGTTGTATTCATCGTGTCTGCCATTTCAGGAATTGGTCTGCACATAGCCGGACATGGGAACAGCCACGAAGTATGGCATAACTGGGCAGTGGTTCATGTCTTGGGCAGTATATTGTTCCTTGTTGCCATCATATTCCATGTGACAACACACTGGGGATGGTATAAGGGAATCATAAAAAACGGAATAGGCAGGAAAAGCAAGGTTACAGCAGTCCTGTCTATCATATTTTTATTGCTGTCCGTTACAGGTATCGTATTACTTGGTGTAAGCGGAGCAAACACACCACTTGGCTTATGGCATTATAAAATTGGTGTTATGACGACTGTCATAGCTGTCGGACACATTGTAAAGCGATTGCCTGTTCTTCGCAAATCCTTAAACACAAAAAACAGTAAGTTCCCAACATCGAACTTTCTTTTGTAAGAGGATGTTCGGGAATAGTTTGAGAATACCCAATATTACATTATTTGGGTGTAAAAAAGGGTGTAAATCTTGCAAATGCTTGATTTACACCCTTTATTGCGGAGAGAGAGGGATTCGAACCCCCGGTACAGTTGCCCGTACACCGCATTTCGAGTGCGGCCCGATCGACCACTCCGGCATCTCTCCTTTCGATGCATCCGCAACGCGCAACTGTCGCGCCGCGGCCCCCGGAACTTTCGTTTTGGGACTGCAAATATAGACATATTTTTTATTTTCGCCTACTTTCGGCAAAAAAAAAATCGCCGCAGCCGAAAAAAAAGGCCTCCACGGCACCACAACCGACGGTTTCCGGGAAAATTCCGTATATTTGTAGGGAACGAACCGCGCCGCAGACCGTGCAGTATTTCGAACCCCGGACCGTTTTACTTCCGGGAATGATACTAAAACCCTGCCGGGTTTCGTTCTCTGAATAGAAGTATGATTAACAAAAGTGTCATGAAAACGTGGATTATACGGACAGGAGTCCTTGCAGGAGGCTGCTTGCTCGTCGCAGCGCTTTCGAGCGGCTGCTCGTCGGCCTACTACTCCTCTTCGGCGCGGTATGCCTCCGACGACCTGTATGTGCTGCATGACCGCACGCAGATTGCCCGCAAGCAGCAGGCCGAAGCCGAAGCCCGCAAGGCGGCCGCCGAGGCGCGCCAGGCCGAATGGGAGGCCCTTTTGGCCGAAGCCGAGGCCGAAGCGGCGAAAACCGGCTATTACAAATACAGCTCAAACCCCTATGAAAACGTGCTGGCCGACGATTACGAAAGCGCTTATGCACGGCGTCTGCGCGGTTTCCAGTCGCTGACCTACAACATGCCGTCGAGCTATATCAACGCCCGGTACAGCGGGGCGTTCGACTATGTCTCGGCCTACGATCCCGCCTTCTACAACATCATCGTCATGGGCGACGAGGTCTGGGTCGAGCCCAAATACATCACCTCGATGTTCGGCACCTGGGGACGCCCCGTGGTGCTCCTCGACCCGTGGTATTACGGCTGGGCATCGCCGTCGTTCTCCCTCTCGCTGGGCAGCTGGGGCTGGAGCCTCGGATGGAGCTCCTGGTGGAACCCGTGGTGGGATCCCTGGTACCGTTCCTGGCACAGCCCCTGGTGGGGATCCTGGTACAGTTCGTGGTATAATCCCTGGTGGGGTCCGAGCTGGGGATGGCGCCCCGGATGGCCGCATCACCCGCATTGGGGACCCGGATGGGGCCCGGGATGGGGCGGCGGACACTACAATCCGAATCGGCCCGGCATCGTACACCGTCCGAGCCATCCCTACCGCTCGCAGGTTTTCGGCAGCGGCTCCTCGACGACCGTCAATCGGGCCACGAACGGCAACCGCTCCTGGCGCTCGGGAGTTTATCAGGGCGGCAACAGCAACAATAGCACCATCCGCGGATCGGGAAGCCGTTCGGGACAGGGCAGCACGATCAACTGGAACCGCGGCGGCTCCTCGCACAGCGACCGCACGGGCACCCGCCGAACCCCGTCGACCCGCAACTGCCACAGCAATAACAGCCA